>ERZ887851.121-NODE-121-length-74394-cov-21.638306_pt1 | contig 74394 bp, 54 predicted proteins | sample MGYA00521100_ERZ887851 | MGnify/ENA primary metagenome ERZ887851 (study PRJEB32303, sample SAMEA104408602) | aquatic metagenome | biome: Brackish water; feature: Pelagic; material: water | place: Baltic Sea | collected 2014-06-06T16:11:00 | depth 11,444 m ... | reverse complement strand
ATCTCACCGGTCTTGTCTTTGAATCCCATAATGACAAAATTGATTTAGAACAGTCACTCGCAAAGCTTTCTTCTGGCAACAAACTCGTTCGAACTGGAGATGACACTGGGGCATTTAGTCAGGCTTCTAAACTTGGCTCCAAAAATAAAAGAGATTTAGTCAGTTTACAAAATCTACAGAATCTCCTTTCTTACACTCAGGTTCAAGATGGTTCTCTTCAATCTGTGGGTAAAATTCTGAACCGACTTGGGGAGATTACTGTTCGTGCATTAGATGTTACCTCGACCGATGCAGATCGTGAAAATTACAATAAAGAATTCCTTGAATTAGCCGATCAACTAGATCAATTAAAAACTGAGGATTTTAATGGGCTTGAATTATTTGGTGCCGGCTCGTTTAGCCAGGATAAAAAAGATTTTATAGAAAGCTTAAAGAAAAACTGGCTGGAGGCATCTGAGGTAATTATAAATCAAGAATATGGTTGGACTACTGCACCTGCTGATAGTTGGGACTTAATAGTTAATGAAAATGATACAGGTGGTTATGCGGCATTTGTGAGAACGGCACAATACGGAGATGGAACCGCCGATGTAATTGAAATGCAATTCGATCTCCCTGATTTTGCTGCACCCCATACATCCCCCAATTCAACTGCAGATCGAGTTGTTGCCCATGAAATGGTTCACCTCATGCAGGCACAGAATTCCTATTACGGTGATATTACTGGAGATGGTTCGAGCAGAGGAACCTGGTTTAAAGAAGGCTTAGCTGAATTTATTCATGGAGCGGATAGTAGGGTAAACTCTATTTTGAGTGGGAATGGGAATGATTTTTCAGCATTAACTTCTGCCATCGGATCAGGAAATGAAAGTTGGGTTTCTTCCGAGCAATATGCAACAGGATATCTTGCGGTAAAATTCCTCCACAGTAGAATTAAAGCAAGTGGGCAAGCCGACGGTATAAAGCATATGACAACTTGGATGAAAACTCAGTTTGATGATATAACTAAGACTTCTTCTGACAGCGGAATTGATGATTACTTTCAAACTTTTAATATCCCAAAAACCTCGGGAGGAAACTTTTCAAGTAATTCAGATTTTATTTCCAATTACAAAGGTAGTGATGGGCAAAACTTCATTTCTAATCTGCGCACTCTTAATCAATTTACCAACACTGATACTGGTTCAATTCGAGGCAGTGATGAGGGGGGTACTACTCTCAATGCCCAAGCCGTTGTCCCAGATACTTCCGGAACTCCAGGTAGCAGTTATGTGGAAGAAGAAGATAACTCCTCATTGGCTGCAACAATTGACGGCACGGGGCTCACTTATGATTTAAAGAGCGTAAATACTGTTACAGTAAACACAGATACTTACAATATTGAGTCCATTACCAATGCCAAAAGTACCTTAACTCAAATTACGACCTGGATTGAAAATTTAGCTTCCGAAAGAGCAAATGTGGGAGCCAATATGAGTCGATTAGAGAAAGAAATGCAAAATTTGAATGGCAAGATTACTACTGGAGAAATGGCAGTGGGACGGATTCAGGATACTGATGTGGCAACAGAAAGTACCAAGTTTGCATCCAGTCAAGTCCGTATGCAGGCGAGTATTGCCATTCTTGCACAAGCAAAGGATTTAAATGTTGGCATAAGTGATTTAATCCGGGGCATTATGATCGGCCAGTCTTAGATCTTTCTGCGCACTACCCTACCCATTTTTGAAGTAACGGAAAATCAACCTTGCCGGTGGGAAGTATTGGAAATTCCGTAATAATCTGAACTTTTTTGGGAATCCATAAATTGGGAAGTCCATTCTCGCTTAATTTCTTTCGGAGCTTTGGAAAATCAATTTCCTCATCAATTACTAAAATGAGTTGCTCCCCTTTATTCTCATCGGATTTCCCAATAATGAGTAAAGATGCTTCATTCTCCTCATTGCCAAAGAGAATCTGCTTGATGCGAGCTTCAATTGTTTCATGAGGTACCATTTCTCCCCCAATTTTTGAAAATCGTGATAATCGACCCTTAATAAATAAAAAATCATCCTGATCTAAATAACCGATATCCCCGGTAACAAACCAATTCTCCTTCGTAAGTACTTCATTCGTTTTTTCTAAATCATTCAAATAACCGGAAAAAATATTGGGACCTCGAAAACATAGAAGTCCGCTTTCTCCCACTTTTAAATCTTCGCGGGTTTCTGGGTGAATTGTTTTACACTCAATATCGGAAAACAAATGACCAACTGAACCTTCACGGGATCCCTCTTTGGGTAAATTAAAACTTATTCCTGGAGAAGTTTCTGTTAACCCGTAGCCTTCCAGATAGGAACAGTTGGCAAATTCTTCCCATTTCTTTTTAAAAGAACTCTCCGTTTTCTCGGCTCCCGCTACTACATAGCGAATTGATTCAAAATCTTCCTTCTTTCCTTTATTCAAAAAACCACGCAAAAAAGTGGGGGTTCCCAATAAAAAAGTAATTTTTTCTTTCTGAATGGCATGAAGGCCAGACTTCACATCCAAAGGAGATGGAACAGTGACGAATGGAATATCATAAAGTAATGGGAAACAGGTGGATACAGTGAATCCAAAACTGTGAAATAACGGCAAATTGGCAAGGATCTTGGCGTCCTTATCAAAAAGTCCCAATCGGTTAATTTGAGCACAATTAGACAGAATATTTTGGTGTGTAAGGACAACCCCTTTGGGTTCACCAGAACTTCCACTTGTAAATAATAGCGTCGCTTCCTCGGAATCAATTTTACTTGGAATTTTAAGAAAAAATCGAGCCAATTGATAAGGAAATTGTAATAAAATCGCTTCTTTTATGAGTCGATAAGGAGTTAAAGATATTTTTTGCAACCAAGTTGAAATTTCAAATAAATCATCAGTCCATGGAAAGTCTGGAAATTTATTCATCATCTTTGTGGCGGATATGATAGTTTTAATCTCCGCTTTTTGAATAAGGTTTTCCGCAATATTCGAACCGAGGGAAAAATTCAAATTAACCGGGATTTTTCCGGCAAATAAAACCGCAAGGTTTGCAATTGTTCCGGCTAATCCAGGGGGTAAAATAATCCCAATTCGTTGGGAATGAGAATTTTTCCGCAAATGAAGTCCTAATTTAACGGAAAGGATTAAAAGTTTTTTCCGGGAGCATATAAAGGGGCCCGGTAATCCATAATCCACCAATGGTGCATGCGAAGTCTTTTTCATCAAAGATTGGAAAAATGCTTCAGCTAAATGCTTTTTTTCGTTTTGAATATCCAAGATTATTTAAACTTAGCGTAAAGGCTTTGGGGTTGCCATAAAAACATCGCATAGGATACTATTTTTGTTATGAGCTTTTGCTATACATTATATTGCTCCAAAAGCATTTACCCAAAAAATTTCAATCGAATTTCGTAGCCCGATTTTCGGGTATACTTTACTCTTGAAAGTCGGGCTATTCACTATTTCTTTACTTTTATTTTTGAATAACCAACCCAAGACAAGTCAACTTTATTTAATATTTACTTTACCGTGAACGAACCAGAAAAAAAACACACCATTATTTATGATACAACCCTTCGAGATGGTTCTCAGGCTGAGGGCGTTTCTTTTACCGTTACCGCAAAACTGCGAGTCGCTGAAAAACTCGATCAATTCGGTATCGATTACATCGAAGGAGGATGGCCAGGGAGCAACCCAAGGGATATGGCTTTTTTCGAAAAAGCAACTGAACTCAATCTAACTCATGCTAAAATTGCTGCTTTTGGTTCCACGAGAAGAGCGTCCTCCCCTGTGGAAGAGGATCCACAAATTAAACTCCTTTTAGATGCCAATACTCCAGTTGTTACTATTTTCGGAAAATCATGGCTTTTACATGTAACTGATGTGCTGCGCACTACTCCGGAAGAAAACCTAGCCATGATTGAAGACTCAGTTCGCTACCTTAAAGCACAAGGTAAAGAAGTGGTGTATGATGCCGAGCATTTCTTTGACGGTTACTTAAGTAATCCAGAATATGCCTTATCAACACTGGCTGCTGCAGAAAAAGGGGGCGCTGATTTTTTAGTACTTTGCGAAACTAATGGGGGTAAGCTCGTACCACAAGTGAAGGAAATAACCGAAACTGTAGTGAAGAAATTTCCGAATACAAAAATAGGAATGCATTGCCATAACGATGCTGGAGTTGGAGTTGCCGTCAGTTTAACCGGGATTGAGGTCGGTGCAAAAATGGTACAAGGAACTATGAATGGATACGGGGAAAGAAATGGAAATGCAAACCTGACCACCATTATTCCCAATCTTGAATTGAAGATGGGGCATACCACAAATTGCAGCGACCACCTTTCGAAACTCCGCGACCTTTCTTTCTTTATTGATGATTCAACCAACCTGAGACCTGACATTCGTGCCCCCTATGTAGGTGCTGCCTCCTTTGCCCATAAAGGAGGCGTGCATGCGGATGCCGCCTCTAAGTCCAATCGAAGTTACGAGCACATTGACCCTGCTTTAGTTGGAAACCGTACCCGAGTTTTAGTATCAGATATGTCCGGACGGAGTAGCATCATGATGAAGGCAAAGGAAATGGGGATGGAAGTTGATGGTCGATCGCCCGAAATGAAATCATTCCTTGAAGAATTAAAAAGGTTGGAATTCCAAGGGTATGAATTTGAAGCGGCAGATGCTTCCTTTGATTTATTACTGAAGCGTTTTCTAAGAGGTGAAGATTCTGCATTTAAAGTTCTGCGTTATCATGTCGGAGTTTCGAGCGATGGAAGCGAAGAGGAATCCAAATCGGAAGCAACTGTTAAACTGATGGTTAAAGATGAAATTCGACATACAGTTGCCGAAGGAAACGGACCGGTTTCGGCTTTAGATCATGCCCTTAGGAATGCCCTAGAAAAAGACTTTCCGTTCATCCAGGAAGTTCGCTTAATTGATTTTAAAGTTAGAATCCTAGAGAGTAATCTTGGAACAGATGCAATTACTCGAGTCCATGTAGAATCCACTGACGGGAACAAAACTTGGGGGACAGTTGGCGTGAGTGATAATGTAATTACCGCAAGTTGGGAAGCACTGGTAGATTCAGTCTCATATAAAATTCAATTTGCATCCTAGGTAAATTCATGCACGCGGACACGCGGTCCGGTGGGTCTCCATATTTTTGGATTTGTTGATCTAAAACATACATTCGTAGGGATGCCTAGATTAGCAGCTAAATGAGAGGGTCCCGAATCATTTCCCCAAAATTGGGCCACTCCTTTCAACAGAATTTCTTTATATCTCTCTATCGAACTGGGTACTATCATTTGAATTCTATCGGAATTACAAAATGTTTCATTCTTAAATAATTCTAAGGCGTCGCGATCTGCTTCTCCGAAAGAAAAAACCACCTGGTTTTCTTGATTATTGTGCAACCAATCATCCGATAACTTTTTATAAAATGAAAAAGGAATATTTTTAGTTTCTGACCCACTACCTGAATGGATCCAAAGGGTGGAGTTTTGCGCCCAATGATCGCCCAAGTAGGGCGTAGTCATAAAAGAATCCGGGCTATTGATGCTCAATGCATTAAAAATAGATTCAATGATATGAGGTGGAAATATAGGCTTTGCCGGTAAAATAAAAATGTCTTGGACATGATATCTTTTAAGTTCAGCAATCCACTCCTCATCTTTCCAAAATGTAAAGATATCTGAATTTCGTAAACGGTTGCCAAACTGAGATATTCCGAGATCTAATTCAAAAAATTCGGTATTCTTCTTTTTCGATTCAATCAAACAGAAATAAGAAGGTTTTGTGAGAACGAAAACTTCATCATAGGAACTTTGTATGTAGTTAAGTAATGGAAGGCTTAAGATAAAATCCCCTAACCCACCGCCTCGGATAAGAACAGCACGGCACTTTTTTTTCTCTGGTAAAGAGAGTTTTGTTTCAAAATTCAAGAACCGCTTTAATCAAGATGCTCTTCAATAAAAGCTCTGATTGCTTCTGGATCAGCATCAACAAAATATTTTTTACTCTTTTTTCCACTCAATTCTTCCAGGGTTGTTGAGGTGGGAGTAGGTAGTGATGCTTTTTGATAAACACTGGGAAACTTGGCAGGGTGTGCGGTGGCAAGAATGAGGTATTTTTCAGACGAATCTAGATCTTTAAAAGCACAGGCAGTATGCGGGTCCACCAGGTAGCCATATTCGTCCATTACCTGCTTAATAATTTGTGGTAGTTCTTCATCACAAACTGAAGAACTCGTGAAACCATCCACTTTGAAATGCTCGAAAGAATATTTTCCTTTTTCACTAAAGGTTGCCATTACTTGACGAAGTTTTTTTGAATCTCCTCCAAGAATAAAATAAAGCAGCCTTTCAAAATTAGAAGCCACTTGAATATCCATTGAAGGTGCTAGACTTGGAGAAACATTCTCGAGCGAATATTCACCAGATTGAAAGAGGCGATGTAAGACATCATTCTGATTTGTTGCCACGCGAAACCCTTTTATGGGCAAGCCCATTTTGGTTAGCAGCCAACCAGCAAAAACATTCCCAAAATTTCCTGTTGGAACTACAAATGTTGTATTCTCACGTTCGTGCTTTTCTAACTGTAGCCAAGCGAAAAGATAATACACGGATTGGGCAAGTATCCGGGCGAGATTAATTGAATTAACCGCAGAAAGACCGACTTTATTCTTAAATTCAAGATCTGAAAAAATCTCTTTAATTGCTCGTTGAGCATCATCAAAAGTTCCTTCTATTGCCAATGGATAAACATTATCTGCCTCCGTACAGGTCATCTGTCTTTCCTGTAAAGGGGAAACTTTTCCGTCCGGAAATAAAATAAAAACCGTTACTCCTTTTTTCCCCAAAAGTCCGGCAATCGCAGCCGCTCCAGTATCTCCAGAAGTGGCACCTAGTATCGTTAAAGGTTTTCCATTTTTTTTAATTTGTTCTTCATAAATATTTCCAAGGAGTTGAAGAGCAAAGTCCTTAAATGCTAAAGTGGGTCCATGAAAAAGCTCTAGGATTTTTAAATTCTTTTTCAATGAAACAATGGGAGCAATCTCCTGATGAGAAAAACGAGAATAGGAATCCTTCACTAATTCCCGCAAATTATTTTCTTCTATATCGGAAGCAAATAAACGAAAAAAAGAAAAACATAATTCTGGATAACTCATGTTCTCCCAATCCGAAAGATAAGAAGTAATATCAGGAAATTCGTCCGGTAAGTAGAGACCTCCATCTGGAGCTAATCCCTGAGCTACTGCTTCTGAAAAGCTTACCGAACCCGCCTGCCCTCGGGTACTGACGAATCTCATTAAATAAACTCTCCTACTTTCCTAAATCAAATGCCTGATGAGCAACCCTCGTTGCATCATCTCCATTATCAGGATTAACCGCGACTGAAATCTTGATTTCAGAAGTGCTAATCATCAACATATTAATTCCTGCATTGGCAAGTGCTTCAAAGAATTTAGAGGCTACACCAGAATGGGAACGCATTCCCACGCCGACAACAGAAACTTTAGCAATATTTGTACTTTTTCCAAGTTTACCAGCGGACTGGTCCAGGAAATGAGCCTTTAGGGCTTTTTCTGCCCGGAAGGCGTCTTCAGTAGGAACTGTAAAGGTAAGGTTTGCCTTTCCATTACGAGCAACATTCTGAACAATCATGTCTACCACCACATCGGTTTCGGACATAATCTTAAAAATTGCCGCGGCTGCACCCGGTCGGTCAGGCAATTCGGTAATACTTAATCTTACTTGATTTTTATCAATGGCTACACCACTAACTAGTGTATCCTCGAGGGATTTTACTTTTTTCTTCACGGTCGTTCCTGTTTTGTTGGAAAAGGTTGAGCGAACTTCAAATGGAATGTTATGTTTTTGGGCAAATTCTACTGCCCGTGTTTGCATTACCTTAGAGCCACTGCTTGCTAATTCAAGCATCTCCTCGTAATTAATGGCCGGCATTTTGCATGCATTCGGGACGATACGAGGATCTGCGGTGTAGACTCCTTCCACATCGGTAAAAATTTGACAACTTTTGGCACGTAATGCACCGGCAAGGGCAATTGCACTTAGATCAGATCCGCCCCGTCCAAAAGTAGTAACATCTCCATGATCGCTCACTCCCTGAAAGCCTGCCACTACCACTACATTACCCGCCCGTAATTGCTTACGAATATCCCCCCCTCTTACTTCTCGAATACGGGATTTAGTATGGATTCCTTCTGTAATAATTTCTGCCTGCCATCCAGTCCGGGAAACCGCCGGTACCTTTAAGGCATGGAGTGCAAGAGTCATCAGGGCAATGGTTTCTTGTTCACCGCAAGTCATTAAAACATCCATCTCTCTTTCAGTCGGGTTTTTTAAAATTGCACTTGCCCGTTCAATTAACTGATTGGTTACGCCAGCTCGGGCAGAGACCACCACCACCACTTGATTACCTTCAGTTAATGTGCGTTTAACTCTTTTCGCAACCCGCTTAATGCAGTCAACATCGGCTACCGATGTGCCGCCAAACTTCTGTACAACGATACTCATTTTTCTTCAAAACAATTGGGATCAAACATACGAAATAAAACTGGCTTCTCTTTTACACCATCTAATTGTTCTAACGAATCGATTGCTAATCCAATAGAGTGTTCATTAGTTTGGTGAGTAGTTAAAATAATCGATGCCGATTTAGTTTTCTCGTCTGGAGTCTGAGAAACTGTGGCAAGACTGATTCCATGGACTGCTAAATTTTCAGCCACCTTTGCTAATTTACCGGGACGATCGTCCACACTTAGCCTCAAATAAAAACAACCTGAAATTTCCTGAGAAGGTGCCGGTTTACATTCATCTGGAGTTACATGTAAAAGCTTGGGAGGTAATGCACTGCCCTGCATGCCTTTAACCACATCCACAATATCACTAATTACGGAACCGGCTGTGGGGTCCTGCCCTGCTCCCCTGCCCGTCAGAACAACTGTTCCCACAACTGTTCCTGTCAGACTAATTCCATTAAAAACTCCATCTGTCTGGGCGATAATTTCATTAATCGGAACTAAAGCTGGGTAAACTCCAACGGAAACATAATTTTGCTCGAAGCTTCGGCGAATTACTCCGATTAATTTTATCTTACAATTTAGATCCCGGGCAGCGGCTAAATCTTCATTTGAAATTCTACGAATTCCCTCCACCGTAGTGTCTTTTAAATCAATCCACATCCCATGGGCAAGGTAGCCAAGGATAACCGCTTTATGGGCTGCATCAACCCCATCTAAGTCTAAAGCTTCATCCGCTTCCACATAGCCTAACTCACGGGCATCTCCCAGTACATCATCAAAGGTGGCTCCTTCATTTTCCATTCGAGTCAGGATATAATTTGAGGTGCCGTTCATTATTCCGTAAATCAACGGAAATTCATTCGCGACCAAGCTTTCACGAAGAACTTTAATGATCGGAATTCCACCGGCAACACTGGCCTCAAAAGCATAACGAACACCGGCATTTTCTGCCGCTTTAAATAATTCATCACCATGATCACAAATTAATGCTTTGTTGGCAGTTATTACTGATTTCCCCATGCTAAAGGCTCGGAGGGTCAACTTTTTTGCTTCTTCAATTCCTCCTATTAGTTCGCAAACAATATCAATATCAGGATCTTCAACAATCGAAAGTGAATCTGTGGTTATGCATGTAGGATCTATTGCGAACGCTCTTTTTTTTGATAACGAACGAACAGAAGCACGGGTCGGAATGAGTTGGACTCCAAGAATTCTCTCCCATGCCTTTTCGTTTTCTACTAAATGCTTCCATGTTCCCTGTCCCACAGTACCGAAACCAAGAATACCAACTCGTAAGACTTTTTTTTCATTCATAACAAACTTAGTAGAAATAGTTTTAAATTTTATTTTTTTTCTGAAAACGATTTTCAGTTCCTTCACGAAGACGGATGATATTCGAACGGTGTCTCCATACAATCCAAGCCATTATTATAAAAGCCAACGTAACCATTCCCATTACACCGGAAGAGTCTTCGTTAGACCAAGCAATTACAATCGCACAGACTGGAAGACTTACCCCAAAACCAATTGAAGCAAGTGCAACGTAGCGGGTTGAAAAAAAGATAATGACCCATGTAACCAACCCTAAGAATAAACAACCTGGCATCACCCCAAGCAATCCTCCCATTGTGGAAGCAACTCCTTTTCCTCCGCGAAAGCGAGTAAATATGGGATAGGTATGCCCTAGGACGGCACCGGGCAATCCCCATAATCCAAGAGTCGAATCTCCGGAAAAAGAAATCCATGGAAAAAGAAACCATGTGGTGGCGATCAATCCCTTCATGAAATCCATAAAAAATACAAAATATCCCGCCGGTTTACTTACACTTCTTAGTACATTAGTTGCCCCTGGATTACCACTCCCCACGGAGAAAATGTCTACCCCATACCGCTTGGCAACCAAGACTCCAAATGGAATTGAACCCAAGATATAGCCGACTAAGGCAACTCCAACAGTTTCAACTGAAAGCATATTTAAAATAAAAAAGGATCAAGGTATTCGAGCTAACCTTGTCGGGAAATTCTTGCCTCTCTGATATCAGAATCTGCCTCCAGTATGCGAAGCACACCTTCATCCGGTTCCTCATCAAGTTCGCAAATTGTTAATGCAAGTTCGCCACAATCCGCTCGACTCAACGACATATTGGCAATGTTAACACCTCGATCGCCCAAAATTGTTCCCAATTTTCCTACAATTCCAGGTTTATCAACATTTCGAACAACTAATAAAAGGTCAACTGGACGAACTTCAATAGCTTGCTGGTCAACCTCCACGATCCGAGGATCATTTGCTTTGCCAAGAAGTGTTCCTTTCACAGATCTTTCTGTTCCATCACTTGAAACAGTTTTCACCTCAATTAATTCGTTATAATCAACCACCGATGAGGATTTTGTAACTTCTAGCTTTATTCCTAAAGCCTTAATCTTGTGAGGTGCATTCACATCATTGATTCCCTCATCTCCGGCAAGCCCAGCAAGCCAGCCCTTTTGAACAGCCCGGGTTAAAGGAACCGCGTCAAAATCAACAATTCCTCCCCAAAAAGTAATATGAATTGAAGAAATATTTTCCTGTGCTGATTGACGCGCAAAACTTCCTAATCGATGACAAAGGTCAAGATATGGGCTTAATGTAATTAAGTCTTTTGGATCAATCGAGGGCATATTAATCGCATTTCTAATACGACCTCCTTGCAAAACCTCCGCAATTGCTTCCGCAATTTCAACCCCAACACTTTCCTGTGCCTCGGCAGTGGATGCACCTAAGTGGGGAGTTAAATTTAAATTCTCAATACCGCGAAACTCATGATCCTCTGGAAGCGGTTCCTGTTCGTAAACATCTAATCCTGCAACTGCCACTTTTCCACTTTTTAAAGCTCCTGCGAGTGCACTCTCTTTGATAATACCACCCCGAGCACAATTAAAAATTCGTACTCCATCCTTCATTTGAGAAAAGGCAACCTCATCCACCATATCCTTGGTGTCTTTCGTCAGAGGCATATGGACGGTTATATAATCCGCTCGGATAAAAGCATCTTCTAGTTCAACTTTTTCTACTTCAAGTTCGTTCGCTCGCTCTTCGGTCAAATAAGGATCATAGGCAATTACATTCATCTCAAATGCCTTCGCTCTTTTTGCAACTTCAACCCCGATTCGACCCAATCCAAGAACCGCTAAAGTTTTGAATCTTAATTCGCCACCCTTTAACTGCTTCCTTTCCCATAATCCCTCTTTCATACTCGTTACACCACGAACAATTGGACGGGTGCTGCAGAGCATGTGTGTAAAAGTCAATTCTGCGGTAGCAATCGTGTTACCACCAGGCGTATTCATTACAATAACTCCCGCCTCGGTAGCTGCTTCGATATTAATATTGTCCACTCCCACTCCGGCACGCCCGACCGCTTTCAATTTGGTTGCACCAGTAATTACTTCGGGAGTTATCTTGGTATCACTCCTGACAATAATTGCAGAAACATCCTTGGAAATCTCTAGCAATTTTTCTGGAGATGATCCGTAGGCTTCAACTACTTCAAAACCATCCTGCTTTTGCAAAAACTCCACACCTAATGGGGAGATACGGTCCGCGACAAGAATTTTCATTGTAACAATGTAAAAAGGTCTAAATATGCCCAAAACTACTACAATTGCAATGAGGAAAGAAATTTCTTAATTTTTACTTTCCGAAGCCATCTTCAATTGGCATGATGGACGGTAATTATGTTTGAATCATTAACTGAAAAATTAAGCCATACCCTACGAAACTTGAGGGGCGTTGGAAAACTTTCTGAAGATAATATCAGTGAAGCATTAGGAGAAGTGAGAAAAGCTCTTCTTTCGGCTGATGTTCATTTTAGAACTGCACGAGAATTTGTAGAAGAAGTAAAGCAAGCCTGCCTGGGTCAGGAGGTACTGAAGTCAGTCTCTCCTGGGCAACAGGTCGTCAAGATAATCAATGACGAGCTTGTTAAATTACTCGGTGAAGGATCCACGCAGTTAAAAGAGGATAAACCTCTTCGGGTAATGATGGTAGGTTTACATGGTGCGGGTAAAACCACCACTTCAGCTAAATTAGCTAAAAGATTGGCAAAGGACGGGCGTAAACCAATGCTTGTAGCCTGTGATATTTATAGACCCGCTGCAATTGACCAATTAGAAATCCTTTCAAAAAACGAAAATTTTCCATGCTATCTAGACCGAACTAGTAAAAATGTTCCCAATATTGCAAGAAATGGCTGGGAGGAGTCGAAGAAAAATGGGTCCGATCTAGTCATATTTGATACGGCAGGCAGATTGCAAATCGATGACGAGCTCGTTCAGGAGTTAGAAGATTTAAAAAAACAAATCAATCCCCACGAAATTCTCCTCGTTGCTGATGCCGCTCTTGGACAGGAAGCAGTCAATGTTGCTAAAACTTTTCATGAACGGTTGGATCTTACTGGTATAATTCTTACCAAAATGGACGGTGACGCCCGCGGGGGTGCCGCACTTTCCATGAAAAAAGTAACTGGTGCTCCGATTAAATTCATGGGGGTTGGCGAAAAAATTGATGAATTTGAAGTTTTTCATCCGGATCGGCTGGCTTCCCGAATCTTAGGTATGGGGGATGTTGTATCTCTTGTCGAAAAGGCACAGGAACACCTCGATGAAGAAGAATCAATGCGCATGGCGGAGAAAATGCTTAAGGCGGAATTCGACTTTGACGATTTTCTTTCTCAAATGAGGCAAATGAAAAAAATGGGATCAATGGGGTCAATTGCGAAGATGCTTCCAGGAATGGGAAATATTCAAGTAGGAGACAAAGAAGAGAAATCCCTGGCACGACACGAAGCCATAATTTTATCGATGACCAAAGAAGAACGACGAGTTCCAAGGATTATAGCCGGTTCGAGGCGCAAAAGAATTGCAGATGGTTCAGGCGTTCAAATTCGGGATGTGAATCAACTCATTAAGCAATTCTCACAAATGCAAAAAATGATGAAGAAAATGAAGGGTGGAAAAATGAAAAAAATGATGAGTGCTCTTGGTGGCGGAGGTGGTATGCCAGATATGAATGACATGGACCCCAACCAATTGGCCAAGCTGGCTAAGAAATTTAAATAACGGGTCTAATCGAGATTGTGAAGATCCACCCATCCATTTTTTGGATTCGACGCAGCTGCTAAAAAAATTCAGTAAAAAGTATAGCTAAAATGAATTTTTAGATTTGCATTAAAAACATCCACTTCTATACCAAATACTTATTATCTAGTTCAGTATTTAAATCTCACACAAACAATTTATTATGTCAGAAAATATATCTAAATGTCCAGTACTTGGTGGAGCGCACGCCCATAGTGCTGTTGGAACAACCGCAAACCAACATTGGTGGCCCAACCAATTAAACCTAAAGATCCTGCATCAAAATTCTTCTCTTTCCGACCCAATGAGTGAGGATTTTAATTATGCAGAGGAATTTAAAACTTTGGACTTGAATGCGGTTAAAAATGACATCGAAGTTTTAATGACCTCCTCTCAGGATTGGTGGCCAGCTGATTATGGTCACTACGGACCCTTCTTTATCCGCATGGCCTGGCATAGCGCGGGTACATACCGCATTCATGACGGCAGAGGAGGTGGGGCATCCGGTACTTTACGATTTGCTCCGCTAAATAGTTGGCCTGACAATGGAAATTTGGACAAAGCAAGAAGGTTATTGTGGCCCGTAAAACAGAAGTACGGAAAAAAACTTTCCTGGGCAGATCTTATGATCTTAACTGGTAATTGTGCCATTGAATCAATGGGCTTGAAAACATTTGGATTTTCTGGAGGCCGTGCCGATGTTTGGGAACCTGAAGAGGACATTTATTGGGGACCAGAAATCGAATGGCTTGGAGATGAGAGATACACGGGAGACCGGGAATTAGAGGAACCACTTGGTGCTGTTCAAATGGGCCTAATTTATGTTAACCCACAAGGCCCAAATGGTAACCCTGATCCCATCGCAGCAGCTAAAGACATTCGTGAAACCTTTGCTAGAATGGCGATGAATGATGAAGAGACTGTTGCCTTGATTGCAGGTGGGCATACTTTTGGTAAAGCTCATGGTTCTGCTGACCCTGATCAATATGTAGGACCAGAACCCGAAGGTGCGAGTACAGAAGAACAAGGCCTTGGATGGAAAAACAGTTTTGGTAAAGGAAATGCCGAAGACACTATCACCAGTGGATTGGAAGGTGCCTGGACAACCGAGCCAGCTAAATGGGACAATAATTACTTTGAGAATCTATTTGGTTATAATTGGGTCTTAACCAAAAGCCCTGCAGGAGCACATCAGTGGACCCCCAAGGAAGAATCCGCAAAAGACACTGTCCCGGATGCTCATAATCCCGCCAAGAAACACGCCCCGATGATGTTTACAACGGATATTGCATTGAAAGAAGATCCCGCATACTTACCTATTTCGAAGCGTTTTCATGAAAACCCGGATCAGTTTGGGGATGCTTTTGCAAAAGCATGGTATAAACTAACCCATCGTGATATGGGCCCGAAGTCTAGGTTTGTTGGTTCACTGGTTCCCGATGAAACACTTATATGGCAAGATCCAGTCCCGGCAGTTAACTATGAATTAATTGGAGAAGAAGAAATCAATGCATTAAAGATTACGATTCGAGACTCAGCTCTTTCCATTTCACAACTGGTTAAAACTGCATGGGCATCGGCGTCCACTTTCCGTGTTACTGATAAGCGAGGAGGGGCAAATGGAGCCCGGATCCGACTATCCCCTCAGAAAAATTGGGCCGTTAATCAACCCGCTGAACTTTCATCAGTTATTCAGGCATTGGAAAAAATTCAGTCTGATTTTAATAACTCCCAATCCGGTGATATGAAGGTATCTGTTGCTGATATTATCATCCTCGCTGGTTGTACCGCAATCGAAGATTCAGCCCAAAATGCAGGACAAAAAATAACAGTCCCATTTTCCCCGGGAAGAACGGACGCAGTACAAGAGGAAACTGATATTGAATCGTTTTCTGTACTTGAGCCAAAAGTAGATGGATTTAGAAATTACCTTCAGGCAAAACCGGTCAGGTCTACCGAAGAACTTCTTGTGGATCGAGCACATATGTTATCCCTCACCGCACCAGAAATGACCGTTTTGATTGGTGGATTAAGAGTTCTTAACACCAACTCAGATAATTCTGACTTAGGTGTATTCACAGACAAACCCGGGACATTAACCAACGACTTTTTTGTGAATTTACTGGACATGAACCTTGAATGGGAAAAATCATCCAAGTGCGATCACTTTTTCGAAGGTAAAGACTTAGTGAGCAAAGAAGTTAAATGGACTGGCACATCCGTTGATCTTTTATTTGGTTCAAACTCACAATTGAGAGCAATTTCAGAAGTCTATGGCTCGAACGATTCCTCTCAAACATTTTTGAACGACTTCGTTTCTGCCTGGAATAAGGTTATGAATCTTGATCGATTTGATCTGGAAGATTAATTTTTCCTAGTTTTTCGATGTAGTTCACTAGTCCCAATGTCGTTTGGGATTAGTGTGCTATTTTCGGGCTTACCTGCTATATAATTCGCCTGACCTTCTGAAAGAGTTCCGTCATTTTTTCGAGGTCTTTTATACCAGGTGATTTTTCAATCCCACTATTCACATCTACATGACGGGCTTGCGTTTCCTCGATCGCACTCGAAATGTTTGATGGAGAAATCCCACCAGCAAGAACCCAATTTTTTGCCGTAAACTTTTCCCTCCATAAGGAAAAGCTTCTCCAGTCTGAACGTTCTCCTGTTCCTCCAAATTTACTCTCGGAATAAGCATCTATTAAAAAAGTTTCCGAGTAGCAGAACAAGTCTTCTGGAAAACTTACACCTTTGGGCAATCTTGGTGCTAACCAAAGGTTTTCTGCTCCAACTAATTGGCTCCATTGCCCAATCAAGTCCCTGGATAAGTCGTAGGAAAAATGAAGTTGAAAAACACCAAAGCCTTGGTCCATTATTTTCTTTAGGTGTTCAATCGTTGGCTCAACTTCAACCGCCACCATTTTTTCTTCATTTAAAGAAAGTTCTGATTTTATATTTTCAACTTTTTCAAAATCTATCTTTCTTGGTGACTTCTCGTATGTAATAAATCCCAGTTTATCCGCTCCCAGTTCCAATGCGAACCGTGCGTCTTTTGCTTCAGTAATTCCGCAAACCTTGACTGATATAGAGTCCGCTTTGTTCACAATTATTTTTTGAAATAATTCACCAAAGATTCGACCATTGATTCTAGAGTTGAATCAGCAGCTTCAATTCCAACAGTAAGTTCGTTCTCCTGAAGAGTTTCAGACGTTTGCGTACCAAAGCTACAATAAATGGGTTTTTTTGCATTCTTTGAAAGTGCCAAGTCATCTTCTTGCTCGATGTAAGAGAGTGCGGCCGAGGAACTTGCAAAAACTATAGCATCAGCACCTTTCTCAATAAAATCAGAACGATCGGGTGCAGTAAGAACATCCGCAAAGTCAGTTTGATAAATAGGTAAAGTGTCTACAATTGCATGACCGATCGACTCAAGTAAGCCCACCAAGACTTCCCGATTGCGGTTCCCTGCAACGACCAACACATTTGCACTATCCAAAGAATTCGTAGCCACCAATTCTTGAGCCAAATCTTCCGCAGTGGATCGCTTTGGGATTAACTCCACTTCCAAATTAAACTTTCGTACTACGTCGGCAGTAGCCTCGCCTACACAGGCAATTCTCATTGGACCAAAGCTTCTAATATCACTAAACGCTTTGAAAAATAGTTTGAAAAACTCTTTTGCACCATTGGCACTAGTAAAAATTACCCATCCATAAGTTGCGATTCCGGTAAAAGTTTCTGCAATTAAATTTCGATCCTCCTGGGGTAATATCTTAATTAATGGAAGTTCAAGAACTTCAGCACCTTTTTTTTCGAGTAGTAGCTTTAAACGACTCGTCTGGTTTACCGGTCTAGTCACAACAATTCGGGTTCCAAACAATGGTCTATTTTCAAACCAATTTTTTTCGCCACTCAGCCCAACTGAATTCCCAATAAAAATAATTGCCGGTGCCTTTAAGTCCTCTCGTGTCGCGTCCTTTACTAAATTCCCTAGTGTGCTGATTATTTTTCTTTGAGTCGGTAAAGTACCATGACTTACAATTGCGGCGGGTTTATCTGGAGCAAGCCCACCCTTCAATAATTTTTTCGTTATTTCATTCAGCGTACCCATTCCCATATAAATACAAAGTGTGCCTCCCACTTCAGCAAATTTAGCGAAATCAACCCGGAGAGATTCCTTTTCAACATCTTCATGGCCGGTTAAAAACGAAATCGAAGAACCATATTCTCGGTGAGATAAAGGAATTCCTGCGTAAGCCGCACAAGCCAGTGCAGCAGTAACACCCGGTACAATTTCATACGGTATATTAGACTGGTCCAACACAATCATTTCTTCTGCGCATCGACCAAAAACAAATGGATCCCCTCCTTTTAAACGAACTACCCTCTTTCCTGCTCTTGCTCGGTTAACTAAAATCTTACCGATTTCTTCCTGGACAACCGTATGTCGTCCTGGACTTTTCCCTACATCGATGTGTTCGCAGTCACTTTTCGCTCGTTTGCGTAATTCTGCATTGGCAAGGTGGTCAAATACTAGCACATCACAAGTACTTATCAATTCAATCGCTTTTTGAGTAATTAAACCTACATCTCCAGGCCCCGCTCCTACCAAGAACACAGTTCCTACATTTTCTTTTTCTATTTCAGCCATGATAAAATTTTGTCCATGATCATTTCAATCGTATCATTCTGAATATCGAGAATGCGAATACCACAATCTTCATGGAAGAAATGTAATTGATCCCCTGCCAAATGAACTCCAAGTGCTACCTGGCACCCCCCTCCAAGACGATCTAAAATAGCTCGTTCAAGCAAAACGGCTCGACTAGTCTCCTCATGATCAAGAACTGAGAATTTGTCTAATTCGTTGGAGCGGACTTGAATCGCGATTGCTGCCTGCCCGGGAGAAGGGACCATCTCGTCAATAGGCAATTTGTTAAAGGTCAACCCCGGGTACTCCTTGATTCCCAATCGAGAAAGGCCTGCTGCTGCCAAAATTGTTCCATCTGCCTCTCTTTGAACTGCTATTTTACGCAAACGGGTTTCCACATTTCCGCGAAGTTCCTTCCAACTGACTTGAGGAAATCGCTTTTGGAGTTGCGCCCTTCTTCGAGGACTTCCAGAAGCTAATATTTGAGGATCTTTTACCTGCTCATTTAAAACAAGGACATCACGGGGATCTTCACGTACAGGAAATGCAGACAAGACTAAACCGTCTGGGTTTTCCGTCGGTAAATCTTTCGCGCTGTGCACGGCTAGGTCGGCTCGTCCTTCCAGTAAAGCGACCTCTAATTCTTTTGTAAATAAGCCCTTTCCACCCTTCTCCTGTAACGACCAATCAGCTTGCTGATCGCCCGTGGTTGACATCGGTGAAAGTTCAACATTTAAACCCATGACAGATTCTACTAATTGAGCCACCCAATTGGCCTGTTTTAGGGCAAGAGGACTTTTCCTTGTTGCTAAAACAAGCTTATTAGTTGAGGCAGACATAAAAGTGATGCCGCATTATGTGCCAGGGCAAGATTTAATCATGCCTAAGCAAAGTCGGGATCGAATATTAGGAATAAGAAGCCTGTGCTCCTTTAATGTTCTTTTTTGGAATCCAAGACATTAACTCACGCAGACGCTTCCCAGTTTCTTCGATAGGATGTTTTTCACCGTCCTCTAGAAGTTTATTGTATTTGGGGAGACCAGCCTCGTATTCTTTGACCCATTCCTTCGCAAACTTACCAGACTGGATTTCCTTAAGAATAGACTTCATCGACTTTTTAACATTTCCGTTAATGACACGAGGTCCTCGGGTTACATCGCCAAACTTTGCAGTCTCTGAGATCGAAAAACGCATCCCGGCGATGCCAGATTCAATCATCAAATCAACAATCAACTTCAGTTCATGCAAGCATTCGAAATAAGCCATTTCTGGGGCGTATCCGGCTTCCACCAAGGTTTCAAAACCAGCTTCAACTAGGGCTGATGCGCCTCCGCACAGAACCGCCTGTTCGCCAAAAAGATCAGTTTCAGTTTCTTCTTTAAAGGTGGTTTCTAAAATTCCTGCTTTTGCGGCTCCAACCCCTGCGGCCCAACTTAGGGCGGTTGCTTTTGAATCCTTTGAAGATCCTTTGAGAACTGCGATCAGAGCAGGAACGCCCTTCCCTTCTTTAAATTGAGAACGTACAACATGGCCCGGTCCTTTCGGGGCAACCATAATTACACTCACACCCCGTGGTGGCTTGATTAAGCCGAAGTGGATTGCGAAGCCATGCGTAAAAAGTAAAGTTTTTCCCTTGGAAAGATTGGGCTTGATTTCTTTTTCGTAAACTTCGGCTTGTTTCATATCAGGAACACCGATCATAATAACATCCGCTCTCTTGGTAGCTTCCGCCACTTCAACCACCTCAAATCCGTGTCTTTTCGCTACTTTTATTGATTTACTGCCTTTGTATAGACCAATGATGACATTGCACCCACTTTCTTTCAGGTTCAGCGCGTGTGCGTGTCCCTGTGATCCGTATCCTATAACGGCTAGCGTTTTCTTCTTAATGGCTGTTACTTTAGCCTCTTTTTGAGTGTATACTTTAGCGGGCATGGCCGTATATTTTTTTGTGTTACTGTTTATATAGTGAAAATGTAAGACGATTAATGATCTGCTCGCCCCCGTCGCAGGGAAACTGTTCCCGTTCGTGCAAGTTCGATAATACCAAAGGGTTCGATCAATTCTATGAATGCAACAATTTTATTACCGTTTCCGGTTGCCTCCACGACTAACGATTCTTTTGCCACATCGATAATTTTCCCACGAAATACATCGCAAATCTGGGTAACTTCAGAGCGATTGGACGAATTGGCTTTTACTTTTATCATGACTAACTCTCGGCCTACACTCTCGTTATCTGAGAAATTTTGAATATCAATCACATCAATCAACTTGTCCAATTGCTTGACGCATTGATCAAGTGCTTTCTCATCACCGTTCAATGTGGCTGTAATCCTAGATCGGCCCTCTTGGTGGGTTGGCCCCACATTTAAGGTATCAATATTGAATCCCCGGCCACTAAACAGGCCGGCAATTCTGGCAAGTACACCAAATTTGTTTTCAACCAGAACGGAGATTACATGTCGCATGAAGTAAAGAAGGAAAAGTGGTGGACGACACAGGACTCGAACCTGTGACCTACTGGGTGTAAACCAGTTGCTCTAACCAACTGAGCTAGCCGTCCAAAGTTTAAAATTTAAAAGTCAGATTATAGTAATGAAACGCATTAATGTGGCAAGCGTGAATAATTACTTTACTTTTTAGACACCCTAATTTTTTTGGGACCAAGTACTGGCTTGATTGGTGAACCATATTTTTTACTTACTCGAACAGATTTCGCCTGACTAGATGCAGACGGAGAAACCTTGCCTGAATTTGAAGAAGAAACCATTTTCTTAGGACCGAGCCAGTAACTGCTTGGATTAGCACCCGAATTTCCCTTACCCGATGGGATTACCCCACGTACTGAAGACTCTCCAAGTCTTCGCTCGGAAGAACCCATCGGTACATTTTTGGATCCTGCTTTTTGTACAGGAAAGCCTGGCTCACTGGATCGACCTTTTCGAAATTGAAATCGATTAATATCGCGCAGTGACATGTTATTTACATTATTCATCATATCATCCACTCTTTTATCTAGTTCCGCGTAAACGGCATCTCGAAATTCGATCGAAGCGGCTGCGGGGCTTCTGTTTCCTACATCAATATTTGAAACTCTTTCAAAGTTCTCGGAAGCGAATTTTTGATTAGAAGAAAGTTCATTTTCAATAATTTTTGTATCGAAACGCTCGCTTCCCCAGGTTTTTTTATTTTGTGCAGGAAATCTCCTCCCTCCAAAAGAAGAATAACGGCTTGGCCATTCGTTTACAGAAAAACGTTGGGTGGAAATAGAATTAATTCGACTCGAAGATAATCTCTTCGAAGACATTTGGTTTAATCTACCATCCAAAGATCGCACACGCTTGGTAAAGTCATTTGCCCGTTGTTGAGAAAAGCAAAAAGAAAACAACGAGAAACTAAGAAGAATTATAATCGGAGTTTTATTTAATGAAATTCTCGACATTTCACTAACATATATAAATAAATGGTGGGACCTCAACTTTAATTACAACCCACAATTTTTTTATCCTACTGTAAATGAAGAATTATTTAAATCTTGTCTCAAGAGTTCTGGAAAACGGGGATTATCGCGATGATAGAACCGGGACCGGGACCTGGTCAGTTTTTGGTGAACAGGAACGATTTAGATTAGATACCACATTTCCCCTATTAACCACCAAGAAGCTTCACCTACGTTCCATTATTTATGAATTACTTTGGTTTCTGAAAGGAGATACCAATATAAAATATTTAAATGATAACCAGGTTAAAATCTGGGACGAATGGGCTGATAAAAACGGAGATCTTGGACCGGTTTATGGCGCACAATGGACAAATTGGAAAAGAGCAGACGGAAAACTAGTCAATCAAATCCAGGATGTCGTTCACTCGATAAGAACGAACCCAGATAGCCGAAGGCATATTGTTTGTGCATGGAACCCCGGCGAATTACACCTGATGGCTCTTCCCCCTTGCCATGCGCTCTTTCAATTTTATGTCTCCAATGGAAAACTCAGCTGTCAACTCTATCAAAGAAGTGCTGATATATTCTTAGGTGTTCCATTTAATATCGCTTCATATAGCATTCTAACAATGATGGTTGCAAAAATCTGTGGTCTACAAGCCTATGAATTCATTCATACGTTTGGAGATCTACATTTATACGCAAACCATAAAGAACAGGCAATATTACAACTTGAAAGAAATCCGAGAACACTCCCCAAAATGAATATTCATGGAAATCAGGAGGAACTTTCTGACTTTAAATTTGAAGACTTTGAACTTATTAACTACGACCCCTACCCAGCAATAAAAGCACCTATTGCGATTTAAATCATGGCAAAGATTAAAGCAATTGCAGCTGTTTCACTCAACGGAGTGATCGGAAAAAAGGGCGATTTGCCTTGGCGAATTCCCGGTGAATTAAAGTGGTTTAAAAAAATAACCATGGGGCACATAATTGTAATGGGTAGGAAGACTTGGGATTCTTTGCCTGGATTATTACCGGGACGGGAAAACTGGATTCTCTCCCGCTCGAATCATTCAATTGAAAACGCAAAGGTTTTCACATCTTTCGATGAAGTTGAAAACACTGCTGGAGATCGGACTGTTTTTATTATTGGAGGAGGTGAAATATATTCTGCGTTCCTACCCAAATGTGAAGAAATCTACCTCACCGAGGTCCCACAAATAATCCAAGACGGTGATGCATTTTTCCCGTCCTATAAAAACGATTTCCATTGTACCGAAACTCTCGAGAAAAATGAAGATTTTACGATCGGGAAATGGTGCAGGAATAAATAGGTATTCCACTTTGCAATTCCTGCAGTCTAGCTCTCAATAGTAAGGTTGAAGAAGCAGGTAAACCACTGGGCCAGTTACTGCGACATACAGCCACACCGGAAAGATTTTCTTGGCTAGAATACGGTGTTTTTGGAATTGATTCGTAAACCCATAGACAAAGGTGAGCAGGATAAAAGGAAGACTAATCGCAGCTAAAATAATGTGTGTAATTAAAATCCCGAGATAAACGATCCTCATGATACCGACCGCATTTTTTTCTTCCACACTTACAATTCCATCTTTGTTACTATCTCCATATAAGGTTTCTGCACTGGTGAAATGGTAAGCAACGTAGGAAAGAAGAAAAAGAAAGGAGCAAGCCATCGCCAAATAAATCCACCTTTGGTGGTGGATCACTAATTTCCTCTTGATTGAAATAATTGCCATAATAAGAGAAAACGCAGCAATGCTGTTCAGGACAGCATGAATCGGAGGAAGAAAAGTAAGGTCAGTGCCCTCCGGAAGTTCAATTTTAACCTCCCTCATTAGGCTAACCAAAAATAAAACAGCTCCGCTAATAATCCAAACCAGGATTTTTAGTTTTTTGCCTAAAACAAGATTCTCTTGGCGTGCAAGGTAACGATCAATATCACTCATATTTAGTTCTTGATTAGGATCCTATTGCAAGGTCAAAAGGGATAAAAACCTCTTCCTCTATGTCAGTTCTGACTTGGGCCCACAATCGGTAAACGCCCTCCCCTGGCGGTGAGAAACCAAAGGTGAGAGGCCCCTGAAAAGTCGTTTTTTTGACATTATCCAAATCTTCGTTGAGCGGATGTAGGTGAGCAAAACCGTTCACATTTTTATCAAATGCGACCATGTGTGCAAATGCCCCCATTACAGGGTGAAGAGTAATATCATGACCCTTTTTATCCCTCGCCAACAATCGAAGTTGAATTTGGTCCTGTCCCGGCTCAGCTGGAATTTTGATTAATTTAAAGTCGATGTTTTCCTTCGAAAATACTAAACATTCTTCTCGTTTCAAAGGAGATTGGCTCTTCCCTACGACCTCAAACGAAGAAGAAATTAAAACCCTTCTCGGGCTTTTTTGGGGAATAAAATCTAGGAATACAGAATATTTTCCTGCCAATTTAGGGGTTAAGGAAAAATGCCAAACTCCATCAAATAAACTATCTGCAACTGGATGGATGTGATGATAGTCGTTTAAGGTTTTATCCACCGCTAAAAGGTGGATTTTTTGGGTATGGCTTAAAGCAACATCTTGAGAAGTAAGGGGCGAACCGTCCGCCTTCTCAATTTTAAATTCAAATTTACACTCCTCGTTCATTTCGAGTGAACCAATGGGACGAAAGTCAATCTTCATCGGCCACTTGCGAATTGAAAGATCCACAAAACCAGTCTCATCTGCTCCACAGTAATCTAACTCACCTTCTTCGTTATAGGTTTCTTCGTGTAAGAACTCGCAAGGCTCAACGGGGAGGTTCCGTGCAATTACAAATAACACAACAAAGGGAATTCCCATGAGGAGAGAAAGCGACAGAGGATTAGTGAAAGGTTTGGGGGGAGTAATCATTTCAATCTTTACTATCTAAAGCCCTCCCTGTAATCGAGAAAGAAAATCTTCGACTCTCCAGTTTCTGCCAGGAACCTGATATACAATCTGTCTTTTTGAATTAACGATCATTGTGCGCATGGTATGATCGAGTGGTTGATCAGGGGCAGTCTCTCGAAGTATCCCAAATTGACGGGTCAAGTCGTCGATAACAGGTTTTTCTGCGGTACATACCTTAAAATTGCTTTCGTCTAGGTTGTAACCGCGTGCGTAAGACTTAAGGACACCAGGTGAGTCAAAAGCTGGGTCTAAAGTAATTGATAAAAAGCGAATGTTTGGAATTTTTATTTTTTGGGCCAATTCTTGTAGTTTTTTCATTTTAATCGTTGCGGCAGGACACATTTCAGCGACTGAACACCGCGAGAAAATGAAATTTAGAATAGTTACCGAACCATCAAAGTAATCCGTGGTGACTACTCCGCCATCCTGATCATAAAGTGCAAATGGAGGCAAATTATCTCCGACTGTTCGTAACATCGATTCTCCCATTCCCAATGTATCTCGTCGTAATAAACGATTCACATTTTTCACCCGAATTCGCTCCGCCTTTTCATCAGGCCAAACATTGTATAGCAGGAAAGTCTTACCAGCAGTTGAAGAAAAGGTTTCTTGCAGATTTCCCTTGAACACCTTTTTCTTGGAAAGAAGGGAAAGATCTCCCGGTTGAACCTGGAGGCTTATCTTACTTCCTATCCTTCTGGAAATTTTGTCTGACAGGTTATGACTTCGGGCAAGAATTTCAACTTCTACTGTACTGTTGTTAATATCAATATTTAATACTTTTCCCCTCAAAATATTTTCCACTACATCAGAGCGGACTCCGCTCGGGCTTTCATCAGAGCATCCATTTTTCGCAAATGCAAAAAAGAAGGACAATAAACAAATTAAGAAAGTTCTTAGATAAAGTTGCATAAGGATCACTAATCTATAAGTCATTTTTAAGGAAGCAATTCCAAAGGAGTTCTTTCCCACATTTAGAAAATACTCCACAAAAATAAGTTAACTAAAACCATTATAAAAATGTTATTTTCAGGCATTAACTGAGAAAATTATTTCAATTTAAAATCACTTGACATATCTTGAGCAGTTAAAGTCTCTGAATTGATGTATTAGAAAATCTAACGATCGGATATTTATAAGTTATGACCTTGCTTGTCTCCCCTTAAAATATCATTTTATAGGTAACTAATTTCATCTAGTGAATAGTTACAAAAACATTACTGCCAAATCTGATGCTCCGCCCCTCCCTGTATCTGTGAGTACTACTATGCATGGATTGCTTGAGTTAACCAAGCCCCGCCTCAGTTTAATGTCAGTGTTTACTGCCTCACTAGGTTACCTTGTTCACTTCCCCCTAACCCCCCACTTTTATATTTTCTTTTGTCTCACAGTTGGTACTGCACTTGCCGCCGGTGGTGCTGCTGCACTCAATCAGTGGATGGAGCGAGACGAAGATTTATTAATGCGTCGTACTGCTGACAGACCAATCCCCGCACAACAAATTGAACCTGAAATTGCGCTTATCTTCGGAGTTTGCCTTTCCTCCATCGGACTCGCAATTCTTTGGATTGGCACTAACCCATGGGCATGTTCTTTAACTTTTCTAACTTTGGTCGTTTACCTTCTTGTTTACACCCCCCTTAAGAAAAGAACCCCCTATGCAACTGAAGTGGGTGCCATTTCTGGTGCACTCCCCCCGCTGATCGGATGGGTTGCTGCTTCCGGTGGACCAACCACATACGGATGGATTTTATTTGGTATTCTCTTTACCTGGCAAGTTCCTCATTTTATGGCAATCGCATGGAATTTCCGTCAGGATTATCAAAAGGGTGGATTTCAACTACATAACTTGGGAAATCCGAACGGTTTTCATCTTGCCCGCAAGAGCTTTATTTATTCTATCATCTTATCATTGTTCATCTTCTCCCCCTATTTCATCGAAACCACACAACCGAATCCTGGATTACTTTATCTTATTTCCGCCTGCTTACTCACCGTATATATTTTGATTCACTCATTCCAATTTCTAAATTCCTCCAATCGGGACAAATCGGCTAAAAAACTTTTTTTTGTAACCATCATTTATCTACCCCTACTCTTCGCCACGCTAGTAGTGGATCGCTTTCTTTGATACAACCAAGAACTATGAAAACATTGCTCAACAAGATTCAAACCTTGTCATACATTATCCTTCCGGCCTTCTTCTCTTTTATTGGAGGTTGTTCACGAATTGATCATAAGCAATCCGCTCTTGATCCCAAAGGTCTGGTTTCGCAGAATCAATACGACATATTCATGCTTTCCGTCTGGATTACTATATTTCTTTTTTGTGCAGTAGGTGGTTGCCTAATGTATGTTCTGTGGAAATACCGAGCCAAAACACCGGAAGAAGCAATGGAGGTTCCCCCACAGTCTCATGGAAATTCCAAAGTTGAAATTTCTTTAATTATTGCCTCTACTCTTATCTTGGTCATCTTGGCAGTTCCCACACTTCAGGGTGTTGTCCTCATGAATCGGGTCCCAGATCCTAATGATTCTGAAACACTCGAGAAACTTGGCTTAGATCGAAGCGCGATTGATGATGCAATTACAGTTAATGTGACCGGCAAGCGTTTTTTCTGGATTTTTGAGTATCCACAATTTGGAATTGTTACCTCAAATGAACTTGTTTTTCCTGCCTCCAAAGCAGTTCGCATAAACCTCAGAACTGAGGATGTGATACATAGTTTTTGGCTCCCAAAACTAGCCGGTAAGATGGATCTCATGCCCGGTCAGGAAAATTTCTTATGGTTTATTGCAAACGAAGAAAAAATCCGGACGAGAAAGGATTCGGACGGTAACATGACTCTCGTTTCCACCGAAATTGCAATGCCTTCCGTATTTAACGGTAAAATGAGGGAACGAATTTTCGCTAAACAAAAATTCACCGATGAATTCGAAGCTGTTGGCGGACTTTTTTACGGGCAATGCGCGGAGTACTGTGGAAATTCTCACGCCTACATGTCATTCCGAGCACTTGCACAAACGGACGATGATTTTGACTCTTGGGTAAAACGCTTTCAAAACTCCCAAAATCCAAACCTACAACCCGGAACTTACAACCCGGAGGAAGAATACCAGAAAGATTCGATAGTCCAATTCGCGGATCCTGCGCTTGGTGATTCCGGCACCCGGGAATTTCGAGCCGTTCAAGCAATCGCGAAAGGACAAGCTCCCAATCTAGACAAGAAGGTTTGGAAAAAAGCACATTCTGACGACTACGAAATGGGGAAAAAACTCTTTTCTTCTCTTCAATGCGTTCAATGCCACGCAATAAACCGGACTGGACTGGGTTCGAAGGGACCGAATTTAACTCTTTTTGGAATTCGTACTTCTCTTGCTGCGGGTTGGATGAGAAATGACGAAGAAAATCTTTCCAAATGGCTTCGTAACTCAAATGAAGTCAAATTCGGTAATTTAATGTGGAACGGTGAGGGAGTGGACGACGATCACCCTCTCCGCAACCTTGAAAACGATGATGAAAAAGTAAACCAGTTGGTTACTTATTTATTGGGTCTCAAATAATCCCATTCATTTAATCCAAACTTTTACACTCAACTATTGAAATACCATGGCAACTGAATCAATAAAATACCTCACCCCGGAAACTGAAACTAAGCTTAAATCGAAAGCCTTTCCGAGACCTCACCAAAACACCTCCGGCATTGTGAACTGGTTAACCACGATCGATCACAAGAAAATTGGGGTAATGTATGGCCTGGCCGCCCTCTTTTTCTTAATTTTAGGGGGAGTTGAAGCATTATTAATTAGATCTCAGTTGTGGAATCACAACATGGAGGTTTTAAGCAACCGTGAGTATAATCAAATGTTCACAATGCATGGAACAACGATGGTCTTTCTTGTCATCATGCCGTTGAGTGCTGCATTTTTTAATTTCATCATGCCCCTACAGATCGGGGCACGTGATGTTGCATTTCCACGAATGAACACCCTCAGTCTTTGGTGCTTTATTGCGGGCGGGATAACCTTGAATTTAAGTTGGTTCTTCACCGGAGGATCTCCCGCGATTGGCTGGTTCGGCTATGCACCACTTACCGACACCCGATTTGCTGAAGTAATAGGAGATATGGGACCCGATTTTTGGATATTCTCTTTGCAAATCCTTGGCCTTGCATCCCTGCTTGCCTCTTTCAATTTTATTACCACCATCATTAACATGCGTGCTCCGGGGATGACAATGATGAGATTGCCCGTTTTCACATGGATGACACTTATCGTCAGTTTTTTAATCATTCTCGCCTTTCCTGCCATCACAATTGCACTAGTTGAGTTAATGTTCGACCGAACATACGGCACCAATTTTTACGACTTTTTGGAAGGTGGAAAACCACACCTCTGGCAGCATCTTTTCTGGATTTTCGGCCATCCTGAAGTCTATATTTTGATACTTCCAGCAATGGGAATTGTTTCTGAGATCATTCCTGTTTTTTCCAGAAAGCCGCTTTTTGGATACGGATTAATTGTATTTTCTGGTGCAATCATTGGATTCATGGGATTTGCAGTATGGAGTCACCATATGTTTACAACCGGAATGGGAATTGTAGCCACATCCGCTTTTTCTATCCTCACCATGCTTATTGCTATTCCAACCGGGATCAAGATTTTCAACTGGATTGGAACTATGTGGGGCGGACGAATTCGTTTTGAAACTCCAATGCTTTTCGCTCTTGGATTCATCACCATGTTTATGGTTGGCGGATTTACTGGGATCATGCACTCATCGGTCCCGATTGATGCACAACATCAAGATTCTTATTTCGTAGTGGCTCACTTTCATTATGTTCTAATTGGCGGTGCGTTATTTGGTTTATTCGCGGGATTTTATTTTTGGTTACCGAAGTTAACCGGTAAAATGCTTAATGAAAAACTCGGTAAATTTGTATTCACCCTTATGTTCATTGGTTTTAATGTAACATTCTTTCCGATGCATTATTTAGGAATGATTGGCCAACCTCGCAGAACACACAGTTACAATGAAGGCCACGGATTTGAGACATGGAATCAAATCGCAACGATTGGAGCTTTCATTCTCGGCGTTGGAATCCTGATCGGGGTTTATCAGTTTGTTACCGCATTTTTTAATAAGAAATTGAAGGATGCTGGCAAAAATCCTTGGGATGCAAGAACATTGGAATGGACTCTTTCTTCTCCTGTGAAAGAATATAATTTTGCACGAACCCCTATTATCAAATCAAGGGATCAGGCCTGGGAAAATAATTATGGCCCCAAGGAAAACCATTCCGACAAGGTGCCTCTCGACGACCACGGTGTACACATGCCTGACCGCTCCTGGTATCCGTTGGTAAGTGGACTGGGTTTTCTCGGACTCGTTCTTGGATTACTATTTCACCAATCTGTCGATGCAAACACAGGAGAGATACTGAGGGATTATACCTACGCGATAGCGGGAGGAAGTATCGCAATATTTGGTATTATTATGTGGTCCCTTGAAGGACCGGCAGGATACCACCTCTTTCCCAAAGAAACCGAAGAATAATTTTCCCACGACCGTTATACTACAAAATTTGAATTATCATGAGTGAAGCATCCGCACATGCCCTTGAGCATCACGAGCCAGAAACCAGCACTGGCATCCCAAACAAAAAAGTCTTAATGTGGGCTTTTCTAGGTTCCGACTGTATGTTTTTCGGCACCCTGATTTCCACTCATTTAATCTACCGTAAAATTTCAGCCACAGTTGGTGGAAACACTTTGGATGTTCGCGATATATTCGATATTGAACTCACTTCATTTAGTACCTTCATTCTCTTAGCGAGTTCTTTATTTATGGCACTAGCCGTATCTGCTATCCATAAAGGGAATTTATCCAGTACCCGTTGGATGCTCTTCGGTACAATCATATTTGGTGCAATCTTTCTTGCCTGCCAAGTCTATGAGTTTACCCATTTCGTTCATGTTCCGGGTAATGAACTCACCCTTTCAAGTTACCGGGGAGAACCGCATGTATTCGGGTCCACTTTTTATGTTCTTACCGGAACGCATGGTACTCATGTGGCAATTGGTGTATTTTGGCTCATTGGGTGGTTTGTATATTCATTTACCGGAAAAATGAGTACTGCAGATGCGCTCGATATTGAATGTTGTGGGTTATATTGGCACTTCGTTGATATTGTATGGATCCTTATTTTTCCGGTAGTATATCTAATGGAATACGCTTTCTGAACGATTTAGAAATTTTTAAATACTTATTATTATGAGCGGACACTCGGAAGACCCAGTATTAGAAGAAAGCAAACGCTTCTTCACATTCTTTAATTTATCCATGCTACTTGTTGCCATAACTGGCATTGAGATTGTTATCATTTATGTTCGAGCCTTTGACGGACCAGTAATAATAACAGTTTTATCCATATGCTCTGTGATCAAGTTTGTGGGGGTAATGACCTGGTTCATGCATCTACGATGGGATAAAATACTGAATACGGTCCTCTTTTTAATGGGGCTTGTAATTGCCGTTTTCACCTTTTTTGCGGTGATGTACATGCTTGATAATCCACCCGAGGTAAAGGAGTTTTCAGTTACCCCATTAGAACAGGATTGGGAAGCAAAAACAGAATATGTCAAGGGAGACTACACCAAACATAATGACTCCTATTATGTCGCCGAGATAGCCCATCAATCTGGTGATACATTCTCCACACAAATTATGCTTGATAATGAACCGGTTAACTCGTGGAAAAAAGTGGAAGGTATTCCTCATCAAATCAGTTGGAAAGTAAGCACGGGAGATATGATTGAAATTAATTCCTTAAAACCGGGTAATCCCTTCTTTCACCAATACCACCCCTATCCCGAAGATAATATCGAAGGTTCTAAAATATCTCTACTCGCAGAAAGTGCATCCACAGAAGATTTTAGAATTAAGGTACGATCCGAAGCGTTTTGGGTGGAAAATCAGTAACCTTTTGAAAATTGTATGATTGGGTTCATCCAAGCATAGATGAATTCACCAGTCACATTAAGTCATTGGCATACAGAACCTGCCCTTATCGGGGGGTTATTATTTATTTGCTGGTGCTACGCAATTATTGTTGGACCCTACCGGAAAAACTTCTCTCCCAACCTACCCTATTCTCATAGGCATACTCTTTGGTTTAGTGCTGCTGTAATTACCTTTTATCTGGCAGTTGGCTCTCCACTGGATGCAATGGGAGAGAACTTCCTATTTTTTGCACACATGATTCAGCATAATATTCTCATGTATTTAAGCCCATTATTTTTACTCCTGGGGATACCAAGAGAAATTGTGGATGAGTATCTAGAAAATAAACCAATTTTGGAAAAACTTCTTAAGTTTTTATTTCATCCCATTATCGCCGGATTACTTTTTACATTTGTATTTTCTTTTTGGCATTTTGCAGCGTTTTATGAAGCAGCAATTAGAAATAAGACAATTCACATGGCAGAACATCTATCAATGTTCTTTACTTCAGTGGCAATGTGGTGGCCAATTTGCGGTCCATCGAAGAGAATCCCCCCCTCCAAGTATGGCCCTCAAATGTTGTATATTCTTGCAATCATGCTTGGACAAACTCCTATCTTTGCTGTGCTTACCTTTTCTAAAGAGGTACTTTATGATACTTATTTCTATGCGGAACGAGTGATGAACTTGAGCCCGCTTGAGGATCAAAAAACGGGCGGAGTCCTGATGAAACTAGCCAACATGATAGTTTCAGTAAGTGTTCTTTCTTCCATCTTTTATCGATGGTCGAAAGAACAGAAATATTAGTTCTTTTAGAAAGCTACAGGCGCGAGACTAACAACTCTCGCTCAAAAAGCATTTCTTTAGGTAACGATTCGGATAATTGAAGAAATAATTCCTCGTGCCTCAATGTTTGCATCCTCAGTTTTTCAGGTTCAATTTTCATTAATTTTTCCCAGTCTTCATCACTAAACTCCAAACCGGACCAATCCAAGTCTTCCTTATAAGGCATCCATCCGAGTCTTCCTTCATGGGCACTACCCTGTCCTGAAGATCGTTCCACAATCCAACGTAGAACTCGCATATTATCACAAAACCCGGGCCATAAAAAACTTCCGTCTTCATCCTTGCGAAACCAATTAACATGAAAAATTCTTGGTTTATTCTTAAGCTTTTTACCCATCTTCATCCAATGCTTAAAATAATCGCCCATATTATAACCACAGAAAGGAAGCATTGCCATTGGATCTCTTCTTAAATTTCCCAATACTCCCTCTGCGGCAGCAGTCGTTTCAGATGCCAGGGTTGCTCCTAAATAAACGCCATGATTCCAGTTGAATGATTGATAAACTAATGGGATATCGGACATCCTTCTCCCGCCAAAAATAAAGGCGGAAATAGGAACTCCTTCCGGATTTTCCCAATCCGGGTCAATCGTGGGACACTGAGATGCCGGAGCTGTAAAACGGGCATTCGGGTGGGCTGCAGGATAATCCAACTCAGGACTCCACTCGCGTCCCTGCCAGTCAATTAAACCAGCGGGAGGTTCTTCAGTGAGACCCTCCCACCAAACATCTCCCTCTTCAGTCAACGCGACATTGGTAAATAATGTGTTTTCCTTCATTGACTCCATTGCATTGGGGTTCGTTTCCCAAGATGTTCCAGGAGCGACTCCAAAAAAGCCCGCTTCTGGATTAATTGCTCGGAGCATTCCATTATCATCGGGTTTTAACCAGGCGATATCATCTCCCACCGTAGAAACCTTCCACCCCTTCATTGCCGGAGGAGCAACTAGCATTGCCATGTTCGTTTTACCACATGCACTCGGAAAGGCACCCGCAACGTAGGTCTTCTTACCCTCCGGATTCTCCACACCAAGGATCAGCATATGCTCCGCCATCCAATCATTATCTCGTGCCATACAGGAGGCAATGCGGAGAGCTAAGCACTTCTTGCCCAACAAGGCATTTCCTCCATAGCCACTCCCGAATGATACAATTGTGCGTTGTTCCGGGAAATGTACGATGTGAGTGTCCTCCGGATTGCAGGGCCAAGGCACATCTTTTGTTCCCGGAGTTAATGGAAATCCTACAGAATGAAGACAGGGTACAAAAAAATCTTTTTCTCCCATCACATCCAGTACAGATTGTCCCATCCTGGTCATAATACGAAGATTTAAAACTACATAGGGGGAATCTGTTACCTGAACTCCAAATTGAGACAAAGGTGACCCCAATGGTCCCATGCAAAAGGGAATGATATACATCGTACGCCCCTCCATTGCCCCTTTAAATAAGCGTTTTAATTTAGCACGCATTTTTCTTGGATCTTCCCAATTATTAGTGGCACCCGCATCATCTTTACCATAACTGCACATGAAAGTACGGCTTTCCACACGAGCTACATCACGAGGATCCGAGCGAACAAGGAAACTATTGGGGCGCTTATCCTCGTTTAATTTAATCATGGAACCTTGGCCAATCATCAAGGTGCAAAGTTCATCCCATTCCTGATCCGATCCATCGCACCAACGAACATCTTGTGGTGCACACATTTCAACCATTTTATCCAACCATTTTAACAAGGCCTGGTTGTTGGTTTTACTCCGATCATAATTAACTGTCTTAGATTCCATAACTTATAGTCGGTAAGGACGGGAAAGTAGATAGTCAAACATTCCCTCCGTTTTCATAATAAAACTTGTTCTTTTTTGAGGAATTATAGAAATCTAGTTTGCCAATCTCTCCATGAAGTTGTAACTCAGTTATTTGTTTATGTATAGACAGAAAAATCATAGAGATGCCATATTGGCCCTGGAAGATGGAAGTGTGTTCAAAGGATTTTCCTTTGGAGCAAAATCTACTGTCGAAGGGGAAGCGGTTTTTAATACGGGAATGACTGGTTATCAGGAGACCCTCACCGATCCTTCCTATTATGGCCAAATTGTAACCATGACCGCTCCCCAAATCGGTAATTACGGAGTTAATGAAGAGGACGAGGAGTCAGACGGCCCCAAGGTAAGAGGCTTTGTGGTTCGCGAACTCAGTCCAGTCGTCAGTAATTGGAGGGCGACTCAATCTCTTGGTGATTATCTCAAGAATCATGGGATTCCTGGGATTTCTGGAGTCGATACACGTGCCATTACGAAAAGACTTCGTATTCATGGAGCCCTGAAAGCATGCATCAGCACAGAGAACATCAGTGATGAACAGGCACTCAAGAGAGCGCGAGATTGGACTGGAATTGTAGGGAAAGATTTTGTAAAGGAAGTGAGCTGTAAGGAGTCATATACATGGGATTCAAGCGGAGAAAAAAGTCAGCCGTTCACTGTGATAGGAACCCAACTTCCTTCCACTTTTAAACAGGAATGCACGCATCGAATCGTTGCCTTTGATTATGGGGCTAAAAGAGCCATTTATAAAAATTTACGCAGATTTGGCTTTGAAGTGATTGTATTACCTGCTCATTCCAGTGCGGAAGATGCGATTTCGCATAATCCCGATGCCATTTTTCTTTCCAATGGACCGGGTGATCCCTCGGCCTTGGATTATGCCCATAAAACAATTCAAAGTCTGCTTCCAGATTATCCTATTTTCGGAATTTGCTTAGGTCATCAGGTACTTACCCATGCGATTGGTGCAAAAACCTACAAACTAAAATTTGGACATCGTGGAGGAAATCAACCAGTTAAGAATATTGAAACAGAAAAAGTGGCCATCACTTCTCAAAATCACGGTTTTGCTGCCGACAAGGCTAAACTGGAAGAAATGGGTGCCATCGTTACTGAATATAATTTAAACGATCAAACGGTCTCGGGCATGCGACTAAAGGATCGACCCGTTTTCTCGGTTCAATATCACCCGGAAGCTTCTCCCGGACCCAATGATGCCAACCACCTCTTCCAGGTATTTTACCAGCTAGTAAGTGATCATAAGGCGAAAGTCTAAAGGGGCCTTATAAGTTCTCATTGAGGCTCTCTTCGATATTATCGTTGAACATTTCATTTTGATTGGAATCGAACAATAATATAAGCCCATGAATTCCGACCCTGAACAAATTGTTGATTGCGGAATTGTCTACGATCCAATCATGGAGAAGCATCACACGGGAGCAGGACACCCGGAACGGAATAATCGAGCCTCCATTATTTTTCAAAAACTCAAAGAAAAAGAATTACTCCGATTCACCAAGGATATTCCAATCAAGCAATGTACTTTTGAACACCTTTCATTAGCACACAAACCTGACTATCTAAGAAAAGTAAAAAGAGAAATCGAGTCTGGACTTTCCTCCCTTAGTACTGGTGATACTGCCATTTGCGATCAATCATGGAATGTCGCCTCCGCCGTAACCGGGGGTATTCTTAACGCCGTTGAACAAGTGGTTACCGGGAGTCTCAAAAATGCATTTTGTATAACACGTCCGCCGGGTCACCATGCAAATGCAGATAAGGGTATGGGATTTTGTCTATTTAATCATGTCGCTGTGGCCGCCCGCTACGCCCAACAGAAACTGGGTGTGCACAAAATTTTAATTGTCGACTGGGATGTCCATCATGGCAATGGAACGCAGGATATTTTTTATGAAGATGATTCAATCTTCTTCTTTAGTACCCATCAAAGTCCATGGTACCCTGGTACCGGAAGAACGGAAGAAAAAGGAACGGGCAAAGGCGTAGGCTATAATCTAAATTACCCCTTTCCCGCAGGTTCAGGGAAAAAAGAAATTCTTGATTATGCATTTGGAAGCGAACTGCCCAAGCATATGGCTAAATTCAAGCCTGAGTTAATTTTGATATCAGCTGGATTTGATTCGAGGATCAATGACCCGCTAGGACAGTTTCAATTAGAGGATGAAGATTTTTTTGAATTGACCAAAATTATTTTGAATCTTGGCGATGAATACGCGAACAGCAATGTCGTCTCCGTATTAGAGGGTGGATATAACCTGAATGGGTTAGCCTCATCCAGCATCGCTCACCTCCAGGCACTACTCAACAGGACATTCTAATCGAACCTATTTTAAAAAAAACACTCCATTATTGGACAGATCTCAATTATTGAGTTATACTACATTATTCAAAAATTAATCAGTTCAGAAAGTTCTGCACCTTCATCAAATTTATCTTTTATACCCGCAAAGGAAGGCATAAGCAGACTAGAAAATCGATCAGTTTTATAAAAGTGCCAAAGACCCCTGGCACTTTTTTTTTGATTTTTTTAAAACTGAAAGAACAATCTACGAAAAATGCTTCCCTAATTGGACAAGTTTACAAAATTGAGCTAATATGAATTGTTCAGAAAAAAAAATTCTTTAATTTTGTGAAATTTATTCCGCAATTTCGATGATTTACACATTGTGAAGTAAATTAAAATTCAACTTTTAAAGATCAAAAAAGTGCCGTACAACGGCACTTTTTTTGTTATTTTATCCTTTTTAAACCTCTGAGTTTCTTGACTAAAATGGATTAAACTAGTAGCAAATTTGAATGCTTCGCGGAATTTCACCTCTTCTCAGTCCACAACTTTTAGAAACGCTCTATCGAATGGGTCACCACGATGAAATCGTATTGGGAGATGCTCATTTCCCTGGTGAAAGTTGCAACGATACTATTATTCGGGCCGACGGATTAGGAATAAATGATCTTCTCGATGCAATTCTACCCCTCTTTGTACTAGATCATGTAATTGAAAAACCGGTTATGATGATGGCGCCTCTCCCCGAAGATAAAGCAAATCCAAAAATTGCGGCCGATTATCAACTAGTACATGACGGGTATGATTCTATTGTTAAAAAACATTACCCAGAAACTTCTCCCATTTCCTTAGTTGGCAAATACGACTTTTACGACCAAACCCGAAAAGCGTTTGCAGTAGTAATGACTGGAGATACCCGAATCTACGCTAATTTAATATTAGCGAAGGGCGTCACCACCTGGTAAATCAGAGTATAGAAGCCTACCCTCTCGATTTCCCGCCTGAAATATTCACCGTGGTGCCGTGGATATAAGAGGCACGTTCGGAGGCAAGGAATACGACCAAGTCAGCAACTTCAGACAATTTACCACTTCTACCCAACGGGATTGAAGAAGTACTGCCATATTTTTCACGAAGTTCTTCCGCACTGATTCCTCGGGTATAAGCAAGGGATTCCTCATAGGCGGGACTTCGCATCGAAGTGGTTTCCATGATACCGGGACCCACTCCAACAACACGAACTCCCTGCCTGCCCAATTCTTTGGCCCAGGAACGGGTGGTGTTATGATTCGCAGCCTTTGTTGCTGCATAAACACTCTGGCCCTCGCTTCCCTCCATACCGGATTCTGAAGTCATATTGATCAATACCCCGCCCTTACCAGAAGCCAGCATTGCACGGGCTGCCGCTTGTGCACAGAGGAATTGGCCCTTCACATTGACCGCAAATACTTGATCCCAAATTTCTTCTGTTAATTCTTCTTTTCCGGCCGGATCTACCAACAGTCTCGGCACATTAATTCCCGCATTATTGACCAGTACATCGACACCACCAAATTGATCAATCGCAGTTTGAACCATTCCTTCAACATCTTTTTTGGATGTGACATCACAACGAGTAAAAATAACCTCCCCTGGACCTGCCTCGTTGGCTTCCACCACGGCTTTGGCTCCAACCTCCTCGGCAAAATCTGCGATCACCACCTTGGCCCCTACCTCCACGAAGCCTTTTGCCACTGAAAGTCCGATGCCAGCGGCACCCCCAGTAATAATTACCACTTTATCCGTAAGATCTGTCCAATTCATACTATATTATTGTTTTAAGTTTAATGGGTAAAAGGCATTGTATCCTTCATAAATTGCTTCCTCTACTTCACGAGACCACTGCTCTCCGTTCTCGGCAAGAATTCGAGCACCAGCCAGTAAAGCTTGTTCGACTAATCCATCTCTTTTTTGAGCCGCACTAATAAAGGAATGGGAGTTCACTTCGACATAGGGCAAATCTGGTAATTCAGTAAAGGCAAAAAAGGAACCAAAAGGTTGAGTAGCTTCAACCTGCTCCATCATTTCTGTTACATGATTTAAGCCACAAACACCCTTTACCATCCAGTCAAAACTAACCGGGTTATTTGCGTGCACCACCATGTCATCGGAATGGGGCTCTGAAGTATTAGTTAAATTCCACGGTACATTTGCTCCACAAATTTGATGGCGCGAAACATAATGAGCCTGCCTGGACAGAATAGGGATAATAGCATCTCCATCCACAAAATTGACTGCTGCTGAACGGGCCAGATTTAATTCTACCGCCTGGTATTCCCGCACTGCATCCTGTGCATGTCCGGCAATAAAAACATCAGTGAAGTTTGAAGTGGAAGGTGCTTCAGATTGTTCAATTCCATCCCAAGAATGATCCGGGATATAAACTGGGCAATCATTCGGTAATTGATTTAAGTATGCATCTAAGCGTGGCTTATCATTCTTAAAACCAAGTAATGCAACCACAGGTTCTTTCGCCAGTCCTGAATGACGAACTGGGTCATTCGGGCCAATATTGTGATGCATAGAAGTAATCTGTGCCTCCACTTCCTGTTCCAAGCTATCAAACTTTTCTGCACGACGGATCGGCATATTAATGACCAATTTTGGATCTGCCGCACCGGCATAACTGTTTAGATTTCCACCCTCCTCAATAATTGCACAGGCTTGATCATAGCTTTCCTGAGATGCATAATTGGTCCAGATCACACTTGGTTTTCCAAACTCGGTTAATTTGGAAATAATTGCAGGATCCCTTCGATCGATTAACTCGACCCGAGTACCCCGTTTTCTTAAATCAGAAATGAGTGCATACTCGTTCATCTCCTCCAGTTTTGCTGGGGAACCGGTAATGTAAACCACTTGCGGTAATTCACTGTCTGGAACACTCGCCACAATGGTAAGATTGATCATGGCCATCCGCGCCGTTCCGGATAGGTATGCTAAGATCGAGCGGGGAGGAACTCCATATACAAATTCACCCTTATCATTAAAAGTAAAGATGTGCTTGTTCGTTCCAAAATTACAGGCAAAAGGTTCAGCATGGGCAAGGGAGATCAGGCTGGTGTCATTTTCGGGTTTTACCTTATTGAAAAGACTGCCAAATCCCTGTGAACGGATAAAGGAAGGTGCGATTCCTGGCACCGCATTAAATCTTCTCAGTCCACCCAGGTATTGATAGGAGTAGCCAAGTGCAGCAAGAACGCCCGAATCTTCCGGTTCAAAGCTTAATGGATTGATTGGTTGACTCGCGTGACCTGGAGTGATGACAACAATGTCTCCCGGACGAATTTCAGATTCTGCGGGTGCTTGAAGAACCAACTGCAATGTCTCATGACCTAAGGCCACTTTTTCTACCCCCGAGGGTACCCGTGCATGAGCATCGAACTGCCGGATCGCCTTGGCATCGGAGGCACATCGACAATTTCCAAAACTTGCCAGAACAAAATCATTTTCGGTGGTTACCGAGCGAGGGAGTTCATCCGAAAGAAGTTCGATTCGATCCGGGCCAGTAAGAAAAACACCGAGGTGTTTCTGACGGGATTCCGCGAGCAAGGTATTGGTTCGAAATTGCAATGAATTATTCATGGGGTCTGACTTTTATCGTCTCCTGACGTATTGTAATAAAATCGAATTTTATTTTTCAAAGCACTGTACGCTCACATCCAAAATAGAAACCAATTATATTCCTTCTCTGTTTCGATGGACAAGTTCCCCTGTGGTTGGATTACTTGTTAATTGATGTCCAGGCAGTGGCATAATACGTTCATGGATTGCATCGATCATCCATGAAGGTTGAGGAAAATAATCCTCTTCCACTTCCGCACAGGGTGTAATCCAATTACGAGAACCTACCACTACGGGGGGAGAGTCTAAATCATCAAATGCCAACTGGCTAATATTGGAGGCAATATCCTGCATTACTGAACCGCGGGCACAGGCATCCGAAGAGAGTAATACCTTTCCAGTCTTTCGAACGGATTCAATTAACGGATCATAATCCAAGGGGTTAATCGAGCGACAATCAAATACATCGCAAGTAATCCCGTATTTTTCTTCAAGAATATCAGCTGCCTCTAATGCACGGTACATCGTTGCACCCACAGTAATTAAGGTAATATCTTTTCCGGTTCTTCTCTTTGCCGGAAGACCAAAAGGAATTTCATAATATTCTTCAGGGACTTCTTTTTCAAATAATTCACCAATATCATAAAGTCGCTGGCTTTCAAAAAATATCACCGGATCACTACCTGCCAATGCGGTGTTAAGCATTCCCTTGGCATCATAGGGAGTACAGGGGAAAACGACCTGAAGGCCGGGAATATGATTCACGAGTGCACTCCAATCCTGTGAGTGTTGAGCACCATATTTGGAACCAACAGAGACGCGAAGGACGACAGGCATTTCTAAAATACATGCCGACATACTTTGCCACTTGGCCAACTGATTAAAAATCTCATCCCCAGCTCGGCCCATAAAGTCACAATACATCAATTCGACTAATGCACGACCTCCCTCCAATGCATATCCTACCGCACTACCCACAATAGCGGCTTCAGAAATAGGTGAGTTAAAAAGGCGATGGTAGGGAAGGGATTCGGTTAATCCTCGATAACAGGCAAAAGCTCCTCCCCAGTCACGATTTTCTTCTCCGTAAGCAACCAGAGTGGAATCTTTTTGAAAGCGATGAAATGCGGCTTCAAAAATGGCATCACGATATTGATAAACTTTATTTTTGGAGACTGGTTTACCATCAATAATACCAGCTCTTGATTTTTTGGCTAATGCTTGAACCCGTGGGTTCTCAGACGCGGCCAAGATTAATTCAGGCTCCCGGGAGGGGTCGTAATTTTCAACTTTTCTCTTCGAGAACATCAAATTTCCAATTTTTTCAGAAGCAAGTCTTGGAGAAACCTCCAAATCGGAAGCCAAGCGGCATGCTTGGATCATTGCCTTGGTAGTATTTGCCTTGGTCTGTTCAATCGCTTCCTCAGTCAGCATACCGGCCTCAATCAATTCCTTGGAATAAGCATTTAATGGATCCACTGCCTGCCAAGCCTCGACCTCTTCTTTTAATCGGTAGGAAGAAGCGTCTGAGGGAGAATGTCCGGAATAACGGTAAGTAATTGTTTCTAATAAAACTGGACCATCCCCGTTTTCAATCAATGCTTTCTTACGCTTAATTGCGTCCACCACAGCTAATGGATTATATCCGTCCACACGCTCCGCATGCATTGATTGCGGGTTCACACCGGCACCCACCCGGGCGAGATAATCAAACGCCATAGTTTCACCAGCAGTCTGACCCCCCATTCCGTAGAAATTATTCATGAAATTAAAAATGATAGGCAGTCCCCCCTTCATCCCTTCTTCCCAGAGTTCGTGAAACTGGCGCATCGATGCAAAGTTCATCGCTTCCCAAGTCGGACCGCACCCCATCGATGCATCCCCCACATTTGAAATTACAATTCCGTCTTTCCGGTTTACCTTTTTAAAGAGTGCGGCCCCCATCGCAATATCAGCAGAACCGCCCACAATTGCATTATTGGGCAGGATTCCAAAGGGAGGAAAAAAGGCATGCATTGAACCGCCTAAGCCCCGATTAAATCCATTTTCACGACCAAAAATCTCGGCTAATGCACCGTAGAGTAAAAAATTACGAGCCAAATCCTTCACGGAATCTGAACCTTGTTTCTCGACCACTCGGTAACAATCACCACCGAGGAAATTTTCCATAATTTCAATCAAAGAATCATCATCCAATTTTCGAATAGCGGACATTCCCTTGGCCAAAATCTCGCCATGAGAACGGTGAGAACCAAGAATATGATCGTCAATACCTAAAAGAAAAGCTTGTCCAACAGAGGATGCTTCCTGACCGATCGAGAGGTGGGCCGGTCCTTTATGATCATATTCAATTCCTTCATAGGAACCCTGCGTTTTAATAGTTTGAAGCATGTTTTCAAACACGCGAATAAGAAGCATGTCTTCATACATACCAACTAAAGCTTCTGCCCCATAGGCTTCTTTCTCTTTGGCAATATCTTGCTTGTACTGATTGAGTGGAATTTCAGCAAACGGGACCGTTCCTGCTTTGCGTTCTTTTGCGGGTTCTATAATTTGTGACTTAGGCATGACGAAAAATGTTAAATTTTAATAAATGAGTTACCGAACGGCCATGAAGACGTCCTTCATAATTTCGGAAGTGGTGGGGTGAGGGAAAACAATCTCTGCAATTTCCTCTTCTCGTAATTCGGTTTCTAACATCGCAGTCGCACCAAATATCATCTCGGAACAGGCACCCCCTACCATGTGAACACCAATTAAACGATTGGTATCCGCATCCAGGACCACCTTGCACATTCCCTCTTCACCGGGATTTTCCGCAATATAACGGGCATTAATCGCCATCGGTATCTTTCCAGTCTTCACCTTGAATCCACGATCAATCGCCTCCTCTTTGGTTAATCCGACAACTGCCACCTCCGGGCTGGTATAAACAACCGCGGGCATAGTATCGTGGCGCATTTGATCCTTTTGGCCATTGATATTGTGAACCACAACCTCTGCCATCCGACTTGCCGCATGGGCAAGCCATGCTTGTCCAGTCACATCTCCCGCTGCCCAAAGGCCTGGCAAATTGGTTGCTCCGCGATTATCGACTTTAACTCCTCCTCTCGGATCAAAATCCAAACCAATTTCCTCTAATCCTAAACCGGATACATTAGGTCGGCGTCCAGTGGCAACGAGAACTAAATCGGCGTCCATATTCTTACTCTCACCATCGAGGGTAAAGCGAACGGACTTCCCTTCAAAACTCTCCACTTTTGCACCTAATTGGAAAGTTACTCCCTTCTTTTCTAATTCCTTACGAAGAATCGCCGCAATTTCAGAATCTAAATTCGGACAAATTTCTGGCATGGCTTCCAACACAGTCACGGGTACACCGACAGAGGCATAAACACAGGCAAATTCGCATCCAATTACGCCCCCCCCCACAATCACTAGATTCTTTGGTAAAGTATCAATATTCAAAATTCCAGTCGAATCAACAATGTGATCCGCTTCAATTCCAGGAATAGGGGGAATCGTAGGGGAAGATCCTGTACAAAGGAGAATGTTATCGGCCTCATGAGTCTCTCCATTCACAGTAAAAGAAGAGCCTTTTGATAAAGTAGCCTCCCCTTCAATCACCTCCACCTTGTGCTTTTTCATTAACCCGGCAATCCCATCTCTCATTCGATCCATGACCGAATTTTTATGAGCATGAGCTTTTCCGAAATCAAATGATAACGAACCCGCTTCGACCCCAAAGATCGAACCATGCTTGGCGTGATGATAAGTTTTCGCAGCCTGCAGAAGTGTCTTCGAAGGAACACAACCCTCATTTAAACAGACGCCTCCAAGCTTTTTCTTTTCCACCATTACCACTTTTAAACCTGCAGACGCAGCTTTTTTCGCAGCCACATACCCGGCAGGTCCGGCACCAATTACAGCAAAGTCATATTTCACAATTATTCTTCTCCTTCAATTTTTTGTGGGTTTTCACCCGGATGATTTTCTAAATGATTAACCAAGGTTTGTATAAAACGGGCAGCGGGTGCTCCGTCAATTGCCTGGTGGTCGATTGTTAAACTCAAAGAGATTTGATCGACAAAGGAAACCTCTCCCTCCTCATTCTTCTTCGGCTTTAAACTAATTCCTCCCACTCCGAGGATTGCAATTTCTGGGACATTCAAAACAGGAGTAAAATTTTCCACTCCAAGCATTCCAAGATTAGTCAGTGTAAATGTACCTCCAGACAGATCATCGGGTTGGATTGTTCCCTCCCGGCAGGCAATCGCTTTTTTCTTAATTTCGGAAGAAAGCATTTCTAATGACATCTTGGATGCCTCCTGGACAACCGGGACCATTAAACCACGGGGCGAATCCACTGCGATACCAAGATTTACTTCATGAAAAACGGCCAACCGGTCTCCCAAGAAATGAGCATTCATTTCTGGATGATTCTGCAAGGCAGCTAAAATGGCTTGGGCAATTAAGTCGTTAATCGATACTTTCGACTCACCATCCGCCAAGCGTTTCTTTCGATACTTCTGACAATTTGTCACATCAAAAGAAGAGTGTAATGTTAATTGAGCAGTTCCGTTTAAGGACTGCATCATACGCTCGGCAATTAATTTCCGGATTCCCTTTACCGGTTCAACCTCTGCACCTTCAATCGCACCCGGCTGACGCATATCGGAAGCAAGTGCCATCCCTGCAATACCCGAACCACGAACCGGTGCTTCGAGGCCCTGCTCTTTCGCACGCACACGGGCAGCCGCTGATAACCTTGGCGTTCCGGCAAGAAATGCATCCACATCCCGTTCGATTACGCGACCTCCAGGGCCAGTACCAACTAAAGTTTCTGCATCCACGCCCAGGTTCATTGCTTTCTTACGTGCCCGCGGACTCACTCCGGAAGAGGGGACATGTGAAGTCGTAGATAAATCAACTGGGGCAGAAGCGGGGGATTGATCGGCCGCTACGGTGGACTGAACGGCAGAAGATTCAGGAGTTGAGCTAGTCGCAGGTAAAGCCGTTGCGGATGCACTCTCTGTTGCTGGACGAAGGTCATCAATATTTTCTCCCTCTGCACCAATGGCAATTACATTGGCAAGAACCGGAACATCGTCATCCGCTTCCCAAAAAAGCTCCAGTACAGTTCCAGAAGCCGTAGACTCGAGGTCAAAGCTTGCTTTATCAGTCTCAATCACTGCCAGTACATCGCCTTCGGCTACGGTGTCACCTGGTTGGACTTTCCATTCGGTAAGGATACAGCTTTCAACTGATTGTCCTTGTCGGGGCATGATTACTGGATTTGCCATAATATTATTTTCTTGGTTATAAACTTATACGACGCAGACTTTTAGTCCACGCTTGGGTAAAGATTTGGTAAAAATAGGGGGTAGGTTTTGATCGCTCACTAAGATGTCTACTTTATCCCAGTCAGAAACGCGGGCGAATGATACTTTCTCTGCCTTGCTCGAATCCGCTAATAGCACCACTTGGACTGCCTGCTCCGCGACCAGTCCTTTCACAAATGCCTCATTGGGGTCAGTGGTGGTCAACCCGTTCTTTAAACAGAATCCCATCGTACCCATGAACGCACGGTCCACCCGGACTTGGCTCAGTACGGCAGAAGTCAAGGGTCCCACCATCGTTTGACTGATTTTTCGAAGTTCTCCACCAGTCAGAATCACCCGGGGTTCCGAATTGGCTAGTTCCGCAGCTGCCCGTAAAGAATTGGTCACCACAGTTAAATCATTTCGGTTCTTCAATAAGCGGGCCAAGCAAAGTGTGGTACTTCCCCCATCCAGGAAAAGCGATTCTTCCTGCCCAATTAATTGATACGCTTCCTCTGCAATCGCACGTTTTTGTTTCGAAAATTGATTGGTTTTATCATCAAACACCGCTTCATCAAGTCGATTCTCAGTACTCACCGCACCGCCATGGACACGCCGTACCTTTCCCTCCTCTTCTAACACCTCTAAGTCTCGTCTTATTGTGGCAACCGAAACTTTTAATTCACGTCGCAGGTCTTCCACACGGGCAACACCGCTTTCTCGTACGAGTAATCGGATGTGCTCTCTTCTTTGAGGGGCTAGTGTTGGACAGGCTTCACGAATCATAATGATCGAATAAGATTGTTTTTGATCGTTTTTGATGGAATTGCAATCCTAGAATAATCTTTTTTGAATTTAAAGGAGGAATGAAGGGAAGGAGAAAATCAAAAATTGGTGATGATTAACTTCTGTAATTCATTTTTTTCCTCGCATTGAACCTCTTTCCAAACCTGTTCCAATCCGGCCTCAGGAGAATCCCATTTATTTTCCTCACAGGCATAGCGAAGTGCAATACCTGCCCCCTTGGCTAATAAACGAGGCTCCACTCCAGCCCTGCAGGCTAATCTCATCGAACCCAGTAAACGATCATCCCAACCGATTTTACGCACCGGGTCGCGGGTTACTCGATCCACAGGATCTCGAAGAAAAGGATTTACCATACGAGTAAGGGCTTCATCAACATGTTCCTGAAATCCGAGTTCTGTAAATAAAGGATCGTCCACAGAGGCATATTGATGACACAACCCAATTCCTGCCTCCTTTAAAAAAGCATTCCTTGCCCACTCCATCAGATCGGAGCGTTTTCCAGCGTCATGCATAAAATCAATTCCTTCTTCCTTTGCCAAATAACCTAACAGAGCATGGATCGCATTATGTCCAAGAAATTTGGTGATGGCAAAAGGATCCAATTCGGACTTGGTAACAAACTGAGTGAATCCTCGTTTAAAATCATTTGGAACTTTTTCCTCAATTAAAATTTGGTCAAATTCTTCCACTAAAAAAGCCCGGTTCAACCCATCCACAATCGGCCTTAGTCCTTCCGCCTGAATTCGTTCTTGATCCGTGACCACCGAGCACATTTTGGCAATTACCGTTTCCGAAAAAACGAAGCGGTTTTCTTGAAAATCGGGAAGGTATGAAGAACATGCATCCTGTAACCGGGAAGCAGCCCGGGAATCATTCTCTGCTGCATAAATAACACAGGAGGGAAGTTTGGATGAATCGATTTTCCTTCTCAGCCCCTCGCTAATTAATTTTGCCACTGAAGCCTCCTCCCCAACATCGTATAGTTTAAAACTCGGTAACGCGGTGCATAATTCCTGAGCTTCCGCAATTGCATCAATTAATTGCTCACGATCCTCCGCTACTAAAGGATTATAAATTTCAATCCCCTCCACCTGGATATTGCTTAAGTGGGTGGATCCGGCAATATTGGAAAAATAAGTGCCCCCGCTCCGCCTGACATGATTTACTAATTCCGCATCAATTTCCGAGACTACCAGCCTTGAAAAAGACTGGGATGAATATGCTTCTGCTAAAAATAGCCCCCCCTGGATCGCACCAAAGCCAAAGCCGACAAAAGTGGACATTTACTAAGCAGACATTACCTGGCGGGCAAGTTCAGTCACTTCTCCCGCACTCATCTCAGAATGTAATGCCTCCTTTAAGCGCTTCTCTCCCCGTGGGGAATAGAGCTCTCCAAATGTAGCATAAAACTCATTCTTGGTAGTCGTGTCTGAAAATTGATTACTGGCCCAGTCACTCAGATAGCCCATTCCGGTATCCCTTTGGAGTGTTGAATGGGCATGAAGAATCCAGGAACCGCGAATAAATACCGGTTGTAAGGGAGCTAATTCTGCGGAAGAAAAATCATCCACAAATTTTTGCCCCGGACTGTTCATCTCTGTACCACCCAGTAAAGGAAGGCCAAGGTCTTGGGTTAATTGAACAACTTGTTTTAAATTTTCCAATTTTTGATCCGATTGCCCGGGAGTATAATTGCGGTCGGGGATAATATTAAATGCAGCCACTCCGGTTGAACGCCCCACCTCCACAAGTTCCTCAATCGACTGCTCCCCAATGGAACAACCATCAAGCCAGGTAAAGGTGGGAATCGCACCACATAATAATACAAATTGATTCATTTCCGCCATATTCGGGAAAGACCCAGAGTCAGGTTTTACATACCCCACCCCACCCTGCTTCATCGTTTTTGCTCGAATTAAATCAGTAATCGGTCGCCCTTCTGGTAATTCTTTGATGTCCGCTGGTGCCACCCCCAGTTTTTCACTCCAAAATTTTCTTAAATCCTCCTCCACTGGATACATCGCTGCTGCCTTTCGGGCGTACGCCACACAGAGATGCCGTTCCGTTGCATTACCATTGGGAGTAAGGGGAAGTACATCCTTATTATAATCTAAAAGTAAGGGGGAAAGAAATTCATTTACCCGGGCCACCATGGCCAAATTACGCTCCGCCGAAGTGGATCGCATAGTATCGAGAAAAATCTGTGCCTCCTGTGGAATACGGGTCGTAGTAAAACCAGTACCCATGTGATAACTGATTCCAGGTTCGCCCGGAGAATTAATTTCCCGGTCTGCAAACTCGGGTACAAAGACACGGGATTCAATTCCAATACATGCTTTTAAATCAAGTAATCGACTGGCACTCCAAAACTCTTCCAAGCCATCGAGCACATCAAAGTCAACAATTCCCCCCATCTCCAAGCCTTCCCTCTTCGCTTCCACTGCGAATCGAGTGGGAGAATATCCTTTGTAATTAAATGAATAAAAGGTATGGGCATGGGCATTCACAATCGGACGAATGCTTGGAAAAGTTTCCTCTCTGGCAATCTGAGCCAGTGAATCTTGTCGCGTTGAAGAATTGAAATCGTTTAAGGAATCCTGAATCATTAATGAGTGAGAGTTAGGTTATAAAATTAGTTTTTGTCTTCTCCGATTCCGAATTGGTCAGCCAATGCAAGGCATTCCTCGAGAGAACGTAATCCATCGGTACAGGTCGGGTTGGACATACAGGCAGTAGCGGCACAGGTTCCGGTGAGCAAACACTTTTCTAAAGGCCAGTCCTCGTGGATACCAAGCAATACACCCGAACAAAAAGCATCCCCTGCTCCCGCAGCCCCTTTAATGTAGTCCTTGGGTAAAGATAAAGAGCCCTGACGAAGTTTTTCACCGGAGCTTTTTGCCCCATAAGAACCTTCCGGGAAATGAATTGCCACCAGATCAGACACCCCCAATTCGAAAAGTTTTTGACTCGCTTCCTCAATTCCATCTTCCAGTAATTGACCATCCTTGCGTACTGCCACGCCGGTTACTTTACTGGCTTCGATTTCATTAAGTATGCAATAATCAACCTGCTTTAATGCCGGTCCAATAATTTTGGAAAAGCGCTCGCTGTCCTCGCTCACCACATCGATGCTGGTTTTAAAGCCAGCCGCCCGGGCTTTGGCGAGTAAAGCAGCCCCCACAGTTCCATGCTCCGAGTCTTCCGCATCAATTGCATCCAATAAAAGCAGGTAACCGAGATGAAAAATTTTCGCATTACTCCCTGCGAAATCAATATCGTCTCCCGCCCAGGTTGCGTTGGCTCCACGATTGTGAAAAAAAGTTCTTCTTCCCCCTTCAATTTCGGTCATCACATCGGTGTAAGAAGTTGATGTTCCCGGAGACACTGAAATAAATGCGGGATCAATCCCATTTGATCGACAATCCTCTAGAATATATTCTCCCAGTCGGTCCTGTCCCACTAGGCCGGCACCCACCAGTGGAAAACCCGCACCCATCTTCGCCAAGTCAAGCAACACATTATAAGGAGAACCACCCGTTCCTTGAGACTGATCAAAAATATTCGCAAGTTGTTCATGCTTGGGGTAGACATCAATCATTTTGACTTGGTCTATAATCCAGTTTCCGCCAGCAAGGAGGCCACTACGGTTATTGGTGATATCTTGATTCATCGTAATTTCAACAGGTTAGGAGTTTAAAAAGAAAGTGAAAAAATTGGGGTTTGTCTTTACAGGTCAAAGAAAACAAAGTTGAAAGCATACGAATACTCCGTTCCTCTCAATCCTAAAATTAAATAAAATGTATCGGGCAATACCTTGGTCAGAAGATCAACTAAATACCCTAGATTCTACTTTTAACTAAATTAATAAACAGTCTATGAGAATTTTTCTTTTATTAAATATGTTTTGGGCAGTGCTTTGTTATAGCAAGGTTACGCTTGAAGAAATCCCCAGACTTAATACTGCGACCGCATTAAAAATCCTTGCATCCTGTCATCAAGAATCAATCAACCAAAAAGTCGAAGTGGCCATTATGGTCGTGGGAATAGATGGTCGCATACTGGCCAGTTCTAAAAGTGAAAAAATGGATCCGGGCCTGTACGATTTCGCAAAATTTAAAGCACAAACATCCTGCTTTAAAGGAGTAGCGACTGAGGAGTTAGAAGCCCGAAATGGCGAAAATCTTGAAATTATCGATATTGGTAGCCTGAAAGTTATTCGGGGAGTAAAAGGGGGAATCCCTTTGTATTATAATGGCAAACTGGTCGGGGCTATTGGGGTGAGCGGTGCAAATCCGGATATTGATAAGATTATCGCGATTAAGGGAATTGAAAAGATCGAGGAACTCAGCGACAAAAAATAAAACTTTTTATTTTGTACTAAAAAGGACAGCAAAAAATTTCCCTAAGACTTCTCGTCGATCTTCTTCTCAATCGCTTCGATTACCACATCCATAGATTTGATCCTGGCATAGCGCTTACAATTACCCTCGATAATCGTCCACGGGGCAAAGGGGGTATGAGTACGCAGAAACATTTCCTCGGCCGCTTCTTCATATAAATCCCACTTTTCCCGATTTCGCCAGTCCTCCTCGTGTAATTTCCATAATTTGGCGGGGTTTTCCTTGCGTGCTTCAAATCGTTTTAATTGTTCGTCTTTATCGATATGAACCCAGAATTTCACCAAAGCGGTTCCATAATTATGAAAGTTCTCCTCCATTTCATTAATTTCACGATAAGCCTGTTTCCAATCATTCTCACCACAAAAACCTTCCACCCGTTCAACCAACACACGACCATACCAGGAGCGGTCAAAAATAGTTAAATGACCGGCCTTAGGAAACTCCGTCCAAAAACGCCATAAATAATGGTGTACTTTTTCCACATCATTAGGAGCGGATATGGGAATCACCTCATAACCCCGCGGATCCATTTCTTCAGTTAAACGGCGAATATTTCCGCCTTTTCCCGCAGCATCCCAACCTTCATAGACAATGACCATGGGGATGCGCAACCGATAGAGTTCATTATGGAGTTCATGAATTTTTTTCTGCCGGGTAATTAATTTTTTTCGATACTCGTCTTTGCCCAAGGATAAAGAAGTGTCCACCTTGCGCAAGGAAGGGGCAGTCTTACAAGTGGGTAACTTGGCCGGAATATTGCGGTTAAACTTGATTCCGCCTTTTCGTTTATCGACTTTATTCCTCAGTAAATCGACCAGGATTTGTAGAGTCTTAACCGTAGCGGGAAGAAATTTTGTGGTGTCAATCTCTCGCCAATGGGCACCGTCCACCACGTCGGTCTCCTTAAACATTTCCTTACTCGCTGCCTTATACTCGTCGTATTTATAATGCCTCGCGAGAACGCCATCATCAACCCGCCAGGAAGTGTTTGGATTTTCCCGAAGGGCCTGTAATCGATGAGACTGTTCTTTTTTTGAAATATCGAGAAAGAATTTAAAGATCACGGTTCCACTATCCCGTAATTGTCGTTCAAACGAACGAATATCCGTGTAGGCTTTTTCTAAATCCTGTTCATTTAAATTCCCGTCCACTACCTCATCGAGTAAGTTCCGGTACCAACTCCGGTCGAAGATGGCCATTTTCTCGGCAGATGGAGTACGTCTCCAGAAGCGCCAAAGAAAAGGACGTAACTGCTCATCCATACTGGGTGAGGTAATACAGGTGACCTTAAAGCCACGTGGATCCAGCGGTTGGATAATCTTGTTGATCATCGAGCCTTTCCCCGCGGCACTCCATCCCTCCACCACGATCAGTACAGGAATCCCAAGTTCCCGACACTTTCGTTGCAGATAGCCGAGTTCTTCGCCTAATTCCTCGATTTTACGCCTGAGGGCTTTTTTCGGTTTTTCCGTTTCCTCCACCAATTGTGCTGTCATAGGTTTCCACTCTTTTTTTGATCGATTACAAAGTAAATAAATTTATCGGCTTTTGTAACTACCTTCAAAAAGGAGTGACGATGAACTGTCACTCAAAATCGCACAAAAAAACCTCGTACGTATACACGAACGAGGCTTTTTTGAAATTTTACTTACAAACTTTAGAAAGTCAGCAAACCTTCTACATAAAATTCATCGTAATCTCCGAAGGCTGTACTATCAACACTTGTGGTGCTGTATTCCATGTTAATTCCAAAATTTTGAGTCAAAGAAAAGAGCAATGCGAATGAAAAACGATCAGCTTCATGATTGGAACCTGTCTTTTCGAAATCTTCATGAGAATAACGAATAGTGGCCCCCATCCAATCAACAAACTGATAATTTGCTAAAAGCATCATGCTCCAATATTCATCACCAAGAATATCATAGTTATCGAATTCTAAAGCGAGAGTAAGATCACCAGGGTTGTAGCCTAACCATGCGTTGAATTGAGAAATGTCTTTGTTTTGAGTAATACCTATAGTGTTGTTGTCTTTATCGACCTCTTCAAACGCATACCCTAAACGAGCTTCGAGCCCTGGAATAATCATGAGAGAAGCCGCAATATCTAAAGCAATGTTGTCACCAGTAAAATTATCACCGGCCCAATATCCATCATGAAGTCCGAGAGTAAGACCAAATTTTCCATTGTTAAAATTAGCACGAACCCCATCTTTATAATTTCTACGAGTTTGAGCACCAGAGGCTTTATCTCCGAGATAATAAGCGTTTGAAACCGCAAATAAACCGGGTGCCTCATCAGCCTCATAGCCTAATACTGTTAATTGACGACCGAATGAGAAATTGAAATCTCGATTTAGGCTGTAGCGACCAAAAGCTTGCTCTAAAGAGATATCGTCTTTTGTCATAGCAACATGCAACTCTGCAGTTACAGGAGAAAAATCAAATAAGAAATCGACATCGGCGGAGGTGCTAAAAGCTTCTTTTTGAGAACCTGAACCAGGAGTAGAGTTTGAATCTTCATCATCATACTTAAATTGAAAATCTACAAACCCTCGCATCACCACTCGATTGCCCAAAGCAATGCCAGCAGCTCCGCTCGTGGTATTTGCTCCCAAGGTTGTCCCCTGAGAAGCAGAAGATTGCTGCATGGTAACCATACCAGGCATTTGCGCGGACAATAATGCTCCTGAAAAAAGCAGAGCAGTTAGTGAAGAAATTATCAGTTTCATATAATAGATTGTTTAGTTTGGGCAGAATCTAAAATCTACAAAAGTGGTATTTGGGTCAAGCCCGAATTAATTGTTCTAATTTCAGACGATAATAAAACTGATTATCAACAAAATTATACCATTCCCTTCTTGCACTCTTTAGTAATTACTTTGAATTGATTTGCTTTTCCAACTTCTCGAGCCGGGATTTTAAATTTTTTGACAGTGCTTTTCTTTCTCCCGCATTATCAATCGGACCATCGAAGAGAACTTTTCCATAAGGGTCAGTGGCACGGAGCGATTTTTGGCCATTTTTTTCAGTCCATTCTAATGTCCCCTCTTCATCGGTGATCATAACCTGACTCTGGCTGGTCTGCTTGGAAAAGGATTCAGTATTTGCCTTCGGGTGCAGGGGGTCATCTTCCGATTGTTTTTGGGGTAGTATTTTTTTATGCCTTCCTCTATTTTGATTAAAATGTAGAAAGGGTATTAAATCCTCAAGGTTTTGAGGATTATGTAAAAAAGGATCTTTTTCAAAAGAATCCATTCCAAAAGGGTCGTAATGTGGGAAACGATCATACAAACTGGGATTTTGGAACGGATCTTCTTGGGTAAGGTTGGATTCTCCCAGTTTTACGGTAATCTTTTGTTTTTTACCCTGTCTTAATAAAGTGAAGATTACTTCATCCGTTGGCATTTTGGAACGGACCAAATATTTGAGCTGTTCCTGATTTACCAAAATTTGATCATTCATCTGAAGGAGCAAATCAAATTTTTGAATACCCGCTTTTTCAGCCGGGCTGTTTTTTGCAACCAATTCCACATTTAGGTAAAGGTTTTCTGTAAGTTTAAGTTGATGGCTTACATTCGGATTTACTTTAGTTGCATAAATTCCGAGGTAAGCGGTCGTACGAGAATCGGAATCCTTATTTTTTGCAACCAGAGACAGGTTGTAAAGAATGCCAATGGTAAAAAGGAAAATAGAGAATTTCATGATTAGGTTATACCGGGTTAATAATAAGCAGTCTTTGGTACCTGCGGGCACGATGGAAGAGGTATTAGTATAACTCCAGGTCTATCAGATACACTTCCTGCCTCGGAGTTGTGGATAAAACACGGGTCTCTGAAGCTGGGTGCGTCCAAAGGGTTTCGTCTATAAAATGATACCTGTATTGCCGAGCCGGTAGTCCAGTTGCACGATCCACAATTCCCTCATCTACTCGACGAATAAACTTTTCTTCCGTTTGGGGATCCAGCCATCCCACCATCGGCATTCCAGAGAAATCCTCCAATTGCTCCGAGCTAACTCCGTGTAATGGACTATCATCATCAACCATACTAAATGGTTGAACGGCAAGAACCTCCACTTTTTTGAATGCGATTTCATTCGAGCTCAGTTGTGAGAAATAAAAGAAAAACGCGACCGCAGCGGCAATTCCTATACCCGGTATTGTCCAGGCTAAGATTTTGGTAAAAGAGGACTTTACGATCGATTGTTCCGCCTGGTCGTGGAGATGGCACATCGCAACCGATCCTGCTTCTCCCAGTGCGTCCTCGATCTGTTTTGTAAATTCATCGGTGGGAGGACGGGGAGAAAGCGAGGAGAGTTCCTTTTCTAATTTTTCGAAATCGTTCATCGATTTGGAGTGGTTCCGCTTTCTAATTCCTGCGGAACGGAATCTTTTAATTTCTGCAAGGCATAGCGATAACGGGAAGCAACAGTATTTAAAGACAGATCCAAGGTGCGGCTAATTTCGTCAAATGTGAGATCTCCCCAAATTTTAAGCATTAATACCTCACTTTGTTCTTTGGGCAGTCTTTCAATCGCACGAAGGAGTGCCTGCTTTCGTTCGTCTTTTTCCAAATTTCGTTCGAAAGAGGTAGAGAGTGGAGAATCGAGAATGACTTTTTCCTCCCGAATACGACGCCTGTCAATACTGCGTGCCCAATCAATTGCCAGCCTGCGAATGGCTCGATACACCAGGCCGGGGGAAACTTCTCCGGTGTGCCCATATAATCGCCAGATTCTAACAAATGCCTCCTGGACCAAATCTTCTGCATCATCTGGATAACGGGCTTGCTGACGAGCAAACAGAACTAATTTACCACCATGCTTGGCAAACCATTTCTTCCATATCGGTTCTGAGATATTCATTACTTTCAATAAACGAGCGAAACCAGAAAATTGATTTGTTTAATAATGTTCAAAATCATTTGTTCCACAAACTTAATCCTGTCGTTTATTCCATTGTTTGTTTTCGAATGCAAAAAATTACTCACTTGATAATGAATGGAATTTATAAAAACTTAGTAGTAAGGATGAAGTGAGGCTTTTTATACATTTTTTAAAGTTCACGAAAATTGGCATCATAGATGCAATATTATTTTTAAGGGCAGGATAACCGTTACGGTTAACAAAAATTAATGTGCGACTCTGGGCGGGGTCGCACATTTTTTTTGTCCACAAAAATAATTTGATCCATCTTGGTTTAAGGAACGAGTAAACTTGTCTTTAAAATGGGGCTGCGGTATGCCTAGATTATTTGTATTAATCCAATAATATATGAAACTCTTGCATAATATTGAACTTGCCTACTGCACCAATGTTCACCGAGGCAGTACATGGGTGGAAACTTTCCACGCCTTGGAAAACTATGTTTTACAAGTGAAGAATTTAGTCTGTCCGGATAAGCCATTTGCAATTGGGTTACGCCTGGGTGCAACGGCCGCTCAATCGCTTGCCGATCCCAAAACATTACTCTCCTTCCAAAATTGGCTTGAAAAAAAGAACTGCTATATTTTTACGATTAATGGTTTCCCATATGGCGAATTCCATGGCACGCGGGTAAAAGAACAGGTCTATCGACCGGACTGGACCGATCCGGATCGCCTGGATTACACTTTACTTCTTTTTGAAATTCTCGAGCAATTATTGCAACCGGGCGAAGAAGGAAGCGTCAGTACGCTGCCAGGATCTTTTAAAGAATTTCATGCCCCTGGAAAAATTCCTGAAGCCGTGTTTGAAAATATTAACCGTTGTGCACTGGGGATTGAGAAAATCAGACAAAAAAAAGGACTGGATCTCCACCTTGGACTCGAGCCCGAACCACTTGGCTCCTTTGAAACGACGGAAGAAACTCTTTCTTTTTTTGACCAGCTGCATGGATTTGCTCAATCTCCCCATTTAAAAGAAACCGTTGGAGTGAACTATGATTGTTGTCACTTGGCCGTGGAATATGAGGATGCGCAGGAAGGACTCAATCAATTAGCGGAAGCGGAAATTCGCCTAAGTAAGTTACATTTAAGTTCTGCCTTGCGGGCGGAACCAAGTACGAAAAACCTTCAGTTGCTCCATTCATTCGTCGAAGAGGTTTACCTCCATCAAGTGGTGGTGGGAAAAAAGGGAAAAATTTTACAACGCCATAAGGACCTCGATCTTGCCTTGGCACATGCTAATTCTGGAAACCAGGAACTGGGAGATGAATGGCGAATTCATTTTCATGTTCCATTACATACTTCTCCCAGCTCGACCTTGCATGATACCAAGCAACATGTTCTCGATACCCTGGACTGGTTGGCAAGAAACCCAAACGCGTGCAGGCATTTGGAAATGGAAACCTACACATGGGAAGTTCTCCCCACTGAACTACAATCGGTTGAGGTTGTGGAACAGATTGCCAAAGAATATGAATGGACCTTAAATGCACTTTCCCAACGCGGATTAGCCAACGGGGAACCATCCACTTCATAACAGACCGCAAGGGTACAAATTGATGAAATCCTTTCTGCACCAAGCTTTTACCTTAGCCAGAGTATCGAACTTACCGACTGTCTGGACTAATGTCCTGGCGGCGTGGGCAATCAATGCGACTGCCAGTTCAACATTTAAAATCATGCCAGAAGTTTGTGATTTTGCTTTTTTTGACTGGAACACTTTTGTCTACTTACTCATCGGTTCGAGCCTAATTTATGCAGGGGGTTGCACATTGAATGATGCCTTTGATCAAGATTTCGACCAAGCGCACAACCCCAAACGCCCATTGCCAAGCGGTTCCATATCAGCCCAGACCGTTTGGATTCTCGGCAGCCTGGAGCTCATCCTGGGAGGGGTTCTTTTAGTAACGGTAGCGGGTTGCGAAAAGACCTGGGTATTCGCTCTGATTGCTTCCGTACTTTTTTATGATTACATTCATAAAAAATGGGCCGGGGGAATTATAATCATGGGAGGATGCCGATTTTTTCTCTGGCTTGTCGCGGCAACCGCAGCAGGAAAATCTGAACTTGCACCCCAGAGCTTGATTTGGGCATCTGTTCTTGCCTCCTATATTATTGGAATAAGTTGGTTCGCTCGGGGAGAATCCCAAAAGAAAACAGAGCCGGTTCAATACTCAATAATCCTGCTCTTTTCCACCCCACTGATCGCCCTCGCTCTTTTGGTATATTGGAATCAACTCGATCCCATTCGAGTATTTCTATGCAACCTGACCGGTCTGTTGGTTGCGTGGATTGCCTTTAGTTCAATCTTACTGATGAGAGAGGAGAAAAAGGGGGCCATCGGGAAGGGTGTTTCTCGCTTGCTTGCAGGGATTTGTGCATTGGATGCAACCGCCCTATCATTCTATGCACCAAGCCTGATTGCGCCCTGTCTCTGTTGTTTATCGATCGCTGTATTAATGCAAAAGAAGTTTGCGGCGACATGATAGTCTGAATAGATTTTCAAGCATGAATTCATCCTACTCATACATTCGAAAAAACATTCGCCTGGAATGTTCGCACAAGGTGTATTTTACCAAAGGATCATTTTCTACCAAAAATGATACTTTAGCCGAGATCCTTCAACCCCATCGAGAAGGTATTAAAACCAAGGCATTGGTTTTTGTGGATGAAGGAATAATCGATGGTAATCCCAATTTACTTGAACATATTGCAAGTTATTTCCGCTCGCGGGAAGATCGTATTAACTTAGTGTGTTCGCCCCAGTTCATTCAAGGGGGAGAACCGGCAAAGAATGATTGGTCTTTGGTGGAGAAAATATGGGAATTACTAAACCGGTATTCCATGTGCCGACATTCCTATGTGATCGTGATTGGAGGGGGTGCCGCACTTGACTTGGTTGGGTTTGCTGCCTCCACAGCACACCGCGGGGTTCGTCTGGTACGATTTCCCACCACAACACTGAGCCAGGGAGATGGTGGAGTCGGGGTGAAAAATGGAGTTAATTATTTTGGAAAAAAGAATTGGATTGGTACCTTTTCTGTTCCGGAGGCAGTGGTAAATGATTTTAACTTTCTCCTGGGACTACCCCACTCCCAAAAACGAGCAGGTTATGTGGAAGCGATCAAAGTAGCGTTAATACGAGACCGGTCATTTTTTGAATTTATTGAAGAAAATGCAGAAAATCTTTCTTCTTTTAATGAAAACCTTCTCGAACAAGTGATCAAAAAGAGTGCGGCTCTCCATCTCGATCATATTGCCAGTTCGGGCGACCCTTTTGAAAAAGGCTCCGCCCGACCGCTCGACTTTGGACACTGGGTCGCCCATAAGCTCGAACAAATATCCGACTTTAAAATTGGCCACGGAGAAGCCGTTGCAATTGGATTGGCAGTCGACTTGACTTATTCCGCGCTGGTGGGATTAGTTAAAGCTAAAACTACCGAGCGCATTTTATGCCTTTTGGAAACACTCGGTTTTCCCCTCTACCACGATCTCTTAAATGAGATTTCCGCGAATGGAAATCGAGTCATTCTTGAGGGTCTCGAGGAGTTTCGCGAGCACTTGGGAGGTGAACTTACGATTACTTTAATCCAGGGAATTGGCGAGGGGATTGAAGTCCATGCGATGGATCGTAAGATCATTCTTGATGCCGTCCGCGATTTAAATAATCGCCACATAGCCCTACGAAATGCCTGATGAATAGCACGACCAAGAACAGCCCCCGGACGGCTGTTCTTAATCTGGTTGGACTTTGTGGCAGGCACCTCGGGAAACACACACCAAACCTAGTTGCCTTTGCAGAAAAGCACAAAGGCTATCAGGTCATTGAACCCGTCCTGCCTGCCCTGACCTGTTCGGCTCAATCGACCTACCTTACCGGGAAGCTTCCAAAAAGTCATGGAATTGTAGCCAATGGTTGGTACGACCGGGAATTAAATGAGCACCATTTTTGGAAACAGTCCAATCGTTTAGTAAAAGGTAAAAAAATATGGGATATACTTCGGGAAGAAAATCCGGGGTTTTCATGTGCGAACCTATTTTGGTGGTATAACATGCATTCCTCCGTGGATTATGCGATCACACCCCGCCCCCTATACCGGGCAGATGGACTGAAAACTTTTGATATTCATACCCAACCCATGAACCTTCGAGAAAAGATCAAGGCGGACTTGGGCGAATTTCCATTTCATGGATTCTGGGGACCGCGTGCCGGGATTGATTCTTCCAATTGGATCGCCGAGTCGGCTAAATGGACAGAAGAAAAAAACACCCCCGATCTATCACTCGTTTATTTACCCCACCTCGATTATGATCTCCAACGCTTAGGCCCGAACGATCCTAGTATTGCCACTGCACTGCGCGATTTAGATCGAGTGGCGGGAGATTTAATTTCTTTTTATGAAAAGAAGGGCATTCAAGTCCTCCTGCTTTCTGAATATGGAATTTCGGAAGTAAACCATGTAATCTACCCCAATCGTGAATTCCGAAAAAAAGGATGGCTCAGTATTAAAGATGAACTCGGACTGGAATATCTTGATTGTGGCGGTTCGAAGGCTTTTGCTATTACCGACCATCAGGTCGTCCATGTATACCTTTCCGATCAATCCAGTTCATTTCGAAACGAAGTCCGTTCCTGTCTTGAAAACATGGAGGGTGTGGACCGCGTCCTCGATTTGGAATCAAAAAAAGAAATCGGACTCAATCACGAGCGAGCGGGTGACCTCGTGGCATTTTCCAACGAAAACTCCTGGTTTGCTTATTACCATTGGGAAGACGATGCCCTTGCTCCAGATTTTGCACGGTGTATCGATGTCCATCGAAAATATGGGTATGATCCAGCCGAACTTTTTGTGGATCCGACTCTCTTCTTTCCCTCCCTTCAAGTTGCCCGGAAATTACTAGGGAAAAAATTGGGGTTCCGGACTAACATGAATCTCATTCCACTCGATGCAAGCCTGGTCAAAGGAAGTCATGGCACACGGACGAAAGATGCTCTTGATTGGCCGATTATTTTAGGTCATGGAATCAAACCATCCAGTTCTCCCCTTCAGTCTACTGAGGTCATGAATTGTATGTTGAGACTTTGTAAAGCGGAAAGATAATAAGTCCTTCATATTTTACATAAAAAAGGCAATTTTGTGATTGCTACTCAAAATTATGTAATCAAAAACGAAATATTATCTTATTTTTCCGCTTTTCTTAATTCGAACCAAAATCTCACATGAGCCCAGCCAAAAAAAAACCGATTAATGATGAAGAAATGGCCCAAAAACTGGTGCTTGCCTACGAAAAAATAAAAGCCCAGGTCCACCAGGTAATCGTCGGTCAGGATGCGGTCCTTGATCAATTATTAATCGCTATGCTCGCCCGGGGACATTGCCTGTTGGAAGGTGTACCTGGACTTGCAAAGACCCTAATGATCCGCTCACTCGCTCAGGCAATTGAACTGAGCTTCCGGAGAATACAGTTTACTCCCGATCTGATGCCTGCCGATATTACAGGAACTGATATTATACAGGAGGATAAAAAGACCGGACATCGCGAACTGGTTTTTGATAAAGGACCCATTTTTAGTCAAATCATTCTAGCCGATGAGATTAACCGGACACCTCCTAAAACTCAGGCTGCATTGCTGGAAGCGATGCAGGAACACGATGTGACAGTGGGGGGTAAAACTTATCATTTGGAGGAGCCCTTTTTTGTACTGGCAACCCAAAACCCGATTGAACAGGAAGGCACCTATCCACTCCCTGAAGCACAACGCGATCGATTTTTATTCCAGATCATTGTGGATTATCCGACCCGTGAAGAAGAAAGGCAAATTGTAGAACAAACCACTTCCACATTTGAATCAAAACTGGAACCGGTGATTGATGGACCCTCTTTAATCGAGTGCCAGGAAACCGTACGAAAAGTTCCGGTTCCGGATCATGTTTACGACTTCGTACTTGAACTGGTTCGCGGTGCACGGCCAAAGGAAGAAAACGCAGCAGGCTGGGTTAAGGATTTGATTGATTGGGGGCCCGGTCCCCGTGCATGCCAACAACTCATACTCGGTGCAAAAGTCCGGGCATTACTAAATGGACGTTTTCATGCCAAGATTGAAGATGTAACTGCCTTGGCACATCCTGTATTACGGCATCGAATTGTTCCCACTTTTAATGCCGAGGCAGAGGGAATAAGCGTGGATTCATTGATCGACCGACTTATTGAAGAAGTACCGACAAAGAAAGAAGCCGTTTTATAGTCCTCTCTTTGCACTCCAAGTTACTCTAGATGGCCGGCACATCCGACTTTCTTGTCCCCCAGGAACTTTCCCTCCTCGCCAAGCATCAGGTGCTTGCCAAACGAGTGGTGGAAGGGTTCTGTTCCGGACTTCACCGCTCCCCACACAAAGGATTCAGTGTTGAATTTAAACAACACCGGGCCTATACACCCGGGGATGAAATCCGCCGTTTAGACTGGAAAGTATTTGGAAAAACAGACCGTTTTTTCATTCGTGAATATGAAGAGGAAACCAACCTCAGGTGTAACATTCTACTCGATGCAAGCGGATCGATGGGATACAAGGGCGACCGGGCGATCAGCCAAACCAAGCTGGATTATGCATCCCGGATGGCCGCCTGCCTCGCTTATTTAATCCTCAGGCAAACCGATAGCGTAGGACTTACTGTTTTTGATGAAAAAGTCCGGTCCCAACTTCCCGTTCGTGGTGGTCCTTCCCATGTAAAAAATATTATCGATATTCTAGCTTCCACGAAAGTGGGGGGGGAGACTGACCTAGGCTCTGTTTTCCATGAACTCGCCCCAAAAATAAAACGACGTGGATTACTCGTACTCTTTTCGGATTGTTTTGGTGATTTGGAATCCACACTCAAAGGACTTGCTCATTTTCGACATGCTAAACATGACATCGTAATTTTTCAAATTTGGGATCGGGATGAACTTGATTTTCCTTTTCAAAATTGGACACGCTTTGAATGCTTGGAAAAACAGGGCCTCAAGCATACCGTGGATCCAAAACATCTCCGGGAAGCCTATTTAAAAAACCTAGAAGTTTTTCGGGATGGATTAACTAAAGGATGTCATCGAAATCGAATCTCATTGGTATCGATGGTTACCGACCAACCCTATACCGATGGACTGGGGGCGTTTCTTGCCGCTCGAAATAAAATTAGAAGGCCAGGTAGAATATGACTTTCCTCAATGGAATTCTCGCTTTTGGAGCAATTGCGGCACTGGTTCCTTTACTCATTCATTTATTGAACCGTAGTCGGTTTAAAGTAGTGGCATGGGGTGCTATTCATTTGCTCGAATCTGTCTTACGTAAAAACCGGAAGCAGGTACAACTTGAACAAATTATTCTGCTCATTATTCGTTGCATCATTCCAATTCTTCTCGCCCTTGCACTCGCCCGTATGGTCGTCACGGAATGGGGACCTTTTTTAAACCGTATTATTCTTCCTCTGGTTGCTCTTGGATTTTTAATCTTAGTTGCCCTACTCCCCCGAGCCAGAATTTGGGGGGGCACACTTTGTGCATGTGTATTGTTATATATCCTGGGAGCGGAAACGGGAATTATTCCAAATCCAAATAGCCAGGATTCCGTTCGGGCTCTTTCCGGAGATGTTCCCTCCTCCACTGTCGTTTTGTTAGACGACAGTTTTTCAATGAATGCCCAAAACGGTTTTTCCCAGGCCCGTACATTTTCAACTTCACTGCTCAATGAACTTGGGAAAGGATCGGAAGCGTCAGTCATTAGAATGGGTGGTTCCCCTGCCCCACTTTTCGCAAAACCCACTTCCGAAAATGACACCCTTGCCCAACGAACTAATTTATTAAAAGCACAGAGCGACCGGATCCCATTACTGGATGCTCTGGACGAAGCACTTGGAGCCATTCACTCGGGCAAAAATCCAAAAAAGGAAATTATCCTTCTTTCTGATTTCAGAAAATCAGATTGGGAAAACCTCGATCTTGCCGCTTTGTCTTCCTTTAAAGAAAGAATGCGGGAAGAGACTATTCAACCTGTTATGACGATTATTGATTGGGGTAAGGATGAAAATCAGAATGTCAGCGTTGAGGAAATCGAATTATCCGCAACAACCGTGGGCATCGGGCAAAATATTAAAATTCAGGCGAACCTTCGAAATGGGGGAGACAATGTTTATGAAGGCGATTTGGTAGCCCGCTTATTTATTGATGATGCCGACACCCATATTGACGAAGCCATTCTCTCGCTCCCCGCCAAAGAAAGTACTCAGGTTTTATTCACTCATCATTTTAAAAAGGCAGGTTCCCATACCATTGGAATTGATCTATCCGTTGCTGACGATCTTCCTCAGGATAACCGTCGGTCCGCTTCGATTAATGTGATTGATCGATTAGGTGTCCTCCTTATTGATGGGGACCCATCCAAGGAATGGCTTCGTGGAGAGACTGATTTTATCAAACTTGCACTTACCCCCTTCTTCGAAGCGGAAGAAAAAAAAGACCTGCAATCTAAGGATCTGATTGATGCTCAAGTTGTGTCAGCAAGTAATTTTGACCCCGTTCAAAATTTAAAAGGGCAAAGCCTTGTAGTTTTAGCCAATGTTTCCAAGTTGTCGGAAGAAGGAACCAAGGCAATTGAAACATTTGTTATTGAAGGAGGTGGGCTTTGGATTTGCGCGGGTGACCAAATGGATTTGGATTGGTATAATAAAGAACTCGGAATTACGGGACCAGGTTTACTTCCCATGCCTTTACTTTCAGAAAAGAAAAAGAATACTAACGAAAGTATTCAAACCCGCATTGTATCTTCTTTTTTTGATCACCCTGCCCTCTCACTTTTTAATGATCCTAGAAATGGAAGCCTTGCCGATGCAGAGATTCATAATTGGATACAACTCGATGAAAGCCGGGCAAAGCTTGAAAAAAATAGTACCGTTCTTGCCCGCCTGGAAACGGGAGATCCTCTGATCGTCGAAAAGAAGTCAGGAGAAGGAGTTGTGCTCTTCTTAGGTACATCCATTGATACTGACTGGACAAACTTACCCGCCCGTAGTTGCTACCTTCCTCTTACCCAGCAACTCGCGTCCTATCTGGCGGATCAAGTCACACCTCCACGCAACTTACTCTCCGGTTCGACGATCACTCATTATCTTCCCGATGATCAATCGGGAGAAAACTTTCAACTCACCCTACCCAATGGACAGGTACGAACTCTGGTCGCAAATACAAGGGGTGAAAAAGCATTGATTGAATTTACCAACACCCGCCTTCCCGGCATTTACAAACTGAAGTCGGAAAGTAATGAAGTGGTTCATTTTGCGGTGGGTTCATCCTCCTCCGAATCAAGACTTGAACGATTAACGAAAGAAGAAATTACCGAGAAAACAAAAGGCCTTGCTGAAACGGTTGATATTATTGATGGAACAAATAATAACCCCCTTGCTGCCTATCGAAAACTTGACAGTGAACGAAAATTTGGAAGGGAAACATGGAAGATTTTATTAAGTGCAGTTCTAGTCTTAATTTTTCTTGAAATTATTTTACAACGAAAATTCGGAAGGGTCGTATTATGAACACCCCGCTTAATCAATGGGATCTAATATGGACCGGGGAATGGGAGTTATGGCAAGGGGTACTTGTGGCACTCGTGTTTTCATTTCTTGCTTGGTTTTTATACCGGGGTGAGCTCGCACGGAGTACAACAAGTAAGCTTAGGTTTATCCTTCCGACCCTACGAATCGTTGCGATCTTTCTCGTTATCATAACCTTTGCCGGTCCGGTCCTTCGTACTACATGGGAAGACGGGGAACGGGGTCGTATCCTTGTGTTTTTGGATTCTTCAGAAAGTATGGCTCTTACCGATGAACATATGGATGCAGGTCGAAAACTTGTTCTTGCCCAGCAGCATGGCTTTCTTCCCAAGGATCAAAACCTTACCGACTTCAGTCTTCGTGAATCCTCCAGACTTCTTCGAGAAGCGAGTGATCAGATAATGAATGAATTTTCTTCGGCAAAACAAAACTTCAAAAATCTCGAAAAGAACATTCGAAAGAATATCCGGGAGACCCATTCCCTGTTGTCAAAAAAGAATCAATTTAAACCCGTGGTAAAAGAAAAAGAGGGAGTACTTTTGGAAGAAATTTGGGAGAATGTAAAGGGAAGTGATCTTGCCTCCATCTCCGGGAGTAAAAAATTTAAATCTCAAAAGCCCGACCAAAGTTCTTATCTCACTTCAGCAAGCAGCAAAGAGGGAATCGGGGATAATTATATCAGACGATTACACGGATATCTACATCCTCCCATTTCTGGAGATTATATATTTTGGATATATTCAGATGATTATTCCAGTCTTCGTATCAATTCGAATGGAATGAATCCACAGGGAGCAAAAGAAATTCTCAATGTTACCCAGGCGATGAGTAAAACATGGGATTCGAACCGAAAGAGCTCTAAAATAAAACTGACCGCTGGCCAAAAATACAACTTTGAAATTATTCATAAAGAAGGAAACGGGGGAGATTTTGTTGCCGTTGGGTGGACCCTGCCCGATGGGAAAATGGAACGCCCCATCCCTGGTATCCGTTTTTCTGCCCCCTCCAATGAAAAAAATCCGTCTTTTTCAAACTGGATAGGTGGTATGAAAAAGGAAATGGACCCCCTTTTGAATTCAATCAAAGATTCGGATTCTAATAATCCTGACCTTTGGAAAAGACTCGCCGGTTCTTTACTCAAGTATTCAGACCAGTTAGAGGAATCCTTCAATGCCTATGCCAAGGAAATCTTAACGAGTGGTAATGAAAGTATATTGAGTGCGATGAATTCTTTTGAAGACTCCAATCGATGGAATCGTGCCACTCGAATTTTGACCAAGAAGAACAAGGGCTTGCTTGCCAATCTTTCTGAGACTCACCTTCTTGAAGTACGGACTATTTCCGGTAATAGCACCAGCTTGCTCTGGGAAAATGAATCATCCCCTAACCTTCCGACCTTTGAGATTGAACCGGTTGATTCAAGCACAGATCTCGCAACCGGAATTTGGTCGACCATAAAAGTGGGGGAAGATCAATCAAACTCCACCAAAAACACCCGGGCCGCGGCGGTTCTTTTTAGCGATGGTGGTCATAATCGAGGTGGTTCTCCACTTGAGATTTCTAAATTACTCGCTGCACGAAATCTTCCTATCCATACCGTGGGCTTGGGTAGTAATCAAAGACCACCGGATCTAGCAGTTCTTTCAATTCAAAATCCATCAAGTGTTTTTAAGGAGGACCGGGTGCGGGGAATAATTACCTTGAAAGATGATTTGATTCCAGGAACACCCTTTCATTTACTGATTAAAGATTCTGATAATTCAATTGTTTGGGACCAAAACCTAAGTGGTTTAGATGTACGCAGAAGAGAAGTTGAATTTGACTTCCCTGCCAAAGAACTGGTCGAGAAAAAACAAGCCTTATTGGGTGAAAACAAAGAATTAATTCTTCATTCCGTTCCTCTCCGGTTAAAAGTTGAAGTTGAACCGATTGAAGGAGAAAGCGAATTAGCCAATAATGTCATTCCGTTCTCTGTGGATGCGGTGACCAGAAAAAATCGGCTCCTTATTTTGGATGGCAGGCCCCGTTGGGAAACTCGATATTTAAAAAATTTATTTGAACGGGATGAAAGATGGGATGTTACCTGTGTATGGGGTGGTATTGGTTCCAGCAATGACATACTAGCCAGGGGTAAAGAAGGTGATGTTTTCCCCGATGAAAAAAATATTCTCTTTAGCTACGACCTGATCGTATACGGAGAATTGGAAGCCAATGAACTCAAAACAAAGGAACAGGAGTGGATTCGTGATTTTGTGGGCCAACGCGGTGGCGGTTTACTCTTTTTAGATGGACCACGACAAATACTAAGAAAATATTCAAACGCTGAAACGGAACCTGTGCTCGGCTTACTACCGGTTCGATGGAAAAAGAACAGTCCACCTAGGGTGGCCCCACGGGCTTTTTCTTTCAACCAACAAACCAATCAATTACCCGCTCTCATCTTAGAACCTATTTCGCAAAGAAACCGTGAACTATGGAAATATTTGCCCGTTCCAGCATGGGCTGCTCCAGTGGAAATTCTTCCCAATGCAGAAATTTTTCTGCAAGCCCAACTAGATGAAACTGGAAAAAACCTGACTCCACTCCTTTCCGGCCATCGCTTTGGTGCAGGGAAGGCCCTGTATGCAGGCTTTGATGAAACATGGAAATGGCGGTTTGAAGTGGGGGATAAATATCACCAAAGATATTGGAATCAGTTAATCTCGTGGATTATGGAAAAACCATTTGCGGTGAGCGATTCTCGAATTTCTCTTGATGTGGGAGGAAATACATTTTCTTCCGGAGAAAAAGCGGTCATACGGGCTCGACTACGAGATGAAAATGGAAAGCCAGCCCAAGAACCTTACCCGGAAGTCGATGCGCTTCTATGGAACGGAACAAAAGTAATTGCAACAATCCCATTACAAGCTGAGACAGGCGGATTATTCCTTGGTGAAACACCACAACTTGGCCAAGGAAATTACCGTGTCTCTCTTCGATCTCCGGAATTCTTAAATGAAAGCGATTCGGAAGTTGAGGCTCGTTTTTTAGTCAAACCGATCATGAACAGTGAAAAGAGTTATCTCACCTGTAATGTTGAACTCTTAAAACAAATGGCTGATTTATCAGGAGGTACATTTTTACTGGAGGAACAAGCCGGGCAACTTAATAAAATTCTCAAACCAGTCAGCTCAGGTAGAATGATCACATCCGAGCTCGTACTTTGGCAAAGTTACTGGTGGTTTGCTCCAATATTTTTTCTACTCGCAATCGAATTACTTCTCCGTAAACGAGCCGGAATGCTTTAAATTTACCCATCCAGAATTAATCTCATGAATGTAAACACAGATCCCGTCATTCTTAAAAAATTAGAAGACTTTCGAGTCCGCCGAAGAAATTTAATTCTTCTTCGGGGAATTTGTACTGGATTTGTCACATTGATCCTTACTTTCACCACCATTGCACTGATTGATTTTGCCACTCAGGCACGAATGCCAGACGATCTCCGTACGGGTTTATCTATTTTGGGATATGCTTTTGTAATATGGGCAGTATGGAAAACTTCGGCCCGAATGCTCGTTCATTTACCAAGCCATCGGGAATTGGCACGTTTGCTTGAGCAAATTAAGCCCGAAATGAAACAGGATATTCTATCAGCTGTTGAACTCGGTTCACAGGGGGGGGAGATCAATGACTCATTGATCTTTCGTAAATTGGTTCAGGAAAAAGTATCTGGACAGGTTCATGAATTGGATATTATCAGCCTTCTTCCATTTACGATGGTTAAAAGATGGATTCAAGCATCCCTCGTTCTACTTCTCTTTAGTTTTGGACTTTTTTCATACACAGACTTTGGTCCTAAGCTTCAAAGATTGATGGGGCGTGCATTACTTCCCGGAGCAAATATCGCCCCGGTTACCAATGTGGAGGTCACCCTCTTGATCCCTGATGAAAATACCACCATCACTCCTAAAAACGAACCTCTTCGTTTTCTGGCACTGGTAAATGGTAAGGAGGGAGACGAAACCTACGGGCAGGTCGAACTTCAGATCAAAGAAAAGAGAAAGGTAAAACGGGTTTCTATGTTCTCTCGCACCACAGAACGATTTACACTGGACTACAATGTGGGGAGTAATCCTTTTGATTACCGGGTCTGGGTAGATAGTTCACCCCGAACTGCATGGCGAACCATGGAGGTTGCCTCGCGACCCTATATTATTGGGTTCACTAAAACCTATCATTTCCCCCAATATACCGAACTCCCACCCCAAGTTGTAGAAGAAGATAAAGGACATCTTTCTGCCTGGGAGGATACCCGTGTCGAATTAAAACTTCACTTGAGCCAAGCCGTTTCTTCGGGTTCCCTGTTTTTGGATTGGACAGGAAAGAAACCCGGAACTTTATCGCTTTCTCCCAGCGAGGGTGGAAGATCATTAGGAGGAACTATTATGCTCAAACAATCAGGTACCTACCGTGCACTTGATTTAATTGACCAAAAGATTGGATGGAAAGGAAAACCCTCACCACGCTACGAAATTAATGTAAAAGTGGATGTTGCGCCTTCTATATCCTGGTTGGCAAAGCAGAAAGATAATTTATTACTCGCTCCAGAAGATATCCTTAGCCTGGAAGGATGGGCAACGGATGATCTTGGTCTTAATCGTATAGAGTTTCATTATCGAAACAATCAAGGGAAGTGGAAAAAATTCTTACTTCCCGGTGATCGAAATGCCAAAGGGAAAAATAAATTTCCGATTAGTTTTGATATTGATCTACTCACTTTAAAACCAAAACCAGGAGACCAGGCGTTGATCAAATTAGTCGCATATGATCTCAAAGGCAGCATGTCAGAAACCGAACCGATTAACCTGTCCTTTGTCTCTCGAAATTTTGACCTTTCTCATATTAATATCTTAGAGCAAAAAAATCAGGTGATGGAAGCCTGGGAAGAAGTAGCGAATAAAAACCGGGCTTCAGCCAAGGAATTCCAACAGATCAGCAAAGGGAAAAATTATCAGGAAGGTATGCTTGAATCGGATTTAGAAAGCTTGGAGAAAATGAATGATGATCTCAAAGAATTGGAACACTTCGCTTATGGAAAAAATTTACAAGTTCTAACGACTATGCCCAGAGGAACCGATGCACAGGAAATTGCAATGCTATCACAATCAATGGGCAAACTCGCGAAGACCTCCAGGTCTCAAAATCAAATCATCATAGAGCAACTTGAAAACATACAAAACGATCCCAAGGAAATAAAAAAATGGATGAATAAGTTGGGACAAAATGTTCAAAAAAATGCGATCGGATTTAGTGGGAATTTACGAAATGTTGCCCGTAATTTACTAGACCAACATATTCTTACAGTGGCCACCTCCTATCTTGCACAACTCTCTAAACAACAAAAGGAACTCAGTAAAATGGCGAAAGAAGATCATTCATCCACTTTTTTAGTAAGAAGGCAGGAGATCGCACTTCACCAATGGGAAGCAATATCCAAGGTCTTTACTTACGAAAGGCGGGGTATTCCTCATGCCATTAAAAACTCCAGTCGTGAGCAAGGAAAGTTATTAGACACAATGGAAAATATTTCTGCTACTAAAAATGAATTTGCTCAACAGGTTGAAAAATGGAGCAGGATGGTTGAACAATTTTATAAAGAAACGGAAAGAAACCTTTCCAACCAAGTAAATCACAACTTTGCACAGGATCGAAAAAATTTATTTTTTAATTTAGGATACACATGGGGTAATCTTAAAAAACTTGCTACGGACTGGAAAACCCTGGAACAAAACGCGGAAATTGAAAAATTATTGAGCGATCAATTTAATCGAGAAATTTTATTAAATATTGATGCGCTAAGCATGCGCTCGGAAGTTGAACATTCAAGAAAAGATCCAAATTCCGGCTTTGTTAAAGATGCCGGTCAAGCCTCCAGAGCCCTTTTCGAGCTTAAACAAAAATTGAATAACCCGTCAGTGGAAAGACCTGAACAGGTAGAAAACCTATCCGATATTTGCCTATTAATTTCAGATTCTTTTCGGGTGCTTGAAATGTATCAAATTGTTCTTCAATCAGCCAAACAGGCAGTGTATTTCACCAACTTAGAAAAAAGATCCATTCAGGGGACAAAAGCGAAAGGAGAAAGAGCCAGGCAATGGGCAATGGCAGTATCTTTTTGGGAACCCACTTCCAATTTTCTGAGAGAGGCAAATCTACCGAGAGAAGCGGTCGATATTCTGAGGGCGCTCAATACGAAATCATTTGTAAAAGAAATCTCAAAGGAAATGAAAAACCGAGTTAGTCGACCAGATAATCAATTCTCGGTAATGGATAAACAGGGGGAGGAAATAATTGCAGAATTGGAAAAAGTTCTCCTTCTCTTAAAACCCGAGGCTACACAGGCGAGAAAAACAATAAATGAACTTGCACCCACCTTGGCCGAACTTGCCAGGGCATTATCAAAACAAACGCGAACCAGGCAAAAAGAAGCGGAAGAAATCAAGAATAAGAAGGATCAGGAATTAGCAGAAAACAGGAAAGAATCGATTTCTTTACAAGATAAACAACGCGTCCTCAATCAAGATATAGACTCATTTACCATTGCCTTAAGACAGGAAGCTGGGGTTCAAAACTTAGTGGATAAAGAAGGCAGGGAAATTGCACGGGATACTGATGATGCAGCCGCACTCGTACAGACCAGAAAAAAATCAGTCCAGGAAAATCTGTCCGATGCCCTTCAGGCAAACACAATTGCGGATCAGAATGAAGCACTGGAATCAACCATCGAAACCCAACAGAAATTAGCCGAGACTCTCGATTTAATCGCAGACCATTTTGAAAAGGTTAATCGAAAGAAAGATACTTCCGAAACAAGAGAAGAACTAAGAAAAGTAGAAGAAGAAATTGGGATTAAAGAAGAAATTGAAAAACAATTTGCCCAGGCCGAAAAACTCGGCGAACTCGCAAAACTTCCCCCAGAAGCGCTACTTGCCGAACTTGAGAAGGAATTGAAAAAAAATCAACCGATGAAGGAAGAACTTTCTGATATATCAAAAGAAACCATTGAAGAAGCAATTGAAGATCTCGAGGAAGCAAAAAAAGAAGAAATGGAATTGGCTAAAAAACTTGAATCTAGTGATCCCGAACTGGCTAAGAAAAAGAACGAACTTGCTAAGAAACTCGAACAAATTGCAAAAGAATCCGAAAATCTAGCTAAAAATCAAGTGAAGCAAGCAGTGGAAAAAAGTGATGATCTACTACCTGATAATACTTTAGAAAAAATGAAACAGGCCAAAGAAAATGTAGAAGAAGTTGCGAAGCAAACAAAGGATATGGCAAAGCCTGCAAATACAGCACAAGCATTGAAAAACGATGCCAAGGAATTGGCACAAGCTCTAAACGAAGCTCAGGATGTTCTTAATGACGCCAATGAGAAAATTAATAATCTCGCCAACCTGACTCCGGAGGATGCGAAAAAAAGAGCTGAACAGGCAAAAGTAAAACGAGATGAAGCCCTTGAAACACTGGCTGAAAAAAAGGAGGTTGAAAAGGAACTGAATCAAAAAGCGGATAGGGCCAGAAAAGAAGCGGCAGAAGCAAAAGCGGTTGTCGAAAAAGCACAACAAGAAGAAGCCTTTAAAAAGAAAAATGCCCAGAAAACTGCCCAGGATGCTTCCCTCCAACCTGAAAATCAAGTGGCTCAAAAAGAGGCTAAAGAAGCTATTCTTCAAGCACAAAAAGCCGAAGATGATAAACAGAAAAAAGAAGAACTGGCTAAGAAGGCAATAGAACAAGCCGAACAGATTAATGAAGAATTAGCGTTGGCAAACCAGGAAACGGAAGCTCAAAAAGAGGAGACTGAACAAAGACGGGATCTTGCAAATTTAACCGAAAAACAAGCCAAGGAATTCGAAAATCCGGACACGCAAAAAAAAGCACAATCCAATGCCAAACAGGCAGCTCAAAAAAATGAGGAAGCTAAGGATAAAGCCAAAGAATTAGAAAAACAAGCCCTCGAGGTAGCAAAGCAATTGGAAGAATTAGATAAAGCAAGTAAACCTGCACAGGAAGAAATGGTAAAGGGACTGGAACAGCAGAAAGAGATTGCCGAACAAGTTTTTGAAGCTGCGGATGAATTAGCCCGGACCGCAAGGCATGAGGAAAGAATGGATAATGAACAGGTTGCTAAGGAAATCGCGGATGTGGCCAAAAATTCTCTTGAGGTAGCCCAAGAAGCAATTCCAAAAACAGCACAGGCTTTACAAAATGAAGCTCTTTCAAATGAACTCAAAGATCTTGCCACGGAAGCAAACGAGTTAGCATCCAAGACAGATGATAGAAAACTGAGTGATCCACTAAAGCAGGCAGCGGAAGAAACTTTAACATCACTTGATGGGAATCAAGGACTTGATCAAATCAAGGATGCAGCCAAAGAATTTGCACAGCAGGCACAACAGGCAGCGGAAGAATTTGCACAAGCAGAAGAGAAAACGGCTCAAACTAATGAAGAAATGAAGAAGAAATCTGAAAAAAAAGAGGAACAGGCCAAAGCCGCAAATCAATTGGCACAGGATGCAAACAAAGAAGCAAAATCACTGAAAAAAGAGGCTCAAGATTTGGCGAGTCTTGCCAAGGAAGCACAGGGAGAATCAGAAAATGCCGCGGCGAAGAGTAGCCAGGAACCAAATAATCCTGAGACCACGGAAGCCTCTAAGCTTGCTCAGGATGCTGCGAAAGCCGCTCAGGAAAATGCAGATAAAGCGAATGCTCAAGCACTTGAGGCCTTGGAAACACAACAGAGTCTTGCCAAGAAAGCCGAGCAGTCCAGCCAAGAGGCAAAGGACGCAAAGAATAGAGCGAACGAAACCAAAAAAATGGCTAAAAGAATTTCCCAACAAGCCCAGGAAGCGGAAGAACTCGGTGACTCCGCACAAGAATTCTATGAGAATTTACCCGACAGTCCGGTTTTTTCTGACTTAGTTCAGGATAATGACCCCCTACCCTCGCCAAGCGAGGCGTTGGCTAATACTACGGATCAACTCGATGAACAAATCGATTCGCTGTCACGTTTAAATTCGGAAGAAGCCGAAAAT
>ERZ887851.118-NODE-118-length-75178-cov-26.363777_pt1 | contig 75178 bp, 74 predicted proteins | sample MGYA00521100_ERZ887851 | MGnify/ENA primary metagenome ERZ887851 (study PRJEB32303, sample SAMEA104408602) | aquatic metagenome | biome: Brackish water; feature: Pelagic; material: water | place: Baltic Sea | collected 2014-06-06T16:11:00 | depth 11,444 m ... | reverse complement strand
AGCTCTGTATTGATGATTTCTATGTCCGACGTGGGGTCAATCTTATTGGCAACGTGAATCACGTTGTCATCTTCGAAGCAGCGCACCACGTGAGCAATGGCATCAGTTTCGCGGATATTGGCCAAAAACTGATTACCCAAGCCTTCACCTTTGGAAGCGCCGGCGACCAATCCGGCGATATCAACAAACTCCATAGTGGCGGCAATTTCGCGTTCGGGGTTGATCAAGGCGGCAATACTGTGCTGCCGAGGATCAGGTATAGGGACGACACCGGCGTTGGGCTCAATCGTACAAAACGGAAAGTTCTCCGCATCGATGCCCGCATCGGTGAGCGCATTAAACAGGGTAGATTTGCCGACATTTGGCAATCCTACAATGCCGCATTTGATACCCATAATGTGTCCTTAATTCGGTAAATTCAGTGTTAAAAAGTAGGGGGCTGCGCAGCATCAACGCTGTGCAATCGGGTCATGGCCTTCACCGCGTCGCCCTCTAAAAGCAATGGCAAGCTGGCCACGGCTTCATCGATAATCGCGTCTATCGCCTGTCGGTCGACTTTACTGGGTTTAGCCAAGACATAATTTGAGACTTCGCTCGCGCGCCCCGGGTGCCCAATACCTACCCTTAGACGGTGAAACTCCCTGTTGCCCCCAAGGGCTGGAATAATGTCACGCAGGCCGTTGTGACCACCGTGCCCGCCACCTTGTTTAAAGCGTGCCGTACCCGGAGCAATGTCCAACTCATCGTGGGCAACCAATATAGCTTCCGGTGCAATACGATAGAAGTTGGCCAGCGCAGACACCGCTAAGCCGCTCTTATTCATAAACGTATTCGGGCGTAATAGCCGCAGGTCATGTCCTGCAAAGCTAATTCGAGCAGTATCGCCGTGGAATTTACTCTCTGCAGTGAGTGTCGCGCTGCATTGACGTGCCAGCTCCTCTACGAAAAAGGCACCCGCATTATGACGGGTGCCTTCGTAGGGTTTGCCGGGGTTACCGAGTCCAACAATGAGCTGGATCGCCAGCAAAGAATCGACTCACTCTTCCGCTGCGGGCTCCTCGCCCTCAGCTTCGCTGTTGCCCGCGTCGTCGTCATCCTCAGCTTTACTACCCCTGGGGGCAATAACCGAGGCAATGGCGAGATCGTGATCGTCTCCCAATGCCAGTGCGGTCGACTCTACGCCCGCTGGCAGTGTGATATCGGACAGGTGTACGATTTGACCCAGTTCTACAGCTGACATATCAACTTCGATGTAGTCAGGTATATCACCTGGCAAACACTGAACTTCCATGTCGGTAGCCTGATGCTGCACCATACCGCCGCCCATCTTAACGCCTTCGCAAACATCTTCGTTGGTGAAGTGTAGAGGCACGTTGACCTTAATGGCCTTGTCGGCTTGCACGCGTAAAAAATCGACGTGCATTGGAAAGCCTTTGGCGGGATGACGCTGCACATCTTTTAAAATGGCTGTCTCTGTATTGCCATCAACGTTCACGTTGAGTACCGATGCGTAGAACGTTTCCTGCTCCATCATTTTTTCCAGATCCTTGCGAATCAGGCTGATGCTAATGGCTGCGGCTTCACCGCCGTAAACGACACCAGGCACTTTTCCTTCAAGTCGACGCAGGCGGCGGCTCGCACCTTTCCCTTCGTCAACCCGAACCTGGGCTTGTACTTCGAAAGATTCAGACATGGTCTGTCTCCTTTGTATTCATCACGTCACCTGCGACCGGTTCAGCGATGAGTGGGTTTACATTGTTAAACGATTATTCGTCAAACAATGCGCTAATCGATTCTTCGTTGCTAACTCGGCGAATAGACTCTGCCAAGAGATCACTGATAGTGAGCTGGCGAATGTCGAGCGCCTTGGCCTCATCAGACAATGGAATGCTGTCTGTTACCACAAGCTCGTCCAATTCTGAGTTGCGAATATTGTCTAGTGCCCTGCCAGAGAGTACAGCGTGGGTACAGTAAGCAACGACCTTGGTGGCACCCCGCGCCTTCAGTGCTTTGGCAGCGCTGCACAGCGTACCGGCTGTGTCCACCATGTCGTCGACCATAATGCAGGTGCGCCCGTCGACATCGCCAATGAGATTCATAACTTCAGCTTCATTGGCTCGGGGCCGGCGTTTATCAATAATCGCCAGGTCAGCATCGTCGAGCTGTTTTGCAATGGCGCGCGCTCTCACCACACCGCCAATGTCGGGAGACACGACCACCAAATTTTCGTACTTACAGCGTGTAATGTCGTGGTTCAACACTGAAGAGGCGTAAACGTTGTCAACGGCACAGGTAAAGAACCCTTGTATCTGTTCGGCGTGCAGATCGACCGTTAGCACCCGATCAACGCCTACAGCCGCCATCATATCGGCAATAACTTTCGCAGAAATAGGCACTCGCGCTGAGCGTACGCGACGGTCCTGCCGGGCATAGCCAAAATAAGGCACAACAGCGGTAATACGCCCCGCAGACGCTCGTCGTAAAGCGTCAATCATTAAAACCAGTTCGATCAAATTGTCATTGGTGGGTTGGCAGGTACTTTGGATAACAAAGACATCCTTGCCCCGAACATTTTCATTAAGTTCTACAGTGATCTCGCCGTCTGAAAATTTACCGACCTGCGCGGCACCCAGCGTCAGGTACAGACGGTCCGCCACATTGCGGGCTAGCTCGGGGTTTGCGTTACCCGTGAAGACCATAATCTTGGATGACATGATCGGCGCCTCGTTTTCCTGCAACTACTGTTAGATGGCTGGGGTGGCAGGATTCGAACCTGCGAATGGCGGGATCAAAACCCGCTGCCTTGCCACTTGGCGACACCCCAATGAGCGTTAGTCGTACTCTGCAATGAAAGGAGGCCGTTTATTTATGCCTCTCGCTACCACCGGAGCCAGTGACTCCGGTATTTTTCCCGCGATAGCCTGGGCCCTTGCTTGTGTATCCACTTGAGCGAATACGCAAGCCCCACTGCCAGTCATCATTGCAGGCGCTGATTTGCTAAGCAATTTCAACGCGTTACGCACCTCCGGGTGGCGCATCTCAACGACAGATTGCAAGTCATTGCGAACGCCCCCCTTGAAAGCGGCCGACATTGTGATCGGCGCTGTGTTCCTTGTCAATTCTGGTGCACTAAAGATATCTGCGGTGCTCACATGGCAGTCGGGCCTGAGGATCACATACCAGTCTTCGGGCAATGTCATAGGAGTCAATAACTCACCCGTGCCCTCGCCCCAGGCGCTGAGGCCTTCAACGAATACGGGTACGTCTGCGCCCAGTTCAAGCCCCAAGCTTGCCAGGGTTTGCGTAGAGTGCCCCAGCTCAAACAGCTGGTTGAGCGCTAGCAAGGTTGTCGCGGCATTGGAGCTGCCACCTCCCAATCCGCCACCCATTGGAATACTTTTCTTGATGCTAATGCGCACCCCGTGCTCTTTTTCATATCCAGACATCAGAAGATGCGCGGCGCGTAGTATGAGATTGTCTGCTGGCGGTACCCCTTCGAAATCGGCGTCCAAACGGCAGCCCGGGGTGTTTTGACGCTCAAAGCGCATGTCGTCCCCCCAATCTAAAAGCTGAAAAACCGTTTGCAGGTTGTGGCGTCCGTCTGCTCGACGCCCAGTGATATGAAGAAATAGGTTGAGTTTGGCCGGCGAGAGGCAAGTCAAGGAAGTTATCATAGCTGTGGGGTCCCGAAATCCCATGTCAGCACCACGAGCCGAACCGACACATCGTCACGGTGGGCGGCAATGGTTCTGGGTACCTGCCATCCTTCGACGATTTGCCATTGTGTAATTTCAACCGCCCAGCCAGCAGGGCTGTCCGGGTAGCCCATGAGCCAAGCACTGACCACACTAAGAGGCAGGGTGACGACAACAGACCGGGCTTCGTCATTCATGGGTAATAAATCGACAGGCTGCTTTATGCCATCATCTAACCAAAACAGGTGTTCGCCCTCGCGCAATAATTCCAGCGCGCCAGTGCCCAATGGGCCACTTAAGCGGATGTGATCGCGAGTGGTTTCACTGTGGTGCCAGGCTAGGTTAACCGTGCTACCGCTTTTATCTGCTTGAGTCACCGCGGCTTTACCCTGCAAGGACCACCCAACGCTGTCTCGGGGAAGTATTTTCGCTTTTTGGCCATCGTGAATCGATGGGCTCACGCAGCCATTAAGTGCCAGAACGAACAGCACGGCGGCGAGTTTCAGCCTTTGTTTAGTCAACAGCCGTGTCTTCCAGCAATACGCCTAAGCGCTCGATTGCTTGAGTGACATGGGTCGCATCGGGCTGTTGCTGCAGCGAAGCTCGCCAAACAGCCAGTGCATCCTGCTCTTTTCCTGAAACCCAAAGCACCTCACCCAAATGAGCGGCAACCTCGGCGTCAGGAAAACGGGCGTAGGCCTCTTTCAATAAATCTGCTGCTTGTAAGAAACGGCCCAGTTTGAAGTACACCCAGCCCAGGCTGTCTAAAATGGCCGGCTCTCCGGGAGACAGCTCCAGCGCCTTTTCAATTAAAACAGCAGCCTCTTGATAACGCTCAGTGTGAACTGTCAGCGTATATCCCAAAGCATTTAGCGTTGTCGCGTTATTCGGTTTGAACACTAAAATAGCGCGGAGATCACTCTCCATGCCCGAAATATCACCCAGTGCTTCAAAGGTCATGGCTCTGCCGTACAGTAGTGAAACAGATTCTGGTAGTAGGTCTAGCGCCTCCGAGTAAATCTCTATCGCCAACTCTTTCTCATCGATTTCACTAAGAAGTTCTGCCTCGAGGCCATACAGCTGTTCGGCCTGTCCGGGGTGATTTGTCCGCGCTCGCTTAAAACCATCTTGGAAGTCACGGGTGTCTCCGGTATTGAGGCGCAGCTCGGCCGCTCGGCGCATTGCATCAAAGAACTCTCGGCTGGGGCCGACGCGATCATAAGAGTCTATGGCTTCCAGTTCCTCGCCGCGGTCTTCATAAACACGACCCAGGTAATAGTGTGCTTCGTCCGGGCGCTGTCCAAGATCAACCAGCGCGCGCAAATTTATAATGGCAGCGTCGAACTGTTTGGCTTCAATTTCTATCAGTGCCAGGGAAAACAAATAGTCGCCATTTCTGGGTGAGAGCATCATCAACGCTGAAAATTGCTCGCGGGCCTCGTCATATTGCTCAGTGCTTGCCAGAAGGCGAGCAAACTGCAAGCGCATGGCTTCATTGTCTGGCGCACGGTTTATGGCTGCGCGCATTCGCTTGAATGGCTGTTTGGCTTCTTGGTCTAATTTTATCTGCGTCCAAAGTAGCAGAGCACGTTCCTCATCTGGATTTGTATCCAAAACAGGGGCCAGTACGCCCAGTGCCTGGTCGGGGTTGTTTTGTGCTCTGTATAAATAGGCCAGCGCAATGGCAATGTCCTGATCCTCTGGCCAATCAATGGCTAGGGCTTCAATGGCTTTTGCGGTGGCTCTTTGCCGGTCAGGTCCCAACTTGTCCCAGGAGACCATGAGAGCCGGAGCGTTAATTCGAGAGCCGCGCTCCTTGGCTGTTCTGGCAAAGATTAGAGCGCGCTCTGGTTGCCCGGCGCGAATAAGTAATCCCATGGCCGTTACGGCAGCTGCGCCGTCACTGCTGTCTTGCTGAGTTAGGCGCATAGACAGGACGAGGGCATGGCGGTCATTTTGTCGAAATTCTGCCAGCCTCAGCGCTCGCCGGGTGAGCTCCGGATCCTGCAGCTGCATGGCCTCGCGGGTGAGTATTTCTAATGCTTCATCGAGGCGCCGCTGGCGCAAGAGAAACTCCGTCTGTAGCAAAGGGTAAAGGCTGGCGGCCGGAATCGGAATTTCCGGGGGGCTTTCGAGGCTGGCCACGGGCTCGATCTGTTCTGATAGTGAACCCTCCACAGGCATTGAGCCCGGCGACTCGGGCGGCGCTGACGATGTCGCAGATGGCGTCGATTGGCAGGCAGAGAGGGTCGCTAGAAGCCCTATTTGCATCGCTATGATGTGAAATTTTTTGACCATGGGCCAATGATGACACAGCCGCGAGGTCAAACCCATTAGCGCGGCATCTTTATACGCGGCAGACTTTCCGTCTTCTGCTATTATAGGCGTTCGAATTCAGAATATTTTGCGGCCCGTGTTTCAAGAACTTATTGCTGTTGGTATTAATCATGACTCAGCAACTCTCGATATAAGAGAGCGGGTGGCTTTCGCCCCTGAAAATATAGCGACGGCTCTAGGCAGTGCGCTCGCGAGCGCACCGATCACTGAAGTCGTCATTCTCTCGACCTGTAACAGAACGGAAATTTACGGTGTGATACCCACCTCTGGCGACCCGCTGCATGCCAGTGAAGCTCTGGTCAGCTGGGTCACGGACCATCACGGCTTGCCCACAGAGGCGTTATCTACCTGCACTTACCGGCACCATGGGAAGCAGGCGCTTACGCACTTGGTGCGGGTTGCTGCTGGCTTGAATTCGATGGTGCTGGGGGAGCCCCAGATTTTTGGTCAACTAAAGTCTGCTTTCGCCGTCGCCGAAGAGGCTGGTGCGGTGGGTAGTCGGTTACAGCGGCTATTTCCCGAAGCTTTTAGAATCGCTAAAAAGGTGAGAACAGATACCGCGATTGGAGAAAATCCGGTATCAGTCGCTTACGCATCAGTCGATTTGGCGGGACACATTTTTTCAAACCTTTCGAAACGGACGGCATTGTTGCTTGGGGCGGGTGAAACTATCGAGTTGGTGGCACGTCATCTTTGCGATGCTGGCCTCGGTAATTTAATTATTGCTAACCGAACATTGGCCCGAGCAGAGTCACTGGCACAACAGTTTGATGCGACTGCCGTTTTGTTGGCCGATGTGCCCGAACGGCTACCGGAAGCAGATATTGTGATCAGCTCAACGGCAAGCCAGCTGCCCATTTTGGGTAAGGGCGCCGTTGAGCGAGCGCTGCGTCAGCGGCATTACCGGCCTATGCTGCTGATTGATCTTGCCGTGCCTCGGGACATTGAGCCTGAGGTCTCCGAGCTTTCTGATATCTATTTATACTCCGTCGATGACTTGAAAGATGTCATCGCCGAAAACTTGCGGCTGCGGGCGAGCGAAGCCAACAAAGCTGATGGCATTATCAATGAGGGTGTGATCGGCGTTGAGGAAGATTTTCGCGGGCGGCAGTCTGCCGATGTGGTGCGAACATTCCGTGAATCGGCGCTTGCTATTCAAGAGGTCGAACTTGCCAAGGCGATCAGATCGGTTGAGCGGGGCGAAAGCGCTGAAGAGGTTATACGACGTTTGGCTCGGGACTTAACCAATAAACTCATCCACGCGCCGACGGCAGGATTGCGCCAGATAGCGCGAGAGGGCGATGACGGGCAGGTGACACGTGCTAAAGCCTTGTTGGGCTTGGGTGAAAATGAGTCCTCTGAAGACGAAAACCCTACCCTGCAGTGAAAAGCTCTTTAACGACTAAGTTGGCCAGCCTTGTCGATAGGCACGAGGAAGTGGCTGCTCTACTGGGAGACCCTGAAACCGCTGGAGACACGAATCGATTTCGGGAGCTGTCCCGCGAATATGCGCAGCTCGACGAGGTGGTTGTAGCCTTTAACGCTTATCGTTCGGCTAATGCCGATGTTGAAGCTGCACAAGAAATGCTCTCAGATGCGGATCCAGAACTACGCGAGATGGCGGCTGAAGAACTTGCTGTTTCCAACGAGCTAGTGGCTAAAATCGAATCAGATTTGCAAGTGTTGTTGCTCCCAAAGGACAAGCGAGACAGTAACAACGTTTATCTTGAGATCAGAGCGGGTACGGGGGGTGACGAGGCGGCAATTTTTTCCGGAGATCTGTTTCGCATGTACAGCCGTTACGCTGAAAGCCGGGGATGGCGACTGGAAACTATTTCTGATCGCGCGGGAGATCATGGCGGTTTCAAGGAAATTATTTCTCGTGTTGTAGGCGAGGACGTTTACGCCTATCTAAAATTTGAGTCGGGTGCGCACCGGGTGCAACGGGTGCCTGAGACCGAGTCGCAGGGTCGAATCCATACGTCGGCTTGCACGGTTGCGGTCATGGCGGAGCCCGATGATGTCGAAGCCATTGATATTCGTAAAGAAGATCTGCGCATCGATACGTTTCGGTCTTCTGGTGCGGGTGGGCAGCACGTCAACACCACAGATTCTGCGGTTCGCATTACCCATTTGCCAACTGGGGTCGTGGTGGAGTGTCAGGACGAACGCTCACAACATAAAAACCGCGCTCGAGCTATGTCATTACTGTCGGCTCGTCTGCTAACGGCGGCCGAGGATAAGGCGCATAGCGAGCAGGCAGCAGAACGACGTAACCTTGTGGGTAGTGGCGATCGATCAGAACGCATTCGGACCTACAATTTTCCCCAGGGGCGGGTCACAGACCACCGCATTAATCTGACACTTTATAAGCTCGATGAGATCGTTCAAGGTGATCTCGATGCCCTGGTGCAACCGTTACGGACCGAGCATCAGGCTGATCTATTGGCTGCTCTCGGTTCGACTGAGTGACCACCTTTCAGACCCTCGTCAGAGAAGCGCCTTTGCCTCGCAAAGAGTCAGAAATATTGCTTTTCCATGTTTTCAATTGTGACCGCAGCTGGTTGTATGCCCATGGCGATGATCCGGTTACTAGGCCTGAGGCGACCCCTTTTTTTGAGTTGGTGAAGCGCCGTCAAGCCGGTGAACCTCTTGCGTATATTCTGGGTCAATGGGAGTTTTGGTCTTTGCCCCTCAGGGTGAGCCCAGATGTGCTAATTCCAAGAATGGATACAGAACTGTTGGTTCAATGGGCGGTAGCCTTACTTCCAGAGCGGCCACGGAAGCGGTGTTTGGATTTGGGTACGGGAAGTGGCGCCGTAGCTTTAGCGGTTAAGCACGAATTGCCCGAAAGCGAAGTCACCGCTGTGGACTTGAGTGAGCCTGCCTTGAAGGTCGCGCGGTCTAATGGGGAGCAATTGGGATTGGAGGTTGAATGGTTACTGGGTTCCTGGTTTGAGCCTGTGTTGGCACGCCAATTTGATCTCATTGTGGCTAACCCGCCTTACATTTGCGAAGACGACGACCATCTTGCTCAAGGGGATCTTCCTGCCGAGCCGATTATGGCACTGACTGCGGGCACCGATGGTTTACAGGCGCTTCAGCAGTTAGTGGTTGATGGTCAGTCTTTGCTGGAGCCCGGGAGCTGGATGTTGCTTGAGCATGGTTGGGATCAGGGGGCCGATGTTAGAAATCTTATGATTACCCATGGCTGGCAGGCGGTTGAAACACGGCGTGATCTCGCGGGACGTGAGCGAGTGACCGGGGGGCATAGGCCTTTATGAACGACAGCGAGCTTGAACGGTATTCCCGGCAACTGTTGGTGCCAGGTTTCGAGCTGGAGGGTCAGGAGGCCCTGAGCGCGGCATCGGTGCTTATTGTCGGTTGCGGTGGTTTGGGTGCCTTGGCCGCTCAATACCTTGTCGGTGCCGGTTTAGGCCATGTGGTACTGGTTGACCCCGATCGTATTGAGCTCAGTAACTTACCGCGCCAAATTGCTTATACCGAAGCGGATGTTGGGCGTTTTAAAGCCGAGGTTTTAGCCGAGCGTTTGCAAGGAATGAACCGTGAGGTCACCGTAACGCATCACTCCCTAGCCTTCGATGAAACCTCGGGGGCTTCGTTGTTGACGACCATCGATGCAGTCTTAGATGGAACCGATAACCACGGCACAAGATTGCTCATTGATCGCTTCACGGCCCACAGGGGACTGCCCTGGTTTATGGGTGCAGCTGTCCAAATGGCGGGTCAAAATATTGCTTTCACAGGTTTGCGTGAGGAGGGCTGTTACCACTGTTTGGCACCTCAGCAAGCGAGGGTAGATGCCGGTGGCTGCGCCAAGCTGGGGATTTTAGGCCCGGTGGTGGCCACGGTGGCACTGCGTCAGGTCTTGGATCTTCTAGGAGCCCTGACCGGCGTCGCCAAAGTTCCCTGGGGCGTTATGCGCCAGTATGACTTTAGAGCTAATACTACAGCGTCGCTGCCTTTACAAAGGCGGGTGGGCTGTGTGGTCTGCGATCCTAATGTCAACACGAGCTAGGGTTGGCTGACCGGGGCTTTACTCGGTTGCGCTGGTGGGCAAATCCCGACCTAGGATCACCCAAATACGTGCACCGATTAAGACAGTGCATACGCTGATGCCGGTAATGGTTGCGTACCAAAAGCCTGCGGCGCCATCGTTGGGGTTGTCGGGCAGTTCAATGCCCAGCCACCAGCCCAAGGGGAGGGCTACCAGCCAATAAGAGATCACCATCATAATGAAGGGGAACTGGGTTTCTTTGTAAGCTCGCAAGATGAACGAGCCGACAATTTGGGCGCCATCAATCAGGATAAAAAATGCTGAAAGGGTCAATAGCCGGGTTGCCAAGAGCTGAATGTCTGGTGCGTCGGTATAAATTCCAATAATTGCCCCAGGGAAGCTAATCAGAAGCATCATGGTTCCCAGCGAAACGAGGGCAGAGATTGCCCCCCCAACAATCATGGCGCGATAAATACCTTCTCGCCAACCAGCGCCAATAGCATGACCAATGCGGGTAGACATAGCGGTGCCGATCGCCAGCATGGGTATGTAGAACAAGTCCCACACATTAAAAGCGATTTGGTGTGATGAAATGGCGGTGTCACCCAGACTCGCGACTAATAACGCGATGACACTAAACACGCCCATTTCCAGAAAAAAGGTAAGGCCAATAGGTGCGCCTACGGATAAAATTTCGCGGATTTTTACCCAGTCGGGCGCCACGGGTTTCCACTCGGGCAAATACAGCCGAATTTTCTTGCTGCGTAAAACGTAAGCGCCAATCAGAAAAACGCTCAACCACATAGAAATTGCTGTTGCGATACCGCAGCCTTTAGCCCCAAGCTCGGGTGCTCCCCACTCACCAAATATAAAGGCATAGTTGAGAGGGACATTGACCAAAAAGCCTGCAACAGCGGCAAAGGCGAAGGGCTGGGTAATGCCCAATCCTTGCGTGTGGTAGCGCAGGGCTTGGAAAATGGCGGTTGCGGGCATGCCCAAGGCAACCATTTGGGCGTAATCGAGAGCAAGTTGGCGTGTGATGGGGTTCAGTCCCAGTAAATCTAAAATAGGACCTGCATACCAAATCGCCGGGCTTAAGGTCAGACCCAGGAATACAGCAACCCACAGAGATTGTGGCAGTTGTTGCCGAATTTTCTCAATGCGACCACCGCCAAAGTCTTGCGCCACAATTGTGGCGGTGGCGAAAATCGTGCCCAGTATCAGTAGATAAACGGGTAGCCAAATATTAATGCCGATGGAGATGGCGGCAAGATCCTGCTCGCCGTAACGAGCGGCCATAATGGTGTCGACGACGCCGGTGCCCATTTGCGCGCTCTGGGCAATAAATAACGGGAAGGCAAAGCGCAGTAGCTGCCGCATTTCTCTCCGGAAGAGCGTCACTGTCATTAATTTTGCTGCGGCCAATTTGAGGTGCCTCCTTACCTAGTATAATTTAGCACGGCTTAAGCTGTGCTAGACTCCTCACCCGCATATTTTACTGAGTTCAATTTTGAGCAAATCTAACCGCGACGAAGAGTCGACCGCCTGGAGCCCAAGCGATTTTGTTGTCGAGGCTTTGGATGACAAGTCCCGCTTTCATGATCTCGACTTGCAGGACTCCCTGTTACGAGGGGTTGCCGAGCTTGGCTTTCAATACTGCTCGCCAATACAGGCCAAAATTCTGCCCCACACCTTGCAGGGGCACGACGCCATCGGCAAGGCCCAGACAGGCACGGGAAAGACGGCAGCTTTTCTGATTACTATTTTCAATGATTTGCTCTGCAATCCAACAGAGGGCGAACGCTACTTGGCCGAACCACGGGCGGTGATCATTGCGCCTACCCGAGAGCTGGTCATGCAAATTGCGGCCGACGCTGAAGATTTGGGCAAATTTACTGGATTGCAAACGGTCACCATGATTGGCGGAGCCGATTATCAAAAGCAGCTGGCGAAAGTGCAATCTCGCGTCGTCGACCTGGTCGTTGCAACGCCGGGTCGCTTGATCGATTTCATGCAGCGTCGCGATCTTTTTCTCGACCGCGTTGAAACGTTGGTCCTCGATGAAGCTGACCGAATGCTGGACATGGGGTTTATTCCTCAGGTTAAGCGAATCGTCAGGGCCACACCCCGTAAAGAGGATCGTCAAACACTGCTGTTCTCGGCCACTTTCACACAGGATATTCTCAATCTGGCTCAGCAATGGACTTTTGAGCCCGTCACTGTAGAGATAGAGCCAGAACGTGTTGCAACGGCAACGGTCGATCAGCGTGTTTATCTGGTGACCAGCCATGAGCGTTTGAAAGTGTTGCTCAAGGTGCTCAGGGGGCCAGATGCCGTCTCTACGATTGTCTTCGCTAATCGACGGGATCAGGTGCGATCACTGCATGAAAAACTCCGTAAAGCGGGTATCTCCTGCGGCATTTTATCGGGTGAGATTACTCAAGCGCGTCGCACAAAGACCTTGGCCGACTTTAAGTCGGGCAAGATTAATGTGTTGGTGGCAACCGATGTCGCGGGGCGGGGCATTCACGTAGAGGGCGTCAGCCACGTAGTTAACTACAATCTCCCTGAAGATCCTGAGGACTACGTACACCGCATTGGACGCACCGGGCGAGCCGGAGCGACGGGAATTTCTATCAGTTTTGCCAGTGAAGACGATGCGTTTTTGCTGCCCGACATAGAAACCCTATTGGGCGAGCGCCTAAAATGTGTGCCCCCTCCAGAAGATTTACTCGACTGAGGTTCAGTCTCATTGGCGGTGCCGCAGTTCCTCGCACCACATGAGGGTAGCCCCAACCACAGCGGCGGGTATTACGATGAGATTGAGCAGCGGTATGCCTGCAACAAAGGCGACCACGCCACCCAAACCCAAACTGCTGAGGCGTCGAGAGGCGCAAGCTTCTTTCACATCTGAAAAGCTGAGTCGGTGATTGTCCATGGGATAGTCCATGAACTGTAGCCCCATCATCCAGGCTCCCAAGGCAAACCACAATAATGGAGCGACAGCTTGTAGACCTGGAATAACGGTCACAATCAGAACAAACAACGCCAGAGGAATGTAATAAAGAATTTTGCGTATTTCTCGAAAAACACCTCGAGGAATTGCAATCACTGCGTTACCAATTCCTTCAAGGGCTGGTACTGACTGCCCGGTGATTTGCTCTTCCACTTTTTCAGCAAGAAGTGCATGGAAGGGGGAGGTCAGCACAAGCACCAGAAGGGTAGACAAGTATCCCGTAGCCAAGCCCCCCATCAGCCATAGCAGGGGTGCGATTAACCAAGTGAGAAAGCCCAGCCAGCTCGGTAGTGCTGCATCAGCAGACTGAACTAGGCTGTCCACAAAACTCCATGCTAGACCGCCAAATAGAATAAAAAGGCTTATATTGGCGATGAGCGGCAGAATAACGAAAGCGCGCAGGCGTTTGTCTGTCAGCATGGCGAGCCCGCGAAAGAAATAGCCCGCCCCTGTGATTAAATTTCCATTCATCTGTTTGATCCTCCCTGATCGGTAAGACAGTATAAAGTGCTAAGCGCTAAATTGTGGGGCAAGGTTGTGTCGGATGATGAGTTTTTTCAAGCGGAGATGCTGGGCGTCACCCCCCTAAAACGAGATGCCAGGGAGCGCCTGCTGCGAAAAGAAAATGAAGGCGACGGTAAGGCGCGCAGACTGGCTGCGGAAGGGGAGCCGGAAGGGCTTCTGAACTCACTCGTTGATGAAGGTATAGAACCTCTTGATGCCTGGTACGTTTTAGCTTTCAAACGTCCCGGTATACAGCATGGTGTGTATAAGAAGCTGAGACAGGGGCGGTATGACATTGACGCTCGCCTAGATTTACATCGGCTTTCAGTGAAACAAGCGCGGATAGATGTACATAGTTTTATTCAAGAGGCTATGCAGTACGGATTGCGTACGGTCTTGATTCTTCATGGCAAAGGTCAGCGCAAAACTGAACAAGAAAAAACTGCGGTTTTAAAAGGTTATGTCAATCGCTGGTTACAAGATTTGGAGGAGGTCCAGGCATTTCATTCGGCCCAGCCGGTGCACGGTGGTACCGGCGCGGTGTATGTATTGCTGCGGAAAAACCTTCAGAAAAAGCGTGAAAACAGAGAGCGTTTTTTGAAAGGGCGTGTACCTTACGATCAGCAGGGAAGCTGAGAGGCATGATGGCGGCTTAGGAACTCCGCAGCTTCGCGACTAGCAATGTGTTGAGCAGTTGTGGGTTTGCCTGTCCTTTTGAGGCCTTCATTACCTGTCCGACAAAAAAGCCCAGGAGCTTTTTTTGCTTGTTCTCTTCGGCAGCTCGGTACTGAATGACTTGGTCCGGATGGTCTTCTATTACTTGATCGACCATGGCTTCGAGTGCGCCGGTATCGGTCACTTGCTTCAGGCCTCGGGCCTCAATGATGGCGTCGGCAGTACCCTCTTGCTGCCATAAACCTTCAAACACTTGTTTCGCCAGTTTGCTAGATAGCGTGTCGTCGGCAATTCGCACAATGAGCCCTGCCAAGGACTCAGCAGACACCGGCGACTGATGGATCTGCAGGCTGTCTCGATTCAAAGCGCCCGCAAGATCGCCCAAGATCCAGTTGGCGGTCAATTTTGGAGCCTTACTTTGGGTTGCTGCTGTCTCGAAGTAGTTTGCCAGAGTGGGCGTGTCAACGAGCAGTGCGGCATCATACTGACTGAGAGCATATTCGCTGATGAAGCGTGCTCGCTTGATTCTGGGAAGCTCAGGAAGGGCGCTCCTAACGGCGTCGATGTATTCCTCATCAATAATAATGGGGAGTAAATCGGGCTCTGGAAAATAGCGATAATCGTTGGCAACCTCTTTTGAGCGCATGGCGCGAGTTTCGTTTTTATCGGCGTCATAAAGCCGAGTTTCTTGGGTTATCGTGCCTCCAGATTCCAGTACATCCTGTTGTCGCTCGGTTTCTATGGCAATGGCTTTCTCGACGAACTTGAAGGAGTTGACGTTTTTGATTTCAGTACGCGTGCCAAACTCGTCGCTGCCGGTGGGTCGCAAAGAGATATTGATATCGCAGCGCATAGAGCCCTCTGCCATATTGCCATCTGAGATTCCCAGGTAGGTGGCCAGCGAATGTAGGGCTTTTAAATACGCGACTGCCTGTGCAGCGGTACGGAAGTCTGGTTCAGTAACGATTTCAAGGAGAGGGGTTCCAGCACGGTTTAGGTCAACGCCAGTTTGACCGGTATATGCGTCATGGACAGATTTCCCGGCGTCTTCCTCAAGGTGTGCTCGAGTTATTCGAACTGGAAATAGCGACCCGTCTTCCATGGGTATCTCAAATTCCCCTTCGCAAACGATCGGTTCAAAAAATTGACTGACTTGGTACCCTTTGGGAAGGTCGGGATAGAAATAATTCTTCCTATCGAAAACCGACCGCTTACCCAAACGAGCATCAATGGCCAAGCCAAACATAACGGCATAACGTACGGCTTCGCTATTGAGCACGGGTAGCATTCCAGGCATTCCAAGATCGACTGCACAAGCTTGAACATTGGGCTCTGCGCCAAATTGATTGGCAGCACCGGAAAATATTTTACTCTTGGTCGCAAGCTGCAGGTGGACTTCCAGCCCCATAACCACTTCCCAACTCATGGGTTTACTCCCGCTAATGTGGGTTTGGCTTGGTGGTGATCGGTGCATAGTTGAAAGCGATGTCCCGTTCTCAATAAGGTGGTCTCGTCAAAAGAACGTCCTATCAATTGCAGTCCTACAGGCATTCCATCAATGAGCCCGGCAGGAATAGATAGCCCGGGCAGCCCCGCCAGATTGACCGACAAGGTGTAAATGTCTTCCAAATACATGGCAAGAGGATCATCAGATTTTGCCCCGAGCGCAAAGGCCGTGCCGGGCGCAGCGGGGCCCGCAATAACGTCGCAGCGTTCGAAGGCTTTTTGGAAATCTTCGCTAATCAGTCGTCTAACCTGCTGGGCTTTCTTAAAGTAGGCATCGTAAAAACCCGCTGATAACGCGTAGGTCCCTACCAAAATACGCCGTTGCACCTCTTCACCAAACCCCTCACTGCGAGATCTTTCATAAAGATCGGTAAGGTTTAGGGGGTTGTCACAGCGGTGGCCAAACCTTACGCCGTCATAGCGTGAGAGGTTTGTAGACGCTTCCGCCGGAGCAATAATGTAGTAAGTCGCAATGCCCTGTTCAGTATGAGGTAACTCAATATCAACGAGTTCTGCGCCCTCTTTTACCAGTTCGTTTAACGCTTCGTGTATTTTTTCGGCAACTCTCTGGTCGAGATTGTGGCTGAAATATTCTTTGGGTATGCCAATTTTAAGTCCGGCGATGGGTTGATTTAGGCCGGCAGTGAAGTCGGGAACTTCCAGATCGGCAGAGGTTGAATCACCCGCATCAACGCCACTCATGGCTTGCAACATCAGTGCAGCGTCCTCAACGGTGCGCGTCATAGGACCTGCCTGGTCCAACGACGAAGCGAAGGCAATAATGCCTAGCCTAGAGACGCGCCCGTAGGTGGGTTTTAACCCGGTGATTCCGCACAACGAGGCTGGCTGACGAATCGATCCGCCGGTGTCGGTGCCCGTACTAAGAGGCGCGAAACCGGCGGCAACGGCGGCGGCGGCGCCACCAGAGCTTCCTCCAGGCACACAATTTAGGTTCCAGGGATTGCGCGTTACGCCAAACACGGAGGTCTCTGTGGACGAGCCCATCGCAAACTCATCCATGTTGGTTTTGCCCAGCATCACCGTCCCCGCTGCCTGGAGTCGACTGACCACGGTGGCATCGTAGGGAGGAATGAAACTTGTGAGCATTTTTGAGGCGCAGGTGGTGGCGACGTTACGGGTGCAAAAAATATCTTTATGAAGCAGTGGTATACCTGTGAGGGGGCCTGCTGTGCCCGCACTCAACTGTAAATCTGCGGCTTTGGCTTCTGCCAAAGCAGATTCTTCACAGAGGGTAATGACCGCATTAATTGTGGGGTTGTGCGCGGCAATGGCATCGAAGCAGGCTTCGGTTAGCTCAAGAGCTGAGGTTTTTCCCGCTTGCAATGCCAATGACAGCTCAGTTGCTGAGGCCGATGTTAAAGATTCCAAGGCCATTAATCGATAACCTTAGGGACGAGGAAAAAACCATCTGCGACCGCAGGGGCGTTTTGCTGTAGTGCTTCCCGCTGGTTGCTCTCGGTCACACTGTCAGGACGTAGGCGCTGGTTCATGTCGTGTGGATTAGACATGGGCGTAACACCTTCAGTATCAATCTTCTCGAGCTCGGCAACCAACTGCAGGGTTCGACCAAAGCGCTCGCTTACGTCGTCTAGTGCGTCTTCGTCGATACGTAATCGAGCGAGTTGTGCCATCGAAAGCACATCTGCGGGAATAGTAATCATGGCGGGATATACGCTGTGATGGGAAAGGGGCGAAGCTACCACAGATTCACCTTGCCCAAAAACCCCCACGTTGATACATTCGTTTCTTAAGACGAAGCTAGAACTGGCTGATTTAGTAGTGTTTTTGCCATGTCGTACAGAACTTAGCTTTGCCACTATAAAATCCCGCACACTCAGTGCACTCGCGTTGGCGAGATGGCCCCGAGGTGCAGGCGTAGAATCCATGGGACCCGAGTATGTTCAAGCGCCTTCGCGGCATGTTTTCGAATGATTTGTCGATTGATCTCGGCACAGCAAATACGCTGATTTATGTAAAAGACAAAGGCATCATCCTCGATGAGCCGTCGGTAGTGGCAATTCGCATGCACAATGGCCAGAAGACCATTGAGGCGGTGGGGCGAGAGGCCAAACGTATGCTGGGTCGAACCCCTGGCAACATCAGAGCTATCCGGCCTCTGAAAGACGGTGTGATCGCTGACTTTCAGGTGACGGAAAAGATGCTGCAGCACTTTATTGCTAAGGTGCATGAAACCCAGTTTATTCGGCCCAGTCCTAGGGTGCTCATTTGTGTGCCTTGTATGTCTACACAGGTCGAGCGGCGGGCAATTCGCGAGTCGGCGTTGAGTGCCGGTGCTCGTGAAGTGCGGTTGATTGAAGAGCCTATGGCCGCTGCCATTGGGGCCGGCCTGCAGGTTGATGAGGCCACTGGCTGTATGGTGGTGGATATCGGTGGGGGAACCACAGAAATTGCCATCATTTCTCTAAATGGTGTCGTTTATCGCGATTCCATTCGTGTGGGTGGTGATCGTTTTGACGAGTCTATTGTGGCTTTTGTGCGACGTCGTTACGGAAGTCTTATTGGAGATTCGTCCGCCGAGCGAATTAAGCAGGAGGTCGGCTGTGCCTATGAGTCCAGCGAGCTGCGAGAGATTGACGTCCGTGGTCGACACCTCGCCGAGGGTGTACCTAAAAGCTTTACGTTAAATAGCGATGAAATTCGAGACGCGCTAGCCGATCCATTGCTCTCTATCTTGCGGGCGATTAAGGTCGCGCTAGAGCAATCGCCCCCTGAATTGGCCGCCGATATCGCCGAGTCGGGCATAGTGTTAACCGGTGGTGGAGCACTGCTGCGCGACCTTGATAAGCGTATTATGGATGAGACCGGGTTGCCGGTTATTGTTGCCGACGAACCTTTGACCTGCGTGGCACGAGGTGGTGGTAAGGCATTGGAGCTGGTAGATCGACATGCTCTAGATTTACTCTCCACCGAGTAAGTTCTCCTTTTTCAACGTTGAGGTGAGGTGAGCGATCAAACCCCTATTTCTTAAAGAAAAGCATGTGGGTTGGCGTGCCACTCTCGCGATCGGGTGCTGCCTGCTACTTCTCTTTTATTTTCGTGATCACCCCGCCCTTGAAGCCCCCCGGCAATTTACACTAGACACGGCGGCGATTGTTTATCGCGTGGCCGCAGCCCCCAAGTCGGCCTTCGTTGGGCTGGGGGATTTTTTTCAGTCTCACAGTACCCTGCGATCCGAGAAAGAGCGCCTTGAGCAAGAAAATTTGGTGCTCAAAGGGCAAACCCAAAAGCTTGCCGCGGTTCTGGCAGAGAATGGACGTTATCGCGCGTTGTTGCGCTCTGCCGAGACCCTCGAGCGCGAGGTTATGGTTGCAGAAATTATCGCTATGACCGCAGCGCGATCCCGTCATGAATTGGTTATCGATAAAGGCACTGCTGACGCGGTTCATGTAGGGCAGCCATTGTTAGGTGCTGATGGCTTAATGGGTCAGGTGGTACGCGTTGGGCAGTACAGCAGTCATGCGCTGCTGATTACTGATGCCACTCATGCTGTGCCCGTTCAGGTGCTGCGCAGTGGCGTCCGAGGTCTCGCGGAGGGAACCGGAGAGCTAAATCGATTAGTGGTTAGACACATTGCAGCAACCACAGATATTGAAGAAGGGGATATTTTGGTAACGTCGGGTTTAGGCGGACTGTTTCCCGCGGGATATCCAGTGGCCACTGTAAAGACCATTGTTAAACAGCCTGGTTCCTCGTTTTCCCAGGTAATGGCTGTGCCTATTGCGAGTCTCGACCGAGGACGCCATGTTATGTTGGCGATCGAGCTTGCGCCCAGTGGCAGTCAATAGTTGTGTTTGCAGAAAGAGGCTCTTGGGTAATTTTCGCCTCAATCTTTGTGGCGCTTTTTATCGTTGCCATACCCGTCCCGGTGTCTTGGCGTGGCTTCGTTCCCGATTGGTCCCTTTTGGTATTGTTTTATTGGGTCTTGGCATTACCCGGTCGGGTGGGGGTACTTCTAGCCTGTGTGGTGGGTGTTCTAACCGATTTGTTAGACGGGTCACCCGTCGGTGCGACAGCTGTAGGCTCAGTATTAGCAGTGCTTGTCATTCTCGTCAGTTATCAACGCATTCGCCAATTTGATGGATTGAAACAGAGCCTTGTCATGGGGCTTTTAATTTCTTTGGTACATCTGATTGAACAGCGATTGGAAACGTTTCTAGGGTGGCAGCATGTCGGTACAGACTTTCTCCTACCGGCCGCAACCTCCTTATTATTTTGGGTGCCAGTTCGTAATTGCCTCAGATCTTTAAGACGGTATTACGAGGTTCAGTGATGCAAATCGTGCTTGCCTCGGGTAGCCCTAGACGCCAGTCATTGCTAGAACTTTTGCGGCCTGAATTCACCTGCATAACACCCGACGTTGACGAGAGTCGAAACGAGGGTGAGACCCCAAGAAATTATGTATCACGTTTGGCCATCATGAAAGCCTCCGCAGTCGATGCGCAGGGTGCACTTGTTCTTGGGGCTGATACCACGGTGACCATTAACAATAATGTCCTGGGAAAGCCTGAAGACTATGAAGACGCAACGCACATGTTGTCGCTGCTCTCGGGACAATCCCATCAGGTAATGACGGGAGTGGCGGCGCGCTGCGGTGACGCCATTGAGAGTTTTGTGGTGACCACCACCGTCACTTTCGTACAGCTATCAAAGCGGGATATTGCTAGTTATCTCGATACTGCCGAACCTTGGGACAAAGCGGGGGCTTATGCGATTCAGGGACGAGGCGGTGTTTTCGTTCAACAGATACAAGGTAGCTACTCGTCCGTGGTGGGCCTGCCTCTCGCTGAAACCAAAACTTTAATCGATAAATTTTGTGGTGCACAGCGGTGAAGCAGCATGTCGATTGAGAGAATGTACCAAGTTCTCGGTCGCACACTTTGGCGGGCTATGCTCGTGCTGGTGGTCTTTTTGGCGGTGTATGTTGCGGGTGCTCGAGCGCTGTTAAGTGCCTTACCCATGTATCAGCAGAGTGTTGCTGACTGGCTGGCACAGCAGACAGGGCTCAACTATCAAATCGCTAATATTCAAGGTGATATCGAAAAATTTCAGCCCAGCATTCAGGTAACCGGGTTGCATATTGTGCTCCCCAGTGGCCTGCCCATCGCTTTTGAATCGGCAGCGCTGACTGTTGACCCCTGGGCCTCATTGCTAGCCCGACAAATTCGTCTAGACACACTTCGTTTAAACGGTTTGGCGGTAGACCTACCCGTAGACGCCTTGTCGATCAATGGCGGTAACGGTAGTGCGGCGCGTTTAGCCGCTGGGCTGCTGGTAGCGTTTCGTAAAGTAACCATTGAACAAACCGAGATTTGGCTGGTGGGCGCAGAAGGCAGTCGTGAGCGACTGGATTTAACTCTGGACCTACATCGAGCGGGAAGTAAACGCCAACTCGCGGTGGAACTCAAAGGCCCGGACAGTTCGTATCTTAGTATTTCAGGTTCGAGCGTTGGTGATATCTTGCAGTTAGATCGCTTTGCGGGAGAGCTGTATGGGCATTTAAACCTTCCCAATGCTGAATGGCTGTCCACGCTGCTGGGTTACAGTTTTAACGCGAACGGAAACTTTGATTTTTGGTATCAAAGCAATTCTCTGGAACCTAATATCGAGGTGTCACTCGATCTCTCCGACTTAAGTTGGACGCATCAAAACGGTCGTATTTCCAAGCTCGATAACTTGGCGTTCGACGCGGGTGTCAACCTTCAACCTGCAGGTTGGACCGGTCGACTTCAGTCACTTGCTATGAGCGCGGCTGACACCGGGTTTACTCTGGATCGATTTCAAATTGAAAGCCGCGGCGACTCACTGCAATTCAAGACTCAAGCAATGGACGTCGGTGACCTCGCAGCCGCGGTTGTAGCCAGTGGGCTATTGCCCAGCAAGGTCTCTACGATTTTTTCAGAGCTGGGGCCTTCCGGATCTGTGCTGGCGCTCGAGGCGGAACTGGCGAATTGGCGCCAGCCTCTGTCAGATTGGTCGTTTATGGCACAGGTACAAGATATTTCGCTACAAGCGCGAAAAAAAGCGCCTGGGCTACTGGGCCTGGACGGAACAGTCCTCGCCAGTCAGAGGGGCGCCAAGGCCTGGATAGACGCCCGTAATTTTACTTTAGATTTACCCACGGTTTATCGGAAGCCGATCGAGTTTACACAGGTTTTGGGCCAACTATCGGCGAGCTGGGATGCGAATACGCTGTATCTTTACCAGGGTATTTTTGAGGGTGAGCACGAGGAGCATCATGCTAGCGCGCTTTTTGGTATGGCCATCCCTTTGGTGCCCAACGCGGCGCAGGGGCCACCTTTAGCCCTGTATTTAGATGTCGGTGTGCCTTACGCATTGGTGGATGTACGTCAAAACTATATTCCTTATCGAATTCCCGATGTGCTTGAGGAGTGGCTGGAGAGCAGTATTTTAGGGGGAGGCCTGTCAGAAACGAGCTTTTCATGGCGTGGCGGTTTTAAAGGCTTTGGTTCCGGGCTCCAGAGTATGCAAATAGCAACCGTGATATCTGATGGCAGTATCAAATTTCAGACTGATTGGCCAAGGATTGACGACTTTGAAGGCGCATTACTGGTAGATACCGATCGCGTTAGTGTCTGGGGGCGCCAGGGCAGTATTAGTGATGCAATTGTCGAGGGGGTCTCGGTTGAAGTCGATGCGGCCAAAACCGCTGGTGAACTGTTGGCCTCTGGTCAGTTTCGAGGGGAAGGTACGGCAGCGTTGAATTTGCTGCGGCACAGTCCTATTTATAACGCCACCTCCGCGCTGCTCGACGATTTAGAGTTGGAAGGATTTGTCACAGGTGGTCTAGAACTGGCAATGGATATTCGACCACCTGCTGCGCCACCTCAGGTGGCGGTCTCGACTGAGCTGTCGAAGGCCAAGGTCAGGTCACGTCTACTGGCATTAACGCTGGAAGACGTTGAAGGCGGGCTAGATTTCAATTCAGAAACGGGCTTTCGTGGGCGTAAGCTGCAATCCACCTTGTTTGGACAGCCTGTTGTCGCGGCTATCGGTGTGGGCCGCTCGGGGCTTGATGACGCCGACATACTCGACGCCAAATTTGTTGCCGAAGTCTCTGGGTCCGATTTGTTACTGTGGAGCCAGAATCTAGCGGCGTATTCTCTAGTGGGCGAAGACCCCCCGCAGCTCCTGTCAGGTAAGGCTCAGGTGACCGTCGATGTAGCTGTTGGTACTGGAGCGCAGTTCAACATTAGCAGCACTTTAGAAGGTATGACGGTGGCTTTACCTGAGCCGCTGGCTAAAAGCGCTGGGGAGGCGGCACCCTTGAACATTGTGCTACAGCCCAGCGCTCCCGTTCCCTTACAAGCCTTTTGGTTTGAGCGCGGTCAAGCGCAACTGTTCCAAGACGAGGCCGGTATCGCGGGTCTTGCCCTCGACCTGACACCCAGGCCTTATCCCGTCCTGCTGCCCGACAATGCCATACCCACAGGTATTGATATCTTTGGTCAGATGGCGCACGTTGAGCTCGACCCATGGCTTGCTGTTTTACGTCAGGTGACCTTTGCCAACGATCGTGTTTCGCCACAGTGGCCATTGCGCATAAACACCTTGAAAATTGACGAGGTTGTCGTGGGTACCATTGCCGTTGAGGACGTGACGCTTGATGTCACGCCATACGCGACGTGGCACCAGTTGGGCATTAACACCGCGTGGCTTGATGCAGAACTGACGATTCCAAATAACGATCAAAATATTGCTTTAATTATCAATCAGTTGGACTACGATCAGTTGAGTGGTTTAAGCACAGTCGCCACTGATTTATATCCCCTTGAAAATGAAGTTAGGGCACGTCGTCCACCAGAGTTGCCTGTTGCGCTAGATGTCACCGTAGCTAATCTCACCTTTAAAGAGCAGGCCTTGGGGGCGGCCAAGTTTCGTCTCAGCAGCGCCGCTGATGCTTTAGTCATTGAGGACATACAGGGCCAGCTTGCCGGTATGAAACTGTTGGAGGGAAGCGGTTTAACCTGGTCGGAAAGCGACCAGGGCCGGTGGATTACCGATCTAAGCGTCCGGGCAGAAGTGTTCGACCTTCAACGAACGTTTACAGACCTATCACTGGAGCCCCTGGTAACCACGCGATCAGGGGTTATTCAGACGGATTTGGCCTGGCCAGGCGGACCCACGGACTTAGACCTACTGGCCTTAAGTGGGTCTGCACAAGTCGAGCTAAAAGAAGGTTCCTTCTTGCCGGTGTCATCGGGAGCGACAGGGGCTGTGCGCCTGTTCAGTTTATTGAACTTAGCCGGCCTTTTCGGACGTGCCGATGTGACCCGAATTTTTGACCCCGGGGTGGCCTTTCGCTCTGCTGCGGGACAATTCGAGTTTAGCCCGGGTAACGTGCAAATCCCTGAGTTCAATATTGTTGGCACTGGCGGCGGGTTCAACTTTAGCAGCGACATTGACCTTGTCACTGAGATGATCGACGGTGAATTAGTGGTGACCTTACCGCTGGTGGAGAATATCCCCTGGGTCGCTGCTTTGGTGGGTGGTATTCCTGTAGCCGCCGGGGCATATTTGGTCAGCAAGGTTTTTGAAGATCAGTTCTTAAGTCTGAGTAGTGGCGTTTATGCTGTGAAAGGTAATCTGAGTGCACCAGAGGTGCAATTTATTCGCATTTTTGATGCAGGATCTGATGTTGATCTGGAGGGCCAGACCTCCGACACCCCCGAGTAAAATCCTCAAAAATCCGTTTCTGCAGATTCCTGAAGCTCGCGAAGATACTTAAATAGTTTCCTCGCCTGTTCCTTTGCACGGGGGCCGCTGACATCGCTTTGTCGCACCAGCTGGCGAAGTTGTTGACGATCGGCGTGGGGAAAGGCCGCTAGGGTTGCCGGTAAGGCCGCGTCTCCCTGAGTGATCAAGGCATCTCTGAGTTGTTCCAGTTGGTGTAGTTGTGCCCGCTCCGCTTGGTGAGCACCATCGAGTTTGGCCAGTGCTGTTTCTATTGGTTCGGGGTCGATGACTCGCATGAGCTTACCAATGTATTGCAATTGGCGGCGTAGCCCACCGCGCTGGGTTATTTTTCGGGCCTGAAGCACTGCCTCTTGAAGGCGGGCATCCTCGATCGGAATCTGTTCAAGTTGGCTGGGCGTTAGGTTGACCAGACGCGTTCCCAGAACTTGTAGGGCCGTCATGGCCCGTTTCTTCGAGCTTTTACTCGGTGGCGCCTCGTCGGGATTCCAGTCGCTATCTTCAAGATCTGTTTTAACCATAAAAAATTGCTGCCAACCCGAGAAAGGATAAAAAGCCCACCACGTCAGTGACGGTGGTGAGAACGACACCCCCTGCTAATGCAGGATCTATCCCCAGTCGCTTTAATGTCAGGGGTATAACGGCACCTGCTAAGCCAGCGGTCATTAAATTAATCATCATTGCTGCTGCAATAACTAAACCCAGTGTCCAGTCTTCAAACCAGACCGAGGCCGCGGCGGCGACAACAATGGCCCAAAGTATACCGTTAGCCATTCCAACCAACGCTTCTCTAGCCACCAGCCAACGTTGATTACGAGTATTTAACTGCCCCATCGCAAGGCCTCGAATCAAGACCGTGAGGGTTTGCGTTCCTGCAACGCCGCCCATTGACGCCACGATCGGCATGAGCACCGCGAGAGCGACGACTTTCTCGATAGTGTCCTGAAATAGATTGATTACGGAAGATGCAATGAATGCCGTAATGAGGTTAATGCCCAGCCAGACAGCGCGGCGCGGCGCGGTTTGCATCACAGTGGCAAAGGTATCTTCATCTTCGCCAATTCCTCCCAGAGAGGTTAGGGAGTGATCAGCCTCTTCTCGAATCACGTCGACAACGTCATCAATGGTAATTCGGCCCAGTAGCCGGTTTTGTTCGTCGACAACCGGGGCTGATATCCAGTCATTTCGTTCAAATAGTCTGGCCACTTCAGCAGCCGGTAGCTGTGCAGGAATTGCGTCGCGGTTCGTGAGCATCATTTCTCTTACCGATTGGCTGGGATCGGTAACCAGAAGAATACGTATGGGGAGAATGCCGACAAAATGATCCTCCCGATTCACCACCATAATACTGTCGGTATTTTGCGGTATTTCTGCGTGTCGCCGGAGGTAGCGCATAACAACGTCGAGAGTTAGGTCAGCCCGGATCGAAATGGTGTCAGTGCTCATCAGACCACCCGCAACATCATCTGGAAATGCGAGTACTGTGGCCAGTCGCGTCCGATCAGCCTCATCCATAATCCCAAGGACTTGCTCGGTTATCGAGTTGGGTAGATCATGAAGGATGTCGGCAACATCATCGTCATCGAGCTGACCCACGATCAAAGCGAGGGCCTTGGGCTCCATTTCTACGAGGAATTGATTGCGTAAATCTTCGGGTAGCTCGTTGAGAACGTCGGCTTCTTGCTCGGGCTCTAAAAGGCTCCAGATAACCTGTCGGATTCTGGGCGGGTAAGAGGTGATCAAATAGGCCACGTCGCCCGGGGACAAGTCACCGACAATACCTGCAACGTCGCCGAGGGTTCCCGCGTCGAGAGCGCGATCAAGCTGCGCGAGCTGTTTTTCTGTTGTAACCGAAGAATTCACGGCCAGCCCTCCGTTCCCAGCGACAGATTATCGGTGACTATTTAGCGCGGTGCACCTAAAGAGAGGGTGAATATGCCCTTAGCTAGAAAGTTGGCTTACTCGGATTCGCCAAAGCGATCGCCGATCAAAGCTAAGATCGCAGCGTGAGCAGCGGCTTCATCGTGACCTTCAATTTTGAGGTGCAGTGTCGTGTGCTGCCCTGCGGCCAAAAGCATGACAGACATAATGCTTTTTGCGTCAACAATTTGGTCGTCTTTGCGCAATGTAATTTGACTGCTGAAGCGTGCTGCACAGTCAATGAGTTTTGCTGCGGCTCTGGCATGCAGCCCCAAGCGATTAATAATGGTTACCGAATCTTCAATCATGCGGTCACCATAGTAGACAGTTCGCGATGACGCAGCTGAACTCGCGAATGCGCTTGCTGCAAAGTGCGAAAGAGGGTTTCGGCAATATAGACCGAGCGATGTTGGCCACCCGTGCAGCCAATTGCAATTGTCATATAGGTGCGCTGGGATTCTGCATAGGCTGGCAACCAGCGCAGCAGCAGGTTGGTAATGTCGCCAACGAATTCTTGAGTCTGGGGGTGGCTCTCAAGGAACTGTGCCACCGCGAGGTCTTGGCCCGTTAGGGGACGCAAATGACTCTCCCAGTGTGGGTTGGGTAGCAATCTGGCATCAAAAACCAGGTCAGCATCGGAAGGCACGCCACGTTTAAAGCCAAAGGACTCTACCAGCAGTGACAGCCCCTGCTTGCTCTCAGAGCCTAGCCGCGCTGAGATCATGGCGCGTAGATCGTAAAGGGTCAGGTCACTGGTGTCGATGACCAGGTCCGCGTCCTGAGATAGACCCATCAATAGATCGTGTTCCTGCGCTATTGCTTCCGGCAGGGAGTGCTTGTCATTGCTCAGAGGGTGCCTTCGGCGAGTCTCGCTAAATCGCTTGGTCAGTACCGCAGGCTTGGCATCGAGAAACAAGATTTGACTATTGATAGACTCGGGAAGTGCAGCGATGACCGTAGTGATTTGACGTAAATCGTCAGCGCTATTGCGGACGTCTATGCATACGGCAATACCTCGGAATGAGCGATACTGCTCTCGCTCAAGCTGTAAGGTTAGGGTAGGGAGTAGGGCGGCCGGGAGGTTGTCTACACAGTAGAATCCGAGGTCCTCGAGCTGGTGTAACGCGGTACTTTTCCCCGAGCCCGATCTGCCGCTAATAATGACGAGTTCCAAGGTTAGGCGGCCTTTGCGGTAACGGCAGACTGCAGCAGGCCCGCAGCACTCGAGGCTTTTCTGAGCGCTTCGCAATATGCCGCATCCGAGAATCGGCCTGCCACTTCCGCCAATAGGTCTAGGTGCTCCTGCGCTGCCTCAGGTGGGACCAGCAGAACAAACAGCAAATCGACGGCCCCACCGTCAGGGGCGTCGTAGTCAATAGGCGAAGCCAAAGTGATTAAACAGCCTAGCGGTTTGTCTAAACCCTCAACGCGACAGTGGGGCACTGCCACACCGGTGCCTAGGGCAGTGGATCCTAACCGTTCACGTTCTAACAAGCCCGCATAGACCTGCCCCACTTCTAGGGAATCCTCAACCTCAGCAATGTGCTGGGCTGCGAGCTCTAGCACCCGCTTTTTGCTGATGGCATGAAGCCGACAGACCACGCGCTGCTGGTTTAATAAACTGTCTAGAGAACCCATCTCTTAACGGCCTCGCTGTTTTTCCTTGTGCTTAATGATCTGCCGATCAAGTTTGTCGGCAAGCGCGTCAATGGCGGAGTACATATCTTCATGTTCTGCTGAGGCAAAAAGGTCTGCCCCTGCGACGTGCAAATTTGCTTCGGCTTTATGACTCGCTTTTTCGACCACTAGAGTCACCTCAACATTGGTGATGTGGTCTATGTGCCTTTGAAGTTTCTCAAATTTAGCCCCAACGTGGTCGCGTAGACCATCGGTTACCTCTATGTGATGCCCGCTTACGATTAATTGCATAGCTTTTGCTCCTTACTAACGACCACTTCAATACTAAAGTAATCGCCGCCGCTCATTAGAGGGCGAGATGTTGAGTTGTTCCCGATACTTAGCCACAGTTCTTCTGGCAACTATGACGCCTTGCTCTTCTAACAGCACACAGAGCTTGTTGTCACTCAAGGGTTTCTTAGCATCCTCTGCTTGCACCAGTTTTTTAATCAAAGCCTTAATGGCTGTGGAGGAGCGCTCACCGCCCTCTGTTGTGGCAACGTGGCTGGAGAAGAAAAATTTCAGTTCGTAAATTCCCCGCGGGGTATGCATGTACTTTCGCGTAGTCGCTCGGGAAACGGTTGATTCGTGCATGTTAATTTGCTCAGCAATATCAGCCAAAATTAGCGGCTTCATCGCTTCTTCGCCCAGCTCTAGAAACTCCCTTTGATGCGCAACAATTTTACTGGCCACCTTCAGTAAAGTCTCGTTTCTGTTGTGTAGGCTTGTCATAAAAAACTTAGCTTCTTGTAGGTTTTCTCTAACAAAGGTTTTATCGCTCGCGGATCCGGATTGACCCACGAGCTCAGAATAGAGGGCGTTTATCCGCAGTTTTGGGGCTACATCAGGATTGAGTTCAACACGCCAGTGGCCCTCTTTACGCATAACAAAGACGTCAGGAATAATGTATTCCGTGGTGCTTTCACCCACTGATGTTCCCGGCGTGGGGTCGAGTGAGCGTATGAGGTTTAGAGCGCCAACAACATCTTCCGGGGTTGTCCGAAGTCGTCGCGACAGCTGTCGAGGGTCGGCGGTTGCTATGCTTTCTAGGTGGCGATTGGCAATGGCTCCGGCCGTATTTCGGTGGGGCGTTTCCTCATCCATTTGGCGAAGTTGAAGTAACAGGCATTCACGTAAATCACTCGCAAAAATACCGGTAGGTTCAAAGTGCTGGAGCCGATGTAAGACGGCTAACACCTCATCGAGTTCAAGTTCAGGGTCTCGTAGCGCTTCTAAAATTTCTTCTGGTGTCTGCGTTAGTCGACCGTTTGCATCTACCGCATCGATAAATGCAGTCGCTATCATATGATCCGTTGCTGAAAACCGCGTTAGATTCAACTGCCAGTGCAGTTGGTCGTGCAAGGTTTCAGGTTCGGCGTCTCGATCTGCAAATTGCCCCATTTCGCCATCGGGAGACGAGAGTGGCGGCGCTGAGGAGGGCATGAGGTCTTCCCAGCGGGTATCTACTGGAAGCTCGTCACTGCTATTCACTTCTGCTGTTGCGGCGGTAAAGTCAACGTCACTCTGGCTGTCTTGATTTTCTGATTGAGCCTCCCCTTCCTCCTCGCGTTCGAGTAGTGGATTGGATTCGAGGGTCTCTTCTATCGCTTGCTGTAAATCAAGGGTGCTCAGCTGCAATAACTTTATGGCCTGTTGAAGCTGAGGCGTCAACGCCAGTGATTGACCCATTTTTAACTGCAGTGACTGCTTCATTACACCTCTTGGAAGCGTTTACTTCTTCGTCGCTGCCGTTAGTGTAGCGCTGCCTAGTGGCTCCCCGCAATGATTGGCGTGTTCCTTGCTTTACTCTGCTGGAGAATGGACTGATTTACCCGGTGCGCAGATGTTATTGCGTGTTGGTTAATAGGGCGTTAGAGAGTGAAGTCGTCACCGAGGTATACCGCTTTGACCTTTTCGTCAGCCAGCACTGCTTCAGGTTGTCCTGAAGCGATCACGTACCCTTCACCAACAATGTAGGCGCGTTCGCAAATATCGAGGGTTTCACGTACGTTGTGGTCTGTAATGAGTACCCCTATACCGCGGTCCTTGAGTTGATTAATGATGCCTTTTATCTCGTTGATAGAAATGGGGTCGACGCCGGCAAAGGGTTCATCCAGCAGAACAAAGGCGGGGTCCAGTGCAAGCGCGCGAGCTATTTCAACCCGGCGTCTTTCTCCACCTGAAAGTGCTTGTCCCAAAGAATGTTCGATATGGCCGATACTGAACTCGGCGAGTAGCGCATCGCACAGCTTATTCCTTGCTACGCGATTGATATCTTTGCGCATTTCAAGAATGGACAGCAGGTTATCCCGCACGGATAAGCGTCGAAAAATAGAGGCTTCTTGTGGCAGATAACCAATGCCGGCGCGTGCTCGCTGGTGAATGGGCAGCGGGGTTAGATCTTGCTGATCGAGGAGTATGCGCCCCTCATCGGATTTAACCAGCCCTAAAATCATGTAGAAACAGGTCGTCTTGCCCGCACCATTAGGTCCAAGTAAGCCAACAATTTCGCCAGAGCTGACCTCTAGCGATACATTTTTGACGACTTTCCTACCGTTGTAAGCCTTAGCTAGGTTTTGGGCGAATAATTGTTTTTGCATGCTTAGGAGTCCGGACTATTTTGGCGCTCCATAGCGCTGGGAGGAATGATCATCTCTACGCGTTGACCAGCGCCCTGGCCAGTTGCCTGTTCACCGGTTGCAGTGACGCGTTGCTGACCCAAGACGTAATCAATCATGGCCCCTGTAACGATTGCGCCGTCCTGTTCGATCCTGGCGTTTTCCGTCAGTGTGACCTTGTCATCTTTCTGATCGTAGGCGATACGGTTAGCGGCCGCTTTGACGGGTGCTTTCCCTTCTTGGGGCGTCTGCTCCAAAGTGGCGGGTGTACCTGTGGCAGTTATAAGACTGCTGGCAAGGTTTTCGTGCTGATGAAGGGTGAGTTCATCAGCTTCAATGTGCAGCGAGCCTTGGGTCAACTCAACAGAGCCTTGGTAGCGTGTTTCACCGGTCTGTTCATTACGTACGGCCGAGTCTGCGGTAATTCTTATCGGTTGCTCGCGGTCACTGGGTAACGCCTGAGCGAGCGTCGCGATTGCTATCATCAATGCCGTAGTGACTAATCGTAGCCATGACCATGACCCATTTTTATTTTGCATAGCGAGTTTCAACCTCATGGAGCAATGTTGCCTGGCTCGATGTCAAATCAAGATTCAGTCCTGTGGCCGTCGTGGTGCTATTTGCCGTAGACATGTGCACCCTAGCATCGGTGATTGCACGGTTTTCAATCAATAGGAGGCGGATATGCGATGTCTGCATATTGGCGCCGCGCTCCAATTGATTTATTTCGACTCCCTCAAGGAGAAGCAATTCTTTTATTTCAGGATGTAATTGACCCTGCGCTGCAGTCATATGCCACCGGTTGCCATTTTTATCAGGACTCAAAAAGGTTAGATCCTCAGCGTAAGTGACGGGATCATTGATATAGGTTGTTCCTGAACCCATCGTTAGGTGTTGAATGCGCATACCCTGTGGGTCATAACTCCAGCGTTCGGCGCGTTCCACGTAACTGTCGGGAACGGAGTCTGTCGTTAGGGGCGCTGTGGGTATGACCTCATCACCTCGACCTAGCGTCATCCAGAAAAAAGTGGCGATCGCCATCAGTAGCAGTGAGGAAAAGGTGAGCTTCATAGGTCGTAGGTCTTCACCAGAGTTTCCCATTCCCCTCGAGCTCGCAATAACGTCTCAGCCCACTCGCGAACGGCCCCTTGACCTCCGTGAGTTGTTGCGATGAAGTCTGCCGCGTCACGCACCGGGCCCACTGCATCGGCAGGGCAAGCTCCGTGTGCGGCGCCTTTGATAGCGGCCAAATCAGGCAAATCGTCTCCCATGTAGGCCGCGTCCTCCAGAGTGCAGCCCATTAGAGCCACCATTTCTTGAAGCGCCGTCAACTTATCTTCCCGGCCTTGAATTAAATCGGTAATACCCAGTTCAGCGGCTCGTCGTTCGACCATGGCTGATGAGCGGCCCGTGATCAGGGCTACTCTTAGGCCGGCTTTCTGCAAAAGCTTAATGCCCAAGCCATCTTTAATGCAGAAAGATTTGTGTTCTAGCCCGTTGCTGTCATAAGTCACGGTCCCGTTAGTCAGTACGCCATCGACATCCATGGCGACTAATTTCAGTCTCGCTGCGACGGTATTGAGTGAAGTCATTAGTTAATTCCTGACTTGAGCAGTGCCATCAAATGAATAACACCCGCTATGTTCCCTTGAGGATCAGTGACAACCAGTGAGGAAATGCGATTCTGTTCCATAATGTGCATGGCTTCGGCGGCGAGATGTCCAGTGGGTAGAGTCTTGACACCAGCCGACATGAGCTTGGTGATGGCTACCGCGTTGATGTCTGGCTGTCCTTCTAAGGCGCGCCGCAAATCGCCGTCTGTAAAAACACCTTCAAGGCGACCGTTTTCGCCCACTATGGTCATGCCGAGACCTTTTGCTGTGATCTCCATCAGGGCCTCAGCCAAGGTCGCTGTGGGCTTGACCAAAGGAATTTCTTTGCCTTTGATCATAAGATCTTCCACCCTGAGCAGGAGCCGCTTGCCCAGTGCGCCACCGGGGTGTGAAAAGGCAAAATCTTCTTCGGTAAAACCTCGACTTTCCAATAGCGCAATGGCCAGCGCATCACCCATAGCCAGTGCAGCGGTGGTGCTTGACGTGGGGGCCAAATCCAAGGGGCAGGCCTCGGCATCCACACCGGCATCGATATGAACATCTGACGCTGTCGCCAGTGTCGATTGGGCCTGTCCGGTCATGCTAATAAGCTTTACGCCCAACCGTTTCAGGAGGGGCAGTAAGGTTAGAATTTCTGGGGTTGTTCCGCTGTTTGACAAGGCGAGGACGGTGTCGCGTTGGGTAATCATACCCATATCGCCGTGGGACGCTTCGCCAGGGTGTACAAAAAACGCAGGTGTGCCCGTACTGGCTAAAGTTGCTGCAATCTTATGCGCGATATGCCCTGATTTTCCCATGCCGGTAACAATAATCCTGCCCTGGGTTTCGAGTATGAGATGGCATGCGGCGGCAAAAGACTCACCTAGCCTCTCAGCTAATTGACTAACGGCTTGACCTTCCAGTTCAAGCGTGCGCCGGCCAGAAGTGAGAAGAGCTGCGTCAGTGAGCATCGTTATTAAACCTTTGAAATATCATAGTAAATCCACAGGCAGTAACCCACGTAGAAACTCAGGAACAAACAGCCAGCTGCACGCCCCAAAAGCGCATGATTCGTTTCCTTGCGCCAACCGAGCCACGTCAGTGCGGCAAGTGTAGCTGTTGTGACAAAAACAGTCCCCAGATCCCGTTGTATATCAGTAATAGACAATGTGAGGGGCGCAAAAAATCCCGGTAGTGCCAAAACAATGAGCAAGTTAAACATATTGGAGCCCACGACAGCGCCAATGGCGATATCGGCATGCCCCTTCAGAGCACTCAGCATTGAAGCGGCGAGTTCAGGAAGGCTGGTGCCTAGGGCGACGATAGTTAGGCCAATGACTAGCTCTGAGACGCCAAAGCCTGCAGCTATGTTCACGGCAGCCCACACTAAAACCTTAGAGCTTCCCACGAGCAAGACTAGGCCCACGAAAAAAGCACCTACGGCTTTTCCGATGGGCAAACTTTCCATCTCAGAGGTATCGTCATTGACGCCCGGTTTGCGCAGATGAATCGCTATGCGAATGAAGTACAAGAGCAGCGCAGCTGACAAAATTGAGGCATCAAAGGCCGTCAAACTGCCATCGTGTAATAGCCATCCACAAAGAATGGTGATGGCAAGCAATAGCGGTAAATCGGTAAATGCAGTCGTTCTGCCGATCAATATGGGTGAGATGATCAAGGTCAGACCCAGGACTAAACCGATGTTGGCGATATTGGAGCCTAGCGCGTTGCCCACGGCTAATTCACCGGCCCCTGAGGCTGCTGCCGTCACAGACACTAAAATTTCAGGGGCTGATGTACCTAGCGATACAATCGTCATGCCAATGATCAGGGGCGACAGTCCTACACGCTGCGCCAACGAGGCTGCTCCCTGAATAAACAAGTCGGCGCTCCAAACCAGGGCGGCAATGCCCAGGGCGACGACAACAAAATTTAAAAGCATAAGCTTCCTCTACGCGGCATTGGCTAGCGCGCTTGGTATAGACGGTTGTCGCACGCGCAGCACGCAGATCGGTTATGATGCTGCGCATTGCGATGCATCCCCTTTTCGTTGGGGTACACCGCGTATTGTATCCTACTGATCAACAATGACGGAGGCTTTGATGGTCAACACTGCATTTACACCGCGTGTGATGACACCGCTAGTAGCGATACTCGCGATGTGTGCTCACCTAGGCTTTGCCAGCTTCGCGAGTGCTGAAGAAGAAATTCGGAAGCCGGGTCCTCGTGAGGTGGTTGCAGCGGCAACCGATAACATTATGACACTAGCCAGAGAAGCGCCGGCGTACTTTGACACAGACCCGGATCGTTACACCAAAGCGGTAGGCGAGGAACTTGACCGTGTCGTGGACTTTCGTGGCTTTGCGCGCAGCGTCATGGGGCGTTACGCCAGTAACAAGCTGTTTCAAAGCTTGGACGAAGCTGGGAAGGATAAGCTGCGGGGGCAGTTAATCGCGTTTACCGACGTATTGCGCTCGGGCATGGTCAATACCTATAGCCGTGGCCTGCTGGCCTTCGGTGGCTCTAAGGTAGAGTTGGGTGAAGTTGATATGGCCCCTGGTAGCACGCGAGTTGCGTCGGTGACTCAGCGAGTGTTTGGAGATGACGGTAAAATCTACACCGTTAAGTACCAGATGGGGCAGTATCGTGACGGCAGTTGGAAACTCCGCAACTTGATCATTGAAAATATCAACTTGGGTGAAATTTATCGGGGTCAATTTGAGGCGGCGGTCCTTGAAGCTGACGGTGATTTGAACGTGGTAATTGCAAACTGGGATGACAATCGAGTGAAATCCCTGTCAACGGAGGAATAACGTGGACGTCAATGAAGTGAGAGATCTAGTCTTGGCGGCATTCCCAGAGTCCGAGGTGGATGTTGATTTAGCCGGTGGACACTACACAGTGACAGTGATCTCTGAGGGCTTTACCGGCGTCCGATCGGTTGCAAGGCAGCAGCGTGTCTATGCACCCCTGGCATCTGCCATCGCTGCAGGTCACATGCATGCGGTCAACATTCGCGCCTTGACGCCCGCCGAAGCGGCGGGTTGAGCTAACGGCGTGGATAATTTGCTCATCAAGGGCGGGCAGACATTGTCTGGCCAGCTTAGAGTTTCTGGTGCGAAAAACGCGGCGCTACCGATATTGGCGGCAACATTGCTAACGGACGCAAAGACTACGATTAGAAACTTGCCCCACTTGCACGACATTACCACCATGGTTGAATTGCTGGGTAGCCTTGGTGCTGATCTCATGATTGATGAGAAGCTGGGTATCGAAGTTGACGGCAGTACCATTAATACATTGCAAGCGCCTTACGAGTTGGTGAAAACCATGCGGGCTTCAATCTTGGTGTTAGGGCCGTTGCTCGCGCGTTTTGGCGAGGCTGAGGTTTCTTTTCCCGGCGGTTGTGCCATTGGATCTCGTCCTGTCGACCTTCACCTTAAGGGGCTAGAGGCCATGGGTGCCGAGATTAGCGTTGACGCCGGTTATATTAAGGCTAAAAGCGCGGGACGCTTGAAGGGCGCCGATATTACGCTGGAAACAGTCACGGTGGGTGGCACTGAAAATCTGCTAATGGCGGCGACATTAGCAGAGGGTAAAACTTTTTTGCGCAATGCCGCTCGGGAGCCCGAGGTCGTAGACTTAGCGCAGTGCCTCTGCGCAATGGGGGCAAAAATATCAGGTATCGGATCGTCAACCCTAGAAATTGACGGTGTGGCTGCACTCCATGGTGCCGATTACACGGTCATGCCTGACCGGATTGAAGCCGGTACATATTTAGTGGCGGTAGCTGCGACGGGTGGGAAGGTTCGCCTCGAAGGGGCTATCCCACATCATCTCGATATTGTCTTGGAGAAACTCCGGGAGGCATCGGCTTCTATTAAGACGGGCGAGGATTGGATCGAGCTCGACATGCAGGGGCGTAGACCGAACGCTGTGTCTATCACGACCGCACCTTACCCGGGATTTCCCACTGACATGCAGGCACAGTTTACGGCACTCAATACAGTGGCCGAGGGCGTGGGGCGGGTGACAGAAACCGTTTTTGAAAATCGCTTAATACAGACCCATGAAATGAACCGAATGGGCGCTCAAATCAGTATTGAAGGGAACACAGCACTTATTGTCGGCCAGCGGCGCCTCAAGGGTGCCCCCGTTATGGCATCAGACCTTCGCGCATCGGCAAGCCTGGTGATAGCGGGACTGGTCGCCGAGGGGCAAACTAGAGTTGATCGTATTTATCACATTGATCGTGGTTATGAGTGCATCGAGGAAAAATTACAGTCCTTGGGCGCAGATATACGACGTCAGCCCGGCTAAATTTACGACGTCTCGGAAAAGTCATGACACAGCAATTAACGATAGCACTCACTAAAGGACGCATCCTGAAGCAGACACTTCCTCTGCTGCAGGCGGCTGGACTTGCGCCTGTCGAAGATATCGCCAGTAGCCGCAAGCTTATTTTTAACACCGAGCATGCCAATGTACGGGTGGTTATTTTGCGTGGCTCCGATGTTCCCACCTACGTTCGGCATGGTGCGGCTGATATTGGTGTTGTGGGTAAAGACATGCTCCTCGAATTTGGTGCCCAGGGGTTATACGAGCCCCTAGACCTGGGTATTGCACCCTGCCGTCTGATGACGGCGGGATTTTCAGGGCGAGAAAACACGAGAACGCGAATTCGTGTGGCAAGTAAGTTCGTTAATATCGCGAGGCGTCATTACTCCAGTAAGGGTATTCAGGCCGACATCATTAAGCTGTATGGGGCCATGGAATTAGCGCCTCTTATGGACCTTGCCGATGAGATTGTCGACATTGTCGATACGGGTAACACGCTGCGAGCAAACGGCATGTCGCCCTTGGAGCATATTGCTGATATCAGCACGCGGTTGGTGGTGAATAAAGCAGCCATGCGAACACGCCATGACGCGATACAGGAAGTGATTGATGCCCTTGCCCGAACCGTTGATCAGGCGGCAAATCAGGGCAGTACCTCATGAGTAAACTGCTGCGTCGCCTCGATACGGCGTCTGATGCTTTCGAAACAGACTTAGCACAATTGACGGCTCGTCATGATGAGCGCGACGGTGAACTCGTGAGTCGAGTCGCCACGATTATCGCGGCTGTCCGCAACGGGGGTGACGCTGCGTTACTGGAACTGACAAGAGACCTTGATCAACACCCGGGTGCATCCGTTGCTGATCTATTGATTGAACCGCCGGAAATGCAGGCGGCGCTCGATGCTCTTGACCCTGATATTCGCGAGGCGCTAGAGACTGCGGCAGACAGAATTCGTGATTACCATCAGCATCAAGTCAGCCATAGCTGGTCCTTTGAAGATGCCCTGGGCAATCATTTAGGACAACAAGTTACCCCGATGGCGCGGGTTGGAATCTATGTGCCCGGGGGTAAAGCCAGTTATCCGTCATCGGTTTTAATGAATGCTATTCCCGCCAAGGTGGCAGGCGTCCCGGAAATTATTATGGTGGTCCCCGCGCCCGGTGGAGTGATTAATCCACTGGTACTGGCTGCAGCTGCTCTCGCGGGTGTCGATCGCATTATCACCGTTGGTGGTGCTCAAGCTATTGCAGCCTTGGCCTATGGGACCGAGACAGTGCCAGGGGTCGATAAAATTGTGGGACCCGGTAATCGCTACGTGGCGGAAGCCAAACGGCAGGTTTTTGGTGTCGTTGGCATAGATATGGTGGCGGGCCCATCAGAGGTTCTGATTATTGCTGATGGGAGTGCGCCCGCATCGTGGATGGCGTTGGACCTGTTCTCACAAGCTGAACATGACGAGCAGGCGCAAGCGATTTTAATTTGCCCCGACGAGGCTTATCTCGATGCTGTCGAGATTGCCATAGAAGAGCTGCTGAGCACGATGGCGAGGGAGAGTATTATTCGCGCGGCTTTGGCCAATCGAGGGGCACTCATCAAAGTGCACGATCTTGATGATGGCATAGCACTGAGCAACAAGTTGGCCCCAGAGCATTTACAACTGGCCTTCCGAAATGCAGAAGCCCGGGTCCCGGAGCTAACCGTTGCAGGCGCTATTTTTGTGGGTGTTATGAGCTGCGAGTCGCTAGGTGATTATTGTGCCGGCCCTAACCACGTACTGCCTACGTCGAGCACTGCGCGATTCTCTTCGCCTTTAGGGGTCTATGACTTTCAAAAACGGAGCTCTATTATTCATTGTTCCACGGAAGGGGCCAAAGCCCTGTCGGGGGTCGCTTCAGTACTGGCTCGAGGTGAGTCGTTAGAAGCCCATGCGCGTAGTGCTGAAGCAAGGCTTACACGCCCCGACCTTTAACCTTCGGGCCTGGTACCCACCACCGCCTGGAGCTGAACCGGCTCTTGCTGGCGGCCTCGCGCCACCTCAATGTCAACAATTTCTCCGGGCCTGAAACGAGCGATTTGATGCATGGTGATTCGTCCGTCATTCACTGTGTTGCCATTAATAGCACTGATTACATCGCCTAATCGCAGTCCAGCCCGGGCTGCGGGACCGTCTTCAGCAAGTCCTGAAACCAGCAGCACTTGCTGCTGCTGGGCAATCGTTTCAGGGGTTTGAAGTAGCTCTACACTTACGCCCAGCCAACCTCGCACCACCGTGCCGTAGTTGACCAAGTCTTTCATGACGAAGTGGGCTAAATTAACCGGGGTCGCTAGGTTGATGCCGATGGCAGCATCGTCAGCGCCCTCGCCGTTAGCGGTATAGATCAGGGTGTTGATACCCAACAGTTTTCCAGAAGCGTCGATCAAGGCGCCACCAGAGCTGCCCAATAGAACGCTTGCGTCGGTCTGGATGTAGTCCTCGTAGTCAGAGGCCTGAAGCCCGTATCGACTCAAACCAGAAATAATCCCCTGACTGACGGAGTGACCAAAACCATAAGGATTGCCAATGGCAAGCACGACATCACCCACCTTGGCTTTATCAGAGTTTGCGAGAGTGATGGGTGTCAAGCCTGGTAGCTGGATCTGGAGTACGGCGAGGTCGGTAGCGGGATCAGACCCAATAGCAGTTGCTTTGGCTGATCGACCATCGTGGAGGAGCACCTGAATGGCATCGGCATCGGCGATAACATGGTTATTGGTAATGATATGCCCTTCGGGGGTGAGGATAACCCCGGAACCTAGTGAGCGTTCGACGCGCTGGCGTCGCCCTGAATTTCCCAGAAAGCGGCGCAGTAAAGGGTCATTTAAGGATTGACTGCGGCCTGAATCCACCAGTTTGGCGGTGTAAATATTAACGACTGAGGGTGTCGCCAATGCGACGGCGTCACTGTAGCTGGTCTTAACCTGGCCGCGCTCTCTGCCCAGGGGCTCGGGTAAAACCCATTGGTCTAAAATGATGGCTGCCGCTAGTATTCCTGTAAGCGTCGGCCAAAAAAGGCTTGAAAAAAACTCTCTCACTGATTAATTCCTCCGGTCGCGGTGATTGTAAAACAGACTGGGCCGGTTAATCTTGTTTACTCACGAATGATTTCAAGGGAGTTTTCATGGGAACGTCGCGGCAAAAAATGCAGGCAGCGCTCAACGTATTGCTTGAACCCCAGCGATTTCAAGATTTTGCACCCAATGGACTTCAGGTGGAAGGTCGCGCGCAGATTGATATTGTGGTCTCTGGCGTAACGGCTAGTCAGGCACTGTTGAATGCGGCGATCGCCCTGAAGGCAGATGCAGTACTCGTGCACCATGGGTACTTCTGGCGGTCGGAAGACCCTTGCTTGGTGGGAATGAAGGGGCGCCGGGTGCAGACCCTTATGCAAGCAGATATAAATTTGTTCGCCTACCACCTTCCCTTGGACTGCCATATGGAGCTGGGTAATAACGCGGGGTTGGGAAGGGCGCTGGGCGTACCTCAATTTGGGCCATTAATACCGGAGGAACCGACGTTGCCGGTGTTTATGGGTGAATTACCTGAGGTGTTGTCGCAGGTTCAGGTCGCTGAAAGCCTGTCAAAGGAGCTCGGCCGACAGGTTCTGTCTGAGGGTGATCGCGCCATTAGGCGAATCGCTTGGTGCACCGGAGGAGGTCAGGGTTACATTGATAAAGCCGCCGATGCGGGCGCTGATCTTTTTGTGACGGGTGAGGTTTCAGAGCAGACTATTCATATTGCTAGGGAGCGAGATATTGGCTTCATTGCTGCAGGTCATCACGCAACTGAGCGTTTTGGCGTGCAGAGCGTCGGTTCATGGTTAAGCCGGGAGCTCGGTGTGGCGCACCATTTTGTCGATGATGACAATCCAGCTTGAGACTAGGCAGAGCGATCGAGTCGATCAGGTTCCATGAGGCGGTCAATATCTTCGCTGGCAGGCTTATCGAGTCCGAAAGTCTCTGACAGCTGGCCTTTTTCATCAGGGCTTTTCCTGGGAGCGTAATCGAGGGGTGGGATCACATCGACTAGGTTACCGGGAATGTCTTGACTGCTGGAGACGGTATCGAGGAGAGTTTTTGCGTTGGGAATATCGATATCGCCATCGCATAGATTTTCGGCGCCCGCTGCCAGATGGGTGTAAACCTCACGGTAGTCTTCGGTCATTCTACCGAGCAGTCTTGCGGTCTTGGCAAAATGCTCTGCAACGTCTGCCTCATAATCAGCACGGCTCTCCTGCGCGCGCTCCAACCGCGATTCTAAGTCTATAATGACGTCGCGTTTACTCTTTTTGCGTATGCCCAGCAGCCAGCCGCAGCCTAGGCCGACACCGATCCCTAATAGTGCTGTCGCTATAAGTATTGCTGCGGATGGCATAAACAACTCCAGTTCGCCAGTCGATACGTAAACACAAGCTCACAGTGTACAACGCTTCCGTCACGACACATAATTTCTTGGAGCTCCCACAGTATTATGCAGCAATTTTCACCGAAGCAGCGTTACGAGGAAGACCTTGCTAAGCCAGGATTTCAGCAAGATGAGGCCCAGGCTGAGGCCGTTAACAAGCTGCAAGACCTTTACGATCGTTTGGTTGAGCGGGAGCTCAAGCAGCGCGGCGTGACTGCCAGGTTACGTCGAGCCTTTAGTGAAAAAAGTACACCAGAGCAGGGGTTGTATTTCTGGGGTGGTGTTGGGCGGGGAAAGACTTATTTGGTTGATGTCTTTTATGAGAGTTTGCCCTTCGAAGCCAAGCTCAGGGTTCACTTTCATCGGTTTATGCAGCGTGTTCATCAGGAGTTGACTGCCCTTGCTGGAGAGAAAAACCCCTTGGAGCAAGTGGCGGCCGGTATTGCAGCGGAGGCTCGAGTTATTTGTTTTGACGAGTTTTTTGTCAGTGACATAGCCGATGCTATGATTTTAGCCGGGCTTATGACGGCGCTCTTTCGGCGGGGTGTGACACTGGTGGCCACATCGAATATTGAACCACGAGACCTCTACAAAGACGGTTTGCAGAGGGCGCGATTTTTGCCCGCGATTAAACTGATCGAGACATTTACCGATGTGGTTAACGTGGACTCGGGCGTCGACTATCGGCTGCGCACCCTCGAACAAGTAGAGCTGTGGCATACCCCCCTCAATACAGCATCTGAAACGGCGCTAACAGGCGATTTTGAGGCCCTGTCGGTAGGTATGGCCCCGACTTCGGCAACTATTGAAATTAATAATCGCACCATCAAAACTCAGGCCATGGTCGAGGGTATGGCGATCATTAGCTTTCAAGAGCTATGTCAGCAACCCCGAAGTTCTAGTGACTTTATAGAGCTAGCCCGCATCTTTCACACCGTTTTGGTGCCCGGAATTATAGTGATGCCCAGTCATCAGGAGGATGTTGCGAGGCGTTTTGTGAATATGGTGGATGAATTTTATGACCGCGGTGTTAAGTTAATCGTCACTGCAGAGGCCGCTCCTGAGGCGCTTTATCAAGGAAATTTGCTGAACTTTGAGTTTCGCAGAACCTTATCTCGGCTGCAGGAAATGCAATCTAGGGAGTATCTGGCGAGGGAACACAGGCCGTAAGGGCTGCGGGCCGCTTCGCTGGAAAATTATTAGGGGTGGGCGTTGCACTGGGGCTCACTTAAATCGCTTGAAAGCGTGGCCGCCATCCAGTACCATCCGCGCTCCCTTGAATTTGCCCCTTGAGGCGTCACAAATGAAAACATACAGCGCTAAAGCTGGCGATGTACAACACGATTGGTTTGTTGTCGACGCAGAAGATAAGACGCTTGGACGTCTTGCCACAGAAATTGCACACCGTTTGCGCGGGAAGCATAAGCCCGAATTTACCCCCCATATGGACATGGGAGACTACATTGTGGTCGTTAACTGTGAAAAAATCAGAGTAACGGGTAAGAAGCAGACCGATAAAATGTATCACCACCACTCAGGTTACCCAGGTGGTATTAAGTCTTACAGCTTTGAAAAGCTCATTGATCGCGCTCCCGAGCGCGTACTGCAGCGGGCTGTGAAGGGTATGTTGCCCAAAAATCCCCTGGGGCGCGCAATGTTCCGAAAACTCAAAGTCTACTCGGGCTCTGAGCATCCGCACGTCGCTCAGCAACCACAAGCCCTGGCGCTTTAGAGGAAATCAATATGTCTACGGCACAGTATTACGGCACAGGCCGACGCAAAACCTCAACCGCTCGCGTGTTCCTTCGTACCGGTACCGGCAATATCCAAATCAATGGCCGTACTATTGATGAGTATTTTGGGCGTGAGGTGGCGCGAATGATCGTGCGCCAACCCTTGGAGCTGACACAGCTGAATGATCGCTTTGACGCCTACGTTACCGTCAGCGGCGGTGGCAGTTTTGGTCAAGCTGGCGCTATTCGGCACGGCTTAACGCGGGCTCTGATGGATTATGATGAGTCACTGCGTGGAGCGCTTCGTGCAGAGGGCTTTGTGACCCGAGATGCCCGAGAAGTCGAGCGAAAAAAGGTGGGTTTACGGAAGGCTCGTCGTCGTCCTCAGTTCTCCAAGCGCTAAAATCCATTGAGATTTTAGCGACAAGGTTGGCCGGACACGGGTTCGGCATAAATCTGTCGCTTATTTGTCTACGTAAAAACGATTGGAATGGTGTAATGCGACGTTGTCGCTTGCCGCATACGTAGTAGAGCACTAACATTCTCGCGCAACAAATTCCGTGCTTTCCTAGGCCGTAGGGTGAGGAAAGCTGCCTCAATGTCGGAGAGGATTCTCATGAGCGAAATGCAATCTAGCCAAAACGATTCGGCACAGCCGGATGCAAAAAGTCAAACCCGACGGCGGTTTCTGACCGCTGCAACGTCCGCAGTGGGTGTTGCGGGTGTGGTTGGCGTAGCGACACCATTTATGGGGTCGTGGAATCCCTCGGAGAAGGCCAAGGCTGCCGGGGCTCCGGTAAAGGCCGACATTGGCGCACTCGAACCCGGGCAGATGGTCGTCGTAGAATGGCGCGGAAAGCCCGTTTACGTTGTGCATCGTACGGGCAATCAGCTTGAGGATTTACCAAAGCTAGACGGCATCCTTAAGGATCCCGGCTCAGAGGGCTCTGACCAGCCCGGCTATGTTGAAGGCGAAGGCCGTTCGATAAGGCCCGAACTGTTTGTTGCGGTGGGCTTATGCACCCACCTGGGATGCGCGCCCAAATTTAGACCAGAGGTCGGTGCGGCCGACCTGGGTGGAGACGAGTGGTTGGGCGGGTTTTTCTGTCCTTGCCATGGCTCAAAGTTTGATTTGGCGGGACGAGTTTTTCAGGGTGTGCCTGCTTCTGCCAACTTGGTTGTCCCGCCTTACAGTTTCGAAGGGGACAACGTACTTGTAATCGGTGTGGATGCGGAGGCGGCCTAATGGAAAAAGCATTGAATTCTTTTGTTGGATGGATTGATACACGCCTGCCAATTACGAGGGCGTGGAACACCCACATGGGTGAGTACTATGCACCCAAAAACTTCAACCTTTGGTATTTCTTCGGGGTATTTTCTCTCCTAGTACTGGTTAATCAGCTGCTAACCGGCATCTGGCTGACAATGAATTACACGCCCTCTGCGGAAGAGGCGTTTGCGTCGGTTGAGTACATCATGCGGGATGTCGACTACGGCTGGCTGCTCCGTTACATGCATTCGACGGGCGCCTCGGCATTTTTCATTGTGGTGTACCTGCACATGTTTCGAGCCATGATGTACGGCTCCTACAAAAAGCCCCGAGAGCTGTTGTGGGTCTTTGGCATGATGATTTTCATTGTGCTTATGGCTGAGGCTTTTGTGGGTTACGTACTGCCTTGGGGTCAGATGTCGTATTGGGGCGCGCAGGTGATTATTTCCCTGTTTGGCGCTATTCCCGTTGTGGGCGAGGATATTGTGACGTGGATTCGAGGGGATTACCTACTGTCAGGTATTACGCTCAACCGTTTCTTTGCGCTGCATGTCGTCGCCTTGCCCATTGTATTGCTGGCCTTGGTGGTGCTGCACATTCTGGCACTGCATGAAGTGGGCTCAAACAACCCAGACGGGGTGGAAATTAAGAAAAACAAAGACGCAAATGGCGTGCCCTTAGACGGGATTCGTTTTCACCCTTACTACTCAGTGCATGATATTCAGGGCATTGCGGTATTCCTTTTCTTCTTCTGCGCCATTATATTTTTTGCGCCTGAGATGAGCGGATATTTCTTGGAATTCGCAAATTTTGAACAGGCCAACGGGCTAAAGACCCCGGAACATATAGCGCCCGTGTGGTATTTCACGCCGTTTTATTCGGTTTTGAGAGCGGTGCCCGATAAGTTTTGGGGGTTTGTATTCTTTGCAGCCTCGGTCGCCATTCCCTTTGCTTTACCGTGGTTGGATCGCTGCGACGTGAAATCATGGCGTTACCGGGGCATGATTAACCGCGTGATGCTGTTGCTGTTTGTCGTGTGCTTTTTGATTCTCGGTGTATTGGGCGTGAAAGCCCCCACGCCTGAGCGTACATTCTTGGCCCAGATATGCACCATTTTTTACTTCGCTTTCTTCTTGGCCATGCCCATCTGGTCGAAGCTTGACAAGGTGAAGCCTGTGCCCGACAGGGTAACAATGGACGGTGGTGTGGGTGTCATAAAGAGCTTGGGTATTCTTGCTGTCATGGGGGCTCTCACGGTTATCCCTCTTAAGGTTGTGGGCGCAGAGTCTGGTTTCGACTGCGGGACGATTCCCTGCGATCCGATCACAACCGATGCGGCGGACAAGCCATCACTCCAGCGTGGCGCAGCGCTCTACACGAACTACTGCATGGGGTGTCACTCTTTGCAATACTCTCGCCACAATCGCGTAGCGAGAGATTTGGGTATCCCTGAGGATTTGTACAAAGCCAATCTGATGTTCGATCCCGAAACCAAAATTGGTGCGCTCATGGATAATTCCATGGATAAAAGCAATGCCAAAAAGTGGTTCGGCGCGACACCCCCAGACTTGACCCTCGTGTCGCGAGCACGGCAGCCTGAGTGGCTGTACACCTATCTGCGCACGTTTTATAAAGATGATTCTCGGCCATACGGCGTAAATAACAAGGTCTACCCCAAAGTTGGCATGCCCCACGTCTTGATGGAGCTTCAGGGAATGCCTGAATGTGCTGCAGGCCCAGATCTGGCAAACGGTCAGATGGACCCGTTGACCGGAGATGCTATGATGGCATCTCCATGCGGACGACTGGAAATTGCGGCTGCTGGAATCATGAGTGGGGATGAGTACGACTCGGCGATTTACGACTTAGTGAATTTTTTGGCGTACACAGCCGAGCCCATCAAGCTGCAGCGACAGCAAATGGGCATCAAAGTTTTGTTATTCCTTGCTATTTTCTTTGTATTCGCATGGCTTTTGAGTCGCGAATATTGGAAGGACGTCCACTAACGTCCCACCCGACGAGAAGCGGCGGCCACCTAGTGGTTCTGCCGCGACCGTCACTTACAACCCGGAGTTTATGAATGAAACTGTCTGACGACGCCTCTGCGGTAGTGTCCAAGCGCTCTTCAATGACGCTGTTTTCGGATAGTACTAACCACTACAGCCATCGCGTGCGCATTGTGCTCGCAGAGAAAGGTGTCACAGTCGATCTCATCGAGTCGGACTCGGGTATCGCGCCTGCCGAATTGGCAGATGTTAATCCTTACAATACGATGCCCACGTTAGTCGACCGTGATTTAGTGCTGTACGAGTCGAAGGTCATGATGGAATACCTCGATGAGCGTTTTCCACACCCCCCACTTCTGCCGGTATACCCGGTTGCCAGGGCTGAGAGTCGCTTACTGATGTATCGGATTGAGCGGGACTGGTGCAGTTTGGTTGATGCGATACAGAATTCACGGTCTGACAATGTGGTCACAAAATCCGCCAAGGAATTGCGAGACGGCCTGATGGCAATTGCGCCAATTTTTGCCGAGAAGCCTTACTTCATGAGCGAAGAGTTTACGCTGGTCGATTGCTGTATTGCTCCTATTTTGTGGCGTTTACCGTCTCTGGGCGTCGATATTCGCCCAGGCAAGCAGTCAAAACCCCTGCTAGCGTATATGGACAGCTTGTTCCGGAGAGAGTCTTTTCAGGAAAGCCTAACGGTCCATGAGCGAGAAATGCGCCTCTAATCGAGCATCACCGTCGTGAACTCTAGTCGGCCCTACATTATTCGCGCGATTTACGAATGGATCGTAGACAACGAATGCACCCCGCATCTTTTAATAGATGCCACCTACGCCGGGGTGTTTGTGCCTGAAAGCTACGTTAGCGATGGACAAATTGTTCTGAATATCGCGCCCTCCGCCGTCGTATCTTTACAGATGGGCAACGACACCGTGGCCTTCAATGGCAGGTTTGGTGGGCAACCACAAGATGTCGAAGTGCCTGTGGCCTCAATACTTGGCATTTACGCCCGGGAGAATGGGCAGGGTATGGTCTTCGATGGCCCTATGGAGCCCGATCCGGATCCTGAGCCACCTTATATTGGTGAGCCCTCGCCTAATGACCGTGGTACTCGCCCCGCGCTTAAAATTGTTAAATAAACCAATGCCAACGAGGCGTGGTTACGTGGGTATTGTGGCAATTTATGGGCCTGTTAGATAAGTTCAAACAGGCGCACAACCCGTTTTACGCCATCAACGTCTGCGGCTGCGGCCGCGGTTCGATTGGCCTCCTCGGTGGCTAGCAACCCCATCAGATAAACGACGCCGTTCTCCGTGACAACTTTTACGCGTAATGAGGGTACTTCTGAATCGGTCAGTAAGGCGGTCTTAACCTTTGTTGTTAGCCAAACGTCGTTAGCCTCGGTGCCACTGGTAGATTTTGGCCCAATCACTAGCTCGTTGTAGATTCGTCTGACACCCTCTATCTCACGAACCACATTCGAAGCTTCATCTTTAAGGTCCTGGGTAGGCACCTCGCCGGCAATCAGTACATAGCCGTTGTAAGACACCACAAGAAACCCCAAGTCGTCGAAAGCGTCGTTAGCAGCTCTTATATTAACGACTGCCTTTGTTTCTATGCTTTCGTCTAAAACCTGCTCTGCGAGGCTGCGCTCACCGGGTTCCTCTTCAATACTATTACTCTCAAAAGTTGCCAGCACTGAGCCGCAACCCGCTAGACAGGCAAGGGATAAGATGATGAAAAGTCGATGGGATACACGTTTCATGTATTGTCCTCCAGTGTTCCAAACAAGGAAATGTCGATCAGTTTAGCGAGACAGATAGAGCAGCATTGGGATAGTGCCAACGCAGTTGCGCGATCTGCCCCAGGGAACGCCAGGCTGGGCCCCGTCCCTTGTGCGCCCACCCAAATCGATGACAAGTTACGTTTAGCGATAGATGAGGAAAGAAATTCGAGGTCTACTTGGTTAAGCGATGTGGCGAAAAGAATGACCAGATCGCCGGGTTGTCCGAGTGCGGTCAGCTGCTGAGTTAACCAGCCAACACCGGGGTCAAGGCTGGTGATGTGGCGACTTGTCAACTCTATCGCAGGTATCGCTGGTCGTTCCCGATAGAGGCCTTGTTGTAAAAGTTCGGTTAGTAGCCCTGCACTCGCTGCGTCGGGGCCGACACCGCACACCATAAGTTTTTTTTCATTAATAATCGTTTGTGTGGCTAGGCTGGCTGCGGCGCCAGTGACGTCTGCAATATCATCGACTGACAGACTCAGCTGCTCTATATAGCCGCGGAAGAAGGTTGAGATGTCATCGTAGGGAATCATGGTCAGAGCGTTACCCGTTTATATTGACGCATCGAAGGCTTGTTGAATCCAATACGGCACGCGATTTCTGTGCCGCGTATTGTAAGCGATAACATCGAATCTTATCGGTCGTTCCTGTAAGGCTGGCGTGCGCTGTATTAGGTGCGTTGCAGCCCTGATAAGACGCTGCTGTTTGCGGTAATCGACTGAGCCGGCGCCCGATTGAATGCTTATGTGTGTTCGCAGGCGTACTTCGACAAAGACCACCGTTGTGCCCTGCTCCATAACAAGATCGATCTCGCCGTAACGGCAACCCACATTGCGCGCCAGAGTTTGCAGCCCTTGGGTTATCAAGAAGTCCTCGGCGCAATTCTCTGCGTCTTTGCCTGTCTGGGTATTCACGTTTATCACTGTTCATTGCGGTTGGCACTATCAGCGTATCGGGAGGGCTTTAAGTTTGCCGCCATCGAAAGCAACTGATTTAAGCTCTCTTTCAATTTCGCCATTAGACAGCCGCTTAAGGAGTCCTGTTCTGCCCTGAAACAAGATGGCCTCTGTGGCTTCTGCTTGCTGCCAGTGGTCGATCATGTCGATGGCGTCAAATCCCAGAGCCTGTAGTCGTGTATAGCGATCTACGTTTAGTGCCTGCAGCACAGCTGGAGTCTCTACAAGAATGAGGTCGTTTAAGTCTTGATTCTGCCCGTGGTCATGTCCGCTGTAGACAGCTGACGAGCTATAAACTGGCACATCGCCACTGTAGTGATATATCAGCAGAGGGCGCAGGCGGCGGGCTTGTGCGGGGTCGGACGCCAGCAAAAAAATCACATCAAAGTCTTGACGTCGTCGTGGTCGTGACGCTACTGGAGCTTCAAAGGCAGCCTCCAGCATTTGTATTCTGCGTTCCGATGCCACTGATCCTGCACTGCTGCCAATTTGTTCGGAGATGGCCGTCGTGTCTTCCAGGGTCAGGGTGCTAGCGGTTACGCCACCAATGCCTCTCCACACCTCATTTAAAGCCACCTCCATACGCCGACCCCATTCACTGTCGGGGCGAATAACTAACGCTTTTCGCTGGCCTCTACCAAATGCAAGCTGTGCTATTTGGCGGGCTTCATCTTCTGGGGCCAGGCTCATAGCGCTCCAGTTCGCCACACCCGTACTGGCATAGACCTCGGGCCGATTCAGCGCGATAACGGGCGTGGGGCGCTCTTTTAGACTCTCTAGAGTTTGGGCTTCCGATTTAATCAGCGGGCCAATGACGAGGTCTGCCCCCTCATTGATTGCGTCACGATACGCCAGCACCGCGCTGGGCCGCAGCTCGGTATCAACAGTGAAAAGTTTGGGGCGCTGTTTGGGGTCTGGGAATTTCCGATACAGGCCCTCGGTTATACCTTCAAGTACCGCATTTCCGGCAGATTGGAGGCGCCCTGACAGTGGCAACAGCACGCCAATGCTTTCCGGTGGCTGTGCGTCGAGCCACGTGTCTAGGGCTGCGGGCAGGGGCTTTGTGGCGGGGTGGCCTGGGTGTGTGGCAAGCCAGTTATACGTAGCGTTGCGACCCGATCTATAGGCTTGCACTAATGTCAGCCAGCCGCGCCAGGCTGGGTCATCGGCCGTGGCGGCTGCACGACCCAACTGCCCATCATCAAGATGCATTAGCAGGGTCCACAAGTTATCACCGGCTGCTGTCACAGACTGTGTTGAGCGGGTATTGGTATTGCTTAGTTGGGCTGATGTTAGGCCGAGTTTAATTTGATAATGCGCAAATCGGGCGGCATCTAGCCATCGCCCTTGAATGCGGGCTCGTTCCTCAACAGTGGCCAGTACAAAAAGCTGTCCGTCAATGGTTGAAGTGTCTGCGCCCTTTATAAGGCGTTGGGCTAATTCAACGTCACCACTGAACCAGGCGATATCGGCATCGATGATGCCGGCGCTTGTCGCGTCAATACCCTTAATGAGAAAGGCGTCCCTCAAGATGCGCCCGGCTACAACACCTTCGGTGAGTATTCTATTGCGAACGGCATTGATTGCCGCGAGATCCAACTGTTGATCCGGTGAGGCCGGTAAAGGTTCTGGAATGTCTTGCTGTCCAGGGGCTTCCATGGATATTTTGGGCAAAGCCCCATCTGAAGGATCTATTGTTTGGCAGCCAGTTATGCAGCACCCTGCTAACAGGAGCAAGAAAATAGTGCGGATAGGCAGACGAGCAGTAGTTAGTTTTGAGATCATGGCGCTGAGTATAGAACGGAGTAGCCTCATTGGAACGTGGTTTGTACATTGTACCGACGCCAATTGGTAATTTGGCCGATATCACCCAGCGTGCACTTGAGACGTTGCAGCACGTTGCGCTGATCGCTGCGGAGGATACGCGCCATAGCCGCAAGCTATTGGCTCACTATGAGATAGAAACGCCACTGTGCGCCTATCATGATCATGTGTCTGAGCAGGTGACCGAACAGTTGTTGCTGCGCATGGTGAATGGAGAAGCCGTCGCGCTGATTAGTGATGCGGGCACCCCCTTGGTGTCCGACCCGGGGTTTCGGTTAGTGCGCGCCGCCCAGAGTAAAGATATTCCTGTTATTCCGCTGCCCGGGCCCTGTGCGGCAATCACGGCGCTCAGTGGCGCGGGCTTGCCTACGGACCGATTTTTCTTTGAGGGCTTTTTGCCGGCAAAGTCGCACCCAAGGCGAAAGCGACTGGAGTCACTGCGGCACCAGACGGGGACTTTGATTTTTTATGAGGCACCACATCGAATAAGAGCGACGCTTGCCGATGCTTTGGAGATCATGGGTCCTGAGCGTGAAGCGGTGCTTGCAAGGGAGCTCAGCAAGACTTTTGAAACGCTCAAGCGCGCCTCGTTGTCGGCATTACTGGCCTGGGTAGATGCCGATGCGAATCAGCAGCGTGGCGAACAAGTTTTGTTGATTGGTCCTGCACAGGATCAGCAGGAAACAGAGCTGCTTGAGAGAGACCGCAAACTTCTGTTTCGTCTCGGGGAGGAGCTGCCGCCCCGCAAAGCAGCATCGATAGTCTCGGATCTGACGGGTATTAAAGCTCGGGTTTTGTATGAACAGCTAATAAACCGTGAAAAAAAGTGACTTTTCTAGCTTGAGTGCTGGCGAGTGGAGCCTTAGATTAGCGTTGAGCTGATTAGACGATCGCTGTCGCCATAGGTGATGGAGGAAAGTCCGGGCTCCAGAGGTCAGAGTGCCAGGTAACGCCTGGGGGGTGTGAGCCCACGGAAAGTGCAGCAGAAAGGAAACCGCCTGGCATTGTCAGGTAAGGGTGAAAAGGTGCGGTAAGAGCGCACCGCGCGGCTGGTAACAGGCGTGGCGATGGTAAACCCCACTCGGAGCAAGACCAAATAGGGATCCACTAGCCGTGACCTCCGGCGGATCCGGGTAGGTCGCTACAGGCGGACGGTGACGTTCGTCGCAGATGAATGATCGTCCACGACAGAACCCGGCTTATCGATCAGCTCAATTTATGCCCCCCACGCAGTGGGGGTGCACCCTCCCGTAGGTATTATTTTTAGATATAAAAAAATATTTTATATAACTTTTATCGTTTACTATTAAAGTTATATCCCTTAATTGCGCCTAATCTGCTGTTTGGGCGTGTTTTTCGGCTTCCTAAAAATGCCTTGTCATGGGGCGTCTGTCAGCCAGAAAAGTTTCTCTAAGCGACTGAAATAGAAAGGAAATTTGCGGCCAATAACATTGACCTTTGCCTGTCTCGCACTTATAGTGGGTAAAAGTGGGGCAAAGTGGTTTTCGCTGTCCTTAAGTGGGAAATGTAGGTTGAGAGTGGGCTAGGCTGAATGTTTCGTGGCGTACAGCACATTAATATGGATACCAAGGGGCGCTTGGCCGTGCCTGCGCGCCAGCGCGAAAGTCTGTTGGATCAATGTGCTGGAAGAGTGGTTATCACTATTGATACTCAGAGCCAATGCCTGACCCTTTACCCGCTGCCCGAGTGGGAGCGAATAGAGGCAGAAATTCAGTCACTTCCAGCCTTAAATCCGGCAGTAAAGCGTTTCCAGCGACTTATGCTTGGTTATGCGGCAGATATTGAGCTCGATGGTAATGGGCGCGCATTGCTGCCCCAGTCCTTGAGAGATTATGCGCATCTGGAAAAAAAGATTGTGTTGGTCGGCCAGGGCAACAAATTAGAGCTTTGGTCTGAGGATCGTTGGCTTGCTGAGCGCGATGCTGCCTTGTCTGTGGAGGCGGCTGAAGAGCTTCCCGCCGAATTGTTGTCGTTAAAGCTCTGATGGGCGGTATACATCGAGCTGTTTTGCTTGAGGAGGCAGTGGGGGCCCTGATGGCAGGTGAAAGTGGATTGGGTGGTGAGGTCTATGTTGACGGCACCTTCGGCCGAGGGGGGCATTCCGCTGCAATCCTCAACGCGCTTTCTGGGGGGCAGCGCTTGGTGGCTTTTGATAAAGATCCCGAGGCTATGAAGAGTGCGAACTTGCTAGCCAGCGAAAACCCCGCGTTTAGTTTCTTCCACGACAGCTTTGGCAATCTCGAGAGAGCGGGCTCTGGTTTGGCTGGCGTGCTTTTGGATTTGGGTGTATCTAGCCCGCAGTTGGATGACGGTAGTCGAGGGTTCAGCTTTCAGCAGCAGGGTCCCTTGGATATGAGGATGGATAATTCTCAAGGAGAAACCGCCGCTGAATTTATTAACTCGGCTTCTGAAGAGGCGCTGCGACGGGTGCTCTGGGATTTTGGCGAGGAGAAATTTGCCCGGCGAATTGTTGCCGCATTGGTGAAGCGAAGAGTTGTCGAGCCCTTTGCGCGAACCGAGGATCTTGCTGCAGTGGTGGCTGCTGCGAATCCCGCTTGGGAAAAGCACAAGCATCCTGCCACTCGAACTTTTCAGGCATTGCGCATTCATGTGAATCGTGAGCTGGCCGACCTCGATGTGCTGCTGGGCAAGGTGATTGATCTCTTGGCGGTGGGCGGGCGACTGGTGGTGATCAGCTTTCACTCCCTTGAGGACCGGCGCGTTAAAACTTTTATGCGACGTGAAGCTCGAGGAAAAGAGCTGCCCCGAGGGGTGCCTATTAGGGACGATGAGCGCGGCGAGCGGTTGCGTCTGGTGGGCAAGCCGCAGCGTGCTGGTGAGGAGGAGTTGGCGACAAATCCACGTGCTCGCTCGGCAATAATGCGTGTAGCGGAGCGAATCGCGTGATGCCTCTGCGATGGCTTACACCCCTGCTGATCATAGCGGTCGTGGCGTCTTGCCTTGCGATTATCCGCAGCACTCACGCTACTCGAGCTTATTACGCTGATTTACAGCGAATCGAGGGCACACATTGGTATCTGCAGGAGGATTATAGTCGCCTCATGCTGGAGCGAAGCACGTTGGCGAGCCCACACCGTATCGCCAAGATGGCTCGCGATGAGCTAGTCATGCGTACCCCCGATCTCGCGGCGTATCGCACCCTCGTTGAGGGGGTGTATTAGTGGCCAAGAATGGGGTTGCAGCGGCCCCCGGGATGCCCTGGCGGCTCGTTACTGTTGTTGGCCTGTTGCTGATTTTGGCGGCTTCGGTGGTGGGGCGGCTGGTGTTAATTCAGGTTGTTGACCAGGAGCGTGGCGCGGCGTTTCTGCGCGAGCAGGGCGCAATGCGTGCTGTGCGATCTGCCGAAATTCCAGCGTATCGAGGCATGGTGACAGACCGCCGTGGTGAGCCGCTGGCGATTAGCACGCCGGTCATTACGTTGTGGGCGGATCCTCAACGACTTCGGGAGTCTGGCCGATTGGGCGTTCTTGCCAATGCGTTGGGCCAGTCCGAGCTAGAGCTGCAGCAGCGCCTCGAGCTTTACTCTGATAAGCGCTTTATGTATCTCGCTCGTCATCAAACTCCCGATTTAGCGCGGCGTGTGCTCGGTTTAAAGATAGTTGGCGTGGGTGGTAAGCGAGAGTATCGCCGTTTTTATCCCGCGGGTGAGGTGGCGTCACAGATCATTGGGCTGACAAATGTCGATGGCAAAGGAATCGCTGGACTCGAAAAGGCCTATGAAGATGTTTTACATGGTCGTGTAGGGCAGAAGCGCTACATCAAAGATTTACACGGAGATGCTATTCGCGATGTGGGTGTCGTGCGTGAAGCCCGACCAGGACAGTCTATAGCGCTGTCGATTGATTTGCGTCTTCAATATCTTCAGCATCGTGAGTTGCAGCGTGCCATGGTTGAAACCGGTGCTGAGGCAGGTGCAGCGGTGACTGTTGATGCCTGGACAGGTGAAATCCTGGCCATGACCAATCATCCAGTGTTCAACCCTAATAGTCGTTCGGCCTTCGATTATGCGGCGACCCGCAATCGAGTGGTGACCGATGCCTTTGAGCCCGGATCGACCATGAAGCCGCTGACTTTGGTGGCCGCTCTTGAGACTGGAGCATTTACGCTAGATTCTATTATCGACACGTCGCCGGGCAGAATTCGAGTCGGCCGAAAAGTATTACCCGACCCCTTAAATTATGGTGCGATCTCAGTATCCCGGGTCATAGAAAAATCGAGTCAGGTTGGGGTGACCAAGATGGCGCAGGCTATCGGTCACGAACCCGTGCTATCCGTCTATCGTAGGTTTGGATTGGGCGAGCCTTCTAGCATCGGTTTCCCGGGAGAGCGCTCGGGCAGTCTGCCAAATCGAGAGCGCTGGAGTGAGATAGAAAAAGTAACCCTTGCTTTTGGCTATGGTCTTACTGCAACACCGCTTCAGCTGGCTCAGGCCTATGCCGTTTTTGCTAATCAGGGGAGGCGCGTGCCGCTGACCCTGCTCAAGCGTGAGCCTGGCGCGAGACTGCCCGGTGAGCCTGTTATTAGCGAGGAAATTGCAAAACAGGTACTGACGGTACTGCACCGTGTTACCGGCAGCGAGGGTACAGCTAGCAAGGCGCGTGTACCGGGATTCTCTGTCGGGGGTAAAACTGGCACGGTACATAAAGTGGGCCCCAGCGGCTATCTACCGGATCAATATCTGGCGTTATTTGTGGGTGTGGCGCCAATGGATAACCCGCGGTACGTGACAGCCGTCGTGGTTGACCAGCCCAAAGGCGACAATTATGGCGGGGGTGCCGCTGCAGCGCCTGTGTATTCGCGGATAACAGACGGGGTTTTGAGATTGCGCAATCAGCGCCCTGAGGTTGAGGGCGACATGCCGGCACAGCTCGCTAGTTCGGAGGTGGGTCGGTGACTGCGGTGGCGAATCATTGGCAAAAGCTGGACCGTATTTTGGCGGCAGATTCCGGTATTACGTGGTCAGAGATAAGCGGGCGCATGACGCTGGATAGTCGCAAAGTTGGGCAGGGGGATATTTTTATAGCGCTGCCGGGTGCCCAGCATGATGGACGTGACTATGTTCAGCAGGCTTTCGCCCAGGGAGCGAGTTTGGTGCTCGCCGAGGCAGATGGCCTAAGCGCTTTTATTGACCCGAATGCCGATAAGCGCATTGTTAGCATGCCTAATTTGAGTGACCTGTTGCCCGATTTGGCCAAAGACTTTTTTGGAGATCCCAGTCGAACAATGGCCTTGGTTGCAGTCACTGGCACCAACGGGAAAACCTCAGTTGTCGAGTTTGTGGGGCAGTTGTTGCGATCTTTGGGATGTGCTGCGGGTTGTATGGGTACTCTGGGCTCTCGGTTGGAAGCGTCGCCGGCGGAAGCCATTAATACCACGCCAGACGTGCTCACGATTAATGATCAGCTTGTAGATTGGCAGCGTCGTGGGGTGAAGCATGTTGCTCTCGAGGCGTCTTCACATGCCCTGCATCAGGGTCGATTGAGATCATTGTCGATACACACCGGCGTATTCACCAACCTCACTCGTGACCACCTTGACTACCACGATAGTGAGGCGGATTACGCAGCTGCAAAATTGTCCTTGTTCACGACGTTTAGGCTCGAGCGGGCAATATTTAATGCCGATGATGCCATCGCTAGCCAGGTGTTAAAGCTGGCTGAAGCACCAGCAATTGGTATCAGTACTGAGGGTGCTGAGGCTGACGTACAGGTTGTTATTCGCTCCATGCGCCCCATGGTTTTGGCAATCCAAAGTCCTTGGGGCGCCGCCGAGATCACAGTGGAGCTCAGTGGTCGGTTTAACGCTTTCAATGTCGTTGCAGCTATCGCTGCAGTCACCGGATTGGGCTTTGATTTTCAGCAGGTTTGCGCGGTGGCAAGTGATTTGAAGCCCGTGCCTGGACGCATGGAGCGGATTTTAATATCGGACGATCGCCTGGCCGTGGTCGATTATGCGCACACGCCCGATGCTTTAGAAAGTGCTTTGCAGACGTTGCGTGGAGAAACCAAAGGACGACTTTGGGTGGTCTTTGGTTGTGGCGGTGATCGCGATTCAGGGAAGCGGTCGTTGATGGGGCGAGCAGCGGCGCGATGGGCTGATCATATTGTTGTGACATCGGACAACCCTCGTAGCGAAGCGCCTGCGAAAATCATTGAGGATGTGATTTCCGGCTGTGGTGCCGATGCGGAGATCGTTGTTGATCGTGCGGAAGCTATTCGTCACGCGCTGTCTCTGGCAGAGGCGGGAGATACTGTTTTAGTGGCTGGTAAGGGGCATGAAGACTACCAGGATGTTGCGGGTGTCCGATTACCGTTTTCAGACCAGCAGATTCTTTCTGGCTATCAGCGTCTCGATGGGGTGCGATCATGATTTCCCCTCTATCTGTCGCGGATTTTGCGGCTCGTTGTGGCGCAAATCTGCATCATGATCCCGACAGTCTGTCGGTTATTTCTGGGTTGGCTATCGACAGTCGACAAGTAAAGCCGGGTGACCTGTTTGTGGCCATACCCGGAGCCAAAGCCGATGGGCATGACTATGTAACCGCAGCTTTCGATCGGGGCGCTGCTGCAGCGCTCGTTCGGCAAGCCGTGAATAGTTCAATTCCCCAAGTGATCGTGCCTGATGCGGAAGCTGCGCTTCTAACTTTTGGTGCAATGACCCGAGCCGATTATGACGGCATTTTGGTGGGTATTACCGGTAGCGCCGGTAAAACAACCGCGAAAAACATGCTGGCTGAAATTCTTTCCCGGGCCGGTAAAGTCGTCGCGACGACGGGCAATCAGAATAACGAGCTGGGTGTTCCGTTGACACTGGCAGAACTGGGTGGGGACACCGAATATGCGGTTCTTGAGCTGGGCGCCGGGAAGCCCGGAGACATTGCTCGACTTTGCGAAATGGCACGCCCCAACATTGCTGTCTTACTCAATGTCGCTCCGGCCCACCTTGCAAACTTTGGCAGCCTTGGCGCTATTTCTGAAACCAAGGGCGCGTTGCTGGATGATTTGCCTGCGAATGGCCTGGCGGTTGTTAATGGTGACGATGTCCATGTAACCGATTGGCAGCAGCGGGCCGCGCCCACCCGATGTTTGACGTTTGGGCTCAATGGTGACGCCGATTATTGCGCCGCAGACCTAAAACTACAGGGCTTTTCTGGCTCGACCTTCATGTTGCAAACACCTGAGCAAGCCTTCGAAGTGATGGTGAACGTGCCTGGGCGCCAAGGCGTTTACAACGCGCTAGCGGCGGCAGCAGTAGCCGATGCTTTGGGCGTAAGTGCCTCAACAATTCGAGAGGGCCTCGGTGCTGTGAATCCTGCCCCAGGTCGGGGCTGTGTCGAAGTTTTATCTAACGACGTGGCGCTGGTCGACGACAGCTACAACGCCAATCCCATCGCAGTACGAGCGGCTATAGACGTTTTGGCGTCCGCACCGGGGTGCCGGCGTTTAGTGTTGGGGGCAATGCTGGAGTTGGGTCTTGATGAAGAACAATTGCATTTCGAGATAGGCACATACGCTCAAGAAGCGGGCATAGACGAGCTGTGGGTTGTGGGAGCTGAGGCGGCTCCAGCCGCTGTCGCCTTTGGGGAGGGGGCTCACTGTTTTGCTAGCACGGCTGAGGTCCTTGAGTTTTCGCCCAGGCTTGTGGGTGCCAATACGACATTGGTGAAGGCATCCCGTGGCGCTCGGCTTGAGGTCTTAGTCAGTCAATGGCTGACGGAGGGTAAGAGCGCATGCTGACTTGGTTAATGGGTGAGTTAATTGCAGTTGATGCCGGATTTGCTGTCTTTCAGTACATCACTTTGAGAGGCATTTTATCCGCGGCGACGGCGCTGCTGATCTCGCTGTGGGTGGGGCCTTGGATGATCGCTCGTCTTGATTATATGCAGATCGGTCAGTCTGTTCGTAACGATGGCCCTGAGAGCCATCTTGTTAAGTCGGGCACCCCAACAATGGGAGGGGCGCTAATCATTGTTGCCATTGTTTCTGGGAGTCTTATCTGGGGAGATCTCCAGAGTCGATACCTCTGGGTGGCCGTGCTGACGACGTTGGCATTTGGAGCTATCGGCTGGGTAGATGATTACCGAAAGGTGGTTGAGAAAGACTCCCGCGGACTGCCAGCTCGATGGAAATATTTTTGGCAGTCCGTCGTCGGGTTTATGGCGGCCATTTTTCTCTATACCACGGCCGTAAATCCTGAAGAAACGATTCTCTATGTGCCATTTTTTAAGGATGTGGCATTGCCTTTGGGATTGCTTTTTATTCCGTTCGCCTACCTTGTCATTGTGGGTACCAGTAACGCCGTGAACCTGACCGACGGACTTGATGGGCTCGCGATTTTGCCGACCGTGATGGTGGCCACTGGGTTAGGGACTATTGCCTATCTGACGGGGCATACATTTTTTGCCGATTATTTAAATATCGCCTACTTACCCGGGACGGGCGAGCTCGTGATTTTTTGCGGAGCGATAGCGGGAGCGGGCCTAGGATTTTTATGGTTCAACACCTATCCCGCCATGGTTTTCATGGGGGACGTGGGTGCGTTGGCCCTGGGCGCAGCCTTGGGTGTTGTCGCCGTCATTACTCGACATGAAATTGTACTGTTCATTATGGGCGGCATTTTCGTCATAGAAACCGTCTCGGTCATTATTCAGGTGGCATCCTTTAAGCTCAGGGGTAAGCGCGTATTTCGCATGGCCCCTATTCACCATCACTTTGAGCTAAAGGGGTGGCCCGAGCCCCGCGTCATTGTCCGGTTCTGGATTATTACCGTGATGCTCGTCTTGTTCGGTCTAGCGACCCTTAAACTGCGATGAGGGCCTGCGAATGACAGCGCGTCTTATTGCCTCCGAAGAGCGTCGAGCGGTGATGGGCCTAGGTGCCACCGGACAGTCTGTGGCGCGTTGGTGGCGCCGTCAGGGCTGCCCCTTTATGGCCTTGGATACTCGGCCTGAAATGTCTGATTCACTCTTGGCTAGACAGGCAGTAGGGGCAGAAACGCAACTGCATTTTGGTGATATTGATCGTTCGGTATTAGATGGGATTACCGAACTGGTTGTCTCGCCCGGTGTCGCACTGGAACACCCCTTGGTGCAATACGCCATCGATAATGACGTTCGCGTTATCGGTGATATCGATTTATTTGTAGCGGCTACCTCAGCGCCGGTTATTGGCATTACAGGGTCTAACGGTAAGTCCACGGTTACTGCACTCCTAGCGTCCATGATCAGTGCTTGTGGACGTCACGTGGCTGTTGGAGGAAATTTTGGCACTCCCGCCCTTGATTTACTGGAGCAAGCGGCCGATTTCTATGTGTTGGAGCTTTCGAGCTTTCAGTTGGAGCGTGCAAAGTCGCTAAATCTGGCGGTAGCAACAGTCCTCAATTTATCAGCCGATCATCTTGACCGACATGGAAGCTTGCCTCGGTACCATAACGCCAAACATAAGATTTTCCAGGGTGCTAGCGCTGTGGTGGCTAACAGGGCGGATTCGCTCACGCTGCCCTTGCTGGAGGGCGGTACACAGCAGGTGCTTTGGCGGCCAGCCGAACCTGACCTTCAAGAGTTTGGCGTTCGGGATTTTGATGGCACACCCCATATTTGTCGGGGTTTTACGCCCCTATTGCCGATCTCGGAGCTCAAGCTCAAGGGGGGGCACAATCTTAATAATGTTTTGGCAGCACTGGCCTTAGGAACAGCTGTCGACTTACCCATGGAGGGGTTGGTTGAGGGGCTGAAGCAATTTTCGGGATTGCCCCATCGCTGTGAGTTGGTTCTTGATAACGCAGGTGTGAGTTGGATCAACGACAGTAAAGGTACCAATGTAGGTGCCACTCGGGCGGCGCTTGCCGGGTTGGGCGGTCAGCAAAATGTGGTGCTCATTGCGGGTGGCGTGGGGAAGGGGCAGGATTTTACTGCCTTGTTGCCTGAGGTTCGGGAAAACTGCAGAAGAGTTTTAACGCTGGGTGAATCAGCTCGGGAAATCGAGCTGGCGTTGGGGGCCCACACCCCGGTACAGCGTGTCGAATCCATAGAGGATGCCGTCGCTAAAGCAGCGCTCTTAGCGCAGCCGGGTGATGTGGTTTTATTGTCTCCAGCCTGCGCAAGCTTTGATCTCTATTCGGGATTTGAAGCCCGGGGCGAGGCTTTTCGCGAAGCAGTATTGGGCAACGTGGAGCAAACCTCGTGATTGGGGTGTCTGCTCAAGATCGCGTGCATTTAGACCCGATGCTATCGGGAGTCAGTGCGGCGCTCGTTTTGGTTGGAGTGGTGGCAATAGCGTCAGCTTCTGTGGGGTACGGCGAGTGGCACTTCAATAACCCTTGGCATCACACCATGAGACATGGGGTTTATCTGGCGCTAGCAGTTTGCCTGGGGGCCGTGGCTTACCGCGTACCCGTGGATGTGTGGCAAAAAACCTCGGGGCTTTGGTTGTTGCTCGCTTTCGCGCTACTCATGCTGGTTCTGGTGCCTGGGGTAGGGCGCAATGTGAATGGCAGCCAGCGATGGCTACCCCTTGGCCCGTTAACCGTTCAACCCTCCGAAATCGCCAAATTTGCGTTGGTGATCTACATGTCCAGTTTTCTCGTTAGACACGCCGAGGCCGTGCAGCAGCACTGGCAAGGCCTCGCCAAACCGGTTGCGATTTTGGGGGTTACAGGGTTGCTACTGTTGATGGAGCCCGATTTTGGTGCCACCGTTATTTGCACTGGCACAGTGTTCGGTATGTTGTTTTTGGCCGGCGCTAGGCTCTCCTATGTGCTGTTGCTCGTTGGCACTGCGATTGGCGCGTTGGTGGTAATGATTGTGAGCGCACCCTACCGATTGCAACGGCTCACTGCGTATACCGATCCCTGGCAAGATCCATTTGGCTCGGGTTTTCAGCTCATTCAATCCTTAATTGCTTATGGCCGCGGCGAATGGTGGGGTGTTGGTCTCGGTAACAGCATTCAAAAATTATTTTACCTGCCAGAAGCCCATACTGATTTTGTCTTTTCGATATGGGCGGAGGAAACGGGATTCTTTGGTGCTCTGCTGGTCATCGGGCTTTACGGCGCGCTAATTGGACGGATTCTTTGGGTCGGTCGTCGCACGGAGCGCGATGGCGATTTGTTCCCCGCTTACATTTGTTACGGCGTGGCACTGATTTTTTCTGGGCAAGCCTTCGTGAACATGGGGGTAAGTTCTGGGCTGCTGCCAACAAAGGGGCTCACGCTGCCGTTTATCAGTTATGGCGGCTCAAGCCTGATTATGAGCTGCATCATGCTGGCAGTGGTACTGCGTATTGAGCGCAGTTCGCGAACCTTTAACGGGGAGCGGGTATGAACCGTGCGCCCCGTATTTTGATCATGGCTGGCGGCACGGGCGGGCATGTCTTTCCGGCATTGGCGGTGGCGCAGGTGCTGGAAAATAGGGGTTGGCTGGTAGACTGGGTGGGTACCGCGCGCGGATTAGAGAGTCGAATTGTGCCCGCCCACGGTTTTACGCTGCATACGCTGCCCGTACAGGGACTGCGCGGAAAAGGCTTATTGTTCCGAATCAAGTCCGTATTACGTTTGCTCTCCTCGTTTACTGAATCTCTTGGCTTGTTGCTCAAACTGAAGCCGCTGGTTGTGCTGGGGTTTGGCGGTTACGCCTCCGGTCCCGCCGGTGTGGCTGCGTTTCTGTTGCGTCGCCCTTTAGTTATTCACGAACAAAATGCCGTTGCCGGCACGACCAACCGATGGCTTGCACCCCTAGCAAAACAGGTTTTATTGGGTCTTCCCGGAGCCTTTGAGCTGGGCACTACGCGTCGACTGATGGGTAATCCAGTGCGTTCTGAAATCAGTGCCCTCTATGATTTAGACGACGAAATTCCACAGGTGTTTACCGAGGGCCGACCGCTGCGATTACTGGTGGTTGGGGGGAGTTTAGGTAGTGGCCCGTTGAATTCAGGGGTTCCCGCTGCGTTAGCGGGGCTCGCTGAGAACGATTCAAGGCGCCTAGACATTCGCCATCAGTGCGGAGATCAACATCTGGAACCCACTCAAGGGCACTACGGCGCTGCGGTGGGTGCTTCGATTGAGGTATTAGCGTTTATTGACGATATGGCCGCTGCTTATCAATGGGCTGATCTGGTGGTCTGTCGTTCGGGCGCGTTGACGGTCAGTGAGCTAATGGTTACTGGCACGGCCAGTATTTTAGTGCCACTTCCCCACGCTATCGATGACCATCAGACCCAAAATGCACGCATTCTCAGCGAAGCTGGAGCGGGCTGCTTGCTCCCCCAGGATTCCAGTTTTGGGCCGCAGCTGAGTGAGTTATTGCAGGGTTTCATTGCTGCCCCCCAGCGTCTCAAGGTAATGAAAGATAAGGCCATGGGGCTGGCGATGCCCAACGCCGCTCTCAAGGTTGCCGACGTGCTAGAGGAGGTGGCTCTTGCCTATTGATACCTCCAAGGCCATGACTCAGCAGATGGGCGGAATACAGCATATTTTTATGTTGGGTATTGGTGGCTCCGGCATGAGTGGTATCGCTGAGGTGCTAGCCCAACTCGGCTACCGCGTATCAGGCTCCGATATCGAGGACGGTTCGGTAGTGGCGCGTCTTCGCAAGATGGGCATAGAGGTACATATCGGGCACGACGCCCAAAATATTCAAGGTGCCGATGTTTTAGTGACATCAAACGCAGTCCCTCAGTCTGCCCCCGAGTTGGTGGCAGCGCGGGCAGCACGGCTTCCAATTGTGCCTCGCGCTGAAATGTTGGCTGAACTCATGCGCTACCGTCAGGGCATTGCTGTGGCAGGGACCCACGGGAAAACTACCACGACCAGCCTGCTGGCCTCGGTTTTTGGCGAGGCGGGCGAGGATCCGACCTTTGTCATTGGCGGGTTGCTTAACAACGCAGGCAGCAATGCACGTTTGGGTGCGGGCCAGTACCTTATTGTTGAGGCTGATGAGAGTGACGCCTCATTCCTGCACCTACTACCCATGGTCAGTGTCGTAACCAATGTCGAGGCTGATCATATGGATCACTATGCCGGCGATATTGCCAAGTACGAACAGGCGTTTCTTGATTTTCTACACAATCTACCTTTTTACGGGCTCGCCATTTTATGTCTAGATGACCCCGGTGTGCAGAGGCTGCTGCCGCAGATTACCCGCAGAGTTGTGACCTATGGTCGACACAGCGAGGCAGATTATTGTGTGTCCTCAGTTGCAGTGACTGGCCTGAAAACAAATTTTGAACTCTGCCGACCCCAGAGCCGCCCATCACTGACTATTAACCTCAATATGCCGGGGGAGCACAATGCCCTGAATGCGGCGGCAGCTGCCGCAGTTGCCACCGAACTCGGCTTGCCAGACGACGCCATTGAAAAAGGCCTATCACAGTTTTCGGGTGTCGGACGTCGATTTAGCCCTCTGGGTGAGGTCGTTTGGCGTGGTGGTACTGCGCAAATGATTGATGATTATGGTCATCATCCTTCGGAGGTGCGCGCTACGCTCAACGCGGCCCGAGCAGCATTTCCGAATCGTCGCATCGTGATGGTCTTTCAGCCGCACCGTTTCTCGAGAACTCGAGATTTTTATGAGGACTTTGTCGCGGTGCTCTCCCACTGTGACTTACTGATTCTGCTTGACGTCTATGCCGCAGGTGAGGATCACATTGCAGGCGCGGACACTCGCTCCTTAGCTCGCAGTATTCGGCAGCGAGGCGCTATTGATCCCATATTTGCACCGGATATCAAAAGTGTACCCGCGGTTTTGTGTGATGTTTTAGAGCAGGGTGATCTGCTGTTAACCCAAGGGGCGGGCAATATTGGTCAGCTTGCTCGGCAGGTGGCTGAGGCCGACTGTCTTGAGGTGTTGCTATGACCTCGGCTTTGCTAGCTGACGCTCGCTTCGCTGTTCTTATGGGCGGCACGGCTGCTGAGCGGGAGATTTCACTGCAGAGCGGCGAAAACGTGGCTTTGGCGCTTGAGGCGGCAGGAAGTTCCGTGGTTCGTATTGACCCCGCGGTAGGTCAGTGGGCGGAGCAGCTGTCGGGGGTCGATTTTGTTTTTAACTTACTCCATGGCCCCGGGGGTGAGGACGGTGTCTTGCAAGGCCTTTTCAATTTAATGGGCTTGCCTTATAGCGGGTCAGGTGTGCTGGGCTCTGCACTCACCATGGACAAGGCTCGCACAAAACAGCTTTGGTTGGGTATTGGCTTACCCACCCCTGAATTCACAGTGCTGACGGCAGAGTCCGATTGGTCTGACCTCATCGCCCAGTATGGGACGCTTTTTGTGAAGCCGGCTCTCGAAGGCTCCTCTATTGGTATGAGCAAAGCTAGCACAGCGGAACAGCTTGAGGCGGCGTGGGAGCGGGCACGCGCTTACCAAGGCGCGATTATTGCTGAGCGCTTCGTGGCGGGTACTGAATATACGGTAGCGATATTGGGTGATCGCGCGTTACCGGCGATACGCATTGAGCCGGCGTCTGAGTTTTATGATTTTGATGCCAAATATGTATCCGAGGCCACGGGGTTTTTCTGTCCATCAGGATTGTCTTCCAGTGAGGAGACTGAGCTGGCGGCACTGGCATTGAAGGCCTTCGCTGCGGTCGATGCTGCGGTTTGGGGGCGCGTCGATGTTATGCGAGATGCTTCCGGCGATTGGCAGTTATTAGAAATCAACACTATTCCTGGAATGACCAGTCACAGTCTGGTCCCCATGGCAGCTCATGCCGCGTCAATAACGCTGATCGAGTTGGTGACTGAAATTTATCGCCTAAGTCTGGAGGTTCGCCATGCCTCGTAATCAAGCGCGACAGGCTGTTCGCAATAAAACGGTGGTGGCAAGTGTGTCTTGGCGGCAGCGCGTACAACGCTTGTTATTAAAGATTGGTGTGACCCTAGGGTGCGTGGCAGTGCTACTGGGTGCCTTTATCACCGGATCTCACCTTATGGATTTGCGGGTAGAGCAGTTGGTGTTAGAGGGTGCTGTGGAGCACGTTGCGGTGACAGAACTGGAGATGCAGCTGGCCCCGACCCTACAGGCCAGTTTTCTGACACTTGATCTAGATGATGTGCGTGACCAGCTGGAAAGCATGCCGTGGGTCTATCGCGCCGGGGTGCGCAGACGCTGGCCCAATACGGTGGTTATTGAAATAGAAGAGCAGCGGCCTATTGCCCGCTGGGGTTTAGATGGCTTTCTGAACCATGAGGGCGAATATTTCCCGGGGGCGTTTGACGATCGATGGTCTGATTTGGCGCGTCTTGAGGGGCCTGAGGGCTCTGAAGGCAGCATGACCCGGCGCTATCAAAGTCTCGAAGCGCTACTGGAACCCACTGAGCTGCAAGTTGTAGCACTGCATGAGGATTCGCTTGGGCAAGTCAGTGCTGAGCTGCACAACGGGGCGCTGCTGCAGCTTGGTGCAGAAAAGCATCGAGAACGAATTGGACGATTTGTCACGCTTTGGCGTGAACAGCTCGCAGACCAGCCCGTCATGCGGGTCGATATGCGTTACGAGCACGGTGCTGCAGTGGCTTTACTACCAACATCGCAATGGGCTTCGGGAGATTTTCCCCTGGCTAACTGGCAGGAGACACCATGATGGTTAATACACCTGAAAAACGGATGATCGTTGGGTTGGATATTGGAACTTCGAAGGTTGTTGCCGTCGTTGGTGAAGTTGATGGTGAGGGCACGATTGAAGTTGTTGGCATCGGCTCCCACCCCTCTCGGGGCATGAAAAAAGGCGTGGTGGTCGATATTGAGTCGACAGTCAATGCCATACAGCGAGCCGTGGAGGAAGCAGAACTCATGGCGGGCTGCCAAATTCACTCGGTTTATGTCGGTATTGCCGGCAGTCATATCCGTTCCATGAACTCTCACGGGATCGTCGCGATTCGGGAGGGGGAGGTAGTGCCTGCTGATGTTGAGCGCGTTCTTGATGCGGCTCAAGCAGTGGCCATTCCTGCAGATCAAAAAGTGCTGCATGTATTGCCCCAAGAGTATGTCATAGACAATCAAGGTGGCATTAAAGAGCCCTTAGGAATGTCGGGTGTGCGACTCGAAGCCAAAGTTCACCTTGTGACCTGTGCGGTCAATGCTGCTCAGAATATTGAAAAGTGCATCCATCGCTGCGGACTTGAGGTGGATGGCATTATCTTGGAACAGCTGGCTTCGAGCTTTTCAGTGGTGACCCCTGATGAGCGGGACCTGGGCGTGTGCCTTGTCGATATCGGTGGTGGGACATCAGATATTGCCATCTTTACTGATGGCGCCATTCGTCACACCGGGGTTATTCCCATAGCCGGGGATCAGGTAACCAGTGATATTGCGATGGCGTTACGAACGCCAACCCAGCATGCGGAAGAGATCAAGATTCGCTACGCCTGTGCTTTGGCGCAACTCGCAGGTGCTGAAGAAACGATCAAAGTCCCCAGTGTCGGTGATCGGCCGCCACGAGATTTGTCGCGCCAGTCATTAGCCGAGGTCGTTGAGCCTCGCTATGACGAGCTGTTCACGTTGATTTTGGCCGAAATTCGCCGTTCTGGCTTTGAGGAATTAATCCCGGCAGGAGTCCTGTTAACGGGCGGAACATCCAAAATGGAAGGCGCGGTAGAGCTGGCTGAGGAGATTTTTCACATGCCGGTTCGTCTGGGGGCACCCCAGTACGCCAAAGGCCTCAACGACATTATTAGAAATCCAATTTATGCCACAGCGGTGGGTTTGCTGATTTACGGCGCCCGAGACGATGAGTCCTCGGGTATGCCGGGCAGCGGCCAACTCGCCGGCGGTTTGATGACAAGAGTTCGTGACTGGTTTGGAAGGCACTTCTGAGAATTTTCAGAATGTCTGACAAGGGGAGTGCCCGGGTGAACCTGGGCTTTGTAAAAAAAGGGGAGAGTGTCCATGTTTGAATTAGTCGATAACGCACCGCAGAGCGCGGTCATAAAAGTGGTCGGCGTCGGTGGCGGTGGTGGTAATGCCGTCCGACATATGATCGAAAATAACGTAGAAGGTGTGGACTTTATTTGCGCCAATACGGATGCCCAGGCTTTATCAGATATCGCCGCCAAGACGGTTCTGCAACTGGGAACTGGCATTACCAAGGGGCTTGGAGCGGGTGCAAACCCGGATATTGGCCGAGCAGCCGCGATGGAGGATCGCGATCGCATCGCCGATGCGCTGCATGGTGCCGACATGGTGTTTGTAACCGCGGGTATGGGAGGCGGCACCGGTACAGGTGGAGCGCCTATTGTTGCTGAAGTCGCCCGAGAAATGGGCATATTGACGGTGGCTGTGGTGACGCGCCCCTTCTCTTTTGAGGGTAAATCACGCCTCAAAATCGCCGAAGCAGGGCTTGGGGAACTTGAGCAGCACTGTGACAGTCTAATCACGATACCCAATGAAAAGTTGCTGGAGGTGTTGGGCAAAAATACCAGTCTCTTAGATGCCTTCAGAGAGGCCAATGATGTACTTTTAGGGGCCGTTCAGGGCATCGCTGAGCTCATCATTCGACCAGGCATGATAAATGTGGACTTTGCCGACGTGCGCACGGTGATGTCTGAGATGGGTGCTGCCATGATGGGTACGGGTCAGGCGTCGGGAGAAAACCGGGCGCGAGAGGCTGCGGAGCGCGCTATTAACAGCCCGCTACTTGACGATATTGACGTGAGTGGTGCCAAAGGGGTGCTGGTTAATATCACCGCTGGAATGGACTTGTCGCTCGGTGAATTTGCCGAAGTTGGCGACACGATCGAAGAATATGCGTCTGAAGACGCGACGGTAGTGGTTGGTACGGTTATTGATCCGGACATGGCCGATACCTTAAAAGTGACGGTGGTCGCAACCGGTTTGGGTGGTGCAGAAGCCCGAGTTCCGTTAGCGGTCGTAAACCGACAGCCCTCGGAAACCTTGGGTGTCACGTCGCCAAGTTATGGCGAAACGTACGATTTGCCACCCGGCAAGCGCGCACGTGTAGCGCAGTCGGGAGGGGCACAGCAGGCGGTGGCGCCTGCAGAGAGCGGAGCAGAGGAATATTTCGATATTCCAGCATTTCTGCGTCGTCAGGCGGACTAACCATGATTGGTGGTCCGCCCAGCTAAATTAAAGGGTGCGACCATGATTAGACAGAGAACGTTGCGAAATCCAATCAAGGCGACCGGCGTTGGTTTGCATACGGGTGAGAAGGTCTTTCTGACTTTGAGCCCGGCACCGATCGACAACGGCATTGTATTTCGGCGAACTGACCTCTCCCCGGTGCAGGAAATCCCCGCCTGCGCCAAAAGTGTCGGTGACACAACGCTCTCTACCAGTCTGGGTTTGGGTGATGCGCGAGTTTCCACGGTTGAGCACCTGCTTTCCGCCATGGCAGGTTTAGGCATCGACAACGCTTTTGTCGATGTCACTGCCCCAGAAGTACCGATCATGGACGGCAGCGCGGGTCCCTTCGTTTTTTTGCTCCAGTCTGCAGGCATTGAGGAGCAGGCTGCTGCGAAGAAATTTATTCGTATAAAACGCCCTGTCACGGTTCGAGATGGCGATAAACAAGCGAGTTTATTGCCGTTTGAGGGTTTTAAAGTCGCCTTCTCAATTGACTTTGATCATCCCGTTTTTAATGACCGATCAGCGTTCGCAGAGATCGATTTCTCAACCACCTCCTTCGTTAGGGAAGTCAGTCGCGCACGAACCTTCGGGTTCATGCATGAGATTGAACACCTGCGCGCTCAAGGATTGGCCCGGGGTGGCAGCGTTGATAACGCCATTGTTGTTGATGAGTTTCGTATATTGAACCAAGACGGTCTTCGCTATGAGGACGAGTTCGTTAAACACAAAGTCCTCGATGCCATTGGTGACCTTTATTTGCTAGGCCATAGCTTGATTGGGGAGTTTCGAGCCCACAAGTCTGGTCACGCTCTCAACAATGCGGTGCTGCGCGCTCTTCTGGCACAAGAAGATGCCTGGGAGATGGTGACCTTTGAAGACGCTGAAAAGGCGCCCATATCCTATGGTCCGGCCCCAATGTTGGTCACTGCCTGAGTCTTTTTTAAGGGTTATTGCACGGCATTGATCGAACTTGCTGACTTTCCCGCAGCCGCCCTGCGTGGCATAGTACGCATCCCGAGAACTTGAGCCCCTGATTTGAAACTGATCTTCGTCCATAGGACTGCCGCATCGCGAACGCTGGAAATTGGTCGTTGGTCTTGGGCTGCCCTGTCTGTTATTTGCATTGGCCTGCCTTTGGGATTAATGGCCATGGGCTATGAACTGGGTCAACGGCAAGGCGCATCGATTGCTCAAGAGGCACGGCTTTCTGAGGCTGAACTGAATGCGAGTCGCCGAGCGGGTGATCTGGCCCAGCTGTCAGCGGATGCACGTCGAAAGCTAGAAGCTATGACCCGCAAGCTGGCTGAACTGCAAGTAAGAGTGACAAGACTTGATGCCCTCGGTACCCATCTCACAGCACTGGCGGGTCTGGAGGGTGGTGAATTTAATTTTGCCGCGGAGCCAGCGTTAGGCGGGCCAATGATGCCGCTATTGCCCGAATCACAAACTTCATTGCCAGCGCCTTTGAAAGATTCCTTTGATGGTCTGTCAGTTGCACTGAGCGACCGAGAGATGCAGCTTGATATATTGGCTGGGCTTTTGTTTGACGCTGAGGCGCAAACTGAGGCCATCCCTGCGGGTCGCCCCGTGCTTAGTGGTTGGCTATCCTCGGCATACGGCAGCCGCACCGATCCTTTTACGGGCAAGCGAGCCTGGCATCAGGGGGTCGATTTTGCGGGGGCTGAGGGTGATCACATTATCGCGGTTGCGAGTGGTGTGGTTAGTTGGAGCGGCGAGCGCACGGGTTATGGCACACTGGTTGAAATTGCCCATGGCGACGGGTTAATCACGCGTTATGCCCACAACCGAGAGAACCGTGTTGAGGTGGGTGACCTCGTTCGTCAAGGCGATGTGATTGCGCTAATGGGGAACTCCGGGCGATCAACGGGCCCTCACGTACATTTCGAGATTTTTAAGCACGGCAGGGCGGTTGACCCCTCTAGCTACGTGCGACGCACTCTGCGTTAAGGGCAGGTTCCTCCTGCTGGTTTAGGCCGACTTCTGACAGAGTCGCATTCCTTCATCAATTCCTGAAGACTTTAAAATGATTGCTGACACGCTAAAAAAACTTTTTGGCACCCGAAATGACCGGGAGCTTAAACGTATTCGAAAGATGGTTATCCGTATTAATCGGCTCGAGGAAGAGTACGAAGCGCTGGACGATGCGGCGCTTTTGGCTAAAACCGATGAGTTCCGTGGGCGTTTAACGGGCGGAGCTTCTTTAGATTCACTCCTCCCCGAGGCGTTTGCCACGGTACGCGAGGCTGGACGCCGGGCACTGGCCATGCGCCACTTCGATGTGCAGTTAATCGGCGGGATCGTGCTTCACGAGGGCAAAATCGCAGAAATGCGCACCGGTGAGGGTAAGACCTTAGTGGCAACGTTACCCGCTTACCTGAATGCGCTGACGGGTAATGCCGTACATCTGATTACAGTTAACGACTATTTGGCTGCCCGAGATGCGGCCTGGATGGAGCCACTGTACGCATTTTTAGGCATGACGGTGGGCGTCATTAGGTCGGGACTAGGGCCCGCCGAGAAACGCGATGCGTACGCTTGCGATATTGTTTACGGCACCAATAATGAGTTCGGCTTTGATTATCTGCGTGACAACATGGCCTTTAGTATGGCCGATAAGGCGCAGGGAAATTTGGCCTTTGCCATTGTTGACGAAGTTGACTCTATTCTGATCGATGAGGCGAGAACGCCACTGATTATTTCAGGGGCCGCCGAAGATTCTTCGGATATGTATCGACGTATCAACAAGCTTATCCCGCAGCTGGCAGCGGCGACTGAGGTTGATGAAGGTGATTTTACGGTTGATGAGAAACAGCGCCAGATTGAACTTACCGAATCTGGCCACGAGAAAATTGAAAGCCTGCTCATGGCTCAAGGCCTGTTAGAAGACGACGATAGTTTGTACGCCCCCACAAACCTTGGTTTGTTACACCATGTTCACTCTGGCTTGCGTGCGCATGTACTGTATCAGCGTGATGTTGAATATATTGTTCAAGAAGGCCAGGTGGTTCTGATTGATGAGCACACCGGTCGAACGATGGCTGGACGGCGCCTCTCGGAAGGGCTGCATCAGGCCATTGAGGCGAAAGAAGGCGTCAACATCCAAAATGAAAGCCAAACATTGGCTTCAACCACCTTCCAAAATTACTTCCGCCTGTATGACAAGCTTTCGGGTATGACGGGAACTGCTGATACCGAGGCGTTTGAGTTCCGTCAGATCTATGGGCTTGAGGTTATTGTTATACCCACCAATAAACCCATGCTTCGCAACGATATGAATGACTTGGTTTATATGACTCAACAAGAGAAGTTCGACGCGATTGTTGAAGACGTAAAGTCGTGTATTGAAAATGGCGCTCCGGTACTTGTGGGCACCGCCTCGGTTGAGACATCAGAGGAGCTCTCGGTTCGGTTTAAAAAGGGCGCTATTGAGCACAAAGTGCTGAACGCAAAGTACCATGCCCAGGAGGCAGAAATCATTGCTCAGGCAGGGCGCCCCGGAGTGGTCACCATTGCGACTAACATGGCCGGACGGGGCACTGACATAGTGCTTGGGGGGAACCTTGAAGCTGAACTTGAAGCCGCGGGCGACCTCGATGCCGAGGCAGAAAAAGCCCTTCGGGAAGCTTGGCTGGCCCGCCATGACGCCGTGCTCGAGGCCGGTGGCTTACACATTTTAGGCACCGAGCGCCACGAGTCACGACGCATTGATAATCAGCTGAGAGGTCGCTCAGGACGCCAGGGCGATGCGGGAGTTTCGCGTTTTTACCTGTCTTTAGAAGATAGCTTGATGCGAATTTTCGCCTCTGAACGTGTCAAAAGCTTTATGCAGGCATTGGGCATGGAAAACGGAGAGGCCATTGAGCATCGTATGGTCACCAACGCGATCGAAAAAGCCCAGCGCAAAGTGGAGGGCCGTAACTTCGATATTCGAAAGCAACTCCTTGAGTATGACGATGTTGCCAATGACCAGCGGCGCATTATTTACCGTCAGCGAGATTCCTTGCTTGGTGAAGAAGAGTTAACTGAAACGATTACCCAAATTCGAGCGGACGTTGTTAACGGATCGGTTGACAGTTTCATTCCCCCCATGAGCGTCGAGGAACAGTGGGATGTACCGGGACTGGAACGACAGCTTGAAGCCGAGTTTGCGGTAACGCTGCCCTTGCAAGCGTGGCTTGAAGAAAATAAGGGGCTTCATGAAGAGTCGCTGCGGGACAGGATTGTTGAGGAAGTTCAGGCGGCCTACGACACCAAGGCGGGTGTGGTCGGGGACAACATGCGCCAACTTGAAAAGCAAATTATGCTGCAGGTTCTCGACACGCTTTGGAAAGAACACTTGGCAACTATGGATCAGCTGCGTCAGGGCATCCATTTACGGGCCTACGCTAATAAGAATCCCAAGCAAGAATACAAGCGTGAGTCTTTTGCACTATTTGAGTCACTCCTTGAGCGTTTGAAGCACGAAGTGGTGCGTTTTTTAAGCCATGTGCAAGTGCAGCGTCAAGACGAGGCGGCAGAAATTGAACGCCGCCGTCGAGAAGATGCGGCTCGTCAGCAAGTGGCCTTTGAGCATGCTCAAGCTTCAGCGACGCCTGACGATGGTGCAGCGCCATCGGTTGCTAAGCCGCAGACCGTCGTCAGAGAGGCGCCGAAGGTTGGGCGCAACGATCCCTGTCCCTGTGGCAGTGGCAAAAAATACAAGCAGTGTCATGGGACGCTTAGCTGATGTCGCGACCTGTAGCAGGGGTGCGTCTCGGTGTTGCTCAGGCGGGCATAAAGCATGTCGATCGTGACGATCTTGTGCTTGTCGAGTTAGCTCAGGGCAGCGCTTGCGTGGGTCTCTTTACTCAAAATGCCTTTCGAGCAGCACCGGTGCAAGTTGCACAGCAGCACCTCGAAGATACTGCGGGCAAAACGCGTTATTGGCTGATTAATACGGGAAATGCAAATGCGGGTACAGGTTTAGAAGGTTACAAAACCGCAGAGCTAACTTGCGCGGCGGTTGCTGAAATGCAGGGTTGTCACGCAAACGAGGTACTGCCTTTCTCTACGGGTGTTATCGGGGAACTTTTGGCTGGGGAGCCTATTGTGAACGCTTTGCCGAATATCTGTGCCGACCTAGCGGAGGATCATTGGCAACGCGCTTCCGAGGCTATTTTGACGACAGATACCCAAGCTAAACTGGCCTCTCGTGTGATTTCAGTTTCAGGCAGCGACGTGACGCTAACGGGTATGGCAAAGGGTGCGGGTATGATTCGGCCCGACATGGCCACTATGCTGGCATTTGTGGCCACCGATGCCGAAGTATCACCTGCAGGCCTCGATGGCTTATTCAGGCAGGCAGTGTCGGCAAGCTTTAATCGTATTACCGTCGACGGTGATACCTCTACAAACGATGCCGCCATGCTGGTTGCAACAGGTCGCTCGGGTATTGCGATTGAAGCTGCAGGTTCAGAGGCTTTATTGGCTTTTACAGAGGCCCTTGAGAGTCTTTGTTTGGAGCTTGCCCAAGCGATTATTCGTGACGGAGAAGGGGCGACCAAGTTCGTCGAAGTCAAAGTTGAGGGTGGCATCGACGCCGATGAGTGCGATGCCGTGGCTTATACCATTGCGCATTCTCCCTTGGTAAAAACCGCCCTATTTGCCAGTGACCCTAACTGGGGTCGTTTACTGGCGGCCATTGGTAGGGCGGGCCTAAAGAACCTTTGCGTAAACAATGTGTCACTGTACTTAAACGACGTGCTGATTGCTGTAAATGGTGCAAGGGCTCCCGACTACACGGAGGCCAAAGGTCAAGCCGCGATGGCTGCGCCCGAACTGACCATTTGCGTTGATCTTAACCGCGGTGTGGCTAGCAGCTGCGTATGGACTACCGACTTTTCCTATGATTACGTGCGCATTAATGCAGAATATCGGACCTGATAACTTTGCGTGAACTGCATGTTGCCGTGGGCGTGCTGACTGATGCCCAAGGGCGTATCCTCATTGCGCGCCGACCCGCCAAGCTTCATCAAGGTGGGCTGTGGGAGTTTCCCGGAGGTAAAGTTGAAGCGGGTGAGGCACTTTCGGAGGCTTTGGCCCGTGAACTCAAAGAGGAGCTGGGTGTTTTATTAGAGGCCAGTGAGCCCTTGCTTGAGGTTCGTCACGACTACGGTGATCGAAAGGTCTTTTTGGATGTGCATCGCGTGACCGCTTGGCAAGGCGAGGCACGGGGAATGGAAGGGCAGCCGCTGGCCTGGATTTTACCGTCGGCTCTAGAAGATTTTAAATTTCCGGAGGGAAATATTGCCATCGTTAAAAAGCTGAAGTCGGCTTAACTACCAACTACCAACTACCAACTACCAACTACCAACGACCAACGACCAACGACC
>ERZ887851.103-NODE-103-length-79703-cov-18.475944_pt1 | contig 79703 bp, 67 predicted proteins | sample MGYA00521100_ERZ887851 | MGnify/ENA primary metagenome ERZ887851 (study PRJEB32303, sample SAMEA104408602) | aquatic metagenome | biome: Brackish water; feature: Pelagic; material: water | place: Baltic Sea | collected 2014-06-06T16:11:00 | depth 11,444 m ... | reverse complement strand
GCCACCGGCGGGGATCGCGAAGAGCATGGTATCGGTCTCGCCTAAATCGGCATCTTCCATCATTTTTCCCCATGATTTAGCGTACTTACCGGGGTCAGACACCGAGATGAAGATGTACAGTGTGGCAACCCCGGGGCCGGCACCGATATTATTCTTCGTGGAGCCTAGGCCGGTGCCTTCAAAGACGGATGAAGTGACCACGGTTGCGATGCCCTCGACCTCGGATAAAAAAGTTGCCCAGTCCGCCGATGCGGCATTCATTGCAAAGGAGGCATCCATGCTGTCGTAGGATGGGTGTGCAACCGAAACCAGGTGAGAAATAGTGCTTTCGCCCGCAGCGACAACTTGCCTCAGAATAGCGACACCACCCGACTGTTTGCCAGTGGGAGAATCCCAGTATTTGGTCATTGCGGCAGCAAAGGCAGGCGGATCAGACACCTCCATGGCATAAACCATACCGACTGGCTGAGTGGGTGGAGCGTGGCCATCAGCCTGTGCCAGCATGCCTGTGAACGCCAGTACCATGACCGATAATAACGTGGTTAATGTTCTCATATTGCTTTCCTTAATTTATCTGAATAAGACCTTACGGTTTTGCGTGAGTAAAAGCCTCCGCCCATGATGGCAAGGAGGCTGACGTGAGTCTGAGTTGCCTCAGGGTGTGTTCATGACTTGCGATTGGTAGACCCGCCCAGCATCGCAACTGACGATATCACCGTAGAGCGCATTCCACTCGTTTGTGAGACCTTCATTCCACCAGATGTGGGTGAAATTGGCGTAGGCCGAGTGTTTGGGGTAGCCCGTGATCCATTTGAAGCTAATGGCGTTGTCGATGCCTGCGGGTGCACCGGCTCGTGGCCACAATTGGACTATCCCAAGGTCAGCGCCAGTCAGTCCGCGAGCGGTCAGTGCTTTAGCAAAGGCAATGTTAGCAACGAGTAAGTCCGCATCGCCTTTGCCGTCTTGATAAAAGCAGTCTGAAAACTCTGTTATGTGGTCACCTTGTGTCCAGTCGTTGGCTGGGAGCACATCCCAAGCCCCCCATTCGCTGTGCGAGCATTGCTCAAGAAACTTGTTTGCCTCCACAAAGAGCTCTGCGCCATGCTCGGCGCGCTTGTCCAAGTCGGCGCCATAGTCAGCATAGTTTTCCCAGTAGCCGAGCCACGTAAAGTCGGTGGCGTACTGGCCATCAGAAAAATCTGGCCACATGAGTTGCCCCACGTGGTTTTGAAACGCATCGTGCTCCTCTGCCCAGGCATTGACGAGCGCTGCGTGTTTAATGGATTGTTGGTAGCCGTCTATCCCGTCCTTGAAGCTACATCCGTAAATCTCTACGGGGTTGCCCATGCTCCATTCCGGTTCGTTGGCGGCATGGTTGTCAGCAAGCGCCACAGAGGCGGCGGCGATACCAGCAACCCCAATCAGTAGTCGAAAATTCATCAAATTCTCCTTGTCATATAATGTGGACGCCGCGACCGCTGTTGCTGGCGCGACGCCATCGGTTTGTTGAGCCGCCATTAGGGCCGATGAAGCACTGTCTCAATGTTCAGCTGCTCACCACTACAGTCAGCATAGTTCTGCTCGTACTCACGTTGACCGCGCCAGCCTCCCGTTGCCTCCGACTTTCGTCGGCTCATAAATGACTCCATATCGGGATAAACAGCTAAATGAGCGAACTCCCCAGGCATGTTTGCAGCACCAGTGTGAGGAAAGACGACGGCCCATCCGATCATGCCCGTGGGGTTATCAGTGAGCTCTGCCACGTACTGGGCATGCTTTTGTGACAGCTGTTCAAAGCCTACTTTGGGCGTGCACCAATTCCAAGTGACGTAGCGCTCATCATCGCTTTCAAGCGCTTCACGGTTAGCGTAAAGCACTTGAGAGTGCGCTTGTTTGACATCGCAGACTGCCAGTTCTTGCCAACGTTCGTTCAGTGCCATCCCCGACTTTGAAGTGAGCCACAGGTCCCAGGACTTACCCCAGCGCTCGTAATCGCTGGCCAAAAACTCGACAAAATCGTAAGGCCAGGGGCGCGCCAAGGTCTGGTGCGAAAAGAGTGGGAATTGACGAACAAAAACGGGGTCGACATCGTTTTTTTCAGCCCATGCGAAATAGTCTTCGACCATGGCGTGGTAATCGTCAAGGCTGACGCCCGGATTGAGTTTGCATAGGTTCGCCTGCAGGTTAAATGGCTGCTGAACGTTCATACCATTCAGCATGTGGTCATCTGCGAGGACCCAAGAAGAGGTTAAGATCGGCAGTGCCAGCAGGACGCGCCAAGCTGATTTTAAGAATTGCATCGTTTACTCCTATTTTTCCTTTTATTGGGATTGTCTTCTCGGGCAAAGTGAGAATCATTTGCATTGCATTGCATTGCATTGCATTGCCTGAGACAGTGCGTCTACCACGCCTGTTCAGATCAAAGTAAGTGCGGTGTTGACCAGCAGTAAAGCAACATTTGAGCGGTCCGGTGTCACGATAATGCAACACCGATTCAGTGTGAGTCAGTTACCCTGCTGCGCCGCGGGGAGCGCGGACTAAGAGATAAAAAACGCCCCCACTTGCCAGTATGGCCGCGGTGATTAGCGCCTCTACTGGGCGCTGCAAGACGATATAGATCAGTGTCCAGCCGGTAATGCCGAGAAAAATGAGTGGCGTGATCGGATAAAACGAGACTCTGAATGGGCGACGTAGCTCCGGTTGTCGCCAACGCAGTATGAAGAGCCCGAGCACCGTGGCGAACGTATTGAGTGCCATGGTGGCGCCGGAGAAAACGAGAATCTGCTCGAACGAGGCACTCCAGAGAAAGAGTAGCGCAGTAGATGACTGCAACAGGATGGCGGTGACAGGAATGCCATCCCGATTTTGTCGCGCGAGGGGGGCAAATCGCGGGTAGTCTTGACCGATGCGCTGCAATACCCGGGGGCCAGCAAGAATCATTGCGCTGATAGTCGAAATCAGCAGTAAGGCAAGCAGGAGACCCATTGAGGCCCCCAATGTGGAACCGAATGCAAACTCTGCGGCAATGACGCCAATTTCCACCTTGCCGATCATGGCGTCCATCGGTGCCACCGACAAAAAGACGTAGTTAAGGAGGCAGTAAAGCACCGCTACCAAAGTGGTGCTGATACCGAGAACCCATGGCAAACTCTTTTGCGGCGAGGCCAGCTCGCCGCTGATGTAAGTCGCTGCATTCCAACCAGAGTAGGCGTAGTTCACATAAATCAGTGAGACCGCAAAGGCCCCACTGCCCAGCAGCGCTCCCGAGTCGCTTGTCCAAGTGAAGTCCGCCTGATGATCCGTTGACCCTAGTAGCAGCGCGGCGGCCGAGAACCCGAGGATCAAGATGAGTTTCACCAGTGTAAAAATGGTTTGTGTCCCGCCACTGCGGCGATGACTAGTGCAATGAGCTGCAGTCAGCAACACAATTGCAACGGTGGCAACCCACGTTGGGTTAACGGATAAACCGCTTGCGCCTAAGTAGCTGCCCAGTGTCAACGCCGCGAGCGCAGTGGGGGCGGCAAAGCCGACCGTTGCAGAGACCCACCCAGAAATAAAGCCGGCACAGGGGTGATAAATTTCATTGAGAAAATGATATTCGCCGCCCGACTTCGGAAGGGCGGCGCCGAGCTCTGCATAGCTCAGAGCGCCGCAAAGTGCCGAGATTCCTCCGACCACCCACAGCATGATGAGAACAGGTGCGGATTGAATATCCATTAGTTGAAAGCCCAGACTCGTAAAGACGCCCGTCCCAATCATATTGGCAATGACGACTGCGGCAGCGACGTTAGGTGGGTAGTGAGACATGTATCGATTTGCTCTACATGATCCAGCCGAGTAGCCAGTAGGTCGCCATGCCGGTGATTAGCGAGAGAATATGGTTGCCGCTGATTTTGGCGACGATCGCTGTGCCGACGAGGCCCGCGATTTCAGGGAGACCGGCGGCCAGTTCGCCATTGGGCGTGGTTAATAGCGAGATCACGAGTGCCGCCATCACTGTGGGGGCAACATACTCGAGTGCCTGCAACATGATGGGCGGGAATTGATAGCGAGCCAACGCAAAGATAAAAAAGGCCCTCATGATGTAAGAACCAATCCCCGTCAAGATGATCGCGGTCACAATCATCGCTGACCTCGACGCGTAATCAGCAACATGATGACGACACTAATGAACACGGCCACTAACAGGCCAGCCCGATTAGGGAGCTCGGCAAACAGATAGGTGATGATCATGGCGAGTATGGCTGCCCCGATTTTATCCGGGCGGTTACTGGCTGCCATCATCAGGCTGACGAACAGCACTGGCGCGGCAAATTCGACCCCCCAGCTAGCGGGAATAGCAGGGCCCAGTACGACACCTATTGCTGTAAATAGCATCCACAATGACCAAAAAGTGAAGCCTGCAGCCAAAAAGTAGTGCCTAAAAGTGTCGGGTTCCTTGATCGGGTTCAATTGGCTTAAGACAAACACCTGATCAATCAGGACATAAGGTCCGACCCATCTGAACCAGGTGGGCTGATGTTGAAATTGCGGCGCCAACGCAACGGAATAGAGCATATGGCGTGCACCTACCACCAAAGCGGCACTGACGGCGGCGGCGACCGATGCCCCCTCACCAATTAAGGTAAACAGCGTCACCTGTATGGCGCCACCAAAAATAATGGGGGATGAAGACCATCCTAGCCACTCTGGGATACCGGCATTAGCTACGACCACGCCAAAAACAAAGGCAAAGGGAATGGCAGGAATAAACAATGGCAGGGCGCCCGCAGCGCCGCTGATAGCGGGTGAAAATCGTTTGGTACTCATGGGGTCATACCGACAACCCGCAGGGGTAACATGATGGGGTGAATAGGGAGCGCATACAGTACGTCGTGGGTTTCCTGCTAGGGCGAAGTGCCGCGAACAGCGGAGCGGACTCGCTATACAAGGTCGAGGTGACTACCGGGATACTGCAGCAGCGGATGTTTCATGATAGTCCTTACTCACGGGCTTGATGCTGGCTGTATCGATCCACCCAATTCGCTCGAACTGCAACGACGCAGTAGCTGGCTTGGAGGGCATTCGAACACATCCAGTCTCATACAGACAAGCCCAGCGTGACGGTCGGCTGGCGATGCGGATCCGCCGCTTGTCCTGCTTGCGAGACGCGATTTTAGATATGATGACGCCATGACGAATGGCCACTCAATCAAAAAATTAGCCAGTGCTCTGGTAATTTGGCGCTCGTGCGTTGCTGACCGCTGCCACTGGCGTATGGTTAGTGTGAAATGAATAAGCATAGGCTTCGTAGTGTGGTTCGAGAGAGAGCGGCTAATCATGGGTGGGTTTGATTGGGCAATGCTGAGCGGGTGTCGATGACGCAGTCCCCTGAACGTATAGCCTTTTTTGATGTGCTTCGGGGCGTCGCGCTGTTTGGTATCTTGGTCGTCAACGTGTTTAGCTTTGGCGCTGATGCGGCCGTATGGACAGATGCAGCAGACCGTGTTGCCTGGACGCTCAAGCATATCGTCTTTGAATCAAAGTTCTGGGCGCTATATAGCGTATTGTTCGGCATCGGCTTTTACCTGCAGCGCATGTCTCCCACTTACACGTTGGCACGTGCTGTTCGCAGGCTGTCGGTACTGATGGCGTTGGGTTGCCTGCATGCTTTGTTGTTCGAGGGCGACATTCTCATGCTGTATGCGGAGCTGGGCGTGCTCTTACTGTGCCTCAACGGGCTGCCCAACCGTTGGCTGCTAGGTGTTTGTGTGGCACTTAGCCTCAGTTTTCCGCTCGGACACCTGCTGGGAGATGACCGCGGCGACGAGCGGCCGCCTGAGAATAGCGAGGAGGCCATTGAGTGGCTTGAGGACGACTTGGCGCACTCACCGTTATCGATTGGTGGCTTTAGCGATGTGGTCACTTACCACTCAGGTAATATCCCCGAGCGATTCTGGGCCGATTGGCAATATCCAGATTCAGGATTATTGGTGCTCACTTTCTTTTTACTGGGCGTCTATTTTATGCGCGTTGGGTGGCCTAGATTACAGATGCTCTCGTTTCAATCGGGTTATCGCCTGGCGGCGAGTTTTTGGCTGGCGGGCCTTTTTTTGATGGGAGTAGAGCGTTACTTAGCCCTAAGTGTGGGCTATGACGCGTTCGGCAAATCAGATGCGTCAGCGCTCTGGGTTCTGTTGGGAGACCTTGTCTACCTTTGCGCTACGTTCCTGTTAACGGGTGCTTGGTTTGTCAGCGTGTGGTGCTGGACGCAGGGCAACTGGGCCACGGCGCTTCGTGCGCGCGTTGCAAGTGCGGGCCGGGTGAGTCTGTCGGCATACCTCAGCCAAACGCTCATTTTTACGACGGTATTTTATGACTATGGCTTCGGCAAAGCGTTTGAATGGGGGCCGTTCGCGGTATGCTGCTTTGCGGTAGTGGTTTATTTCGCACAGTTGATGATCTGTCACTGGTGGTGTGAGCGATTCCGTCTGGGGCCGATGGAATGGTTGTGGCGGTCCCTAACGTATCTTCGCTGGATGTCGATTCGGTAATTTGGGTTGGGGCTACTAACTGGTGCTCCCTGAAGACGTCGCTTTCTCGAACACCCAACCGTGGCTCACTGCAATGAAACAGGTCTTAGCGTTACCGGTTAGCGTGATTGGTGGGTTGCGTCGGACTGCCTGTGTGCAGTCCGGGAGCGAGCCGCATCGCCTTTAAAATTAATGACTGCGGCGACACCGTCACATCATCTTCCAGCGTGGCGCCGCCCATCAGCATTGAACCATGGTTGATCACGGTGTTGTTGCCAATTGTGGTTCGTGCCACGTTGAGTATGCGATTCTCAAAGCTATGGAGCTGCATCTGACCATTCACCACGCAGTCATCACCAATATCAACTGCGTGCCAATCAGAGAGCTGTATGGGTAGCCCGATCAGGCTTCGTTGGCCGATTCGACAGCCAAACCGCCGCAACAGCGGGTTAGCCAGAGCGGTTCCCGCAACAGTACTCATAAAGCTTGCCATGAGTCGAAAAAAACAGTCTTGCGCGAGAAAATACGCGAAATGCCGCACCGACCAAAAAGGGGCGCTATTTTTCGCGCCCCAAGAGTTGCCCACGAGAAGATACTTTATGAGCAATGCAAGAAGCGGCAAGCTGATGGGGAACAGGATGCTGGTGATCAGTGCTGCCCCAATATTGCTGAACCCCACTGCATTGAGGGATACCAGCAACATGGTGGCGATAAAGACAGTGAGGCCTGGTACGACACCGACGGAGGCAAAGTCATTTAAAACAAAGCGCATTATGAAGATCCACCAGGAAGGCTTCGGGTGAACTGGTTGTGCCTGCTGCAACGTTGCGCCAAGTGATAGTGGCGGGTTTCCTGCGAGAACCCGTTGGAGGTCTGGGCGATCTCTGTATTGCTCTCGGTAGTCATGAGGTCCAATTGGCGTCGAAACCCCCAGAAGCAAATTGCCGGGCAACGCGCCAGGTTCAATCATTGCGTTATTACTAGCGAAGAAGCCCGCGGGTAATCGGAGTGGTTTTACCAAAAGAAATGCGCCGTGCTCATCCAGGACGTTACAGTAGCAACCTTGTGCAATAAAAATATTGGCATCGGCTTCGAGTTGCTCGGGCAATACATTAACGAGCGCGTCGCATTCTGAGGCCCCGACTTGCGAGAATTTTACACCGGCTAGTGCTCGCAGATATTGCCCTGTCAGACTCCAACCCCACATTTGCTGGATTTGATTCATTTTAGTTTGTCGGTATCGGGCTAGCGTGCCCGTGAGGCTGACGGCGCCAATCCATCCAGACGGAGTGGGCGTCAGCCGAAGGAAGAGGCAGATCAGAAGCGAACTAGAGAGCACGCCAATCCAGATGCCGGCGATGCCAGCGCCCCCTATTGCCAGAAGGCCGCTGAGTGTGAGTGCAGTATCATCTACGCTGAGCGTGTTGAGCGCGTCTAGGCCAAGAAAAAACGAAGCGATGAGCGCGATAAACGCGCCGGGAATCACCACTAATGACAGTTCGAGTGCGAGTTGCAGCAAGACATTGCGAACGTCGATGGCGGCCATTATGAGTCGATTGCGCTTTGGGTGATCGGGCGTTTTCACTGGATGGAGCTTGCCCACCGGAGACCCTGGAACACCACTAATTTGTGAATAAGCGTCGCAAGCACCTTGTAGCGATGACAACGGCGTTAACCACGAGCCCTCTGCGAGGATGCCGCCGGCTGACACCATGGCTCGACTCCCCACTCGAGCGCGGGGGCCAATGTGTATGGCTTTTAGGGTGAATAGCGAAGATTCCCATTCGATCGTGCTAATTTGCGCGCCTGCCTGAATCACAGCGCCTTCCTCAATCGTCATCAGAGAGAGCGGGCCATACCACTCGGTGCTTTGTGCAATGAAGGCGCCGGGGTGAATATGCGCGCCAAGACGACGTAGAGCCCAATTAAAAAGCGTTGGACTTCTCAGGCCATTCACCAGCGGCCTCAAGACAAAGCCCGCCTGTTGTTCCAGCCACCAAACCTGCAGGTGGTGCCGGGAATATTTTTGGTAGCGGCCCGGTTCTAATGTGGCTTCTAATCCCATTACAACTTGTATCAAATGGAGAAAAACGACCCAGCTCAAATTCACGAAGGGCACGATCATATAGAGGCAATACGTAATAATGGTCGCGCCCAAAAAGCCCAAGATATCGCCTGAAAGTAGCAATACCTCTGGGTCAATAATCGCCAGTCCTAGTCCCGCAACGAGCACCAGCGGTACGCGAAGTAATACAGCGGCACTGGCCTGCAGTGCACTGAAAGTGCGAAAGGAGTACACATTGCTCTCGACCTCAGCGTCGTCGCGAGTCGGTGGGGTAAGATGACTGTCCTCGGATGCTACTTCGGGTTGAATCGTGTCAGCGAGTGCCGCGATATCTGCGGCACAGCGATGTTCGCTAAGCAGAGATCTGACTGTCACGGGGTAGCCCGTCGCTTGCAGTGTTTGTGTGAGTTGAGCAATGGCAATGGAGTGAGCGCCCCACTGAACAAAGTCGTCGCGCCAACCAAGATCGCTTCCCAGTTTTGCCCGACATAGCGCTAGCACGCGGACGTCGAGCGACTCACCGAGGGCGTCATCTTGTTGTGGGCTAAGCACCGGTCTCTGGTCGGATGTGCTGGAAAGCGCCGAAATCCGCGGTAACGCGCGCCGATCGATCTTGCCTGACGCGGCCACGAGGTCAAATTGGTCAATGAGAAAGACTCGACTGGGTACCGCATAGGGGGGAAATTTTTGTCCCACGAGCGTTTGTGCTTCAGCCAGTAGCGGCTGCCCAAGTAGCTGCACACTCGCGTCCCGTTGGGATTTATGCCAGAGCAATGGCGCGCGAACAAAAGCGATCAGCTCATTGTTTTGACAATCGAGTACCGCAGTTTCGAACTCGGCAAAGTGATCTTGTAATAGCGACTCAATTGGCTGCGCTTCGACGCGGAACCCCCTTACCTTGAGCTGTGCATCGAGACGACCGTGAAAATGGACTCTCAGGGTGGTGGGGTCAACGTGGCATCGATCACCCGATCGATACAGGCGACCGAATTGGGGGTGGGTGATAAATTGTGCGGCCGTGGCCTCAGCTCTATTGCGGTAGCCCTGTGCCAGCTGGCAACCGCCAATGCAGAGCTCGCCCTCTGTGCCATGCGGGAGCAGCGCTAATGTCGCCGGATCAAGAATGAAGTAGGTCACTCCTGCGAAAGGGCTGCCAATCGTGACTGGCTCATTGGGCCGCAACAGTTGCCGACTGGTGTCCGTACTCACCTCGGTGGGACCATAAGTATTGACGATCTGCCGGCGCGCCCTCGACCATGGCTCAACCAGTGAGGCGGGAAAAGCCTCTCCAGCTGGCACGATATAGCGACAAATAGGATAAGGCAGATCAAGTTCAGGGTTGGTGGTTAAGGTGGAGAGCAAAACGGGCGGGCAAAACAACGCGGTAACACAGTGATCCCTGAGAATCGGGAGCAGTTGTGGACCAGAGCGCAATGCTGCCTTGGTGAGTAAGACAACCTCGCAGCCGGCGACCCAGGCGCTATACATTTCAGAAATGCTGCCGTCATAACCGAGCGAAGAAGTGAGTGAACTCGCATCACTACCAGGTACAAAATCATAAAACGTTGCATACGATTGCACGAGATTGATATATCCGGCATGGGGGCATTCAACTCCTTTGGGTGCGCCGGTGGTGCCGCTGGTGTAAAAGAGGGAAGCGATTCGCTGGGTTGGCGAACCCTGATCAGCGTTAGGGTTAGACAGCGACCTCAGGGTAGAGGATGCAGTGCGGCTATCTGCAACTTTCAGTGACTCAAGAGAACATATCGACATTCCCTCTATCGCAAGAGATGTGTCATTGGTTAATGCAAGTTGCGGATCAGTGATTAGCAGTGCGGGCGCCGCATCGTCCAATATCTGTTGGTAAAGATGGCTAGGTGACTCCGGATCAATAAAGACTTGCGTCGCGCCGGCCTTGAGAATGGCTAGGTGCAGCGCCACAGTGTCGACAGAGTCTTGTCGCAAGTGCACGGCCACTATCTCATCATGCCCGCTCAGGTGCTGTCGGATATAGTCAGCGAAGCGATTGGCTTTTGCGTCGAGTTCGGCGTAGCTGAAAGATTCCCCCGATTCGGGAATCGTGAGCGCAGTAAAATCTGGGAATCGTGCTGCCGAGCGCTCAAAAATTTCATGTAGCCAGCGCGCACCTATCTGATGGCGATGCTGCCCCCAGCTGTCCCTCGCTGCGGGCTGACTGAGTACCGTTTTGAGGGGGGGAGGTTTAGTGCTCTCCGCCGCGACGCTGCGGTAGCGCAGCCAGGCAGCGGTCAGCAATAAGAGGAGAAGCGTTATCCATAGGAGGCTCATAGGTCTGAACAGTGCGGGTGCGGCGTGCGCATCTCAATCGAAGTAGGATTCCATCTTACCGCGACGGCGTGTATCCAGTGTCACGCAGTGAAACCCGCCGCCCATCATGCGCGAGTGTCTCAGCTTGAGCGGAACGACCTCCATGTGGTGGCTTTCTAGCAGCTTGATGAGTGCTGTTTGATCGCGATCGACGACGACTGTATCGGGACCTAAACTAAACAGGTTCATATCAATCCACTCGCTGCCGATCGCTTGTTCTAGATAGTCTGCGGTGTAGCGATCCTGATTTTCCATGGGGGGGCTAAAGAGTATCTCCCATTGCTTTAAAAAGGGTGGGATGGTGTCCGGCGATAACCGTGCGGGATTGGCGAGTAACAGCCCGGGCTTGAGTGCGACTAAAGTCGAGTCAATATGGCTGCCATAATAGACGTCTTTCATAAAGTGCACGGTGAACTTGTCTCCTAGGACGCGTTGCAACCAGCGACCGCCCAGTTCATTGCCCGTTGCACTCACGAGATACAGCAAATCGCGACCAAATCGTAATACATTGGCCGCATCAAAGGCGGGTTCAATATTACGAGGAGTCGGTGCTGATACGTCGTATTCAAACAACCGGTCTTCGAGCATGGGCTGGGGGGCCGCGAACCAATTCGCGCCCTCCTCGAGATACTCCATGAGTAAACGTCGATAGGAGCCTGTTTCGAGGGATCGGCCTCTAATGACGTTGGGTGTTTCGATAACGGTATCGCCGATAACGAGCAGCACGTCTCTGGGGCAGTAGTTATAGTATCCCTGACACTCCCAGTGGGGCGTCTTGATGACTTGATCATGCGGCCAGACATCAGGCCTGTGTACAGTGATTCCCCTTGCTTCGAGTGCTTGAATAAACGCCTGCAAATCTTCTTCGGTTTCTTCAATAATGTGATCAGGAAAAACGCCCTGAGGCAGCGCATCGAGCGCACGATCAGGGTACTCCGCTAGCCGAGTACTTGGATCGGCAAAGGGAAAACGGGCGCCTAACGGATTCCCCACTACAACCTCTTCCAACGGATCCCACTCGTTACAACTCCAGACTCTGGACATCAGCGCTTACTCGAGGTTAAATTAAAAGAGAATTTGATCGGTTTGGGGCGTCTGGTAACAAAAAAAGGCCACCCTTAGGTGGCCCCAGACAAAATTAAGCGCAGCGCTTAAATATCGTCAGCTTCCCACAGAGCAGAGCCGTGGCACGTCAGCGTTTCACGCTCCATCTGAGCGACGTCTGATGAAGGATAGGCGTCCCAGAATGCGCCGAAGTCCGCAAAGGAACCCCAAGAGACAACATACTGTACGTCGGTACCGTCACCGTCTGCAGCCACTGCTACGGGAAACAGAACGTGAACGTCCATATCACCGCCACCGGGCAGCTTGGATGCCGCTTGCTTCCACTTGCCCGCCTGCTCAATCACGGATTCTTCCGAGACGTCGCCGTTAATATTGCATTTCCACATTTGGACTGGATCACCCGCAGAGGCGAATGGGGACAACAACATCAAAGCGCTAACTGCTGATACAAAACCTTTAGTTTTCATAGGGATCTCCTAGTTATAGATGCGCAGTAATGTATCAACGGCAGTGGTTCAGTGCAAAGTAATTGCGATCAATTGGGTCTCTGTGTCACCTTTTGCACAATCAGACGTTAAAATCCGCCCAAGAACAATATTTGTCGCTAAATCGGACGCCAAAATCGGGCAAAATCGGGTAAAAACGATATTTATCGCCCTTTAAGCAGCAGACTGCCCGGAAGCGAGCCGCTGGCCTAACAACCGCCCAAAGGTAATCGCGGGCGTCACCAGCATGCCATTGGTATAAGCCGCCCCAGATGTGGCGCCTGCACCAATCACTTCACCGATGGCGAATAAATTTGGGATTGGTCGTGCTTCGCGATCGAGCACCCGCAAGCTGGCGTCGATGCTGAGCCCCGCGAAGGAGACCAAGGTCCAGCCTTGCATGGCGATGCTGTAGAACGGCGGCTTTGTTAGTGGCAAGGGTCGTGACACACGGCCATAAGGATCTGCACCGCCAACGGCGATGCTGTGATTGTAATCATTGACGGTTGCGGTGAGGGTGGCGGGATTCAGGCCTGCTCGGAAGGCCAACTCACTCACTGTCATGGCCCTGTGGAACATGGGGTTACTCTGATACTCGTTGGCAATTCTTTGTCGGGTCCAGTCGGGAATAATGGGGTCCGATTTTTCAAGCATGTCAGCGTCAAAAATAGCCCAGTGCCGATGCCCCGGTTGCCGATAGATGCCGCGCTCAATCTGATGCACGCTGGGGTGATCTTCTCTCACAAAACGCTCGCCTCGCGCGTTGACGACGATTTCCCAAGGCGATCGAGCCGCAGGGTTTAAGGGGGCGTAGGCAAACATCTGACAGGGGTAGCGATGGGCATCTGGAATGAGTCCCGGTAGGCAGGCGTACTTTTCCGCGCCGACAATCGCTGCGCCGGCAGACATGCCCAATAGCAGGCCGTTGCCTAATGATGTTGGGTAGGCCGTCTGCGCATACAGCGGCACGCCATGTAGCTCCTCGAACAATCTTGGATTGGCAGCGCAGCCGCCCGTCGCAACGACGACATGGGACGCTTTAACGTCTCGATGTCCAAACGGTCCGTCCACCGTAACGCCTGTGATGGCACCGGAGGGTTGCTGCTGCAGGGCCGTTGCCGACGTGCCCGTGAGTAGCGTGACTTGTTGATTGCTGATGGCCTGATTGAGACTCGGCAGCAGCGCGTCAAGAATAGACAGTCCGCTCTTGGTCCCTTGCTGATACCGGCGAGTGGTAAAGTGATCATGGCCAATTCCGGTGACCGGATGTCCGTCCATGACTTCGAAGCCTTGTTGCGCCAGCCAGTTAATGGTGTCGCCCGCATGATCGACCGTTAAACGGGTGAGCTCGGGGTCTGCGGTGGCACCATTGATACGCATGCAATCCGCAAAATGGGCATCAGGCGTGTCCTCAATGCCGAGCCGCTGCTGAAAAACCGTTCCTGAACCGGCAATCTGGCCAGTAGACCAAAACAACGTGCCGCCCAATGAGGGGCTTTTTTCTACTAGGAGTACGCGCGCGCCACCGAGTGCGGCAAAGAGTGCGCAAGGAATCCCGGCGGTACCGCCGCCAATGACGATGACATCGTAGTGATCGGCTGGCTTGGTATGACCGCTCGCGGCGCCCCATAGTGGGAGGGAAGCTGCCGCGAGCAATGTGTCTCTTCTACTCAGTTTTAGGCTCACAGATCCCTCCGATCAATCGTGATGTGAAGTGGTAGTGCGCAGCGCTTAATCGGGCCGTGCCTTGATACGAAGAAATCGCCTTGTCCAAACAGACTGAAAAATGGGGTCTAGCCAACGATACAGGCGACCGGACACTACAACAGACTTGCCGTCCTCAACGCCGTTGATGCCATCGCAGACCACCACTTTGGCCTCGTACCAGAGCCACTTGGCCATATTGTTTTTCATATCCATGAGCCCGGCGGTCTCATGGAATTCGGTGTGGGTGAATCCCGGGCACAGCGCCGTCACATTGACGCCCTGTCCGGCGACGCTTAAATGGAGCTCTTCAGACAGTGCAACAACGTAGGCTTTAGCGGGGCCGTAGTTACATCCCCCCGAGCGCGGCACCCGCGCTGCAACCGACGCAATGTTGATCACACGGCCTTGTCCACGCTCTACCATTGACGGAATAAAAAGGTGACACATTTCGGCGACTGACAGCATCATCAGCTGGTAAAAAGTGTGTTGCTGAGACCAATCCCGGTCTTTGAGCAGATCCGGTCCTGCAACACCGGCGTTGTTGATTAACCACTCCACCTGCCAGCCTGACGCTGAGCAGAGGGTCGCAACTTTTTGTGGTGTGTTGGGTTGGCTGAGGTCAGCGGCGATCACCTCTACCGCTACCCCGTATTGTTCGTGCAATGTTGACGCCAGCGCCGCCAGCTTTTCCTCGCGTCTGGCCACCAAAATCAGAGGGTGGCCTAGGGCCGCCAATTGCTGTGCAAACTCGGCGCCGAGTCCAGAGGACGCGCCGGTAATCAGCGCATAGCGCTTTTCGATCATAGCGTTTGAGACCAACTGTGCAGGCGTATCTTCCATGCCCCTGCGGGGTCTTTCGCAACGATGTCGATGTAATGAGACGTCGTGGAGTCACCTTCGATAGCGCCCTCAGGGAGCTCAGCATTCGCGCTCTTATCGACAATGCGGCGAATGGTGTAATCGTACTCGACCACTGCAGCATCACCCATCATGGTGATGCTGTGAGAGGTGTCGACAGTGATTTCATAACGGGCGGTGGCAAAAACCGGCCCGAGGAACGTTTGGTAGTTATCGCGGCCATCTAGACCGGTAACGCCCGGGGGGCGCAGGCTGACGTCGGGATGTAGCCCCCCCACATAGCCATCAATGTCGCTCGACTCTACCGCTCGAATCCAACCTTGATACAAAGCAAGGATCTCATCCTGGTCGGTGGCGGCAGTGCTGCTGCTGATGCTGATGCCCGTCAGGAGCAGCGCGGTCAGACTGGTAATGATGAGTGATCGTGGTATGGACATGTGCGGATGTCTCCTATGAGTGGCAACGTAGATTGTCGGGCAGATCGCGATGGGGCGCCACCCCTGAGGCGGCGCTCAGCCAACGGTGCCGACCGGGTGGCTTGTCCGGTCCGCTGGGATCAACCGGTGGTGAGACCGAGCGCGTCAAGGTAGCCCTTGGCACTGACATCTTGATGATAGTCTTTCACGGCGTTAACCAACGCCGCAGCTTCGGGTGGATTTGAGAGGGTCGATAGAATGGCCTCGCTTAGTGCGGTGATATCGCCCATCGGTACCAGTGGCGCAAGTTTCCCGCCGTTTAACAGCTCTCTCGGGCCACTGGGGCAATCGGTGCTGACCACCGGTATACCTAATGCGAGGGCTTCTGTGAGCGTGTTGGGTGAGCCTTCCCATCTCGACGACAAGACGAAAACGGCGGCACGGCGCATCCATGCCCACGGGTTGTCGGAAAAACCCGGGAATGCCACTTTATCGGCAATGCCTAACTGCCGGGCTTGTTCGAGCAGGGTTTCTCGCAGCTGGCCTTCACCCAAAATAATCAGTCTCGCGTCGCGTTGTTTTGCGACCTCTGCAAAGGCCCGCAGTAAGGTCGGAAAATCTTTTTGCTCCGTCAATCGGCCCACACCGAGCACCACAGGCGGCGCATGCGCGGCAAACCAAGGATGTTCAACCGGAAGGGTGGCGGCGGTCAGCATCGCTGGGGTGACTGTGGGGTTGCGGACCACGGTGACTTGGTGGTCGGACATGCCGGTAATGGCGACGACATCATCAGCAACACCTTGGGAGACCGCGATTAGTCGATGTAATTTGGGATAATACCGCCGCATGGTGCTGAACCATCGCGCTCGTCGTCGAGATGATTTAGTCGCCAGTGCGGCTGAAACTGTGGTACCCAAGCGGCCCGAAATGGGGGTCGAGGTGCGCGCTAGTGTCCGTGCTTGCAACGCCGCGATGATGCCGCGGTGCTTGATCGCGAGAACGGCAGTCGGTTTTTCACGCCGCAGGTAGCGAGCGACTTCGAAGATGCTCGTCGCGGTATGTCGCGCTCGCAAATGAATGATATTGGCCTTGGCGGACAATGCGGCGATATGCGGTCCCTTGGCCTTAATTAAAAGAATATCCAGATCGATCGGCGCCATTGCCAGCGACTGGCTGAGGTTGGCAATCATCCGCTCCACCCCGCCTTGTCCGGAGAAAGAGACCAGAATGGCGAGTTTTGGCCGCATTGTCGTGAACCGTCCCATCTAAATCGTGCAACAGATTAGCATAGGGGGGCTATCGATGATGTGGTGAGTAGAGCCCCTGCGTTACACTCGCGCATCGTCTCGCTCTATGTTTGAGAAAGGAAACTGAGTATGTCTGGTCATGTGAAGGATAAGGCACCGTAATATCATGTGCGGGCTCGTCGGCTTTGCCGCAAAAACAGGACGACCAGCGGATCGCATCGATGTTGCTATGGCGGCCTTGGGGCATCGTGGTCCCGATGGTCAGGGAACCTACCATCACAATGGGGTGGCGCTGGGCCATACCCGGCTATCGATTATTGACCTTGAGGGGGGAGCTCAGCCGCTGCGGTCATCCTGCGGTCGTTTTGCGTTGGTGGCAAATGGCGAGATCTATAACCATATCGAGCTGAGAGAGCGGCTCGTATCCGAAGGTGCCCGTTTTGCAACGCAATCGGACTCAGAGGTCATCCTGCAAGGGTACGCCGCCTGGGGCCGAGATGTCCTGACTAGGCTAGAGGGCATGTATGCCTTTGCGCTGCATGATGCCGAGCAGAACGAAGTGCTGCTAGTGCGTGACCCCCTTGGAATGAAACCCTTGTACTGTTACGAGGAGACTGCGGGGGTGCGTTTTGCTTCTGAGATTAAGGCATTACTGGCCCTGATGCCGCAACAGCCAGATCTCAACCCGACCGCATTGGTTCAGTATATGGAGGCGCAGCATCCGCTCGCCCGTGACACCCCTTTTTGCGGTATTGAACGAGTACTGCCCGGCGAAGCGGTACTCGTCAGGGCAGGTCAACGAGTTGAGCGCTGGCGTCATTGGTCCGTTGCTCGGACCACGCCGAATAGTCACGCCGATCCGATCTCGTCACTTGATAGCTTAATGGAGGGCGTGTTCACGCAGCATCAACGTGCCGATGTGCCCATTGGACTATTTCTATCAGGCGGCGTGGATTCCACTATCTTGCTGGGTCTGATGCGCCGCTATGGCATGGAGGATATCCATACTTTTTCGATCGGGTTTCCCGGATCTTCCGTGGGGGATGAGCTCGATGTGGCCACTCGCCTAGCGACGCATTTTAGCACCCGCCATCGCGTGATCACGCCCACGCCAGATGACTTGCTAGCTCGTTTGGTGCAAACCGTGTGGGCCGCTGATGACTTAATGCGCGACCCGGCCAACTTGCCAACGCTCCTGTTAGCAGAGGAAGCCTCCAAAACGATGAAGGTCGTTTTTTCGGGTGAGGGCGGCGATGAAAGTTTTGCCGGTTACGGTCGTTACCGCACGGGTGCTGCAGAACGCTTCATGAAACGCTGTTTATTTCCGGGAACCGGTGGATTTCGCGCTAGAGGCGATCTACGGGGCAGTATTGCCAACCAGTTATTGGGGCCTGATTTGCAAGCTGCTCGCGCGCACTGGCGCACGCCGCTGATAGAGAGCTGGGGATCTTACCCATCGCGCTGGAGTGCCTTGCAAAAAATGCAGGCGTTGGACCTTGAGCATGCATTGCCAAATAACCTCTTGGTCAAAGCTGATCGTATGTTGATGGCGCAAGGCGTCGAGGGGCGCATGCCGTTTGTCGATCGCAGAATCGTTGAATGGGGGCTTATGCTGCCGGACAGCCTTAAAAGTGACCGGCACGAAGGTAAGAAAATTCTCAAGCAGTGGGCAGCGGACTTTATGCCCACCGAGCATTTTGCAGCTAAAAAACGCGGTTTTTATGTGCCCGTTAATGACTGGTGGCAGGGCGATCGCTTGGCGCTGCTAGGTCAAATCCTGCTGCGCAATGAAGCGATAAGACGTTGGTTTAATCCAAAAGGTGTCACATTAGCCCTCGCCACTCAGCAACGTTCAGGTGGCGCAGGCCGCCTGTTAATGAGCCTGTTGCAGTTTGCGCTTTGGCATCGCCTCTTTGTCGAGTCGACGGTGGGTGGGTTGCCCGAGCAAATTGATCCACTCAGGTACTTAAGTGAATGAAGGGCGCGCATTCTTGGGTTGATGTCGTGGTTCGACCCGTGAGCGTTATACTGGGTCTCTCTGTTCCGCGTTATTTCGGCATAAACTATGCCAAGCCTCAGTAAGTACTGAACGCATCATCACAATGGAGCTGTTTTATGAGTGACAGAGTCTCGATAACCACCTCGGATCGTATTGCTCGCGTGACCTTGACCCGGCCGGATAAAATAAACGCACTGGATTCGGCAATGTTCGACGCTATTATCTCAGCGATCGCTGAGCTGGCAGTGCAACCTGATCTTCGCGCGGTGGTGGTCTCAGGTGAGGGCAGAGGATTTTGTGCCGGTCTTGATATGGCTAGTTTGCAGGGCGATAGCGCACCGACAAAATTACTCGAGCGGACCCATGGTGTTGCCAATCGTTTCCAGCAAGTGGCTTGGGGTTGGCGAACGCTGCCTATGCCAGTCATTGCTGCCGCGCATGGCATTGCGATTGGAGGCGGGCTCAATATATTGTCAGGTGCTGACATCCGTATTGTGCATCCCGATACGCGATGTAGCGTAATGGAGATGCGCTGGGGTCTGGTGCCAGATATGGCGGGTTACCCTTTGTGGCGGGGTAATGTTCGCGACGACGTATTACGCAAGCTGGTCTATACCAATGCCGAGTTCTCTGGCGAGACGGCGCACGAGCTGGGTTTTGCGACAGAAGTAGCGGAAAATCCGCTGGAGCGGGCGATGGCGCTGGCGCACGAAATTGTTGGCAAGAACCCCGACGCCATTCGCGCTGCTAAGCGACTGTCTAATGCGCTGGGACACATTAGCGACGAGGAGTTGTTGTTGGCGGAGTCGCGGGAGCAAGACGACATTATTGGTCAGGCAAACCAAACCGAAGCGGTCATGGCGCAGATGGAGGGTAGGGCACCTCGATTTTCATGACGGGATGAGAGGGCGCTTTTTTCAGCACGCGGTGTCAATACAGCCCTATGAGAACAGCCCTATGAGAAGGGCGTTATGAGTATCAGCACCTTGAGACCGCGCCCCGCGAGATCCCATAGTGCCATGACCTTGGTAGCGAGGACGGAGAGTTGAGCATGAGTGATAAAGAAGTTGTAACACACCACCGTGTCTGCCACTTATGCGAGGCCATGTGCGGGCTGGTTATTCAAACCGAGGGCGCGAAAGTTGTCGATATTCGGGGCGATCGGGCCGACCCGCTCAGCCGTGGACATATCTGTCCAAAGGCCGTCGCTTTGCAAGACATACATGAGGACCCCGACCGATTGCGTAAGCCCTTGAAGCGAGTGCGGTCAGCGCCGGGGGTCTACCATCATGAAGAAATTGAATGGGGCGAGGCATTTGATCTGGCGGCCGATGCGCTCGCGGCAACTATCCGAGATCATGGTGTTGATGCAGTAGGGGCGTACTTTGGTAACCCTTCGGTTCATAACTTCGGGATGCTGACGCATCAGCGTAATTTGTTTAGGCATATCCGAACACGCAATCGTTTCTCCGCGACATCGGTCGATCAGTTACCGCATCACTTAGTGTCCTTGTGGTGCTTTGGTCACATGCTGTTGCAGCCCATTCCCGATGTCGATCGAACCCATTATTTTCTGATGCTTGGTGCCAATCCGTTGGTCTCAAATGGCAGTCTCTGGACAGTGCCTGACGTGCGCCGACGGTTGAAAGACTTGCAAGCGAGAGGCGGAAAGCTGGTGGTGATCGATCCGCGACGAACTGAGACCGCCGAAATGGCCAGCGAGCATCACTTTATTAAGCCTGGAACCGACGCGACTTTCTTACTGGCTATGCTTCATGTGTTGTTCCGCGATGGGCTGGTCGATCCTGGCGCGATGACGTCATTTACCGATGGACTCGATGAGGTCGGGGTCGCGGTCAGTGATCTGACGCCGCAATGGGCCGAGGAGCGAACCGGTATTGCGGCTGCGGAAATCGAACGAATGGCGCACGAGATGGCGGCTGCGGAGGCAGGGATTTGCTACGGGCGTATGGGAGTGAGTACCCAAGCCTATGGCGCACTGTGCCAGTGGGCGATACAAGTCATTAATGTTGTCACCGGGAATCTTGATAAGCCTGGTGGCAGTCTTTTTACGGCGCCGGCAATGGATCAGGTGGCCAATACCAGTCCGGGCGGTTTCGGTCGTTTCGCCAGCCGTAAGCGCGGTTTACCGGAGTTTAATTACGAGCTGCCAGCAGCGACGATGGCCGATGAAATTCGGACCCCCGGAGAGGGGCAAATCAAGCTGATGGTTACCGGTGCCGGCAACCCAGTTTTGTCGACACCCAATGGTCAGACGCTGGACGCTGCTTTAGAGGAAGTCGCGTTTATGATTTCCCTTGATCCGGCACTGAACGAAACGACTCGTCATGCTGATTTGATTTTCCCGCCGACGTCGCCCCTAGAGCATGACCATTACGATATTGCATTTCATAATCTTGCGATTCGCAATACCGCGCGTTACAACCCCGCAATATTCGAAAAGCCTGAAGGTGCCTTCCATGACTGGGAAATATTTTCAGAATTGGGGGAGCGTCTTGCCGAACGATTAAACGTGGCGCCGATGCCGCGGATTGCGCCAGACCGTGTAGTCGATAGCGCATTGCGCGCGGGGCCTTACGGAGATCACACTGACTGGCAGCTGAGCATTGAAAAACTAAAAGCGCATCCTTCAGGTATCGACATGGGGCCACTTGAGCCATCTTGCCCGGAGCGACTTCAAACGCCTGAAAAGCGCATTCGTCTTGCGATTGATGCGGTATTTGAGGACATCAATCGTCTGGTTAATGAGCAGCCCGAGCAGACCGATATCTATCGTTTAATCGGCCGGCGGCACGTGAGAGACAACAACTCTTGGATGCATAATCATCATCGCTTGATGAAGGGGAAGCCAAGGTGCCAATTGCTAATGAACACAGCGGATGCCCAGAGAGAGGGTTGGCAGGACGGAATGTTGATTAAGATTCAAAGTCGCATTGGGAGCATTGAAGCCGAGTTGGCCTGCACGGATGATGTTATGAAGGGCGTTGTGAGCCTGCCCCATGGTTATGGGCATGGTCAGCCTGGGACCCGAGCAGAGACGGCTAGCCAGCACGCGGGCGTCAGCTGCAATGATATTACGGATGACCAGTTTATTGACCAGTTGTCGGGTAACGCGGCTTTAAATGGGTTGGCGGTTCAGCTCAGTGCCGGCGCGATGGCCTGATGCAAGCGGGAGCAGACTATGACTGAAGAACGGATTCCGCTGGCCACCATTGATAGCGGTGAAAAGTTCGTCAATAAGCGGGGTATGCGTGTCATTAAGGACGGCATTAAAGCGTCGTCTATCGAGGCCGCGCCGCTGCCGAAGCCGGATTGGCTAAGGATGCGGATGCAGAGCAGCCCCAAGTTTGACGCTGTCAGATCGATTGTTCACGAGCATCGCTTAGCGACCGTCTGTGAGGAGGCCAAGTGCCCCAATATCAGTGAGTGCTGGAGCGCAGGCACCGCCACGATCATGTTGATGGGTGATGTATGTACCCGCGCCTGCCGTTTTTGCGCTGTTAATACGGGTAACCCGAATGGCTGGCTGGATGACGAGGAGCCGGCAAACACCGCTCAGGCGGTTCAGTTGATGGGGCTGCGGTACGTTGTTCTGACGTCGGTCAACCGTGACGATCTCAGTGACGGTGGTGCGGGGCATTATGCGGCAGTCGTGGCGGCGACCAAGGGTCAGAACCCGGGAACCGCGGTCGAGGCACTGACACCTGACTTTTTGGGTGACCATAGCGCCATTGAGGTACTGCTCGACTCAGGCATTGATGTGTTTGCACAAAACATAGAGACCGTCGAACGGCTGACGCACCCTGTCAGGGACCCTAGAGCGGGGTATCAGCAGACACTTGATGTGTTGGCTTATGCTAAAGCACACCGACCCAGTGTGATCACCAAGACCTCACTGATGCTCGGTTTGGGTGAAGGTGAAGAAGAATTGCAGCAATGCATGGATGATCTTCGTGCGCATAACGTTGATGTCCTCACATTGGGGCAGTATCTGCAGCCGACTAAGCACCACCTGCGGGTGGAGCGATTCGTGACGCCAGATGAATTCGAGCGCTATCGGCAGTGGGGATTAGAAAAAGGGTTTATGGAGGTAGTGTCAGGGGTTTTTGTGCGCTCTAGCTATCGCGCTGAGAGAGTATTGGAGCATAATAACGTTGGCCTTGGAGGAGGGGTAAGCTGATGTATCGAATGATTGCTGCCCGTTTATGACGACGATGTTTACGCACGTGGGGCTGCTCGGACGCCGAGAGCACCCTGGCGTTGAAGAGGTGGTCTCTGGGCTCTTGAAGCTCTTGGATCATCGCAATATTCAAGTGACGATAGAGGATCGCCTGGCCACGCTTGCCCATTTTGAGCGGCGCGAGATGGCATCTCGCGATCAGATTGGTGCCATGGTTGATCTAGCGATTGTGATTGGTGGAGACGGCAGCTTGCTAAGTGCCGCGCGCACGTTAGTCAAGCACGATACCCCTGTGATTGGGATTAACCGGGGACGGCTGGGATTTCTCACTGATGTGAGTCCCGATGATTTGCTAGACCAAGTCAGCGCTATTTTGAATGGTGACTATCTGAGTGATCGACGATTTCTGCTGGATGCAGAGGTATGGCGTGGCGAGCAGGTCGTGGGTCGGGGAGAGGCCCTCAATGACATCGTCGTGAACTCTGGCGCATCGGCACAAATGGTGGAATTCGAACTCAGTATTGATGGTGATTTTGTTTATCGCTTGAACGCGGATGGCCTGCTTGTGGCCACCCCAACAGGATCGACCGCCTATTCCTTATCGGCAGGGGGCCCCATTGTCTCGCCTGATCTTGACGCGCTGGTGTTAGTCCCCATGTTTCCACATTCCTTGACCAGTCGTCCTATTGTGATCAGTGGGCAAAGCGAGATCCGGATCGATGTGGTGTCGCGTAACGATATCCATCCTCCCATCACGTGTGATGGTCAAATTTCTATCACTGCCTTGCCCGGCGATTCGGTGCGGATTCGTAAAAAATCGCGTGAGCTCACGTTGCTGCATCCCCCTGGCTATAGTTTTTATGCGACCTGTCGGGACAAACTTCGCTGGTCAGATGCCCTCGTTCAATAGCGCCCCACCTGCAATACAGCGAGCCCCTGCGACCTTCTTACTGGTGGCGGTGACTGCCGGTTGTTTTTTGCTGTTTTATCCGTTGCAGTGGATGGGTATGTTGCAGCAGTTCAATTTCGTGCCGTTTCGAGCCTCCGGCGGTTATGTGGCCTTTGGCGAAATGGGTAACGATTGGTGGAGGTTGATTACACCTACGTTGATTCATTTTGGTTGGCTGCATGTGGTTTTTAACTGCCTCTGGCTGTGGGAATTTGGTCAACGAATAGAGCATCGATTGGGGTCGACAAATGTTTTGGCACTGTATGGTGTCACCGCAATGGGCAGCAATTACTGCCAGTACTTGTGGGAGGGGCCATCTATTTTTGGCGGTATGTCAGGCGTGGTCTATGCGTTTATGGGGGTGATTTTGGTGTCGCACTGGCGACGGCCCGGCTGGATACTGCCGCCGCCGATGGCGGTGTTTGCTTTCATGCTTATTTGGCTGTTCATTGGTATGGCGGGCAGTATGGAGTTCATTGGCGCAGGGGCGGTGGCTAATGGTGCTCATGTGGGGGGGCTATTAACGGGCTGTCTGCTGGGAATGTTGCTGAGCACTGCGCCCCACATTTTTGGGAGACGTTGAGGTGTCAGAGGTTTATCGTCAATCAGTCCGTCAGATGGACAGAAAAACTTACGACCGTCTGGTTGAGGCGTTGTCGATTGGCCGTTGGCCAGATGGGCGCACGCTGTCGGAGGCGCAGCGACAGTCGGCGATGCAGGCAGTGATTACGTGGGGAGAGCTACATCTAGCGCCTGAAGAACGGGTTGGGTTTATCGATAAAGGCAGTAAGGCAAATGAGGTCTGCGATGACCCCACTCTCTTAAATTGGAAGGAGCCTATTGGTGACTGAACTACGCGGTATGTTGCGTAAAATGAAAACAGAGTTGGCCGAGGTCGTGAACTACACCTTGTTGCCAGATCAGGGAGGTCTGCTGGTTAATGATCTTTTGGGCCTGCCACTGCGCTTGTCCTTTACGGGCATAATTGAATGTGTCGCATGCAAGCGCCTGACCAAAAAGAGTTTCAACCAGGGCCATTGTTATCCTTGCTTCCGTAAGTTAGCCGCCTGTGACACCTGTATTATGAGTCCGGCAAAATGTCACCTTGCCGAGGGGACATGTCGGGAGCCCGAATGGGCGGCTTTGCACTGCCAAGTCCCCCATATCGTCTACTTAGCGAATACCTCGAGTGTCAAAGTGGGTATTACCCGTGGGACACAGGTGCCCACTCGCTGGATGGATCAGGGTGCGACGCAGGCCAAGCCGATTGCGCGGGTGCAGACTCGCTACCAATCTGGACTCTTAGAAGTGTTGTGTGCGCGTGAGGTTGGTGACCGTACCGCATGGCAAACCATGCTCAAGGGGGATAGTGATCCCCAAGACCTTGAGGCCATTCGAAAAAATCTGATGGCGTGTTGCCAAGAGGGTATTGATGACTTGAAACGACAGCACGGTGAAGAGGCATTTGAACTGTTGCAGGATGAGCCAGAGACGACGATTCGCTATCCGATACTGAGCTGGCCTGAGAAGGTCAAAGCACATAATTTTGATAAGCAGCCGGTCGTCGAAGGCACATTGATGGGGATTAAGGGACAGTATTTAATTCTCGACACGGGCGTGCTGAATATCCGCAAGTTTGGTGGCTACGAGGTCGATATTAAGGTGAATGAATCATGATGGCATTCCGCGAAGGTTTACCCGGCACGATCCGCCGAATGGATTATCAGACGCCCGATTTTACGGTGGAGACTGTCTCCCTGTCGGTTCAGATATTTCCCGGGCGGACCGAAGTGACCGCGACACTTGCCTTCGTACGTCGGGGTGGGGCAGAGGCGTCCTTGCGACTCGATGGCGAGCAATTGACGCTGCAATGGCTTGAGCTAGATGGCCAACGGCTGAGTGAGGACCGCTATCAGGTGACAAATGATCAGTTACTCATTCAGTCGGTGCCTGATCAATTTGAATTAACAACATGTGTGCATATTTGCCCCGAGGAAAATACCTCGCTGGAAGGTTTTTACCGTTCGCAAAGCGCTTACTGTACGCAATGTGAGGCGGAAGGTTTTCGCAAAATCACCTACTTCCCTGATAGACCTGATGTATTGGCGACCTACACGGTGTCCCTCGAGGCGGATCGAGCCGCGTGCCCCGTTTTGCTCAGTAATGGCAATCTGGTGTCTGAAGAAGCACTCGATGATGGAAGGCATCGGGCTGTTTGGCATGATCCCTATCCCAAACCTGCCCATCTCTTTGCCATGGTCGCAGGGGCCCTAAAACCTGTTTCTGACGTGTTTACCACGTGTTCCGGTAAGCAGGTCGATCTGCACATTTGGGTAGAGGAAAAAGATCTGAGTTATTGCGACCACGCTATGGCGTCGCTGAAAAATGCGATGCGCTGGGATGAGCAGGTATACGGTCTCGAGTACGACCTCGATCTTTATAATATTGTTGCGGTTGATGATTTCAATATGGGAGCAATGGAAAATAAAAGTCTCAACATATTCAACACCTCCTGCGTATTAGCGCACCCCGATATCACCACCGATGCCGGCTACCAGAGGGTAGAGGGTGTTGTTGCCCACGAATACTTCCACAATTATTCCGGTAACCGAGTGACGTGTCGCGATTGGTTTCAGCTCACTTTAAAAGAGGGATTCACCGTTTTCCGCGACGCCGAATTTTCTGCGGATATGAATTCACGCGGTGTGAAGCGGGTTGAGGATGTGATGTTTCTGCGCACGCATCAGTTTGCTGAGGACGCAGGCCCCATGGCACACCCAGTCCGTCCTGATGCTTTTGTCGATATCTCCAACTTTTACACCCTGACCGTCTACGAAAAGGGCGCTGAGGTGGTGCGGATGTTGCACACCTTATTGGGAGCGGATGCTTTTTTTGCGGGGACCAAGCTGTATTTTGAGCGCTTTGACGGACAAGCAGTGACCTGCGATGACTTTGTCGACAGTTTGTCTGAAGCATCGGGTCGTGATCTTACGCAGTTTAGGCGTTGGTATGAGCAACCGGGGACGCCTGAGGTTCAGTTTGAGGGCCGTTACGATGCTGCATTGCAGCGCTACCATTTGACGCTGCGGCAACATAATCCGCGCCTGCAGGATGGCGGCCAAGACGCACCACTTGTCATTCCTGTTGCGACCGGATTAGTGGTGGATGCTCAACCCATTGACTTGGGTGAGGGCACGACGCGCGTGCTCGAACTCACTGAGCGTGAGCAGACTTTCACTTTTGATGGCATACCCGCTGAGCCAGTGCCTTCATTGCTACGAGGTTTTTCAGCGCCGATTCGTGTGACCACGGAACACTCCGATGCGGATTTGCTAATGTTGATGGGATGCGATGATGACGCATTCGTGGCGTGGGATGCGGCGCAGCATCTGCTGGCTCGCTCGATAGAGTCGATAGACGCCGTGCCCAATGGGGCGCCCGAGGAGATCAATTCAGGGTTAGCGCAGGCTTGTGAGCGGGTGCTAACCGGCGCCATGGATCCGGCGATGAAGGCATTGACGGTGACGTTACCGAGTGAGGAGTACTTGGCTGATCGAGCGGCACAAACGGGGTTGGTTGACGTTGCCGCTATCCATACCCGTCGGCAGCAAATGAAGGGGCTTTTGGGCAGTCGGCTTGCCGATCACTGGCAGCAGGTCTCCTCGCAATACCGTCTGCAAGGTGCCTATTGCGCCAGTGCGGCTGATATCGGTGTTCGCTCCTTGCAACACGCGGCGCAAGACTTTTTACTGGCAGCAGGTTTGGGTGACCTGTCGGCTGTTCGTGTGCTGCACGACGAAGCTGACAATCTAACAGACCGATTGGCAACATTACGATGGCTTGTTCAGTATGAGACGACAGCAGTGCGCGAGCAGGTACTTGCGGCGTTTTATGAGCGCTGGCAACACGAGGCGCTTGTCGTGAATCAGTGGTTCACTATTCAAGCAACGCGTCCCGCTGCAGATTGCGTCGAGAGCGTCAGGTTGTTAATGGAGCATGCCGCGTTTGACTGGCGAAATCCCAATAAGCTGCGTGCACTGATAAGCGCTTTTGCTGGGGCAAACCCCATAGCGTTTCATCGCGCGGATGGCGCAGGGTACCGCTTACTGGGTGACGTCATCGTCAAAATCCAGGCGACTAATCCACAAATTGCCGCGCGCATGCTCGCGCCATTAACGCGTTGGCGTCGATATGCTGTCGGGCAAGATTTAATGCGAGCCATACTTGAGGAAATTGCGGCAATCGACCCCTTACCCAAAGATATTTTTGAGGTGGTCAGTCGTTCGTTGAATGACGCACCATAAAAATATACGGTGACCCTGTTAAGGCGGGGTATCAATACGATCGATATGCCTCGCCCGCGCCGCCGCTGAAAACTGCAGGAGGGGCGCGGACGGTAAGTGAGATGCGGTAAGGACATATCGATGCCCGGTTGGCGAGCCAGCGTGGTATGGCGTTCCCCGCACGATGCTCGGCAAACTTAGGCGCAAGGCATGCGTTGCCCCCGCAAGCAGCGATGCGCTTATGCGCTGATAGCCGTGTTCTCCAAGACACCTCGATGGGTGAATCGCTGGTCTTAGTGCGATGGACTATCGGGGTGGATTATCGCGATGTGCTAACGCGATGGGTACAACGACATTGCTTCTTCGTGGTGTTGGCGGTAGTCCAAGGGCGCTGGCTCCTCACGCAGTGCTTCTACCAGCGCCAGCTGACGCCAGTCATTGTCAGTGCCGCCATAAATAGCACGATCAAGTTCATTGAGTAGCGTTGCCAATGAGGGACTGCTGGCTCTAGCAATGTCGCTGAGGGACGAAAACGTCTGCCCATGATGAATTGCCGCCCAGTGCTGTAGTGCCGTTCTGACGCCCGATGCGTCTTGCTGCGTTAATGCTCGCCGCACTTCGACCAGGGCCTGACGTTTGTCGCCGCCTCCTAAGGCGGTGGCGCCACTTTTAGGTATGTGGGCCCGCATAGACGCCGGACGAAGTCGCCATATTGCAATCGCCAAGCCGATGGCGATGACCCAGCCAGATAAGCCGATGAGCCAAACCCACAGTGGCAGTGCTGTGACAGGTAAGGTCGTTTCGGAGGAGGTGCCAGATGCCGTTTCCTCATCGAGGATATTGGCGGTTTTGACAGCAATATTTTTTGCGTCCAGCACCGCATACTCGAGCTGATCAGTTCGTGTGTTCCACCAGGGGACACGGATTTCGGGTAACGCCCAATTTCCATCCGAACGGGCAACGAGCGCTTCGCTTTGGGTCCGCGTTCCCTGAAGTCCTCTTGCGATTTCACTTTGGTCAATCGATTCTTGATCGGGGTAAAAACGAAGCTCAGGAATATTGAAAGCACCTTGCACGCTGTTGAGCGGTGGTAGTTGGCTGCCTTGAAGGCCGTCTGCGATCATTGTGAGAGTGCGCGTTGTTGAATCACCCACCGATAGAGACTCGGGATCAAGTGACCAGCTTTCCGTTAATGTCAGTGTCCGAGCCGGTAGCCATACATCGCCGGGAAAAGAGGCGGGCACACCTTTGACGTTGACCTGGAGTGGTTCTGACGATAGCCGGAGGCGTCTTCCTAGCCGCGAGCCTAATAATGTGCGCCCGGGTTGGACCTCCCGCGCTGTAAATTGGATAGCAGGAATCGACAGCGTGCCACTCTTTTGTGGATAAACTGCGTAGCGTAATTCAGTGACCAACCACGTGCGGTTACCAACTCGTCGCTGAAAGGACTGCTGCTCTAGTGGCTCCACTACAGCGTCTGCAATATCAAGCGCTGAAATTTCTGGACTCTCTAAATTAATGGCTTGTTGCAGGGTTATGGTGAGTATGAGCTCTGCCTGAACATACAGTTCGGGCTGGTCGATGCTGGTTTCAAACAGCACGGTGGCATCGCCGGGGGCTATCAGCGGCTCAGGGTTGACCAGAATCGATATCGGTGTCGTTCGCCGACCCCCGGTTAATAAAGAAGGGATGGCAAGTGTGCCTTCACGCAGCGGTGCGAGCTCCAGCTCTAGGGTTCGTGTGACATTGTTCCGACCGTTGATAAAACGAGCATTGGTGGCGCTGGAACGCGAGAGTATCTCCCAATCTCGATTCAGCGGCGTGAGGTCAATCTCACTCGGCTGTTCACCCGCATCACCCAGTATGGTGAGTCGCAGCGTTTCTCCCAGCGCAATTTCACGCCGATCCGCAGTCGCAGACAGGTCAGCCATGGTCGCAGCAGACCAAAGTAGTGCAACCACTATCAGGCTACAGACGGTCATACGTTGTGGGTGCGCTTTACCAGCGAATCGATTCATCGGGTTTATCACCCTCCCTGAGTCTTTGCATGGTTTGATAGCGGAACTTGCGTCGCAGCAGTCCACCGGGGTCATCGGGCACGCGGCGCAACCACTGTTCTAGCGCTTGTTGCTCCTCTAGCGCCTCATCAAATTTAGCCATTTGTTCTTGTGTGGCCGCCTCAAGTTGGTCCGCAGCTTGCTGATCTTCATCAGCGGTATTCGGATTTTGTTCGCCTTGGGGCTCGCCTTGATCGTTCGCGTCATCCTCTTGCCCCTCGCCTTCTTGCTGTGAATCATTTTGTTGGTCCGACGACTCACTATCCCCATCACTATCGGACTCGGATGCGTCATTTTGTTCAGATGGCTGGTCTTGCTCGCTTTGCTCTTCTCCCTCTTGCTGCTCTTCGTCTTGGTCCTCTTGTTGGTCGAGCAGTGATTGAATAAAGTCGCGATTGGCAATGGCATCCTCTGCATCGGGCTGCAGAGACAAGCTCTTTTCATAAGCGTTAATCGCGCCTTGTAAATCGCCCTGCATCGCCAAGGCATTGCCTTGATTAAATAGCCCATTAGCGGATGGCTCGGAGGCAAAGCTATCGGCTGCGCGATCATAGGCGCCTGCTTCAAATTCCGCCACGCCACGCCATGGCGACTGATCGAATCGTTCAGCTGCGCCACTGGCATCGCCTGCAGCAAGGCGTTTGGCTCCCTGCTGATCAGGGGTCAGCCAAAGATCCTCCCACTCCGCCGCTTTGGATGTTTCCGGCTGCATTATCAGCAACAGCAACACGCTGACGAGGGCGCCTTTTCGGAAGGCAGGGAGGAGCAGCAGGGCAACGAGCGCAGCTAACCAAAACCCTTGGTCCTGCCAGGCATCGGTCTTTCTTGCTAGGTCGAGTTCCCCTTCAGCCGCTAGTGCGTTTCGTCTGGTCAGTGATTCGATATCGCGTTCGTCTAAGCTAATCTGCTCGACAGGCGCGTTCAAAGTGTCAGCGACTTGGTCTATCGCCTGCCGATCGAGCGTGGGGATTACAATTTCGCCTGCCTCATCTTTGAGGAATCCGCCACTGGGTAATGGGATGGGGGCGCCCGCTTTGGTCCCAATTGCCAATACGGCGAGCGATGCACCGCTGCCATCTAGCGCGTCTTTTGCGCGGATTGTGTCAAAGCCGGGTAGGCCATCAGTCATCAGTAATATTTGACCGCCTTGCGCGCCAGCAGTTATTAGTAAATCCGCTGCCATCTCAATGCCGCTGGTCGCATTAGCGCCCGGCAACGGCATAATGTTGGGCGAGAGTGCCGGCATCAAATTAGCAATGGTCCGCGCGTCGTCCGTTAGCGGCGTCACCACATGGGCGTCACCTGCAAAAACGACTAGGCCGGTCACGCCCTCGGCCCTCATATCCAGCAAATCGAGTATTTTTTGTCGAGCGCGTTGTATCCGACTGGGCTGAACGTCTGCGGCCAACATCGACGCGCTGAGATCTAATACCAGCACCAGCGCGTCAGCACGTTTGATAACCGGTAATTCCACCTGCCGCAGGCTGGGGCCCGATGCAGCGAGGACAACAAGGCTGAGCAGTAGGGCGGGCATCCAGATAGTCGTCCGGCGGCTTTTATCACTGTGTTCTGGCATTAGATACGGCAGCAGTTCTGGGTCGATCGCGCGGCCCCAGTCGCCTCGCCGTGCGCGCCGGTGCCATAGTGCAAAGGCCAGCAGAGGGCAGATCAACAATCCCCAGAGAAACTCTGGACGGAGCAAATGAAATCCATCAACCATGAGATAGTCCGCCACTGCGACGACTCAGCCAGCCGCTGTGAAGCAGCGCAAGCCAGCAGGATAAACCCAACGCGCCCAGCAACGGCACCCAACTGAGAGCGCGTTTCGGACGAAATGTGCTGGCATCCTGTTCCACTGGTTCAAGGGTATCGAGCAACGCATAAATGGCTTCAAGCTCCGCCGGTGAGGTCGCTCTAAAATAGCGTCCTCCCGTTGCTTCAGCCACGGCATTCAGCATGGCTTCATCCACCTCGACGCGGCCCCGTGTCGTTTTGCCCAGGTTACGGCTAATACCAATGGTGTAGATTTTTACTTCTAGCTGAGCCGCTAGCGCAGCGGCTTCCATTGGGTCGACCGTGCTAGCGGTGTCTTGACCATCGGTGAGCAGTATGAAAATGCGTGATGTTGCGGGCCGATCGCGTAACCGTTTAATCGCTAGTCCCAATGCATCACCAATCGCCGTATCCTCACCGGCAAATCCCAGTTGCGCCTCATCGATGAAGCGGGTCACTGTTCTGAGGTCGAAGGTGAGCGGTGCCTGCAGGTAAGCTCGTGTACCGAATAAAATAAGCCCCACGCGATCACCTTGGCGACGTTGCGTAAAGTCGGCGGCAATGGATTTGACCGCCGTAATTCTGGGAACCAATCGATTGCCGACCTGCATGTCTTCAATTTGCATACTGCCGGATAGGTCGAGCCCCAGCATGAGGTCGCGACCCGTATTCGGGAGCTCAATGGGTTCGCCGATCCATTGAGGCCTCGCGATCGCCGCAATCAATAGCATCCAAACAGCCCACAGTAACCACCAATACCATCGGCCTGACCGACCGGGTTGCCGAGTTCCCGACAAGGACTGCCAGCGCGCGGCAAAAGGGGCTCTGAGTGCTGAAGCCTGTAGGGAGCCGCCACGACTCAAATAAAAAATCAGCAGCGGTACAGGTGCCACCACAAATATCCAGGGCCACATCCACTCAAGCATGCGAGACCTCATGCCGACGGAGCCAATACTCGGCCATTAGCAGCAGGTGTTCTGTGGCAGCTGGGGTTTGCGCCGTATACAGGGAATCGAGATCTGCCAATCCCTCTGTAGGCAGGTTTTTACAGGTGCTGAGCAGGAAGTTTTGCCAGTGCTGACCATGAAGTGCTGCCACCTGCTCTGCGGGGAACGCCCTTAATGCGGCAGCCTTCAATAGTTGATTAATGTCTGTGGTGGTGGCTTCAGAGGCCCTCAGATGGCGCAGTTGGGAAAGTGCGACTCGCCGGTAGTGACCGCGACGATAGCGTCGTCGCATCCATCGCCCGATTAACAGCAAGGCAATGATCGCCATAGCGAGAACGATCCACCATCCTGGCGCCACCGGCCACCACCCGACCGACGCAGGTGCTCGCAAAGGGGCCAGTTGTGCCAGCATCATATCGGGATTCATCGTGGTGGGAATACCGTCAGTAGTCGTCTTAAGGGATCATCACCGGTGCTCATTTTTAGCAGCGGTATGCGCAGCTCGCGAAGTCGTCGTGCAGTGAGGTCTTGGTTTGAGCGATATTGGCTGGCATAGGCCTCTCGAATACTGTCGGCGCCAGTATCGAGGGAGGAATGATGATTGCCGTCGGTGACCGAATAGTGGCCTGAACGTGGCAGCTCTGCTTCTAAGCGATCGTTAATGGCGATACCTACCATTTGCGTGCGGCGCGCTAGCCGGCGCAATGGCGAGAGATTCTCGGCTTCCAACAAATCATGAAAGTCACTGATTAAGAATACGCGAGTGCCCGGGCGAGCAATGCGCTCGAGTTGCTGGAGCAAGTCGGAGAGTCGATTGCTCGGTGCGCTAACGGATGCACTTGGCACGCCCTCGCGAACAAGATCGCCGATCACGCGGAGCACGCTATGTTGACTCCGTTTGGGCCGAGTATCGGATAGGGTGTGGTCGCCTAAAACAATACCGCCAACCCGCTCACCAGCGCCCAGCGCTGACCACAATGCCAAGGTGCCGACGTGCGCTGCCATGACCGACTTGAAGCATCGTGTAGAGCCAAATTTCATCGGTGTGCGCTGATCAATGGCCACCAGAATGGGTTGCTCTCGATCTTCGTGAAACAGTTTGGTATGTGCGGTACCGGATCGTGCAGTAACCCGCCAATCGATCGCGCGCACATCGTCCCCAGCAGCATAGGCTCGCACTTCATCGAACTCGACGCCACGGCCTCGCTGGCGTGCCCGTTTGATGCCCGCCAGATTGGCTAACGCACGGGTCTGGCCCGTGACATCGACAAACCGCGCGGAAAATCGATTGGCGATGAGCGCGTCTGATGACACGACTGCGCCAGATGGACCATCGATTGAGCGATGAGCGATGCTGTCAGGCAATGGGGATACGCTCAATCAACCGTTCAATGATCTGATCACTCGTAATGCCTGCGGCCTCTGCCTCAAAGGAAACAATTAGCCGGTGTCTAAGACAGTCGAACACCACCTTCTGCACATCATCTGGGCTGACATAGTCTCTGCCTTCAATCCATGCATTAGCCCGCGCACAGCGATCGAGCGCAATGGTGGCTCGCGGGCTTGCGCCATACTCTAGCCAGTCGGCAAGTTCCGCGTCGTAGAGACCGGGATCTCGAGTGGCGATGACTAATTGGATAATGTACTCCTCGACTGCTGGAGCCATATGGACGTCTAAGACGCCTTGGCGCGCGGCGAAGATGTCTGCCTGCGAGACGGTGCGATCAGGTTGAGATTGCTTACCACTTGCCTCGCTGCGTGCCAGGCGCAAGATAGCCTGCTCAGCATCTCGGTCCGGATAGGACACTCTGACGTGCATAAGAAAACGGTCGAGTTGTGCCTCTGGTAGGGGGTAGGTGCCTTCCTGCTCGATCGGGTTTTGGGTCGCCATCACCAAAAAAAGCGGGGGCAGGGCATAAGTCTGACTGCCAATACTGACTTGTCGTTCCGCCATAGCCTCTAGCAACGCAGATTGCACCTTTGCTGGCGCCCTGTTGATTTCATCGGCCAGCACCAAGTGATTGAAAATGGGTCCCTGCTGGAATTCAAATGTCCCGGTCTGCGGTCGAAAAATATCGGTACCTGTGATGTCGCCGGGTAGCAGGTCGGGCGTAAATTGAATGCGATGAAAGTCGCCCTCAATACCCTCTGCCATTTGCTTGATCGCCCGCGTTTTGGCTAGGCCCGGTGCCCCTTCGACTAGCAGGTGTCCGTCGGCTAGTAGAGCGATCAGCAACTTATGAATGAGATCTTGCTGACCAACAATTTGTTGCCCCAGCCACTGTTCGAGGTTCGCGAGGAGTTGATAGTTCACAAGTCAGGCCCTTATTACGACAGATTCAGAAATGGCGCCATTTCTGACCATTTCAAGGCCTAAACGTTCGCAGTTTCCCTCATTAAGGGCTGTGTACTCGGCTTGCCGGTCAGAACCCTGACAATTTATAACATGTAATGGCGTCTGACAGCCCCTCTCGCCAGTCATTGCGGCCCTCTCGCCAGCCGTCCAACCATCGTATTCTCGCTAAACCCGTCAGAAAGGGGCAGTTTTCGCGAGAACGTCCGGCAAGGCCCAGCTGGTATCCTTTTTCGAAGGCGCGTTGAATGCGGTTTCGCTTAAATCTTTTCATAATGTCACCACTTCTCCCGTTGTTTGGCGGCTGAGGCCGCGGTGTGCAAGAGGCGTGCTACTGCTGCCTCCGCGGCGTGATGCGACAACGTACTCACATGAGGTGAGTGCTACTGGGAATGGGGTGCGAGCATCGGCGTGCGCAACAGCAGTCCAATGCTGCCGCAGGCGTGCCAAACCGACGATGCAGTCAGCAGGTCTTATCATGACCCAGCGCCTGATTGCGCGCTCAGCGTGCTCTAGCCCGGGAAATGGCTCCAGCAGACAAAGTAACGCCTCGGGAAGGAGGTGGCTAAAACTAATTTCTTATCAGCAGAGCGTGCCGTCAGGCGGATTGGCTATAAGGCAATAACCGCAAGGCTCTGCAAGCTAATGCAAGGACCTTTTATAGGGCGACACGCAAAAAAATAATCGACACAGTAGTGCCGCTAAAGTCTGCCAGCAGACCGTCCTCACGAAAACTACGGCCTCTTCAGCAGCGGCATCACCAGGCTACACTGATGGCAAGGCTGACGCCTCCACGCAGCCCTGAAGCCCCGGAGATAAGGGGATGGTGTAAACGTGTCTGCGTTTCCCCAAGTTTGTCTGACACTGATGAAAATAGAAGGGCGCAGAGTGTCCTGTCATATTTTTAGATTATGAGTGATCCACCTGCAAAACCGGGTCGTAAATTCCCGCAACTAGGTAAATGACTATCTGGTTAAGTCATCTTCCCCCAGATGACGAATTATTACCCCGGCCCCTCGGCCGGGGTTTTTTTTGGGAGATCGCCTATGAGTAATCGCGCTGTCATGCTCACCTTGGGCTATGCTGGTTTGCTACCGTTCTACGGGTTCCTTGGGGCGGCATGGTCGCTAGACGATTGGCCGGCTGCCATTTCAGTACAAGGGTTCATTATTTATTCACTCGGTATTCTTTGTTTTTTAGCCGGCACCTTGTGGGGCCGCGTACAGTCTTTTGATGCGCCACACAGGGCGAGGCTGCTAGTGAGTAATGGCTTAGTGCTATTTGCCGTCGCGGCGGTCTTAACGGCTCAGGCATGGCTGGCGTCACTGGCTCTGATGACCGGCTATCTCGCGTTGCTATGGTACGAGCAAGGTGCGGAGTCGCTGCCTCATTGGTATGGCGTGATGCGCAGAAATCTGACGCTGGGCGTGGTGTTGGCTCACGGATTATTTTTTGCCCTACAGTCGGTTCAGATGACGCCTTGAGTGCTCAGGGCCTCTGGTGTATTCGCATTAGTCAGCCACTCATCAGGCACCGAGATCGGCCGTGCGTTGAGTAACGTCAATAAGGTCTTGAGCTTGACGCCACCGCTGTCAACAAAGCGAGCGCAGTCATCGAGCAAGTCGATGCTAAGGCGCAAGCACGGCGAGTGGCGGCCGCTGCGGTCCGTGAGTACGATCGCATGGTCATCATGCTGCCAGTCTGTTTGCAGCGTCTCAATCACCTTGAGTGGCGCACCGATTAAGTCCACCGGGAGGATGGTGATATCGGGTGTTGCCGCGGCATAGAGCAACGCGGTAATACCAGCACACGGACCTAAATCTGGCGCCACTTCGCAGAGCACTCGATCTGCATAATGTTGATAGAAGCGCGGATTGCTCCGGCAGCACACTAGGAGCTCGGTAGCGGCCGGTGCAGTGCAGAGGCCTGCCAACAGGGGTTCGCCGTTAAATGCGATTAAGCCTTTGTCTCGACCACACCAGCGACGCCCTTGACCACCGGCCAAAATACCCAAGCTGTAGCCTCGTGTGGCGTTCACAGTTTCGTCTCTCTATGGGATCATCACTTTTCCTGTCGAACTATAGCCCATGTCGTCCATGTCGCGTGTTCTAGCGCTTGATACTGCCACTGATGCCTGCACCCTTGCGTTGTGTGGTGAGGGGGATTTGCGTGCTCGCCATGAGCGACTCGCCAGAGCGCATAATCGGCATATTCTCGGTATGTTGACCGACATTCTTGCAGAGCGCTCGCTCGCTTCAGCCGTGGATGTCATTGCTTGCGGCGTGGGCCCAGGCTCTTTTACAGGTCTTAGGGTGGCGGTCAGCGTGGCTCAAGGTCTAGCGTGGGCACAAGCAATACCGGTACATGGCTTTTGTTCTTTGTCGGCTCAGGTTTACAGCGCATCATCGCAAAGCTTGCTATCAGAGGGGCAATGGGTGCTCTCGACCATTGATGCTCAAATTGGTCAGCTCTATGGCATATGGGGTCAGTGGCGGGAGGATCACTTTTACGCTGAAGAGGCTGCCTTTATCTCTCCGCCAGAGTTATTGACATTGCCCGGTGATCTATCTTCTGTCGCGATTATTGGCTCGGGTCTGTCTCATGCTGAGCGCTTTCCCGAACAACTGCGACAGCTCAGTGCTGAGCATGCTGAGGTGACGCCCGATGCGGCGGTGATGGCGCAGCGCTTATCGACCGGTTCGCTGGCACTAGCGCCGCAGCCGGCTCATGCGTTGTCGCCGCAGTACGTGCAGCAAAATATTGGTTGGAAAAAACTCTCGGAGCAACGCCGAGATGATTGATTGGTTGCAGGTCGTCGTTTTAGCGCTGATTCAAGGCGTGACTGAGTTTCTACCCGTTTCTAGCTCGGCGCATTTATTGCTGCCGTCTGAGTTCTTGGGATGGCCTGATCAAGGTTTGGCCTTCGATATTAGTGTTCACGCTGGCACTTTGTGCGCGGTCGTGCTTTATTTTCGACAGGCTCTTATCGGTTTGGCACGCGGATTCATGCCCCGCAGCGGGCTCGACCGATCAGAATCTTGGGCGCTCATTATTGCCACTTTGCCGGTCTTACTGGCGGGCGTGCTGCTCAAGGAACTGATTGCGGATGAGGCGCGCACGGTTGTCGTCATCACAATCACGACCTTGTTATTCGGTATTTTGTTGGGCTGCGCTGATTGGTTTTCTCGCCGTGGCCAGCGCCGCCATGCCGTGATCCGATATCGCGATGCTTTATTAATTGGCTGCGCGCAGACCCTCGCGCTGATTCCTGGGACCTCACGTTCTGGTATTACGATCACGGCGGCGCTGTTTCTGGGATACCATCCCACCGTCGCCGCTCGCTTCTCCTTTTTGCTCAGTGTGCCAGTGATCGCGGGCGCCGTATTCGTCATGCTGATGAGCGATCACATCAGCATGCCAGCCGATGCGGGCGTTTATTATGTCATCGCTTTTTTAGTGTCGGGGTGCTTTGCCTATGCAACGATAAGCGCCTTCATGTACTGGGTGAGTAAAATAGGGTTGATGCCCTTTGTGGTGTACCGACTTGCACTGGGCTTCGTGTTATGGATATGGATAGTCGAGGGATTCTGGTGACAACACAGATTGATGAATTAATGACGTTTCTGAGCGACTCGGTCACGCCTTTTCATGCGGTGGAGGTCATGTCAAAGACGTTGCGGCAGGCAGGCTTTGAACAGCTGGACCAATTTGATGCGGTACGCATGGCCCCTGGGAAAGGCTATTTTGTGGTTCATCAAGGTAGTTCATTAATGGCGTTGCGGGCGGGGCAAAATGGCGTTGAAGCAGGGCTCCGCTTGGTAGGTGCACATACTGACAGCCCTAATTTGGCGGTTAAGCCGAATCCGGTAAAAGGTCGAGATGGCTGTATTCAACTCGGCGTAGACATTTATGGCGGCGCGTTACTGAATCCTTGGTTTGATCGAGATTTGGGGATGGCAGGACGCGTCACTGTGCTGACGCAAGACAACGCACTAAGCACTGCGTTATTTGATACAGGACGAGCCGTAGCGGTAATCCCCAGTCTTGCTATCCATCTCGACCGAGAAGCCAATAGTCAGCGCAGTATTAACCCTCAGAAAGACGTGGTGCCGTTGGTGATGTTGGGCGAGCCCCAGCAGTTCGACCTGAAAGCATGGCTCGCACAGGAGTTGGGCCGAGTCGACTCCCAATGGCGGGGCGCTAGGGTAATGGACTACGAACTCTCGCTTTATGACAGGCAGCCTCCCGAGCAGATTGGTATAGATGGCGACTTCATCGCATCGGCGCGGCTGGACAATTTGCTGAGTTGTTACGCTGGCATGCGCGCGCTGATTGACGCAGATGATGCCGAATGGTCACTGTTTGTCGCCACTGACCATGAGGAAGTGGGAAGCGCCTCAACCGCAGGTGCGAAAGGGCCTATGCTGATGGATGCTCTTGCAGCGCTGGCACCCGACCCGAAGCTGAACCGACTGATGCGCGCGCAATCCTGGATGATGTCCGTCGACAACGCCCATGCGACGCACCCTAACTACGCCGACCGGCACGACGATCAGCACAGCCCCAGACTCGGTGATGGCCCCGTTATCAAAATTAACCGTAACCAACGCTACGCCACAACCGGCGAGGGGGCGGCGCGATTACGCGTCTTGGCCGAGCGCGCTGAGATTGATCTGCAGTCCTTTGTTATGCGCTCAGACTTAGCCTGTGGCAGTACGATTGGCCCTATTACCGCGACAGAAACGGGGATACCGACAACTGACATCGGTATTCCCACGCTTGCTATGCATTCGATTAGGGAATTGGCCTGTGCGGCAGACGTGCCACAATTAGGCGCTTTACTGAATGCATTTTACCGCAGAGTCGCGTAAGTCATAGGGAGATGACGCCATGAATACGACGAGAGTACTGACGGGGATTACGACAACGGGAACGCCCCACTTGGGAAACTATGTCGGCGCTATTCGTCCGGCTATCGCCGCGTCGCAACAAGTTGATGTTGAGGCTTATCTTTTCTTGGCGGATTTTCACGCCTTGATTAAGAACCAAAATCCGGACGAGGTTGCTCAATCTAGCCGAGAAATTGCGGCGACGTGGCTGGCGCTGGGTTTGGATCCCGATCAAAGTTTTTTTTATCGCCAGTCTGATATCCCCGAAATTACCGAGCTCAGTTGGATATTGAGCTGCTCTGCCGCGAAAGGCTTGATGAATCGTGCCCATGCCTACAAGGCATCAGTTCAGGCGAATGAAGCTGCGGGCGAGGATCCTGATTTTGGCACGACGATGGGACTGTTTTCTTATCCCGTTTTGATGGCGGCGGATATCCTGATTTTCAATGCGCATCGCGTTCCCGTAGGGAGAGACCAGATTCAACATGTCGAGATGGCCCGTGATATTGCGCAGCGATTTAATCATCACTACGGCGAAATTTTCACGCTCCCTGAAGCGGTGGTAGATGATCATGTCGCCATATTACAGGGGCTCGACGGCAGAAAGATGAGTAAAAGCTACGGCAATACGATTCCCTTGTTTGGCACGCCAAAGCAACTGCAAAAATCGATCAATAAAATCAAAACAAATTTGTTAGAGCCCGGGGAGCCAAAGGATGCCGACGACGCGACCGTTTTTCAGATTTGGTGTGCCTTTGCGGATGAAGCAGAGAGACAGCAGATGCGACAAGCCTTCGCCGACGGCATTGGCTGGGGGGAAGCCAAGCGACAGTTATTCGAGCGGGTGAATGACGAGTTGGCTCCCGCCCGCGAGCGCTATGAGCGCCTCATGGCTGATCCCGGACAGCTCGAGAGCGTATTGCAGGCGGGGGCGACACGTCTACGACCACAAAGTAGCGCGCTGATGGAGACGGTCCGCAACGCCATCGGTTTGCGGCCCTATCGCTAGGTCTGTTTGCGCTGTGACTGTTTGTATTAGCGCTTCGTTGGCAGTCACTGCGTCGTGTTATAAAGCTAAAGTGATTCCGAGCACGGCGCTTCTGGGTTCACCCACGAAATAACGATAGCTTCCAAACCCATAGTCAGCGCGCTCAGCGTAGCCCTCGTCGAGCAGGTTAGTCGCGACGAGCGACACTGCGATTGCTTGGGTGATTTGCCAAGACGCGCGCAGGTTTAGCAAATCGTGTCCTGCATACTCATGCTGATTATTCGGGTCTAGCCAATACTTGGATAACCATACCCACTCTAACTCTCCCGAAATCGGGACGTTGTAGCTGGCGAAGTCAGCCTTGAGCTGCAGTGACCCAAAATGCTTTGGGGCGGTATCGATATCATTGCCCTCGATGCTACCGCGTGATCCCAGTAGCTGAATATCGCTGTCGTAACGATGGCGGGCATAACTGGCGTTGCCGCTCACTGCCCAGACAGGCGACATTGCCCAGCTTGCCGCTAGTTCGACGCCGCGGTGAGTGGTTTCTGCGCCAGAGACATTGAAGCGATCTCGGTCTTGAAAAATGACGTTGTCTTTCGTCGTCCAGTAGATGCTCAAGTCGTAAGACAAGTCATTGACTGCGCCGCGGATACCGAGCTCGGCGCTTTCGGCCTGTTCCGAATCGATATCGGCAGCGGTCTGTCCCGCTTGTAAACGATAAAGTTCGGTCACTTGTGGCGCTCTGAACCCGCGCGCCACTTGGCCATAAACGGTTGTCGTGTCAGTGTGATGACTGAGGGATACATTACCTGTCCAATCACTGAAGCTATCCTTTCGGTCGGCAGGTCGATAAAACCGACAGGCACTTGCCGTAGGGGCACAGACCGCGCCATCTGACGCGTTGTTCACATAGTCATACCGAGTGTCTTCTAACCTGATGCCGGCACCGAGTTGCCACCGTTCAGTGAGTGACCAATCAAGATGGGTGAAGGCTGCTACTGTGTCGGCATCGACATCGTAATCATAGTGAATGCCGTCTGGTTGATTGGGGGAAAAAAACTCGGCTTGTTCTTCAATGAGCCCGCCTTCTGTATGGTCCGCATCGATTCCGACGAGCCAACTTAACGCATTCCGTGTTCCGCGTGCTGACACCTGCACACCCACGCTATGGTGCCGATTAGTCTCGGTGGCCTGCCAGGGTAAATAGTGTTGCAAGAAGGTCATACTGTTGCTGCGCCAAAAAGGGCGGATTGTCAGCTCGGACGAATCGCCCCAGTCGCGTGTTAGGCCGATATGAGCTCTGCCAGACCAAGCGTTTCGATAAGCTTCGGGGTTTGGGTTTTCCTTTCGAGCCTGATCGTCTTCGTAGGCCTCGTATCCCTGAATGTAGCCAGCTGTTTCTTGGTCGAGTTGGCTTCCTTCAAGCGCACCATCAACCCGCCAGTTACCCCACTCTTGGTCAATGCGCAGCGTTGCCTTTTGCTGGTCATATCCAGAGGCATCTTGATAGCCACCGTAGCGGCTTGTTTGGGCGGACAATGCGATGCCACTGGCAACAGCGCCGCTTGCTGAGACGCGATAATAGTCTCTTGAGCCAGCTTCCACACGCACCTGATTGGGCGTGGAATCGACCGAGCGTGTTACCACGTTGATGATGCCATGCAATGCGTTTGAGCCAAATACGACCGCTCCCGGCCCCTTCAGCACTTCGACGCGACCGGCTTGCAGTAGGTTAGCATCGAACAGCTGGTTGACGTTGCAGAAACCCGGTGACCGCATGCTGATGCCGTCCTGCGCTGTCATAAAGGCGCCGCAGCTTCCTGCACCGCTTAACACGGGCGAGCGCAACGACACTAGCGACTCTTGACCATTGCCGCGGCTGACCCAGGCGCCTGAAATGCGGTTAAACAGCTGGTTGCTATGTTGGGCAGCCGTTCGTTCAATGGTTGTTTGGTCCAGTGCAGCCCACGCCGTCGGAAGATCGAACCCAGACTCACTTGTGCGACTCGCGGTGACGATAACAGTCTCCACCTCCGCACCGCCCGTCGTATCGTCCGCTGCAGTATCGTACGGTTGCGCGTAACCCATCGTGTTCGTGGCAGCGAAGTAAGCAGCTAATAGCGACACGTGCCACTGACGAGCAAAGAGGTAACTGATCTGCATTAAAAATATCCTTAATCGGGCCAGACCTCACGTAGATCGTGACAACGGCGAGCATTTTGGGCAAAACTGTGCCGTAAGCCAAGTCGAGAGGAAAAAGAAATTGGATTCAGAGGTCCTCGCAGTCAACGATTCGCTGCCCATTCGCTGCAGCGGGCCGGTGCACTCAGGAAAAGTTCGATCAGTTTACTGGTTGACGTCTGAGGATAGTGCACGACTGATTGCCGACCGGGGTTACCCGGTGGCGGCCGATGCCGCGTTAGCCGTGATGGTAATTAGTGATCGTATCTCTGCCTTTGACTGTATTTGGCACGGCGATGAGGGGTTGGCAGGCGTGCCCGGGAAGGGTGCTGCGCTGAATGCCATTTCACAATTTTGGTTCAGTGAGTTCAAACAAGCGGGATTAGCGCGCAGTCATATTCTCGAAGTGCCCCACCCACTGGTATGGATTGTGCAGCGCGCGAAGCCAGTACTTGTGGAGGCCATCGCGCGGCGTTTTATCACCGGTTCAATGTGGCGAGCGTATGACCGCGGCGAGCGGCTATTTTGCGGCATCAAGCTGCCCGATGGATTGAATCGTGATCAAAGGCTGAAAGAGACTCTGTTGACCCCGTCTACAAAGGGCGTGATGCGCGGACTTGCGGGTGTGCCAGAAGCCGACGATGCCAACGTGTCCAAAGCGCAATTGCTGGCACACTGGCAGGCGTTTGGATTTCAATCGCAAAACGATGTTGATCTTTACGAAAGACTATTAAAGCAGGGTGTCGAGCTTATTGTAGACCGCTTGAACCCCTTGGATTTAATGTTGGTCGACACGAAGTTCGAGTTTGGCTACGCGCGCGATGAACAGGGCCAAGACACACTGATTTATATGGACGAAGTAGGGACTCCTGATTCTTCGAGAATTTGGGATGGGGTGGCCTATCGAGCCGGTAGCGTGGTGGAAAATAGCAAAGAAGAGTTTCGTCAGGCATTACTCCACCATGTGAACGATCCCGAACTACTACTGGATTATCGCCGGTTCGAGGAACGCCAGCGGCTTGCTCGATCACATGCATTGCCTGCGGGCATGCTGAGAAGTCTCTCCGAGATCTACCTCTCCTTGGCAGAACGTATTATTGGGGCGCCGGTCGAGGTACCCGAGCAGCCCTTAGAAAGTATGATGGCGATTCTCGGTGATGATTTTGGTATTGCCAATTGAGCGCGTTTCTCAACTAAAAGGGATTATCAGATGTCAGTGTATAAATTGACCGAATCGCTGTCTGTGGCGGCGCAAATTACCCCTCAGGATATCCGAGAGCTGGCCGCGCAGGGTTTTACTGCCGTGGTGTGTAATCGACCCGATGGCGAGTCGCTGGGTCAGACGGGGATGGATGAGATGGAGGCGGCCTGCCATGAGGCCGACGTTCTGTTTATCCGGTATCCGGTGAGCGTGCTGAATTTTCCCGGTGCCGATCTCGAAGGATTGGGGACGCTTTTTGATGACCCCAGCCAAAAGGTTTTGGCTTATTGTCGCTCGGGCACACGCTGTGCCAATTTGTGGATATTGTCGAGAGACGAAGCGAATCGCGCCGAGGCGATTGCTGTAGCACGCGCAATTGGGTTTGATTTGAGTATGGCTGGAGTCCGATAACTGGCTAGCGAGCACGCACAATGGCGAGCGCATAGACCCGCGCTATGAAACCGATCCTAAGCTAAGGCGTGCAGTAAGGCATCGACTGACCATTTTGCATCGTGTTCCCATTGGGAAGCCTCTATTTCACTGAGTGGGCTGAGCGCGGCATGCACCGCGGTGTGTTCGGGGTGATGGGCCTCGGCAATGATGGCGTAAGGCCTGAGTGATTGTGGCTGAGTACCGGCATGTAGCCGGTAAATACGAAGGTAAATAGGCGAGCCAACAAGCACGGTTTGAGCGCACAATGTCGCGAACTGCTGGCCACAAGGCGTTGAGGCTTCGATGATCACCTCTCGTGACATCAACAAGCCGGCCTGGTGCAACGTGTCACCAATGCTTTGGCCCGCCCTAATGTGCTTATCCGCCTCTGCGAGTTCTGCGCTAATAGGATGAGAGAACCGCGTGATCGCTAGCGTACGACAAATAGCCACACCGTCATGAGTGCTGTACAAATTGGCCAGACGGCTTGTCTGATCCTGCTCAAGCACGTTGACATGATAACTGCCAAAGCGGGTTTTGATTTCTTCGCTATTCACTCGGTGTTGTTCCATTTCCGTGCCGGCCGATATTCGATTCAGCGCGCTCTGGAGCGCGTGGGGACACTAACCCGACTGCCATTAATCTGCAACGCGTAAAGGGCTTTGACGGCGCGTTAATGAGGTATTATCGCGTTTTAACATCGACTACTGCGAGCGCATCATGGCAACTCTTCATCGTGTTTTCATCCTCCTGTGTTTGTTGCTGTCATGCGGTATGCAGACGACTGCGAACGCTGATTCTTTGGCGCAGGAGATCGAATCAATATACCAATCTAAGCTCAAAGACTTGTTCTTGTATTTTCATCAGAACCCGGAACTATCGACGATGGAGCATCAAACCTCGGCGCGATTGGCTGATGAGCTCGCCGCGTTGGGTTTCACCGTGCATCGCGGTGTAGGGGGGACCGGTATTGTTGCGCTGATGGAAAACGGTGAGGGCCCACTGGTGATGTTTAGGGCCGATATGGACGGATTGCCGGTGGAAGAAAAGTCGGGCTTAGAGTATGCCTCGCGCGCCAGACAGATTGATCCCAATGGAAATGAAGTCTTTGTGATGCATGCCTGTGGTCACGACGTGCATATGACCAGCCTTGTGGGAACAGCTCAGCTAATGGCGGCTAAGCGAGAGCGTTGGCGTGGCACGTTGATGTTGATTGGGCAGCCGGCAGAAGAACGCGTATTAGGAGCGGCAGCGATGCGTGCCGATAATCTGTGGGAGCGTTTTGGGGAGCCCGATTACGCCATGGCATTTCATGTGGCCTCAGTGTTGCCGACAGGCATGTTGGGTGCGTCAACCGATTCACCGTATTCAGGAGCCGATACGGTTGATATTTACATCGAAGGCGTCGGTGCGCATGGTGCATCGCCCCACCGCGGTATTGATCCGATCGTATTAGGCTCTCAAATCGTCATGGGTCTGCAGACGATTGTCAGCCGCACGCTGCCGCCTCGGCGGCCCGGTGTGATCACGGTGGGCGCTTTTCATAGTGGTACCAAGCACAACATTATTTCTGATTCGGCACATTTGCAGCTGACGGTTCGCAGCGAGTCTGACGGGGATCGCACTTTATTGCTGGATGGTATTCGCAGAGTTGCCGAGAACATGGGACGCGTTGCCGGTCTCCCCGAAGATAGTTTGCCGAGAGTTGTTGTCTCAAATGAGAGTGTGCCTCCGACGCTCAACGATAAAGCCTTAACGGAACGCATTATGACGGTGTGGAGCGATCACTTTGGCCCCGGAACCGTGGTGTCTGGGGAGCGCTTGGGAATGGGTGCCGAGGATTTCCCTGTTTTTACCGCGGATCCCTATATTCCGAGCCTGTATTTTGCTGTGGGCGGCACGCCTGCTGCCGACTTTGCGCGTGAGAGAGCGGGAGGTAAACCGGTGCCGTCTCATCATTCGCCGCTTTTTAAAATTGAACCCAATGCCTCGGTCACGCTGGGCGTCGAGGCCGCGGTGACCGCGTTGCTGGCGTTGCTGAGCGACTGACTGAGTCGGATTCCATGCAATATCCGATTTGGGACGCCTCAGTGCGGATCATTCACTGGTACTTAGTGGTGGCAGTCGGGGTGATGTGGTGGAGCGGCGAGCAAGGCGTCATGGCCGTTCACCAATGGGTAGGCTGCAGCATTTTATGCTTGGTGCTGACGCGGGTCCTCTGGGGTTGGTTCGGCAGCCAACCCGGTCGTTTTAATTATTTTGTGGCAGGGCCTCGAGCGATTGCGAACTACCTTCGCTCAGGCAAACGTTATGCGGGACATAATCCGCTGGGCGCACTGTCAGTGCTAGCACTGCTCACCTTGCTGACAACACAAGCTGCCTCAGGTCTGTTTAGTCAAGACGATATTTTATTTGAAGCGCCTTTCGCTTATTGGGCGGGTGATTGGTCTGGTACCTTGACTGAATGGCACGCGCTTAACTGGATGCTCCTGCAGGGACTCATTGCGTTGCATTTGCTGGCTGTCATTTGGTACCAGTGGCGAAAAAAACAGCCCCTGATTCAAGCCATGATCCGCGGTCGAGCGGGTTATAAAGCCAGCGAGACTCGGCCTAAACCACTGTGGTTGGCCGCGCTGATAGCAGCAACGCTTGGCTCGACACTCTTGTGGCTCATTAGCATTGCGCCTGAGGCGCCAAGTTATTACTGAGGGCTTGTTGGCCCACCGCGGGGTCACCCATTGTTAACGCGAAGCGTCTCGCTACGGTGGCCTTGCGATAAGGCCTACAGCAGCGCGTCATGGCCTCGTGCAACAGCAGGCCCCGATGATATAGGGCCCATACAATGAAACGGGCCCTGTTAACCAAAAGGTAAGCGGACTAAACGCTGGTAACGAGGGAGCCTAGTGGAGAGGGCGCTTTGTGAGGAGGGCGCTTAGTGAAGAGCCCGCGCAGTGAAGAGACCTCTCGGTAAAGGCAGTATAGAGGTCAGTATAGATAGTCCTTTGATTTGTATTCGTCATGGCAGGCTTTACAGGTGCCGCCTGTGGCCACAAATTGCTCTCGACTACTCCCCGGGTCACCTTCAGTGGCGATCTCGGCAAGGCTAGCGGCGGCAGCACGGAAGTCTTCCAGTTTGCCTTGGAAGTCGTCCATGTTGGACCAGATATTGGGCTTGGCTCGAGTGGTACCTTGTTCGGTGCCCGGCGCAAATCCGCGCTCAACGTGAAATTGTGAAGCGTGATGCAAATCATCCGCCCACGCCGAGAACTGGGCGGCGTCCCATTCGATTTTGCCTTTCACCATGTCTCCCATCGGTGCGAAAGTCATCCCTAGCAGCGCGAAATAAGATTGTCGCAAAGATTGCAGGGGCTCTGTTTTTTCGATGTGTGCCGAGACCGCGCTCGACAATGAAACGAGTAGGGCGAGTATTGCCACTAAGGATTTGTTCGTCATGATTAACCTCCTATGATAGGGCTTCTGTTCTAACTGTTTCAGGGCGCGCTGTCTATCCCAAAAGGGTGAGTTAGCGATGTCGATTTAGGGGTTACACTACGCCGAAATTGAGGGGAGAGGTATGTCCGACACGCTATCGTTAGATGCCTACTGGATGCCGTATACCGGCAATCGGCAGTTTAAACGTGATCCCAGGATTATTGTGGGCGCAAAGGGCGTATGGTTCACCGATGATCGGGGTAGACAGATTCTGGATGGCCATTCGGGGCTGTGGACCTCCGGGCTGGGTCATGGTCATCCAGAGGTGTCAAAGGCGGTCGCTCATCAAATTGAGACGCTGGATTTTTGCCCGCCCTTTCAGTTTGGGCACCCCACGGCATTCGAGCTGGCCAATCGGTTAACAGCGCTCATGCCAGATGGCTTAGATTATGTGTTCTATACCAACTCCGGCTCCGAATCAGCGGATACCTCTCTCAAAATGGCCAGAGCCTATTGGCGCCTGAAGGGTCAGCCTGCCAAGACTCGCTTTATCGGTCGACAAAAGGGGTATCACGGTGTGAATTATGGCGGAACAGCAGTCGGCGGTATCGGCGCTAATCGCAAACCTTTTGGACCCTCCTTAGAAGTTGACCACCTTCGCCACACGATGTTGCCCGAGAATCAATTTTGTCGCGGTATGCCCGAGTATGGAGCGCATCTTGCAGACGAATTGTCTGAATTGATTGCCTTGCATGATGCTTCCACCATCGCAGCGGTGATTGTCGAGCCTATGGCTGGGTCGGCAGGGGTGATTCCGCCTCCCGTTGGTTATTTGCAACGACTGCGCGAGCTCTGCGACGTGAACGATATTTTGTTGATATTTGATGAGGTGATCACAGGATTAGGCCGCTGCGGGGCTTACACTGGGGCAGAAGCATTTGGCGTGACGCCCGATATTTTGAATCTCGCAAAGCAAATTACGAATGGCGCAGTGCCCATGGGAGCGGTTGTGGCGACCGCTGAGATTTATGACACCTTCATGGCCCACGGCGGTCCCGACTATGCGTTGGAGTTTGCTCACGGTTACACCTATTCCGGACACCCTGTTGCCTGTGCGGCGGGTATCGCTGCCCTCGATATATTGGTGCGTGAGGAGTTGCCTGCGCGCGTTGCCAAAGAAGCACCATTTTGGGAGGCTTTATTGCACGATGGTATCGCCGGGAAGCCTCACGTTACGGATGTGAGAAATTATGGATTTGCGGGGGCCATCACACTGGCGCCGTATCCTGGCGAACCGTTGCGACGTCCTTTCGAGATTGGCATGCGTCTGTGGGAAAAGGGATTCTTAGTGCGCTACGGTGGAGATACGATTCAGCTGGCGCCTCACTTTGTCATGCAGCGAGAGCAGATGTCCGCTTTGGTTGGGGCGCTGGCGGAAACGTTAGACGAATTGGCGTAAGCGTTATGGAGTGCATGATCGCGACAGAGCGTCTTATGCAGACTGATGTCACCGCGCGTAGCATGCTGCGTCGGGCAATGTTGAGACGCCGTTAATGAATTTGTCCTATTACATCGTCAATGCCTTTACGGACCAACCGTTTGCTGGCAATCCGGCAGCGGTCATGCCCTTGGATCTGTGGCTACCAGATCATCAGCTTCAAGCGTTAGCGGCACAGCACAATTTGTCTGAGACGGCCTTTTTTGTCCCGGTTGCCGAGAGCGCCTTTGAGCTGAGATGGTTTACGCCCGTGGAGGAGGTGCCCTTGTGCGGTCACGCTACGCTCGCGACAGCACACGTATTACTGCGCGAGAGGCAGGTGTCGGCCGATGCCCTCACTTTTCAGACACGATATCGAGGGCTGCTTCACGCGCAATCGCAAGGTGATCGGTTGGCATTGGATCTGCCCGCCGTTGAGTATGAGCCGCATGAAGTGGAAGCGCGACTCGAGGCGGCGTTGGGAGCTCGGGTTCTATCAGCGGTAAGGCCTTGCGACGAGCCATGGCAAGTACTCTATGAATTAGAGAGCGAAGCGTCTGTGCGGGCGTTAAAGCCTAATATCGCTGCCTTGGCTGCGGTAGCCGAGCATTGCGTCATTGTTACGGCGGCGAGCGAAGAATACGATTTTGTGTCGAGAATGTTCGCGCCTCACTACGAGGTGCCTGAAGATCCTGTGACGGGATCTGCCCACTGTTTACTCACGCCGTTTTGGTCTGATCGACTAGCAAAGCAACACCTTTTGGCTTACCAGTCTTCGGCGCGTGGCGGCACGTTGTGGTGTGAGCGCAAAGACGATCGCATCATCCTCTCAGGTCACGCAATGACGTTCGCTAGAGGTCAGGTCGTTGCGGCTCTCTAAAGGCCATAGCAAGCGCCACAGTCCATAGCGAGAATAAAAGCGCCGCGGTAAGGGGTGAGACTGTTAAAGGGCGTGGCAGCGCGCGAGTCCATTGGGTGCCAGCTCAGTCACCGTTGAGGTCTCGGAATGGGCTAGCAGCGCACTGATTCCCAGCTCGTCAGATCTACCGCCCTAGTATCGATCGTGCGACGAGCTCGCGCATGATTTCTGATGAGCCTCCGTAGATTGTTTGAATACGGGCGTCAACGTAAAATCGTGAGATCGGATATTCTGCCGTATAGCCATAACCCCCGAATAGTTGCAGGCATTGATCCGCGACCCGGCACTGCATCTCACAGCTGGCGAGTTTTAGCATGGCCGCCGTATCGGCAGTGAGGCGCCCCTCGGCATACTGCTGCGCACACTGCTCATAAAAAGCGCGGTTCAGGGTGATCTCAGTTTTAACGTCGGCGAGTTTGAAGCGAGTATTCTGAAATTGACCGATTTTTTGTCCAAAGGCTTCTCGTTCCTGCACATATTGCAAAGTAATGTCGAGTGCGCCCTCCGAGGCAGCGATCGCTTGCGCCGCAATGCCAAGTCGTTCGCGAGGGAGCTCGTTCATCATGATAATAAAGCCACTGTTCTCCTCGCCAAGCAGGGCTTCGGCCGGTAAGCGGACGTCGTTAAAAAAGAGCAGTGCCGTATCTGATGTGTGCTGCCCGATCTTGTCGATCTTTCGGGACTTCTCGAACCCTGGCGCATGCGCATCAACGAGAAAGAGAGAGGTTCCCTTAGCGCCTTTTCCGGGGTCGGTAATCGCGGCCACAATCACTAGGTCTGCGTGGATGCCGTTGGTAATGAAAATTTTAGAGCCATTGAGCACCCAGTCAGCGCCATCCCGCACCGCATGTGTGCGAATACTCTGTACATCAGAGCCTGCACCCGGCTCGGTCATGGCCAGCGCGCCCACTACCTCACCGGAGACCATGCGAGGTAACCAATGTGCTTTTTGCCCCTGGGAACCGTGGCGACTGAGATACGGCGCCACGATATTATTGTGTATGCCATAGCCCGAGGCGAATCCGCCAAAACCCATGGCTGACAATTCTTCAATCATCGCCAACGTCACATGTGGAGAGGCTCCTGCGCCGCCATATTGCTCTTCGACATCAGGCCCTAGTAGGCCGGCCTCTCCGAGTCGATGCCAAAGCGCCCGAGGGACCATCTTGTCGGCTTCCCATTGCTCGTAATGTGGCGTGATTTCCTGTTCGAATGCGCGTCGCGCCATGTCACGAAAAAGTGAGAGTTCATCGATATCAGCGGCTTGATTCATCGTTATATCCTGCACAAGGAAGAGGAAGCCACAATTATGAAGAACATCGTCTTCAACTACAAAGTCGCAAACTGAACCGGACTAACGTCCCGCCAGCAAGTGCTCGTTAGTAAGCCGGAGCGGTTCCCTCGCGAGCGAGGGCCCTATTCCCTTCAGCAGTGACCCTCGGCGTAATCGGCGATTTTTTCAGTTGACCATCGAGACCGCTACTGCGGTGAGAGTAGAAACGGATGACTGCCTCGATGGGAGGGGCGGGGGTTGTCTCGGGGCTCAGCGCGCGTTGCAGGGTTGCCTCGAGGCATGAAAAAATAGACGGGGGACGCTATGCGCCTGCCATTTATGCGGTATTCTCACGGGCTGAACCCTAAGTGGGCTTTGCCTTGGGTAGATTAAAATCACAGCTAATTCCTTTTTTATTATCGAGGCCAACATGCGCGAATACACGAAGTTTTACATTAACGGACAGTGGGTCGATCCGGTGTCACCTAAAACGCTGGAGGTGTTGGATCCCTCAACCGAGGCGGCCTGCGCCACCATCTCCCTTGGCTCGGAAGAGGACGTCAATCTTGCGGTTGCCGCGGCCAAAGCGGCTTTTGAATCCTTTAGTCAGACGACGGCAGAAGAGCGTGCGGAGATGCTGGATCGCATGGCGGCCATATTCAAGCGCCGTATCGGTGAAATCGCTGAGGCGATTCGTCTTGAGATGGGCGCACCCATCAGCTTAGCGAGCACGGCACAGGCTTATGCGGGTTTGGGTCATATTACTGAGGCGGCAAAGATCCTCAGAGGGTATTCGTTCTCTGAAGATTTGGGCCCACATAGAGTGGTCAAAGAGCCAATCGGCGTGTGCGGTCTTATCACCCCGTGGAACTGGCCGCTGAATCAGGTGAGTTGTAAAGTGGCACCGGCCTTGGCGGTGGGTTGCACAATGGTGCTGAAGCCGAGTGAAATTGCGCCATTGTCGGCTTACTTATACGCTGAGATCATGGAGGAAGCGGGCATTCCTGCAGGCGTCTTTAACCTAGTAAATGGCGATGGACCGACTGTTGGTGAAGCGCTGTCTCGCCATCCTGATGTCGACATGATGTCCTTTACTGGTTCGACGCGAGCCGGATCGCTGGTTGCCCAAAATGCGGCACCAACCGTTAAAAGAGTCACCCAAGAGCTGGGCGGTAAATCACCTAACGTCATCTTAGAGGATGCAGATTTAGAAGCGTCCGTGACGAGAGGTGTACTGCACATGTACAACAACACGGGTCAATCCTGTAACGCGCCTTCCCGTATGTTGGTGCCGCGTGCTCTGTTAGCACAGGCAGAAGCGATTGCTGCTAGCGTCTCTGAGAGCGTTGTAATCGGTCCAACTGAAGAAGAATCGACCACGATGGGGCCGGTAATTTCTAAGGTGCAGTGGGACAAGATTCAGGGTTTGATTGAGGCGGGTATTGCCGAGGGTGCCAAGGTGGTCTGTGGAGGCCCCGGCCTGCCTGAAGGCATTGAGTCTGGATATTATGTTCGGCCAACGATCTTCTCCAACGTGAGCAATGACATGACGGTTGCGCAACAGGAAATTTTTGGGCCTGTCTTGGTCATGATTCCCTACGATAGCGAAGAAGAAGCGATTCAGATTGCAAACGATACGCCCTACGGGCTGGCCGGTTATGTTCAAAGCGGCGACCTCGAGCACGCACGTGCAGTTGCCACGCGTATTCGAGCGGGTAATGTTCACATTAATGGGGCATCAGGCGGTTTTGACGTGCCTTTTGGTGGCTATAAGCAATCTGGTAACGGTCGTGAGTGGGGCGCGCACGGGTTCACCGATTACCTGGAAATAAAAGCGATCGAAGGATACGACGCGGCTTAACCGCCGCTCGGTTTGAGCGTTCATCACCGATGAAAGTAATCCTGGCGATTGATCAAGGTACCACCGGGACCACTGTTGCGGTGATGAACGTCCGCGGCAAGCTATTGGGGTCGGTGAATACCGAGTTTCCGCAGATCTATCCGAAACCCGGTTGGGTCGAGCACGATCCCGCGATCATTTGGCAAACGGTGGTCAAAGGAATTCGGTCTGTCCTCCGCCAGGGCATCTGTCAGGTCAGCGATATTGCCTGCATTGGTATTACTAACCAGCGGGAAACGGCCTTGCTCTGGGAACGCCACAGTGGCAAACCAGTCGGTAACGCCATCGTTTGGCAATGTCGTCGCACCGCTAATTTTTGCGATGGGCTCAGGCGTAAAGGGTTCGAACCCATGCTGCGCGACCGAACGGGTCTGGTACTGGATCCCTATTTTTCGGCGAGTAAATTCCGTTGGTTATTAAACAGTATCGACGGGGTGCGCGGTCGTGCCCGAAAGGGCGACATTGCTGCTGGGACCATTGATTCTTTTCTGCTCGCAAGACTCACAGGTAACGCCGTCCACGCGACCGACGTGTCCAATGCGTCCAGAACCTCGTTGATGAACTTGCAGACCCTCGATTGGGATCCCGAACTACTTAAATTGTTTTCGGTGCCCAGATCGATACTGCCAGATATTGTGCCGACTAGCGGACAGCTGGGGCATACCCTCGCAGTGCCCGGATTGCCCGACGGGATTCCGATCACCGGAATGGCCGGTGACCAGCAAGCGGCATTGTTTGGACAGGCGGGATTCGAGCGTGGGGCAGCCAAATGCACTTTTGGTACTGGCTCTTTTATCTTGATGAACACGGGTCACGATAAAATGCACAGTGACGCCGGCTTGCTGAGCACTGTCGCATGGCAATTACCCGGACAAAAAGTGCCGGTATATGCCCTGGAGGGAGGTGCTTTTATTTGTGGCGCCGCCGTGCAATGGCTGCGCGATGAACTGGGCATTATTAAGCGCGCGTCAGATGTTGAGAAACTCGCGGAGCGGGTGACCGATTCTGGGGGTGTAGAATTTGTACCGGCGCTGACCGGACTGGGTGCGCCCCACTGGGATGCCGAGGCGAGGGGAGTGATATCGGGCTTGACTCGTGGTGCGGGTGCGGCTCATCTCGCGCGCGCAACGCTCGAGGCAATGGCGTTACAGAACGTCGATATCTTGCGCGCTATGGAGCGCGACTTGGGTCGCAGAATGGGTATTTTGAAGGTTGATGGCGGCGCGGCGGCCAATAATTTACTCATGCAGTTGCAGGCGGATTATCTCGGTCGACAGATTATTCGGCCCAAGGTAATCGAGACCACCGTCGCAGGTGCCTGCTTCTTGGCCGGCTTGGGGGCAGGTATTTGGCAGGACACGGGGGCGTTAGAACGAGTATGGCAAGCTGATCGTGCTTTCCCAGCCAGACTCGGTACCAGTGCGCGCCGACGTCGCCTGCACGACTGGCAGCGAGCGGTCAGTCGTGCGCGACACAGTGTTTGATACTGATGGGACAAGTACTTCGCTTTCAAAAACCACGACAATCAGACCAAACACTGTGTCGAAACGGTCATCACAAATGGCGCCCGGTAAAAGAAGATCCCTTTGCGGTTTATCGGGGTGAGCTGGTGACGCGATTTCGATGCGAAAGATGCGGTAAAGAGAAGGTCAAGGCAACCTAGTCTCTGACGAAGGTCTCCGACCTATGGAATTAACACCGTAGGGGGATAGAGGCGATCTCATTAGCCCTATAGACTCAGAGAAAATTGTTCAGATGGAGTAATCGTTATGACGGCCATGATCTATCCAACGACGAACCCCGCCGCTGCAGAACAGATGATGGTGGCACGCGCCGAGGGCCCTTATATTTTCGATCAACAGGGTAAGCGTTATCTCGAAGGGATGGCAGGCCTGTGGTGCACTGCACTGGGTTATGGGAATGAGGAAATTATTGATGTCGCGCAGCGGCAGATGCGTGACCTGAGCTTTAGTCATATGTTTGGGGGTAAAACCCATGCTGCCGCCATCGAGCTTGCTGACAAGCTGGCGGGCATGGTGCCGATGAACGACGGGCGCGTTTTTCTGGGCAATTCTGGTTCAGATGCCAATGACACGTTGATGAAGTTAATCCGTTATCACGCTGAGGCGAGTGGGCAGCCTGACCGAATCAAGGTCATTGCGCGCGAGCAGGGTTATCACGGTGTCACACTGGCCTCTGCCGCGCTAACGGCTATACCCACCAACCATACGCATTTCCAGTTGCCTTTTGAGGCGTTGGGCGTTTTACGGACAGGCTCTGCAAACTACTACCGAGGTGGGCACGATGGTGAGTCGGAGAGTGAATTTGTAGCGCGTCGAGCACAGGAGCTTGAGGCACTCATTTTAGCTGAGGGGCCCGGTACGATTGCTGCCATGATTGCCGAGCCAGTGAGCGGTGCTGGCGGCGTGATCGTTCCGCCGGCCGGCTACTTTGACGCGATTCAGCAGGTGTTAGATCGCTATGGTATTTGGTTGTGGGATGACGAAGTCATCTGTGGCTTTGGCCGCTTAGGCACTGATTTCGGTGCGACTAAAATGGGGATGGCACCTAAAATGATGACGTTGGCTAAGGCGTTGTCATCGGCTTATGTGCCCATTTCGGCTGCCATTGTTCAAGGGGACATCGCGGACTGCATCGGCGCTTCCGCAACGGATGTCGGCGTGTTTGGCCATGGATATACCTATAGCGGACACCCTCTGGGCTGTGCCGTCGCGAGCAAGGTGATCGACATTTATCAGCGGGATCAGATTTTTGACCATGCCGCCAAGGTAGGCGGCTACTTACAAACGCGATTGGCTGAATTTACGAGCCATGTCTTGGTGGGTGAAGTGTCAGGTGTTGGCATGATTGGTGCGCTTGAGCTGGTGGCGGACAAGACCACTAAGCGGCCTTTTGACGGCATGAAGGTGGGGCAGTTCTGTGCCAAAGCCGCCGAGGGGCACGGCCTTATTGTCAGGCCGCTCGGTGGCAATCGTATTGCGGTGTGCCCGCCGCTGATCATCGAACACAGTCATGTTGACGAGCTCATTGAAAAACTCGGCGCTGCGCTTGATGCGACATTGGATTGGGTTACTTCTGAAAAATTAATCTAAATGATGGCTGCGCGATATCAACGCTTGCTGCGCTTAGCCCGCAAAGGTTTTTCGCGGTTGGATTATGCCGGTGAGTGATGATTCCGCACCGATTCGGGTCGCCCATATTGAGATGGGGAGCCACCTGTACGGTGGCGCCCAACAAGTTCTTTATCTCCTCGAAGCGTTGTCTTCGTCGGATGTCATCAGCACGCTAATCTGCCCAATAGGCTCTGCGATAGGTGAAGCGGCGCGTGAGCGTAATATCACAGTCGAAGAGATCGCTTATCGAGGCGATCTCGATTGGACCGCGGTGCGAAAAATCAAGCGGCTATTGCGTCAGCGGTCGACAGAACTGGTGCATGTGCACTCACGACGCGGGGCCGATTTATGGGGCGGGTTGTCTGCTCGCCAGATCGGTTTACCTTGTGTCATTTCGCGCCGCGTTGATCATCATGAAGCACGGTGGTGGGCGGGCCTCAAATATGCGTTATGCGATCACGTTATCGCGATCTCAGAGGGAATAAGAGCGGTATTACTGGCCGACGGTGTGTCTGCGGAGAAAGTATCGTGTGTGCGCAGTGCCGTTGATTTTGAGCGTTTTCAGGCTGCGTCAACCCCCGCTGCACTGAAGGCTCGTTTTGGATTGCCTGATGAGTCCGTAGTCGTGGGTATGGCCGCGCAACTGATTCCTCGCAAGGGACATGATGTTTTGCTCGAGGCAGTGTCTGCATTAACAGGTCGCTGGCCCCATTTAAGGGTGTTGATCATGGGAAAGGGTCCGCTGGGGCCCTCTGTGGCGCAGCAAATTCAGGCAATGGATCTCGAGGCGCAAGTGCAATGCGTCGGATTTCTCACTGACATTGAGAATGTCCTACCCCATCTTGATTTTGTCGTGCATCCAGCACGGACAGAAGGGCTAGGGGTGGCCTTGCTGCAAGCGGCGTCGGCAGGCGTGGCGGTAATAGCGTCGCGCGCGGGGGGCATGCCAGAGGCGGTTCTGCATGAGCGAACAGGCTTGTTAATTCCGCCGGGTGATGCGCAAGCGTTAGTGGCGGCGATGGAGCGACTCCTCGTCGATCCAGCCCTGGCCGCTCGTTACGGCGCAGAAGGACGGCGTAGAATGGCCGCTGAGTTTTCGATTGAATCAATGGTGGCAGGAAATCTAGCCGTTTATCGCACGCTGATTAACCCGATACGTAGCGCGTAATCCGCATTGTTGGTCATGGAAGCGTCTGGTCAATGTTCGCGGCGTCGAGGTCGGGTGTGCAGTTGATGCTTGCGCATCAAGGCGCGAATTTGGTGGTAGCTGAGCCCCAGGAGGGTCGCTGCGTCATTCTGTCGCTGTCCTGAATGTACCAATGCCGCGGCGAGCCAGCGACGCTCTTCTTCCTGCAGTCGTGATTTAAGGGAGATGGGCCAGTCGGTCTTGGGTGGATCGACAGCGCCCCGCGATGCGGTGTGATAGTCATGATCGCCGTCATACGGTGCGCTGCTGTCGAGAGGGTTTGCCTTGTCGCCGGTGGTATCGTGAAAAGGATCAATGATAATGTCATTGATAGGCGCCTCGGGGTTTTGCGCGCGAAACAGAGAGCGTTCGACGACATTTTTGAGCTCCCGAATATTCCCTGGCCAGTGGTGACTGTGTAGGCTGGCCATTGCGGTGGGGGTAAAGCCGGGAAAGTAACTCCAACCGAGTTCACTGCACATTCCTACGCTGAAATGTTGTGCTAGCTCTAGCAGGTCCAGCTCTCGATCTCTCAATGGGGGGAGGTGGACAACGTCGAAACTGAGTCGGTCGAGCAGATCCCAACGAAACAGGCCTTGATTAGCCAAAACGGGCAGGTCGGCATTGGTTGCTGCGACGATCCTGACATCCACTTGGAGGGTGTGTTGTCCGCCCACTCGCTCGAACTCTCCATACTCGATAACGCGCAGGATCTTCTCCTGAAGTCTGGTTGACATCGTGGCGAGCTCATCGAGAAACAAGGTGCCGCCGTCCGCGAGCTCAAAGCGTCCCACATGTTGCTTACTGGCTCCGGTAAAGGCGCCTACTTCGTGCCCAAATAGTTCGCTTTCGAGCAAGGTCTCGGTAATCGCACCGCAGTTCACCTTGGTGAGAGCTTGGTCCCACCGAGGCGATAGGTAGTGAAGTCGCTCAGCGGCCAGCTCTTTTCCGGTGCCGCGTTCACCAACGATGAGTGCGGGGCGGTCAATGGACGCCAGTCGTGAGATGTGGTCGAGGGCAGCGATAAGTGGCGTTGAGGTGCCGATAATCGTGGGCGTCTTACGTTTCATGCCGTAATTATACCTTTAAAGGCTAAATAAGCTAATAATTTAAGGTTAATAAGGCCCTTAAAGAGTCTTGTCTGCACATCGATTGCTCCTAACATCCTTATTTTTCGGGGTTTTTTTAAACTGGCACACCAGTCGCTTCTACTCAGATTAGGAGGCCAAAGGGGCCTCTCGCCAAGAAGGCTACTGAAAAACGCAGGAGAGATGAAATGGATGTTATCGATGAAAGAACCTTGGTGTACGTGGCGCTGTTGCTGATTTGCAGCACCCTGGCGGTTTTTACAGGCCCCCTTTTAGCGGGCATTACTTTTGTGTGGGTATCGGTGTCAATTGAGGCCGCTTACTGGACGGGGGGGTGGTTACTGCGCCGCGCTCAGCAGCAAAGGGATGGTGAGATTCACGGCTAATAAAAGGATCTGAGAGGAGAAAAGGCTATGGGTATATTTTCAAGAATGTCAGACATTGTGAATTCGAATCTTAACGCGCTGTGCGACAGCGCGGAGGACCCAGAAAAAATGATTCGACTGATCATTCAGGAGATGGAGGATACGTTGGTTGAGGTGCGTAGCACGTCGGCGAGAATTATTGCTGACCAAAAGACGGTATCGCGACATCGTGACCGCATCGCAGCTGAGGTGGCGGCCTGGGAGAGTAAGGCAAAGCTAGCCGTTTCAAAGGGGCGCGACGACCTTGCCAAGGCTGCGTTACAGGAGCGTCGCATCACTGAAGAGACGCTGAGGACAGTAGAGGATGAATTGACGATGGCGGGTGAGCAGGTAGCGCAGCTTAATGATGAAGTTGGTCAGCTACAGCAAAAGCTGGATGATGCTAAGGCAAAACAAAAAGCGATTTTACTGCGCGCCAAAACCGTGGGTTCGAGAGTACAGATAAAACGTCAGGTGCAACGCGACGAACTGGATAGTGCCTTTGCGAAATTCGAGCGATTTGAACAGAAAGTCGATAACCTCGAAGGCGAGTTGCAGGCCCTCGATCTCGGTCGGGACCATGCTGGCGGGCTCGCCGCTGAGATTGATGCACTAGGTGCGGAAGATTGGTTAGACGAGGAGTTGATGCGGATTAAGGATAGTATGTCTGTGCCTAGCCCGTCTGCCAATGAGTCTGGTGAAGAGCCGGGCACTCAGTGATCATGGTCGTAAACTCTGAGGCGACAAAAAAGGGCGTTGTGTTAGCGCGCTATGTGCGCGCAGTAGGGAGGTGAGATGGATTTGTTCCAGATGTTATTGGTGCCCATGATTTTGTTCATGTTGATTGTGGCTCCCACGTGGATCGTCATGCATTACCGCAGTCTCAATCGGTCGAGCCGGTCCTTGACTGAGGAAGATCGGCAAGCGCTCGAGGCAATGCTGGTAGCAGTCGATCAGTTAGCCGATCGAATCGAGTCACTGGAGTCTATTTTAGAGGCTGACCATCCAAATTGGCGCCAGCAACACCGCGGTCAAACGAAGCAGGAGAATGAAGTATGACTGATCGCCATCAAAAAACGTTTAGTGAAAACCGTGCGAGCGGCTGGGGAATGGGGCTGTATCGACAGCGATCGGGAAGATGGATCGGCGGTCTTTGCGCGGGCCTGGCGCGCTATTGGGATGTGCCTAATTGGGTCGTCCGCTTAGCAGCTGTCGCCCTACTGATGTTCACGGGTGCGCTGGCTTTTTGGCTGTACATATTGGCTTGGGTGGCTATTGCTCCCGCCCCCTCGCGTTGGTCTGGGTCGGCTACCCAAAGTGCAGAGGTTGAGATGGAATATGATGAAAATCGCCACGCCTATCGTCGTAAAACCCTATTCCGTTACACCGATGCACCGAGTGAGCGAATGAAGAAGGTTCAAGGCCGGATGGCGGCTGCGGTGACGCGGGTGGAAGCGATGGAGCGGTACGTCACGTCGCGGCAATATGATCTGAATCGGGAGTTTTCGAAGCTCTAGCGGATGTTCGAGGCGTTAAAAAATCACTATCGAAGTCCTCAAGAGGCGCTAGAGGGTGGCGCTAATTGAGGCGCTTAAAGGGTGCCGTTAGCGACGATCATCACTCATAATAGCCCGATGACGCTGATGTTCTCCCACGCTAACGGTTACCCCCCGGGGTCTTACCGTGCACTACTCGAAGCCCTAGAGGAGACGATGGATGCGCCGGTCGTGAGCCATGCGCATCGTCCGCTGACTACGGAGCAGCCGGCGCCCGTTTTTCTGTCTTGGCACGAATATGCCAATGATCTCATTCAACGCATTGAGCGTGAATCCCTGGGGCCGGTTTGGTTGGTGGGGCATTCGATGGGGGGTGCCACTGGGGTGCTGGCTGCCGCTAAAAGACCTGATTTATTCAGCGGCCTGATTGGTCTCGATCCCGTGCTGCCACGGACAAAATTGTGGTTTTGGTCGCGCGTGGTGAGTTGGTTTAAACCCGACGCGGTCCCCATCGTAAAACGCGCCTTGGCACGCCCGCATGATTTTGACAGTCAGTCAGCGGCGTTCGATTTCTATCGAGGCAAGCGCGTATTTAATGGCTTGAGCGATGAGGTGCTGATGGATTACGTGACGGCGGGCCATCAATTGGGCTCGGATGGTCGCGAGCACCTGCGCTATAGCGGTGCGTGGGAAGCGTGTGTTTATCGATCTGTACCCCGTATTCGGCCTGCGTTGAAGGCATTGCAATGTCCGTCGCTCGTGATTGCAGGCGAGCAGTCTCAAATACTGACGCCACAGACCTTGTCTTGGCTCAATGGGCTGAATAAACGGCTGACTACCGCGTCACTGCCAGGTGGGCATTTGTTGCCCCTCGAGTCTCCCGCGATCTGTGCCGAAGCCGTGGCGACCTTTATCCGTGCTCAAGAGGCATCCCGAAGCCAATGACATTTTAGGATGGCAATTCGACGGGCCATTACCCAATGGAAGGGCGCTTTTCACCGTGGTGCGGGTTGTGCGTTGCTGCTTTGCTCGTTCGCTCTGTCGGAGTTTGTACAAGGGCAGCAACAGCATCAGGCGCAAACGCCCTACCTGATCGGACGGGGTATGGTGGATATTACTGGCCCAGCGGTGGGGATGCCTCTGTGGGGGTTTGGTCGGCCTGATCAGATCAGCGAGGGGATCCATATTCGCCTGCGATCGCGTGCGTTCATTATCGTGCAGGCCAGTGATGAGGAGCGGCGGCTTGTATTTGTTAGCGCCGACTTGGGAAGCATTGATCACCACATTACGCTGGAGGTCATTGAGCTCTTGCAACAGCGCTATGGTGAGACGTACACCCTGGACAATGTCATCATCAGTGCCACCCATACCCATGCCGGGCCCAGCGGCTACTGGCAGTCGCGCACAGACACTGGCCTCGATGGGGGGCATTACCCCGCGCACTTTGACGCGATTGTCGCCGGTATCACTGCCTCAATCGTACAGGCACACGAGGATCTCCAGCCCGGCAATATCCTGATTAACACGGGCCATGTGGCAGACGCAGGGGTAAACCGGTCGGTGGTGGCTTATCGCGAGAACCCCCAGCATGAGCGTGACCGTTACCGCGACAATACTAATACCGCTATGACGCTGCTCAAGTTTGTCGGCAAAGACGGGCCTCTGGGGATGATTAATTGGTACGCATTGCATCCGACGGCAATGAACTATTACAACCGTCTCATTTCTGGAGATCACAAGGGCTATGCCTCGCTACAAATGGAACAGCGCGAGGGCACGCGTTACGCATCAAGCAGCGATTTTGTAGCCGCTTTCGCCCAGTCTGATCCGGGTGATGTCACACCTAATACCAATCTCGACAATACTGGACCCGGCGAGACAGATGTTGATACCACTCGCATTATGGGCCAGCGCCAACTGGTCGTTGCGCAGACGTTGTTCGATGAGGCGGCGGAGGCACTTGTTGGTGTGATCAACGCGCGGCGCATTTATGTTGATTTGAGTGATTATGCCGTCGATGACGAATTTACGGGCGTGGGTACACGGCATACCTGTCCTTCGGCCTACGGCTATTCGTTTGCCGGTGGCTCTACAGAGGACGGAGGCGGGCACTTTTTGTTCCGTGAAGGTATGACCGAGCAGAGCATATGGAGGGACTGGTTGATTCGACTCATCATTGGGGCTCCCGAGTGGACTGAGCCGGTGAAAACGTGTCAGAGGCCCAAAGCTATCTTGCTGGAGACCGGCACAGGGTCGCCGCCTTTGCAATCCCAGATACGCTCCATCACGGTGGCACGGCTTGGCCAGCTGGTGCTACTCGCCTTACCCGCAGAAGTGACTACCATGGCGGGCAGACGTCTGCGTGATAGCGTCATGCGCGAACTGGGCGATTGGGCAAAGCACATTGTGCTGGTGGGCTACGCCAATGGCTATGCAGGGTACATCACGACACCCGAAGAATATGGGCTGCAGCAGTATGAGGGCGGCCATACCTTGCATGGGCGCTGGACGTTGCCCGCGTATCAGCAGATTGTCAGTCAACTGGCACAGGCCTTGGAGTCAGGCGCTCCAATAGCGGACGATCTGCCCTATGACGATTGGCGAGGACGATCTGTGGGCTTGCCCTTACCAGCGGGTGCGCCGAATCAGCTACCTTCTGGCACGAGGCTTGGCGATTCACTGTCGCCCATAGCAGCCCAATACCGCTGGGGCGACACGATGACGGTACGAGTTTGGTCGACGAATCCCACAGCGAATTTTCCCAAAAGCAAAAACCACCTTTTGGTTGAGCGCAAAACCGCTGCCGGCTGGCAGCGGGTCGCTGACGATGGCGATTGGAGTACCACCGTGCGCTGGCAATTAGCATCTCAAGCATACGTTGCCGAATTGAGCTGGACGATACCTCAGAACACGCAGCATGGTGAGTACCGTGTCTCACACTTTGGCTTTGATACGACCGGTGCTGCGTTTAGCGGGACACCGTCTGTTTTTGCCATCACGGAGTAAAATGGACAGTAATATAGGTGATGAGACGCGTCGATGGTGAGAAGCATGGGTGGCGAGTAGTGCGGGGTATGCTGAAAAAACGGAAAGGTGGAGGCCGCTATCTTAGGGTTCGCTTGAAAGGGGTTTGTTTTAGGACGAGGCAGCATCGTGTTGCTTTATTGGTAGCGCGGTTATTCGCGTTGCTGCAAAACAGAGGACAGTGATGGGGGTGCTTGCACGAAGCGCGTGTTCATATAATTGCTTCCCGTATGGTTGGCGCGATAACCCGGCAGTCGCAGAGTGCGCTGTGGATCAACGTCACCAGTGGCGGTTGGTTTTTCAGGGGTATTGCTAGGTGACTGGGAGTCGCCAAGCAGCGTCACCAGTTGAGCATCTCCCGATCGCAGTGATTGCGAGCGACGGTCGCTTGGCGTTTTCCACTGTGAGGGATTTAGATCGCGCTTGGGATCGCGGTATCTTTTATCTCAAAGTCCCCGACAATCTGGACCTCGATAGCGCGCGCCGATTTGGCAACGAGCTACTCGCCAAGGATAGCCCCTACCGCAGCATTCAAAAGTATGGGGAGCTTGAGGGGTTCATCGCGCTTGAGAACAATCAGCAAACCAAATTAGCGCTGCGCCGTCATCAGTGGGATCAGCACTATCCTGCAGAAATAGCTAGGTTGGGGCGCCAACTCGACGACATCGGTGTTGCCGTTCTTTGCGAGGTGTTTCGTCAATCGGGCATTCCTGAGTCACTGTGGGACGGTGCTTCGGGTGGCTACTCCTCGGGGGAGGGCACCGCATTTCTGAATTTCGTGCACTATGACACCAGCGATCCAGATTTGGGATTGCACCCCCACACCGATTATGGCTTCGTCACGATCCTCGATGCTACGGCTCCCGGGTTGCAGATCGAGGTCAATGGCAGGTTTGAGGATGTACCAGTACTACCCGGTCATCTTGTGATCAATTTTGGTGAAGCATTGCGCTTCATTACGGCCCACTCAGGACGCGCTGTCGGTGCCGTGGTTCATCAAGTTCTGAGCCAACAAGCTGCTGATCCGATTCGCCAGAGCATCGTTTACTTTGCCAATCCCGACCTCGATGGCAGGCTGTGGCAGTACGATGCCAAAGGAGCGGTCAAAGGGAATTCCTCCGTGCAGGACCTTTTCGCCATTCTGGAGAAAAATCTCACCGAGTACCGCTAGCGCCGGTGGGGCCCGCCTGAGATGGATGCCATAACGTTCCAGCAACTCCGATTGTCTCGTGTCGTAACCAGTGAGTTATTAACTTATTGCCTAAACGGTATTTACTGATGTGCCGACCACCCCGAGATATTGCTTGACTGGTGAAAGGTAGCAGTCAGTAGCCAGAGCAGATCATGCACTGTCCAAGGCGTAGGTAACCAAAAATGCGCCGAGATTGTTATTGCTCATTCCACAGTCCGGGGAACAGACGGATCGCATTGTCGCGCAAAATCTTTTGGCGCAGGGATTGTCGCTCGGGTTTGTCAGTAGTGATGAGTACCTTCGCTAGCGAGGCGCCTAGGTGATAAAACGGCCAGTCTGTGCCAAACAGTAAGCGATCGACATCGATTCTTTGGATCATCGCTTCCAGCATAGTCAAGCTTTGTCCGTGAATACCCAGCCACGCGTTGTCGTAGCGGGCCGCGAGAGCAATCATCGCCTCGCTGTCACGGGCACCCGCATGCCCGAGAATAAATTGCAGGTTTGGAAATTCGGCCAGCGCGGCTTCGTAGTGCCGCGGCAGGGCGTAACGGTGGGATGACTCGGGTTCAATGCCAGCTCTGCCGCCATGGAAAAAGACCACCAAACCCAGGTTTTGTGCCTCTGCATACAGATCCATCAATGCTGGCTCGTCGGGATAAAATCGCTGCACGGTAGGGTGTAGCTTGATAATACGTCCACCCCTAGCAGCACCGTGGCGCATTTGTTCAACTGCGTCTTCCGCGCGGGGATGCGTTGACAGCCCGACGTGCAAACGCTGATCTGCTTGCGCGGTGTTAACGGCAGAAACCCAGTCCTCGGAGAGCTGATCGCCAAAAGGTAATCCTAGCTTGATCGGTAGCAGCGTCGCGTGTTGCACACGCATCGCATCCATCTCTCGCAGCAGGTTGGGAATGGTCTGCGTTTTGGCAGACTCGCTACCCCATAAGCCTTGTGCCAGAGTGCTCATCATCAAATCATCGAGTGCTTGCTCCGAAAAGTTGCCATTAATATAGGTATCCAGATCGAGGGGGCAGCCCGGCGTCGATCCATCACAGTCCAGTAAATGTTTGACGCGGGGCGTTGTTGCCAGCAGGTCGAGGTGGGGTCTAAACAACACAGACATGCCCAAATGGCAGTGCACATCAATCGAATAGGGCACATCCTCATCGGTACAGCGGAGGGCGCCGTTAGCGTCAAGATCAAACCACGGTAGCTGAGCGAGCCCTCGATAACCCGGATAGACATGGCGCCCATAAAGGCCGCGGCCGCGTGTTTGCTCCTCCAGCGCTCGTTGCCGGGCGAGTAACTCGATATCCGCTTGAGAGTAACGCTCTGCCGGTGGCGAATCGCAGCCCGGCATTGCTAGGCCGAGAGTGGCCGCGCCGCTGCCCAAGAGAAATTGTCTTCGATTGCGCATGAGGGTTGTAGGGTCGGGCAAAGATATCGTCCTCGGCAAGAGTCGCAACGGGAAGATACCACGACACTCGACGTCACTCTGCCAAACCGATAATTGAATCAATTTTGGTAGGTCCAACCGGCGTCACAGACCCAGGTGAAGCCAAACATCAAAGGTTGTGATCGCAGTGCTATCTATCTATTGATCGCGGCCACGGCCAAGCCGCTACTGACTCGGATCCAAAATTTGGAGAATAAGCTATGCGCCTTGCTGAAATCAGCGTATTGTCCGCATGCAGTAATGCGCCTTATCGGGGCCTAGAGCCACACGCCTTTACCCTCCTTATTGCGACCCTGTTTTGCTAACCAGCAAATAGTGTCTACTCATCGTGCCTACGATTAACGTTTCTCAGTTTTTATGAGAGCCGCTAACGCCCAGCGTCCATCTGCTCTATCGAGCAGCGGGATGTCACGCGTCTATCGGAATCTAGTCTGGGTGCAACGTCCATCGGTAGTTAGCATTTTTCAGGATAACAATGACCGCAGGCAACGAAGAACCTCAGGGCTCACAACCCGCCATCATTTCATATGTGAACGACCTACCTAATATGTGTTCGCTTGCTGGTTTGGCTTGCACCATATTGGCGATTTACTTCAGTATTTTGGGCGTTTACGACGCGGCAATGATTGGCATGATCTGGGCGGTCGCCTTCGATTGGGCAGATGGGTTGGTGGCTCGAAAAATGAAGGGCCGAATAGACAGCGACCGAATATTTGGCGGTCAACTCGATTTAGTCATCGACATTGTGAGCTATGGCGTTGCGCCTGCCGTTCTTTTGCTTAGCTATGGCGAGTTAGACCCTATATTTCTGCCGTTGGCCTTCATAATGCTCGCTGCGGCAGCAATACGGTTAAGTTACTTCAGTACGTTCGGCTTGTCTGACGAATCTCAATACACTGGATTGGCGCTAGATAACAACAACATCGCATTGGTGTTCCTATTTCTTTTCGAAAGCGCGTTTTCTCACGAAGTATTCACTGCAGTCCTATATGTGAGTGCCTTGGGGCTTGCTGCGCTGAACGTGTCACAGATCAAAACACCAAAATTATCCGGCTTACCCCGAAATGTGTATCTACTTGCGTTCTACACACTTGGAGTGACGGGCCTGTATGGCTCGAAACTTTTATAGAGGAAATTAAAGCCACGGTGACCAATGGTGCCGACCCTTACTTTTGAGAGGAGTAACCGCCACATGCTTGTGTATACCCTAGGTACTTTTGATCTGCTGCACGTCGGACATCTTGCTCTACTGGAATATTGTAAGACGTTGGGAGGCTCTCTGGCCGTTGGTGTTGCTGCGGATAGGGTTGTCAGTTCTTATAAGCTTAACGTGCCAGTCATTCCTCTTGAGGAGCGAATGGAAATGCTCAGCGCATTGAGCTGCGTTGATATTGTTAGACCCTACTATGAGCTTGAATACGTTACGGGTTGCAAAGCACTAAATGCTGATATTTTTGTAGTGGGTGAAGATTGGGGCACCAAACCCCACAATATTGCGGTGGAGTCCTATTTGAAAATGGCTGGAAAACAGATCAAGCGGGTGCTTTACGATCCCCGCACTTCTTCTACCAGAATAAAACAAACCGTCAATGATCAAACGAGTAATCGAATTAACGAGCAATCAGCGTCCCGTGGCGCCATCGATTGGCCCCTAAATTCGTTCAATTCTCACCCTGCGTAGCAGGGACCGCTGGCTTCACCATTCAGGCCGCTAAAGGCCAGACACAGCGCATACTCCCGTTGGTTTGAAATCAAAGCGCATGGCTGCGGTCAAAGGACCGAGCATGTTCTGGCACCTTGCAGATGCGCTTCATTTGGATCGCGCCCTTATTGGGGTACTCCCAATTGTAAACGCCGTTTTCGATATAGCGTTTCACCACGGTAGGCCCACCGAAAAGCTTGAAGTGCAGCTTGTTGTCTTCCCAGACGGTGGTCGCATGCGACGAGCGCATGCAAAACGTCCATGGGCCGATGTCCCTTGGCCCAACATCGAAGGAAGATTTTGTCGAGCTATGGTCATGTATGACCCCGAGGGTCGTTATGACGACACGATCACCACATTGTTCAAAACGCTCCACATGGTCGGGCAATTCGGGGCTGACGCTTTGCCATAGGCCGCGAAGATCTTGTGCGCCATCCGGTAAGGGTTCAGTACAGCCACGCAAAATAGGTTGAGGATACTGTGTATAACCGCAACTCGGTGTGTAGGCGCGGGGGATATCATTGGCCATGAGTCCTGAACCGTCGAGTTCAGGCAGATCACAGTAATTGAGCTCGCTACCGTCACTTGCGAACACCCAGGGCGGGGTGGTGTCGACCGGGCGCGGATAGAGCCACGCGGTGAGAAATAGCAACACAGGTATTGAGATCAATACACTTATGGCAATGAGTATTTTTCGTAACATACTGTCGGGCCTTGGCAACCGCGATGAATGTGTCAATTCACCTGTCCGTGATGTACACGCGCGATCTTAAAAAATAAAGTCCAATAAAAACAGAGGCGTAAAAATTTGGTAGGACCAGGCGGATTATCCAAAACAGGCTTCAGCCTGTTTTGTCCCTGCAGGCTACACGCCTGCGGCGCTCGGTGCCATATGCTCCGGTAGTCGCATTTGATCGAACCGCCGACCTCTACCCTGTCAAGCCCGATTGGCCGCACCAAGACACTCGTGGACGCGCTAAAAAGGTCAAGTCAGTCTTTTCTGATAATCTTCCACTCTTATTGATCGTCGCAGTCTTTGATTGCGCAGTCGACGATGCCCAGAGCATCGCTAAGGGATAGTTAACGTGATGTCCGCCCCACCAGATCGTAATCGCCTGCAAGCAGCCTTGGCGGAGGCTGACCTGCGAGTGTTGCTGATGGTGATGTTTCAGATCAGTGGCGAAGAACGTTGGTTGCAGGAGCCGTATCGTGCTCGGCGCGACGTTAAGCTCATCGCCGATGAGGACGCAGGATTTACACCTGATGTACAGGCCGAGATACGCGCAGCTGCCCTGCAAATGCTGACCGATCAGGTGCACTCCCCGGCGCATCCTGTGCCTGATGAAGCGCTCTTGGAGCGCATGATGTCGGTCTGTCTTGGCGAGCAGGTGGCGCCAGAGTATGCGCCAACGATGCGGGAACAAATGGGTTTTGCACCGGTTATGGAGAGCCTAACGCCCCTAAAGGCTGTGCCAGTGAGTAGCCAATTGCCGGTGATTATCGTCGGTGCGGGGATCAGCGGCATTCTGCTGGGTAAAATGTTGCTGGAGCAGGGTATACCGTTTCGAATCTTCGACAAGAACAGTCAGGTAGGAGGGACATGGTGGGAAAATACGTATCCCGGTTGCGGGGTTGATACCCCAAATCATGCCTACTCGTTTTCTTTTGGACCGCGCTACCCGTGGCGGAGATTTTTCTCGCCTCGAGCCGACATTCAAGATTATTTGGAGCAAACAGCAGCGGCGGCCAATCTCTACCCGCACATCGAATTTAACACCCAGATAGAACAGGCACGGTGGGACAGTGGTAACGCCTGTTGGCAAGTGACGGTTCGATCATCCTCTGGTGAGTCGGTGGTGCAAGGGTTTGCTGTAGTCAGTGCCGTTGGCCAATTGAATCTGCCGTCCCTGCCAACGCTCCAAGGGATGGAAGACTTTGAGGGGCCCATTTTTCATTCGTCTGATTGGCCTGCAGATTTAGATCTGGCGGGCAAAAGAGTGGCAGTGGTGGGTACCGGCGCTTCGGCGATGCAGATCGTACCGACTATCGCCGATACGGTGGCTGAACTGGCCGTTTATCAACGGAGTTCCCAATGGGCACGTCCGATTCCTCGTTTTCATGACGAGCTCAGTGAATCGGCGCACTGGTTAGTGGAGCAGGTGCCCTTTTATGCAGCCTGGCTGCGCTTTACCGTGCTGTGGCGTTACGGAGATGGTCTGCTACCGTTTTTGCGCAAGGACCCAGACTGGCCGCACCCAGAGCGTTCTATGAACCGGGTTAACGAAAAACACCGACTGGAGTTGTTGGCACACATCGAAAACACGTTAGGCGACCGCCACGACTTGCGGCAAAAGTGCATTCTTGACTATCCGCCTTACGGTAAGCGCATGCTATTGGATAACCGCTGGTTCGAAACGCTGCTCAAACCCAATGTGGAACTGGTGACCGCGGCAATAGACCACCTCGATCATGAGGCGATTGTCAGTGCAGATGGTGTCCGCCGGGAGTTTGACGTGGTGGTGCTGGCAACCGGTTTTCAGGTGGGCAAAATGGCGGCCCGACTGAACATCACCGGTCGCGATGGCATTCGACTGGAGGACGAGTGGGCAGACGACGATCCGAGCGCGTATCTGGGCGTTTCGGTGGCGGGGTTCCCCAATTTATTTTGCATGATGGGGCCGGGCACCGGGCTGGGTCATGGTGGTAGCGCCATGTTTCAGGCGGAGGTGCAGGCGCGCTATGTGACCGAATGTGTGACGGGCATGCTGAATCGTGGCGACCGGTCTATGGAAGTTAAAAGGGAGGCACAACAGGATTTCGTCGACCGGCTGGATGCCGAACATGCGCAGATGATCTGGATGCATCCGGGTCTGAAAACGTATTATCGCAATGCCAAAGGACGGGTTTTTTCTTTACTGCCTTGGCGGGTCGTGGATTATTGGCACATGGCCAGGCACGTCAACCGAGACGACTTCAACTTCTTGCGTCACAGCAGTGAGCGGTGATGATGGCCTCCCTGATTCCGGCGCGTGTTTCGGTAGCTTTGGCGCATTACTCGGTTTTGAAGAGCGGGTCGTTTAGGGGAAAGCTTGGCATCGTTTCTTAGTCATCGTAGTTAGCGGCTTCATACACGTTCATCGCCCTTTTCCACACAGTACAGACTAGCCTATCGCCCGCTGTTGAACCGTCCAGTTTCAGCACTAAGATCATGTTTTTATTGGGATTACTGGTCCAAATTTCGTCCGCTGCGCGAACTGCAGCCATAGTGCCCATCTGTTTTTCACAAAACTGAAACAAAAAATTCATCTTAATGAAAAGGAAGCGCCATTAAAGTTTCACGGTCTGGTCGTACTTTGGTTGCAACAACCAACGTGGTCAGAGAGTTATGCATCTTCATCTAACACCTCGAAACTTCTTTTTACTGTGCACTCTGCTGCTCAGCTTGGTCGCCAGTGTTGGTGCCAGAGCGGCTGATGAGCTGCTCATTTATGTTTTCTCTGCGGACGCTCCCACTGCTGGGGCGGAGGTGGTCATCGACCAGAAATCCGTAGGGAAAACCGCTGTGGATGGCTCATTGCTAGTCGATATCAGTGGTGAAGGCATGCATACACTCTCTGTAGTGGCAGGTGATGAGAGTGTCGAAACGCGATTCAGCTCGGCCGCGGGCCAGCTAATAGACGCCATTATCGAGATTGACCTCGATAAGGTGTTCTTGGATATCTACTCCCAGCCAGAGGGCGTTGCTGACCGCCAGCGCGCTGCGCAGGGGACGTTGAATATCTTGGTAACCGGCGGCGGCGAACCGGTATCCGAGGAGTCGGTTTATATCGCCGGTATAGGCACATCTTTACGCACGAATTTACGCACGAATGCGGCAGGTGAGGTGAGTATCTCGTTACCTCGGGGCCGTTATCGGACTCAGGTCGCGGAGCAGTCGGCCAATCTTCGGGTGGTTGGTGGCCTGACTCGAACTGTTGAACTCACTATTAACGATTCGAGAGAGACGATGGAAATGGCATTGCCCCAGCTAGAGGAAGTGTTTGTGGTGGCAAGCTTCGATCCTACTAGTCTTGAGGTCAGTGAGCGCGACACGACGAACATTGTCGATACGATTGGGGTTGAGCTGCTCGCTCGGTTTGCCGATTCAGATGTCGCTGCCTCGGTGGTGAGAGTACCGGGTATCTCGGTTCAGGATGACAAATATGTCTTTATTAGAGGTCTTGGCGGCAGGTATGTTTCGGCAACGCTCAATAACGCCACGATGCCGTCAACTAATCCTACAAAGCGCACCGTGCCTCTTGATCTGTTTCCGTCTAATTTTGTCAGTCAACTGGATATCAAGAAAACGTTTTTGACCTCCATGCCAGGTGAGTCGACTGGTGGAAACTTGGTAATCAACACCAAAACATTCCCTGACGAGGCGATAAGGGGTGTCAATATTCAAGGTGGCTACACTCCGGGTTTAACGTCCGAAACGGTTTTTGTCGACGCGTTAGCCGGCGATTTTGATGGGCTTGGCTGGGACGACGGCACACGGCGGGAAGATCCGGCCCTGTCAGTGATTTCAGGGATGCTCGCAAGTGGACAGGCGGTGGACAGTCAGACCGGAGAGATCTTTCAGTTAGATGATTTCACGGCTGGAGAGCTCCGACGGGCAGGCGCTCTGTTGCTAAAGGATGGATTTGACCCAAGCTTTGAGTCGGCGGCGCCTGCCGCAAAGATGGGCGTGAATTTCGGCGATTTATTTTTGCTCGACGGCTCGGAGCTCGGTATCTATGCGGCGATGAATTACTCTAATGAATGGAGCCAGCGTGAAAATGGAGAACGCTATACCTACGAGTCGCAGGGTGAGGTTGCTGATAATTTTCTCTACCGCCAGTACAGCAACACTATCGAATTAAACGGGTTTTTATCAGTTGGTTGGAACGTGGGTGATAGCACCTTCGAGTGGAATACGGTGGCATCCCGCGTCACCGATAGCCAGCTGGAGCGATCAGTGGGCCAGGAGGGAGATGAGTTTCAAGCGCTGATCAGGCAGACCATTCAGTGGGAAGAGCGCCAGTACCTCTCGACACAGTTGGCGGGCACTCATTTCCTGACGGACAGCGGCTCGCTTCTTTTCGAATGGCAGGCAACGCTCAGTCAGGCCGATCGGTACGCACCTGATCGCAGAGAATATGATTTTACTGCGACCTCCAGTGCTACGGATCCGGAAACACTGAAAGCGCAATACGATTTTCAAAGCCCAAACGACCAACAGACCGATCTCTTTAACGGATTTATTTTGGAGCCGGGCACCATCGTTCGCCGCTATGATGAATTGGTCGATAACAACCTAGATCTTTCGGGTAAGTTTGTCTGGGATATTTTCGATAGTGGCGCCAGCTACGCGCAGCTCACAACAGGCGTGCAGTTTATCAGTCGCCGGCGTGATGCGGACAGCGCGACGTATGGCTTCAATGTCAATCAGGTCAGGGATGATCTGCTTCGCACTAGCAATCTACTTGTTTCTGACGTGGTTTATAGCTGCGACGACGCGGCAGCTAGTATTGAGTGCGGATCAGAAACAGAGCGAGGGATTTCCAATAACGCCAACACCGGTTTGGTATTTGTTGACAAGACCTTAGCGTCAGATAGCTACGATGCAGAGTTGGAATACAACAGTGCTTATGCGATGTACGACCACACCTTTGATTCATCTTGGCAGGTGATATTCGGTGCCAGGTACGAAACTTATCAGCAGATAACTAATACTTTTTCTCTGCAGGGTGAGCAGGGCTCTGTGCAGTCAGTTATCGATGAAGACAGCATTCTGCCTAGTGTCGGGGTCAATTGGTTTGTCGCCGATACACATCAATTGCGTTTTGCCCTCTCACAAACAGTAGCAAGACCGGATTTTAAAGAAGCCGCAAACGCGACGTTTTACGACAATGAATTCAACGTTCGAGTGAGAGGTAATCCCTTCCTTGAAATATCGCACATTATCAACGCTGACCTGCGCTGGGAATGGTACCTTTCAGAGATAGATAACCTCTCCGTCGCGTTGTTCTACAAGGATATGGACAAGCCAATCGAGCGAGTCGTTCAGGCCGCATCAGGCACAGCTGGCAACACGCGAACATTTCAGAATTCAGATTCTGCTGCCTTATACGGCGTTGAGTTAGACGGTCGCTTCGAATTCATTCTTGGGGATGGCTACGACCAAACCTTATTTTTTGCGTTTAACGCTGCGTTTATCGAGTCTGAAGTCAGTGCTGAGAATCAGGAGGATCGTTCGCTGCAGGGTCAGCCTGAATACACCGCGAATCTGATCTTTGGCTACGATCACGTCAGCGCCGGGCACCAGCTCACTGTGCTGCTAAATCAAAACGGCAAATCGATCGCGGACGTTGGCGTATCGGGTCAGCCAGACGTATTTCTGGAGCCGCGTCTAGATCTAAATATTGTGTACCGCTTTGATGTCTCCGACTCGCTAACGCTCAAAGCCAAGCTCGAGAACTTACTCGATGACGAAGTCGAGTACACCCAGGGCGGGCAGACTTTTCAGGTCTATAACCGTGGACCCTCCATCCAAGTGGGTCTTGATTGGCAGTTCTAACTTTTCTCTTTTCCTCTTTCATAGTGCTTGCGAGGTAGCAAAACCATGATTCAGCGGACTACGAAATTTGTTTTCACCTTTGTTTTAGCGGCGTTACTCAGCGCCTGCTCGGGAGATGACAGCACCACAATCAATATTGAGCAACCCAGCAACGACGGGGGAAGCTCTGGTGGCGGTGACTCTAGCGGTGGCGACTCTGGCGGTGATTCCGGTGGCGAGACGCCAGCCGCGTGCCCAGAGGGTACGACTGAAGTCAGCGAGGGCTTGTGCGAACTACCCGCGACGATCGGTTCTGATATGACGTTATCCGCAGGTGTTAAGTACCTGATGTCCGAGCGTGTCACCGTGGGTAACGGCAATGGTCAGTTAGAGACCAATGGCGATGGCACGCTGGATGATGGTAGCGCCGTGCAAGCGGCCACCCTCACGATCGAAGCGGGTGTCGAGGTGCTTGGTAAGACCGGTACTTTCGCCAATCTGCTCATCACCCGCGGCAGCAAGATCATGGCGATGGGCACGGCCGATGCGCCCATCGTGTTCTCCTCAGATGACGCAGGTATGGACGGCTCCGGTGAATGGGGGGGCTTGATTATTCATGGCTACGCGCCGCACAACGAGTGTGCGGTAGGTGGCAGCTACTGCGACATCGACTCCGAGGGTGAATCAGGCTTTGCGGGTGGATACGACCCTGACGACAGCAGTGGTGTGCTGCGCTATGTGGTGGTTGCAGAGGGTGGCTACGAATTCTCTACTGGCAACGAGATCAACGGTATCTCCCTGGTCGGTGTGGGTAGTGGCACCGAGATGGATTACATTCAGGTTCACGGCAACTCAGATGACGGGATTGAGTTCTATGGTGGTAACGTCAACCTGAAGCATGGTGTCTTCACCAACAACAACGACGACTCTGTGGATTGGGATGAGGGTTATCAGGGTAACCTGCAGTACATCATTGTTAAGCAGGGTGCCTCGAAAGGTGAGGCGTTTGAGATGGATACCGAGGGTTCATCCGATGGCTTCCTCTCCAAGCCGACGCTGTCTAACGTCACTGTGTTGGCAGAAAAGGTTGCCGACAGGGCGAACTACAGCCTCAACTTCAAGAAGCGCTCCGGTGGCTTCTTCCATAACACGATTGTCACGGTCTCCCCTGACTCCGAGACCGCCCTCACCACCTGCGTGAATGTGGACGGCTCCGGATCAGGGAGTCTTGTCGGGTCCGCGCTCGTACTGAATAACTGGATCCAGGACTGCGCTTCTGGCGCCAGCGATCGTGGCACCCTGGCCAATGTGTCGGGTTTGGACAATGCCACGATCAACGCGGTCGCGGCTCAGTTGGATAACAACTTCGCCTCGCAAGCGTCAGCAGCAGTGCTGTCGAGCCCCATTGACTGGGACGCGGTAAACAGCGCGTTCTCTGAGTCAGTAGCCGACGCCAGTTACCTCGACGCCACGAGCTACATCGGTGCGGTGAAACCGGATGGCAGCGACGTATGGTGGGCTGGCTGGACGGTTGAGGGCTCTGTGGGGAACCCCACCGTGCCTGAGGCAACTTGCCCCACAGGCACTGAGACGCTGGACTCCGGTCGGTGCTTGTTGCCCGCGACAATCGACGCTGACCTGAATTTGAATGCGGGTGTCGATTACCTGATGGAAGGCCGTGTCACGGTTGGTAACGGCAACGATCAGTTGGAGACTAATGGCGACGGCACATTGCCCGACGGCTCTGCGGTGAGCAATGTAACGCTTACGATCGAGGCCGGTGTGAAGGTTTATGGCAAGACCGGTACCTTCGCGAATCTGCTCATCACCCGCGGCAGCAAGATCATGGCCAAGGGCACCAAGTCAGCGCCGATCGTCTTCTCCTCTGACGACGAAGGCCTCGATGGCTCCGGCGAGTGGGGCGGTCTGATCATCCACGGCTTCGCGCCTCACAACGAGTGTGCCGTGGGCGGCAGCTACTGCGATATCGATTCAGAGGGCGAATCTGGCTTCGCGGGTGGTTACGATCCCGACGACAGCAGTGGCGTCCTGAACTATGTCGTTGTCGCCGAAGGCGGCTATGAGTTCTCTACCGGTAATGAGATCAATGGTATCTCGCTGGTGGGCGTGGGCAGCGGCACAGAGATGGATTACATTCAAGTGCACGGCAACTCCGATGACGGAATCGAATTCTACGGCGGTAACGTCAACGTCAAGCATGGCGTCTTCACCAACAACAACGATGACTCTGTGGATTGGGATGAAGGTTATCAGGGCAACCTGCAGTACATCATCGTGAAGCAGGGCGCGTCGAAGGGTGAGGCGTTTGAGATGGATACTGAAGGTTCGTCCGACGGCGTCCTCTCCAAGCCGACCTTGGCTAACGTGACGATCATCAACGACAAGGTTGCAGATCGTGCAACATACAGCCTGAACTTTAAGAAACGCTCCGGTGGTTTCTTCCACAACACCGTTGTGACTGTCGCTGATTCGTCTGAAACCGCGGTGGACACGTGCATCAACGTCGACGGCTCGGGCTCCGAAGCCCTGGTAGGCACCGCGCTGGTGATCAACAACTGGATTCAGGACTGCGGTCAGGGCACGGGCGTTCACGGTAGCCTCTCTGGCGCCAACGTCAGCTTTGATGCCTCTACGGTCACCGAGACTGATGCAGCGCTGGATGCGCTTCTGAGCTCGCAGGCGCCAGAAGCATCAGGTCTGGCCCCCTTGGATTGGAGTGCAATCAATGGCGCCTACTCAGAGTCTGTGGCGGATGGAGAGTATCTGGATGCTACTGACTACATCGGCGCGGTAAACCCCGATGGCACTGATCCCTGGTGGGCCGGTTGGACAATCACGGGGTCACTCTGATTGTGTTGTGTTGCAAGGTGATGCTCTGGATGCCCCCTGTCGATGATAGGGTGGTATCCCCATGAACAAGATTCTGGTAGTGGATGACGATGCCGGTATCAGGGAAATGCTCAGACTTGTGCTGGAAACAGCCGGTTTTGAGTGTTTGGAGTCGGCTGATATCCAAGAGGCTTATTGGCATATCACCGACCACCCCCCAGACGTTTTGTTACTTGATTGGATGCTACCTGGCGGCAGTGGCATCGAGTTGTTGCAACGGGTGAGGCAAGATCAGGCCACTCAATCATTACCGGTGATAATGCTCACTGCCAAGGCGCATGAGGACAACATTATTCAGGGCCTCGATATGGGTGCCCACGATTACATCACGAAGCCATTTTCTCCCAAAGAATTGCTTGCTCGGATCCGTGCGCTACTTAGATATCGGGATATCCAGGGGGCTCCAACTGAATGCCGCGTTGGAGACTTGTTGTTGGAAGCTGATAGCCAGCGAGTAACGATGGCGTCAAGGGCACTCGAGATAGGACCCACCGAATTCAAGTTGCTTTATTTCTTCATGACCCATCCGGAACGCGCATTTTCACGTGCCCAAATACTAGACCATATTTGGGGGGCAGATGTGTACGTGCAAGAACGGACAGTAGACGTCCACATTAGGCGCCTAAGAAAACTTTTGCAGGCCGAGAGCGCCGCCTATAGTGATCTGATTCAAACCGTGCGCGGCACTGGATATCGTTTCTCCCCAAGGGACCTTGTGCTGTCAGAGTTGTAGCCAGAACCGAGCGTAAGCAATAGTGCTACCACCTCCGGTTATTAAGACTGCGGTGAGCTGCAAACAAAGGTCTGAAAAATAGCGCGAATGACTTTACTGATAAAATGGCTCCACCTCTGCCATTTTTATTCGAGTTGTGCATGGGTATGATTGCTGGCGCGCGGCAGGGATCTCGGCGTGAGCAGCCAGACACCCTGCGTTTAAAGTAACCGTTAGTTAGCCCGTAGAGGCTGCGCAGAAGCTGAGTTGATTTTGCAGAGGCTTTGTTTTGAAGCGATACTCAGTGTAGTGATAACGTTGTCCAAAAGGGTACCGCTTTTGCGGGTGGAGTATCGGTTGATGATGAATATGATGTTGGGTAAAGCGGTTGTCTGGGTGGTTTTGGCGGCTGCTTTGCTCTCTAGCATCACATTAGCGCAGGATTTTCAGGGATTGCGTGAGGCGATGACTCCCGAGGAACTAGAGGCGGCGGGACTCGATAATTTGTCCCCCGAGCAGCAACAGTTTCTGGATGGGTGGTTGCGCCAGCGATTCACGTCGCCGCCTAGTGCAGGGGCGGTGGGCCAAACGGCCACTCATGACGACCCCGGGAGTATTCATGATGGTAGCGGGTCGGTTGCTGCTGGCGATAACGGAGCAATCGATGCGGCGGTTACCGGAAACGACGCCATAGAGGCCGAAATAGAGCGCCGCGTGGCGCTTGAAGTCAATGCAGCGATAGCGAAGGCCGCAGAAGAAGAGGCCGCGAGGGTGGCGACTCGTGATGAACCTTTCGAGGCCGACATCGTGGGTCCCTTTTCGGGGTGGGGTGGAAAAACGGTATTCACTCTTAGCAATGGTCAG
>ERZ887851.100-NODE-100-length-80459-cov-33.709927_pt1 | contig 80459 bp, 68 predicted proteins | sample MGYA00521100_ERZ887851 | MGnify/ENA primary metagenome ERZ887851 (study PRJEB32303, sample SAMEA104408602) | aquatic metagenome | biome: Brackish water; feature: Pelagic; material: water | place: Baltic Sea | collected 2014-06-06T16:11:00 | depth 11,444 m ... | reverse complement strand
GAGCTGGTCAGAAAAGGAAATGAACTTGGAGCCCCTCTCGAACTTACCTGGTCGTGCTATGCCGGACGGGAAAAACATTGTGGAAAATGTGGAACCTGTGTGGAGAGGAAAGAAGCATTTGCACTCGCCAAGATCGAAGACCCTACCGAATATGAGGACGACTAAATTTCTAATATTTCATGATTACATGCAGTAAGACTTACCGGGACATTCCACTCTCCCACCGGCAACCCAACCATACGGGCCGGTGCTCTCGATTACATGGGCATAGCTGGTCCATTACCCTGACTTTTGAATCCAAAAAATTAGACGATAATGGATTTGTGATTGATTTTGGAGATCTTCATTTCATCGAAGATTGGATCGATGAACATTTGGATCATGCCACGGCTGTCTGGGAAAACGACCCCAAGCTAGCAGAGTTAAATGAATTAGAGAATGAAGGTTTAATCAAACTTTTGGCAGTTCCCAATGCCTCTTGCGAAGGAATTGCCAGGTACCTGCACAACACTTTCGACCCAATTGTGCGAAAGCGCACCGATGAACGGGTATGGATACGATCGGTATACCTGCAGGAAGATTCCAAAAACTCTGCCACCTACCAGCCTGACCAAACCGCATGAGCCGGGCACTCCCGGTCTACGAACGCTTTCACGCCTGGCAGGGAGAAGGTGCCCATATGGGAAAGTCCGCTTTTTTCATTCGTCTCCACGGTTGCCCGGTGCATTGCCCCTGGTGCGACTCCGCCGGCACCTGGCACCCCGACCATATTCCCGATTCGATCGATCGGATCGAACCAATCGATCTGGCCGAGGAAGCGATGCAGTCGGGCTGCGAAATTGTGGTCATCACTGGGGGAGAGCCTGCGATTCATCCCCTCTACGATTTGGTGCACGAGTTGCGCATCCGTAGCCTGCCCATACACCTGGAAACCTGCGGTGCTTTCCCGGTGCAGGGAGAAATGGATTGGATCACCCTAAGCCCAAAATGGAACAAGCTCCCTATCGAGGAAACCTTTTTACTGGCGGATGAATTCAAGGTCATTATCGAAACGCCAGAGGACCTTTCCAAATGGACCGATGCCCTGCCCATGAAAGAAAGAAAGGTGCCGGTCTGGTTGCATCCTGAATGGTCGCAAGCAGAAAACGCAGAGGTCTTGGGGGCGATCAACGACTGGATAAAACTCCAAGGTTTTCCCTATCGGGCGGGTTTTCAATTGCACAAATTGTACATGGTGGATGAAGCGGATAAACGCTCCCGCCCTACCGCTTCCTTGAGTCATCTACAGAAATCGCATAAACTTATTTGAGTGGAAGCTTTTGGTAAATAAACATATGTGCGGTCGATACGCATGGTCCAATCCGCAGGTCGAACGCTTTCGCAAGTACGCCCCACCGCCCCACAAAAAAATCCATCCGCGCTACAACCGCTCACCCGGGCAGTCCCATCCTATCCTTCATTCGAACAACCAATCCAATTCTTGGGCAGAAGCACAGTGGGGAAGTTTCCCTTTTGCCAATTCGGTAAATTCTCGTCGATTCCCCATTAATGCAAGATCCGAAACCGTATCCCAAAAACCAACCTTTCAGGCTGCATTCGAGTCTCAAAGATGCCTTGTTCCCGCTGACGGATATTACGAGTGGCAAGTAGTGGAAAGAGATCGTAACCCGCACTTCTTCCATCTGCCCGATCGTTCGACCTTTGCCTTTGCCGGTCTATGGCGTGAAGGACCTGATGGCCTGTGCTTTACTATTTTGACCCGCAGTGCCCCGCCCAACTGCCTCCATATCCACCACCGCATGCCGGTTATTCTTTCGGATGAACATTACTCAGTATGGATGAGTGAACAATCGACCGCTGGACAATTGCTGGATCTTTTAAACAATATAAAATCCGACATTCTTTTTTATCCAGTTTCCAAACGAGTCAATGCAACCAGGGAGGATGGACCAGAACTTCTGGAACCTAACCGCGACCAGCAATCGACTCTTTTTTGAATGGTCGTACAAGCAAGCAAGCAAAAGGCTAAAACCCTTAAAAAGCCGGCAATAGATGTTGTGCTTGAATGGTTTAAGACAAAACAATGGGATCCATTTCCGTTTCAAAAAAAAACCTGGTCTGCCCATGCCAAGGGAGAGAGTGGATTAATCCATGCCCCGACCGGTACCGGTAAAACCTATGCCGCGTGGGCGGGTCCCTTGATCGAATGGATGGACGAGCTTGGAAAAAAGCCAATGCCCAAGCGCCCGCCCGAATTGCGTGTTCTATGGATCACGCCTCTACGTGCCCTCGTCAAGGACACCACCCATTCACTTCGTACTTTAGTGGAAGATTTGCAACTCCCATGGACTGTGGAGGAACGAACAGGAGATACCACCGGATCAATCAAGGCGAAGCAAAGAAAACGCTTTCCATCCTGTTTGGTAACTACACCAGAGAGTCTATCCCTGCTCCTCTCCTACCCTGAAACCAAAGAGGCATTTTCCAATTTACGAACCGTGGTGGTCGACGAGTGGCACGAGTTATTATCCACCAAACGGGGAGTACAAACCGAACTGGGGCTGGCTCGTTTACGATTATGGAATCCAAAATTAAAAACCTGGGGATTATCCGCGACCCTGGGAAACCTAGATATTGCTCAAGCTACCCTTCTGGGAACCAACCAACCAGGTAAATTGATTAATGGAGATTTAAAGAAAAAATTCGAGGTCGATGTCCTCATCCCAAAAGATATGGAAAAATTTCCTTGGGCGGGACATCTCGGTGGAAAAATGGTTGAGGAGGTCGCCCAACAAATTGAAGGTGCCGGAACAACCCTTGTATTCACCAATGTTCGATCACAGACAGAATTTTGGTATCATGCACTCCAGCAAATTCGGCCAAAATGGAAGGATGAAATTGGCATTCACCATGGATCCATTGACCGCAAGGAAAGAAAACAGGTGGAAGACCGCCTGCGGGAAGGAACTATTCGGGCGGTGGTTTGTACAAGTAGCCTGGACTTGGGGGTCGATTTTTCGCCCGTTGATCAAGTCATTCAAATTGGAGGGCCCAAAGGAGTCGCTCGTTTATTGCAACGGGCAGGCAGGTGCGGGCATCAACCCGGTGCGGTAAGTCGGGTAATTTGCGTCCCCACCCATGCAATGGAGATGGTGGAGTATGCGGCTGCACGGGAAGCGATCAATGAACGAAGAATTGAAGCCCGCGATCCTCTCAGGTCTCCATTGGACTTACTTGCCCAACATCTGATCACCCTGGCATTGGGGGGTGGATTTTTCTCAAAAGATGCAATCAAAGAGGTCCGCTCTGCTTGGTCCTACAGGGACATAACCGAAGAGGAATGGGGATGGGTGCTTGATTTTATCATTCGTGGAGGAGATACCTTACGGGCATACGATCAGTTCAAACGCGTGGTGGTTGATGCCAACGGATTGCACAGCGTGGAATCACGAATCATTTCCAGGTTCCATAGGATGTCCATTGGCACGATCACCAGCGATCCCGCAATCGAGGTAAAATTTAGCACCGGGCGAAGACTGGGAACGGTGGAAGAATCATTCATCTCAAGAATTAAGCCTGGCTCAAACTTTTATTTTGGAGGTAAATTACTGGCCCTTAAAAGGGTGCGCGACCTCACGGCTGTAGTCACCTTGGCCAAGAGAGGTAAAGGGGCCATTCCAGTTTGGGGAGGTGGGAAATCGCCCCTTTCTTCCGAATTGGCCCTGGGTGTACGCCAGAAACTGGAAGCTGCTGGAAAGGATATTTTTAAAGAAAAGGAAATGCGGGCATTACGGCCATCCCTGGAGTTACAGACCATGGGCTCAACACTTCCAAAAATGAATGAATTATTGATCGAGCGTACAGATACTCGGGAAGGAACATGTTGGTTTATCTATCCGTTTGCCGGACGCTTGGCTCATGAAGGACTCGCGTCTTTAATCAGTTATCGGATGACAAGGCTCGAGCCGATGACCCTTTCTCTTTCTTTTAACGACTATGGATTTCACCTCTGTTCAACCTCTACCAAAGAATTTAATGAATCCGACTGGCGAAATCTTTTATCCCCAGAAGGTGTGGTTGATGAACTTCTTGAATGCATGAACTTAAGCGAGATGGATAAGCGGCAATTTCGCGAAGTCGCCCGGGTTGCTGGATTAATCTTTCAGGGCTATCCTGGTGCCCGCAAATCAAACCGTCAGGTTCAGGCATCAGGCGGATTGTTTTTTGATGTTTTTTCGAAATACGATCCAAACAACCTTCTACTCACCCAATCGCGCCGGGAAGTCCTCGACAGACAATTGGAAGTAAACCGAATGGTTTCCACACTGAAAAAAATTTCCGGGCAAAAAATCGTCAGGGAGTCCCCGTCGCGACTATCTCCATTTGGTTTTCCTCTTTGGGCCGAATCTTTGCGCTCGCAAGTAAGTTCCGAATCTTGGAGCGACCGGGTAAAACGTATGTCGCAACAGCTTGAAAAGTCTGCATGAATGAATCGCTGACCATTGACTGGCAAGGAGAATCCCTCCAACTGTTAGCTGATCGGGCGGTCTTCTGGCCAAAAGAAAAAACGATCTACATTGCAGATACTCATTTTGGGAAAGCGGCCACTTTTCGAAAAGTGGGTATCCCAGTATCTGAACATACAACGATGGAGGACTGCCTGCGCCTTGGTACACTCATTGATAACACCCGTGCTGAAAAGTTGGTCATTCTGGGAGATTTTCTCCATGCACGGGCCGGAAGATCTCAACCAGTTAGAAACCTGCTCTTCAATTGGCGCGATCAATATCAGGAATTGTCTATTGATTTAGTGAGGGGGAATCATGACCTGCAATCCGGAGATCCATGGCCAGAGTTGGGCATTACTTGCCTGCCCGACCCTACCCCCACAAAGAAAAACACATGGGAACTTAGGCATCTTCCACCTGACGAGGAGGTTGATCGACCGTTCTTAGCTGGACACTTGCACCCGGGGTACCGCTTACATGGGAAAGGCAGAGATTCCTTGCGCTGCCCCTGCTGGGTGGCAAGTGAAGAACGAATCATTTTGCCAGCCTTTGGAAGTTTTACTGGCCTCAAAAATATAAAACACGAAAAGGGCGAGAAAATCTTCCTAACCAACGGGAAGGAAATTCAAGAATTGGGCTAATTAAATGGTTATTTTGAGTGCTCTTAAATTTAATTCATTCAATCAATTCCCCTTGACTATAATCGAGTCCCAAGAATGATAAGACGATTGTGCACGGGATAACCCCTTTGAATAACTAACCACAAATCAATTAATACATTATGAAAAACCTTCTTCTTATTCTCGGAGTTCTCTCCATCGGTTTATTTTCCTCCTGCGGCGGTGGTTCACACGACCACGATTGCTGTGGCGAATGTGGTGGCGAATCTGAATGCTGCGGAAAATGCGGCGGCGACAAAGCCGACGAAGGCAACGCTTCCAAGTAATCGTTTTCTATATAGGATTTTTACTTTCAAGGCCCATGTCGAGATACTCGGCATGGGCTTTTTTGTGCCTTCATAAATTTGCCAATCAAGGACGCACCCATTGAATTTTTACTAGTGAAAAGATTAGTCCAAGTATTTGAACCTAAAAATTCGTATATTGGTGCTCAGGTTACTTACTCGACCATAAAAAGCCGTAAATCATTCTCACTGCCCCGCCCTGCTCAACCAGTCAACCCTCCCCCCGTTGCCGTCGAATCTTTTGCCCAAGACCCCAATCAGTACCACAGACTTATGGATGCAGTAGCTTGCCTGAGCAGAGAGCAACAACTTCAGGGCAAGTAACGAGATTCCCAAACTGCCTGGCAGGACTGAATTAATTCTTTTAGCTTTTCCGGTCTAATTGCTTGCTTGGGGTCGTCTCCGATTCCTTTTGATGGATCGATATGAGACTCTATGCACAACCCATCTGCTCCATATGCAAATGCTGCCAATGAACAGGCTTTTACAAAATCGGCATGACCCACGCTATGGGAGGGATCTACCACTACGGGTGCCCAGGTACGGTTTTTAAGCAAGGGAGTGATCGATTCATCCGGGTGGTTCCGATAGCCCTCCAAGTGTGGGGTAGTTCCCCGAGGACAAAGCATTACATTTGGGTTGCCTTCGGCCACAATATATTCGGCAGCCGCAATAAATTCATTTGGGGAACCGACATGACGACCACGTTTAAGTAAGACTGTGGTATCCGAACCTGCTGATAACTTTCCAACCTCCTTGAGCAAGGAATAATTTAATGCGTTACGCGTTCCGATCTGTAAAACATCCACCTTGGCATCGAAGGCAAGTTTGAGCTGTTCGGAGTCCATTACTTCGATATCAATGGGTAACCTTGTTTCTTCGCGGGCTTGGAGAATAATCTCGAGGGATTTACTGTCTCCTTGATAGGAATATGGATTGGTACGTGGCTTCCATACTCCACCTCGCAAGGCATGAGCTCCTGCCTCTTTGATGGCATGAGCAGATTCCAAAAAAAGATTAGGATTCTTTGGATCAATGGTGCAGGGACCAGCGATAAAGAAGGGTTCCTCTTTACCAACCTCGGTCTTTCCAACTTGGACTCGATGATCTGCCAGACCAGATCGCCGATCCATCAATTTATAGGGCGACTCGATCATATCGACCTTGGAAATAAAAGGGAGTCCAGCAATTCGCTTGAACATAACTTCTCTGCTCTCGTCTCCGAGAATGGCATAAACACAACGGTTGTGTCCCTGGATTTCTAAAATGGAACATTCAAAATCCGAAGCAATTGCCTCGACTTCATTAAGTTCGTTTGTGCTAAGTTTGTTGGCTTTGGGGATGATCATATGAATTCGAATGGAAAGATAAAAAGCTTTAATCTTGTCAGTCAGCTCAACAGAGCAAAGAATTGTAGAAAATGGCAAGTATAACTAAAAAGCCAACTATGTCTAAATATACTCAATTCCTCTGCTTCCTGTTCTTTGCAATATGGATTTCTTCCTGCGAAAAACCGCAAGTACAAACCAAAGAAAAAGGATACCCATTGGCAGATATTCTCAAGGAACAATCTTACTGGGAAGGGAGTTCAGTCGAGGCATCTGATACCTTCTTTGTAGACGATGAAAATATGTTTTGTTTTAAGGAATCCAAGCGACCTTATTCCGGAGTGATCAAAGTTAGGGCAAGGAACGGAACCGTATCAGCCTTGAGAAGTTATGTAAGTGGCGTGCCTGATGGTGACTTTTACGAATGGCACGAAAATGGAAACTTAAAGTCAAAGCAACAATATAAAAACGGAGAGAAACACGGATATTTCTTTGTCTGGACATCCAAAAATGTAATTTATTCCAGACGATATTATCAAGATGGAATGGAGGACTTTGGTCGTTTCGAAGACGAAGGTGTGGCTCAAACTGGAGCTTCTCTAGCATCAGTAGAGCTTAAGGAGTGGGAAGGTGCCGGACCAGAATTTTACAAAAAGTTTGCCGGAGATCCCAAACGAGGAGGAATGGTTTGGATTCGAGAGACAGAAGAATTATACAACGGCACGATCACCGCATTGGATGATCGAGGTAAAAAGGAAGCCGTTTTACGCTACCGAAACGGGAAATACCAGGGAACAATCTCCAAATGGGACGAGGACGGAAGTTTATGGGAAGAAGGGGAATTTGACCGCGGAATCCTAGTCGCCTTTACAGTCAAGAATGGCAAACCCTTTGACCCAAATCAAGTCATCGACATTTCAGAAGATCCCGAAATGGCAAAATTACTCTTTGAGTAAGCAGATCTTCATTTTACTAGAATAAGTAAATGGCACGGCAACTGCCAATACTACATATTCGTGATTCTCTTTCCCAGAGATAATATTGGCTTTTCTGCTCAATCCCGCATATTTTGACTGACTGTGGACTAGTTAAATGCTCTTAGTGTCTTAATTAAGAGCCTGCACTGAACTGCTGTTGAAAACCTAAAAAAAGCGGACAAACCCTCAAGTTTGGTTTCCGATCTCATTCAATTCCGTTGAAGAAACTTCTTTATGGATTTGTTCTTTTCGACTTTGGTTTAGGTTTAACTGTGACACTCTTAATTCCAAGAAGGTCGGGTTCAATTTTCTTGCCCGCATCGGCCAGAATAACCGCTCTTTCCAAGGCATTTTCAAGTTCTCTTACATTGCCGGGCCAATCATGAGCCAAAATTGCTTTTTCACAATTTTTGGAAAAGGCAATTTTACCAATCCCATGCCTTTTGGCATGACGTTCCAAAAAAGTATTCGCCAGCAATAAAATATCGCTCTCCCGTACTCGTAATGGTGGCACCGCAATTGGAAAAACATTCAGCCTGTAGTACAAATCCTCACGGAAATTCCCTTCCTCTACCTCTTTAAGCAAATTACGATTCGTGGTAGCAAGTACTCTGACTTTTACCTGGATAGTTTTATTCCCTCCCACCCTTTCAAATTCTTTTTCCTGTAGAACCCGTAAAAGCTTAGCCTGCAAAGAGGGTGCAATCTCGCTAATTTCGTCCAATAAAATAGTACCTCCATCTGCCAGTTCAAACCTTCCCTCTCTTCTCTCAGTTGCACCCGTAAATGCCCCCTTCTCATGCCCAAAAAACTCACTTTCCATCAAAGTTTCAGAAATCGCCGCACAATTAACTCTTATGTATGGTTGCTTTGCCAACATGCTGTTACGATACAACTCTCGGGCGACAAGTTCCTTACCCGTCCCATTTTCTCCGGTCACTAAGACTGTGGCTTCGGTTTTAGCAACTTTGCTGACTAAATTTTTAAGTTTCTCAATGGGTTCGCTTTCCCCGACAATATCTGATGACCGAGAATCACTCTCCTCTACATAGTACTTGGTTACCCGACGCATTTTGTCAAAAGAAGCAACTTTATCCACCACAACTTCTATCTGATCAAAGGAGAAAGGTTTAACCACATAATCAAATGCTCCCATCTGCATACATGAAACAGCTGACTCAACAGAACCATAACCAGTCATCATAACTACCATAGGTCCGTCTGTTTTAGCAGTAATTTCCTCTAGTAGATCCGTACCCTCCCCATCAGGTAACCTTAAATCTAAAAATACCAAGTCAAAAGAATCCCTAGCTAAAATCTTTCGAGCCCCTTTTAAATCTCCAGTGGAAGCAACCGAATATCGCTTATTACGCAATTGGGTTTCCAAAGCCTTGCGAATCATCATTTCGTCATCCACAACCACTATTTTCTCAATTGCCATCTAAAATTCCATTAAAATTACGTAGGATTATTTGTCGACCAATTACTAGTAATTAAATATCATTTAATTTCAGAAAAATTAATTTGATGAAAAGGTTTACCTTATTCAAATTCAAAGTGAAGGAATAATGACATTCGTAAAGTTGATTACCAAAACTTCTTGTATTCTCCTATCTGTGAGTAATTGCTCTTTATGAAAGTCGCAATTTTGGCAGGTGGATAATAACCTTCTGTGAAGAGTCACGAAAAACAAATCATGGATTGAAACTAGACGAGGAAAGTAACTTACTCCACATAATAAATTCATATTCCCCTAGTGGAGTTTATTATTTCTTTAAATTCTGTAATTTTACAAACAATCTCATCAAGGAATAATTTCCAAATATTTTTATTCATATGTCTGGTGTAAATTGGTATTGCAAAGAATTTAGGCTAAGTAACGCAAATTCCAAAATTCTTGAGGAAATTGAAACAACATCATTATAATTAACTCGAGTCAGGCAAAACAGAACCAAACTCGTTTTTTAACTTGGTCAACGTTAGGCAAAAGACTACATAAAAATAAAAGAAAATTAAATCTCAATTAAGACTACAAACTAAATGTAGCATATTAAAATCACTGGTATTAGACTCTCAAGTTCTTACCGAGTACCATAATGATTTTTTTCAAACCATAATACTTGAAAACTATTTCCTTCGATAGTTCAAAATTGCCAAATTAATACTAAGAGTATTTATAATAAATTATTTAATATGGAATCTACAAACAATACACGCAAAAAAAAAGTAGTCCTGATAACCGACAGTGCAAAAAATATTGAAGGAATCTTATGTAAATCAATCTTTAATGACTTTTCAACCCAAGTCACAAAAGATGAAAAAGCTCTGTCTGAAATCTGTAAAAATAACGAAACCATCGTTTTGTCTACTACTTGTCTCACTACCTGCACACAGGTATACAAGCACTATCTCGATGAAAAATGCAGCCTCCATATACTCCACCCTATTGACATTCATGAAGACGGACTTGATGACGATTCGATTCTTAGATTCACACTGTTTAACTTTGAATTATTCAGGCAGGAAAGCTACCGAGCTAAGGCACTTTATATCTTAAAAAATACCTTTAGTGACATAAGCAAAGATAAATACATAGAGATTTATGACTTGGAACTTATGAATAAGACTCCCTCGGTATATATCAATTTATACCGAGCAACTGTATTCGAAAATCAAACTGCCCTAATTCGAACATTCGTTCTATTGAGAGATTTCGACAAGGATACTATCTCGGCTGTCCTCGATTCCCTTTTACCATTTATCTTCGACGCAAATTCGATTGAATCATTCTGTAACTTATTAATTTCCTACTACATACAGATAGACTACTCGAAAAACGAAGATAAGCGGCTTATATTTCTATTTTTAAACAAAATTTACGAGAAAATGGTTGCTCCGAGCATTCAAAAAATAAGTGCCAGCTTTTTCCCTATTACCTCCTACTGTGCTTGCGAAGACGCCAATGGGGAAAATATTGCTTTGCTAGACTCCTACGTGGAATCACTCCCCCCGCTCTCAAAAAATCTAAATACCATTCGGATTGTGATTTATTCAAAAATTTACGGAAATGAGATGTATCACAAAGCTTTTTCCGCCAAGTTAACTGAACCCGGCAATAAAATCGAACATTCCTACAACAATACTTTGCGTCATGTGGAAAATGTGCTTAAAGATCCTCAAACACCCTCCATTCCACGCTTGCAACTGAAAAAAGGCGTAGACCAGTATCTCGTATTTGTGCAAGACAACTATGTCCCGGAAGAACCTTCGCCAATGTTTGATCTTTTGCTAAAGCAATCGTGAAAAACGCGAGTAGTTAAAAGCACCTACACCAAAATGCTGATTCCTTCATCTCTAGAAATGTAGGTAATACCGACTTTGCCTCCATCAGTCCCTAGTCCCTTCTAAACTCCTTCAGTTACAGCATTACTTGGATCAAAAGAAGGAAAGTTTAAAAGAAAAAACCCGACCTAAGAAAACTTCATTTTATTTAAATAAACAAAATTCGTATAACTCATTATTACCTGCAAATTGGAAGTGAAAACGAAACGGTCGACACCAGACAAATTCAGATATTTTACCAATGAAAAGATTGACATTATAACATGCTAACCTCGGATAAACAGTTAGTTAGTTGTATCGTTCCATTCTACAACGCAGAGCAAACCATCGTTGATTGCCTCGATAGCATTGTTCGAATCGATCATTCCAAACTAGAAGTCATATTAGTTAACGACGGTTCAACTGATAAATCGATGGTTTTAGCATTGAATTATATTGAAGAAATTAAGGCCAAAAATATTAGCTTTCATCTGTTTGAGAACAAAATCAACTCAGGGATTTCGAGTGCCAAAAACTTAGGAATGAGCAAGATGAGTGGAGAATTCTTTTTTTTTGCTGGGGTTGATGACTTACAAAAAAAAGAAAGAATCTCAAAACCATTATATTTTTTCCATCAACATCCATCTACTGATATCGTTTATTTTGATTGTACAATAAGCTCTGACTCAGAGAATTTTAGCAAACAAAGAAAATTCCCCAAAGAGATGAATCAGGAAAACTCGATCCTGTTTCAATTAAAGAGAAATCACTTTTGGAGTGGATTATTTTTAGCAAGAAATACGATTAATGAAAAGTTTGATGAAAAAATATCCAGTGCAGTTGATTATGACTGGTATTTTAATCTATTTTTCAATCACAGAAATATTAACTTTATCCGCGAATCATTTCTCGATTATAAAATTCATGAAAATAATACATCAAGAAATCTTTCTAATTCACTCCTTAATGTTCGGAAAATATTAAAAAAGTACAACTTTGATATACTAAAAAAACAATTACTTGATAAATTTGATCATAATGATGTTAATTTATCTTTTGCTTGGATTGAAATAACTTTGGGCAAATATCAAAAAGCCATTGATTTACTAAATACCATAAAGTCAAAAGCACTATATTTAGAAACTTCATTCCTACTAGGGTCCTGCTACGCCCAGTTAAATAATTACGATCATGCTCACAGTTATTTCGCCGAACTCGTTCTCAAATTTCCAAATTCTGCCGATTGTCTCAACAACCTTGCAGTCTCGAAGTTCTTTCATGCAAATTTCAACAAACAAGAGTGCATTTTATTATTCAAAAAGGCATTGGAGATAAACCCTCGTTACACAGACGCACGCCAAAACTTGTTGAATTGTCAAAGGGAAGAGTATCAATCGCTGAAGATTACAACCAAGCCCCTGAGGGAAACCCTCATTCATTCGTAAACTTACTACAATAAGATATTGTGGACAAATTTTCATTATCAACATAAGAAAAATAAATGCACTCGAATAAGGTAAATTCTTTAAACTGGGCGATTGATGAATTGTCCAAGCAAAGAGAAGACTTTGATGCTAAACTAAAGGTTGCGAAGAAGCGGGATGAGACAAATTCGCTAATTGAAGAGGTAATGGCTCAAAGAAAAGCTCTTGAGCAAAGAATTTCTGCACTTGAAGATGGTCTTCGAGTCTCTTCTGATTTGGTCGATGCACCCTGCACTGATTTGGAATCTGAGATAGGTAAGATTGACGAGAAGTTAGAAATCGCAAAGGAACGGCTTCAAGCTATTGAACAGGAAGAATACCTGGAAGAATTGGGCAAAAAGTTGAACCGCTCGCATTCTCCCGAAACTGAAGAATCTTCCAACTTATCTAATATCAAAAGTGAAGCGCAAGTAGATTCATTCGTGGAAGATCTTGATGTTTCGAATCAAACTTCAAAACCTCAATTCTCCTCATCGCTTCAGAAGAATCCTCCACTTACTGAAGAAATATCCCAAATTTCTTCTTTTCCCGAATCTTCCACTCCCACACTAATGAAAGCCACATCCAACCGAATCCAAGCCACAGTTATAGATAAACCTACCCAAGAAAAATCTGTCGAGGAAACAACTAATACTTTGGCAATGGACAATACATCGTCAGCGTCCCTTGAGGAAACGGCTAAGATTCTTGGTATTGAGCCTGATTTCTTAGCTGAGAAGGGGTTGCAGGCAATTCTTAGAATGATCGCGAGAAGAGGGGGGAAATTAAGCTTTCCGCTTGAAGTCGATCAAATCGGCTAAAATTTTCAACATTTCGTATTAAAACCCGCATTTGCGGGTTTTTTTTGCTTAGTATTGAATGCTAAATTCAGAAAAATGAGCGTACCCCGTCCTCTCATCTATTTTTATCTCATGCCAATAATCCTGCATTCGATCGTTCACCTTTTCTACCATGCCTCTCACTTCCCTACCAGTGCCTTCGACCACGAGTTCAACTGTCCCATCTGACAAGTTTTTAACAAAACCAGAACAAGAGAAAAACTTAGCAATTTGATTAACCTGCCATCTAAAGCCAACCCCCTGAACTCGGCCCGTATAGATAACGGTTGCTCTGATCGAGCCTAGTTGACTTTGCTGTACGCTGCTGTTTTCCAAAAATCCGTTTGACCAATAGTCATATTACGGTGAGTTTGATTATATATTGCAAGCCCGCAAACCAAACCGATGAGCCAATACGACTTTGACAGCAACCAAGAAGGTGATTGGGAAGAGCCCGAAAATACGGCTTGGAATGAAGCTGACTGGCAATCCTATATTCGAAAGTCAGATCGCGAGATTTCCTCTTTCATTACCGCTTATAATAGGAGTCGAAACGAACCTGATCGATTAGACGCGACCTCAAAAATAATGGGATGGGCAAAAGAGGATTGGACTTGCCTGGAAGATATTGAATTAGACGAGGAACAACTTAAGGAAATCCGTCCGGTTCCATTGGATGAACTCCATAAGATTGAACCTTACACCGTTCACAAACATCCTGTTTACATTTCTACCAGTGCCCTATTTTCTTTTCTCCGTTCATCATGGGAACATCTAATGATGCACAACCGTGAACAACCAGCCCCAAATTTGGCATGGAGTTATTGTGCAAGCTTGGCGGACTCTGAGAGAAATTGTGTTTTAGCAGCCAGTTCCCTTGACCTAGGGGATTATTTGCTCGGACTTTGCCATCTTAAACGAGCACATGCTGCATTAAATGAATCGATGCGTTTGAACCGCTTATTTACACACCACAGTAAAAAAATCTTTCAGGAATACCTAGAGGAATCGGACTTAAGAATGCACGACCTCCGAGAAATTTGCTTACGGGTGATGGGTGATTGCAGAAGGTAATCGTCAAAAGCCCTCTTCTAAATCTTAATTCTCCTGAATTTCTATCAGGTTGCTGGAATACGCATCACCAAGATTTAATTCTTTAGCAAAACGAAATAATGGGTATTTCCCACCAAAACGGCTCAATAGCCCTCGATGCTTTCTTTTTTGCTCAATGAATTTAAGGGCATAATAATCCAGGTAAAGAGGGTTCTGTCCGATGATTATGGAATCATCGCTTTCTAGAAATTCAGCATCAAATTCGGGACCACCAGCAATTTGAACCGAAGTTAAATCGATTAGGGAAAAGAGTTTTTTTTCCCAAATTTCTGGAATTGCCAAAATTTCGGCTGACATTGCAGGTCCCAGGGTGGAATCTTTTTTAAACCTTTGTGTATTTCCGGATGCCCCAAGGGTAAGATTCGATACAGCTCCATCAATTCCCAGGAATGGATCATCTTTGGCCGTGGATAAGTTGATCCAATAACAATTGTTTAAAAACAAACAGGCAGGCAAAAGACTTTTTCTCTCCTTTAATTTTCTATTCACTGAGTCCCGTGGATATTGGAGGAAAAAACGAGCCCGATCCCCCATCGCTGGAGGCAAAGGACTATCCTGAAACCAATCTACATGGAAATACGATGGAGATTGGGAGGTAATTAATTCATACCCTTTAAATCGCCCGCTCCACTCTATTTCTTGTAACCTATCTAAATAAAAAGTAACGAGGTGGACCTCTTCTTTAGTAAAACCCCTCAATTCCAAGAATTTGAGGGTCGCAATGACTAATTCAGAACGAACTGTAAGTCCAGGGGCAAGACTGGAATCAAAATTTAAGGCTATTTTAGGGAAATTATACGGGCGTAATTCCAAACCCATTTCATTCTCTATTCGAGGAATCGCTTTGGCGAGCACCTGAAAATAAGCCTGCAAGTCCCTATTTTGAAGGCCTATTGAATATACAGAACTACTTTGGGAATGATTTTTTTTATCGTTATCTACTGCTCCACTTTGGCTTTCTGCACAAAGAAATAGATTCACGGAATGCAAGATAATGCAGACCATGGCTTGACGTTTCCAATTCCTATGAAAAAAACGAAGCATGTTCATTTACCGAATATGGTTATCACTAGCGCTCCTTGGGTCAATTTCGTTTGGCATATGGGGGTGTTCTTCAGGAGATGAACAATCGGAAGAAACCAGCCCAAACACCAAACCTATCCAAGCAGCGGTTCCACCCGTTGACCTTAGTCCTGTCATTAGTATGAGAATTGAAGGTCGAACGGAACAAGCCATCGAGCATCTTCGGAACCTCATCGATAAACATCCATCCTCTGTCGAAGTTATGATCCAATTGGCACGTTGCTTAATGGATACTCAACAATTTTCTCTAGCTGCCTTTCGCTTCGAACAAGCCCTGTCCTTAAATCCAGATAATTTGTTGGCCAAAGAAGTTGCGGAAGCCCATTACTTGGCTCGAGATTTTGATTCTGCAATTGATCGCTACGCTCAGTACCTTTCCTCACAACCCGATGACCCTCCCGCTCAGCTTCGTTACGCACGAATGCTTGCCGATCGAGCTAGAGCAACTGAGGCCTTGAATGCATTTGCCAAGGCGAGTGCAAACGCCAGTGCTGATGATTGTTTGATTATGGGTAATTTATTTCTGCAAAAAAACCTGCTATCCCAAGCCAAACACTGGTATGGCGAATCTTCCCGTCGAACCGAATCCTCTCCCACGGAACCCTTATTAGGTTTACTCAGGGTGGCCAAAGCTGAAAATAATGAAGGGGATGCTGAGACTATTATTCTGGCATTGGAGAAATCGGCCTCTGGTGTATTAGAGAGTACAAACCTATCAAACTTCGCGGCCAATCTTTTGAGGAAAAGAAGACTTGCGGATTTTATCGCCCGGGGAATGGATGCTCGGGGAAAATCTGTTACCGAACTCGCCTCTTCTTTGCTGGCAGGATCCACCCCTTTATTTAGGAAGGAATCAATCGTGACAAGTCAGTCGAAACTGCCCCCCCCCCGTAATCCTGATGCCTCCTCATACGCTTTTCGCACAATATCCGATGACGAACCAATCCAATCAACCCCTGTCGAAGAGACGATAGATCCGCCAAAGGCACAAGCTATGAGCTTAGCTGATGCATTTGCTGCGCCTGTCGGTCAAACCGGCAATGCTTCAGGAGCTACAGACTCTTCACTTAATAAAGGACAAGATGCCTATTTAGAAGGTGGTTACACTAGCGCCCTTCTCCATGCCCGTGATGCCCTTAAGAAAAACCCTGAAGATGCAGCAGCTTGGCGCCTATGTTCCCAAGCACACTTTCAATTGGGAGAAACCAACGAAGCAGAAATGACAATTCTTGAAGCCATTCGTCACCAACCGTTTGACCTGGATATGCGTATGGACTATTTACGAATCGCCCGTGAAACACTGCCCAGCAAGAGATACCTGCAAGAGCTTGAAAAGGTGCGGGATCTATTTCCTGAATCCACAGAGATTCTTTGGGAACTTGCTCGTCGTTATCAAATGGTTGAAAACATGCCTGTAACTGCAGCTATTCTTTATCGAAAAATTATCCAAATTGCCCCGGTCAGCAGTGCGATTGCCGGCCAAGCCGAAATCGAACTGATCAAGCTAAAGGGCCTCTAAACCTAAAGATGATTGGCTGTCCTCACCCTACCCCGTAATTCTTAATGCCCCGACTTGCCGATGGTTTCGTAAATGAACTCAAGGGACGGATCGATCTCTACGATGTAATTAGTCCCTATGTTCAACTTAAAAAAAGTGGAGCAAGCTGGGTTGGACTTAGTCCGTTCAGCCAGGAAAAATCACCATCCTTTTATGTTCACCCGGATAAAGGTTTTTTTAAATGTTTTAGTTCTGGAGAAGGGGGTGATGCGATTTCCTTCGTTCAAAAAATTGAAAACCTTGAATTTCCAGAGGCATTAGAATTGCTCGCTCAACGCTTCCAAATCCCATTGCGTTATGCAGAAGATTCCGGAAGTTCAGGCAAACCCACTGTTTCCCGTTCCTTGCGTGCGGATTTATACGAATTGCACAAATATACCACCGATTGGTTTCATCAAAGATTATTGGATGAAAATGAGGATGCTGCAAGTGTTAGGAAATATTGGATTGAAGAAAGAGGCTTTTCTATGGAAACAGCCAATGAGTTTGGTATTGGTTATGCTCCGACTGACCCCTATGCCCTTGGTAAATTTTTATCTGCTAAAAAATTCTCCACTTCCACGCTTTTAAAATCTGGCTTATTTCGAGATGGGAAGGGAAAAGGCATTGGTCCCGGAGTTTTTTGTGGAAGATTAATGATCCCAATCAGCGATAAAATTGGGCGTATTTGTGCTTTTACTGCTCGTAAACTTTCACAAACACCTGAATGGGGGGATCGTAAATCTCCCAAATATGTAAATTCTCCTGAAACTCCCATCTTTGAAAAGGGTAATCTTTTGTTCAATCTCCACTTAGCCAACAAAGAAATATCTGAAGACAAAGAATTTATCATGGTTGAGGGGCAATTGGATGCCATACGTTGTTGGACTATGGGCTTTCGCACCGTAGTTGCACCACAGGGAACAGCCTTTAAAGATAGTCAGGCGTTACTTCTTTCCCGTTCCCGTCCCAAAGGTGTAGTTTGTCTATTAGATGGTGATACAGCCGGGCAGAAAGCCGCACTTTCCTATGTCTCCATTTTCCTCAAAGCCGGTATGGAAGCCCGCTTTGCTGAACTACCAGAGGGAAGCGATCCGGATCAAATTTTAATCAAAGGAGGTACGGAAGCGATGCAACAAGTCATAGATGATGCCCGCTCTATGGTTGAGCATGTGGTTCGACAAAAAATACCTGACTTAAAAACCGCCACTCCCAAGCAGAAAGAATCCGTATGTCAATGGATGTTTGGATCCCTCATTGAAGTTGATTCAAGAGTTGCTCTTGAAGGATACCTCGAACAGCTTGCCAGGTTGCTTGCAGTACCAATGGACGCATTAAAGAGTGACTTTGTAAAATTCCGCAAAAACCGGACTCCTGCATACCGTCAATCCACAAAAGACAAAGAACTTCCTTCAAATACACCTGATCGTTTGACAATTGTCGAAGAAGATCTATTGTTCGTCCTTTTGCATGATGACCGTCTCGCTAGTCCTCTTGCCCACACGCTTGACATGTCGTGGGTTGACCTGCGTCCAATTTCCGGCCGAATTCTCGCTAAAATACTCTCCGAAACCCTTGCTGAAAGCAGTTGCCCTAGCCGTGCTCAAATCGAAGAGTTATTGGAAGACGATGAGGAACGCGACCTGTTCTATCGTTTGGTCATTCAAGAGATCGACCAATCCGAACCGGGCTTATTGTTACGCTTGGCTCGGCAGTGCGTTTCTGTTTTATTTCTCCGACACCTTAAGCTTCAGGAAGATAATATCTTCACTCAGTTAAAGAATGCTGAAGACAATCCACAAAAACTTAAGCAACTAAGCCAAGAACTACGAGCAATTCGTCAAAAGAAAACCAATCCACCGCCTTTAGAATTTTATAACTAGTAAGCAATACACCTCGATAATGCCAACTCCCAAATCAGCAAAGAAGCCATCTGTTAAAGCGAAGTCTAAGACTTCTCCAACCAAGAGTAAGCCAGCCAAGAAGTCTCCTCAGAAAGCTAAGGCGGCGACTTCCAAGAAAGTGGTAAAAACTCCTGCTAAAACTACGAAGAGTAAAGCCCCAGTTAAAAAACAAACGCCTAAGGCCAAAGTTCCCACAAAAAAAACTTCAACCAAAGCAGCAGGAAACAAAGTGGCGGCTTCCAGCTCCGTTAAATCAAAACCAGTTGCAACAAAATCTACTGCAACATCAAAACCTTTAGTTAAGGACATCACTGGCACTTCCAAAAAGAAAGTTTCTGCCAAAGAGGCAGCCAAGGCCGTTAGCAAAACAGCTGAACCCCACGCCCTTAAGAATGAAATTACTGATAAAGTTCGGACCCTCATTCATTTATCCAGAGAACAGGGCTTTCTTACTTTTAAGGACATCGATAAATCGCTCCCAGAAATTGCGACCGACCCCGAAGAGTTACAAAATGTAATTTCCATTTTTAATAACCTCGAAATTAAACTTTTAGACTCAGCTGAGGTTGAAAAGTTTAAGAAAAATAAAGAAGAAAAAGAGGATGAAAGTGCCCGATCGAATCAAAGCGACATGCTTGACGATCCCGTACGCATGTACCTCAAGCAAATGGGACAAGTTCCTTTGCTCTCTCGTGAAGAGGAGGTCGAAATTTCCAAACGTATTGAAGTGGCGGAGATCGCTGCCCTCAAACGTATTTACTCCGTTTCTTTAACCGCCTCCTTTCACCTAGAAATCTGTCAAAAACTGATCGATAGGGAAGAACGGTTTGACCGAGTTGTTCTCGATAAAAAAATCGACAGCCGAGAGGCCTATTTCAAACTTTTGGCCAAGCAGGTAGACGCCTTGCAGAACTTGACCCAAAAGTTGGAAAATGCATGGAGCAGCTTTATTAGCGGTCCCAACCCCACTCAAAAGAAAAGAGCCTTAGGTCGGTTTAAAAAGTATGAAGCCGAACTTGAGCCTATCTTTAAAAAATGCTGTCTTAAATTAAAGGTTTTCGAAGATTATTTGCAGGAAATTGGTCCCGAACTCAAAGCAATCACCCGCAATGTCCACAATGTGGAACTTGGCAAGAAAGACCCGGTTAAATTGAAACGCAAGGGCATTAAGATGGACCGGATCAAAAAAGAAGTTTCCGAAGCCCGCGTAAGGTTTCACATGGAACCGGATGAACTTATCCAATTGGTCAAAGATATCCGCTTTTCCATGCGTGAAGCTCATAAGGCCAAGACAGAAATGGTTGAAGCGAACCTTCGCCTAGTCATTTCAATTGCTAAAAAATATACCAATCGCGGATTGTCCTTTCTCGACTTAATTCAGGAAGGAAATATGGGCTTAATGAAAGCAGTTGAAAAATTTGAGTACCGCAGAGGTTACAAATTTTCTACCTATGCAACCTGGTGGATTCGACAAGCAATCACCCGTTCAATTGCAGATCAAGCCCGGACCATTCGTATACCTGTACACATGATTGAAACCTTAAACAAGGTTATGCAGGTACAAAAACAATTGCTCCAAGAACTCGGACACGAACCAACTCCAGAAGAAGTGGCTAACGAAATGGGCCTAGCCCTCGACAAGGTTCAAGGAATCATGAAGATGGCCCAGCAACCCATCTCACTTCAAAGTCCTGTGGGAGATGGTGATGATACCAGTTTTGGAGATTTTATCGAAGACAAAGGTGCAGAAAACCCCTATGACATGACTGCCTATTCCCTACTCAGGGAAAAGATTATTGATGTGCTTGATTCATTAACGGAACGGGAACGCAATGTACTCTCTCTACGTTTTGGATTGAAGGATGGGTACAGCCGGACACTTGAGGAAGTGGGGCGCCAATTCAAAGTTACCCGGGAAAGAATTCGTCAGATCGAGGCAAAGGCTTTGCGAAAGATGCGTCACCCTACCCGTATCCGTCAATTACACGGCTTTTTCGAAGCCGACCAGAGTTCTGTCAACAAACCTAAGCCTGAAGCTCTTCGCCAGTTAGGCCTCTAATTTGTAACTCTTTAGATCTAATACAAAAAAGTTGCTCTGCCCAACTCTCCAAACTACCTTACATACATGACAACATCATTCACACCCGCCCTCGCATTTATCGGAAACTTTGGCGGGGGAGAAATTATTTTGATCTTTTTGATCGTGCTTTTACTCTTTGGGGCCAAGAAAGTACCTGAACTCTTTCGTTCCTTGGGTAAGGGAGTCAATGAGTTTCGCAAAGCAAAGAACGATTGGGAACAAGACATCCAAGATGTAATGAGTCAGGAACCATTAGAGGATCATGACTTTAAGGAAAAAACTAAGCAGGCCAGCGAAAGCGTGCCTACCGAAGAAGAAAAACAATCGGCTAGCTGATTATTGAGAAGAACAGATCCGAAAAATTCGATTCTTTCAAAACTTTAAAAGCCAAGGTGTAAATACCTTGGCTTTTTTTATGGATAGAAAAATTATCCGCCTGCAAGTACTGGTCGAAATCCCATCGCACGCATCCATTCCATAATTTCTGCACGCCTGTCTCCCTGAAGTTCCATATCCTGACCAGACCAAGTTCCTCCAGTACCTAAACTATTTTTTAAACGTTTAAGCAATCGGTCCCGCTTGTTCTTGCCCAACCCAGCAGGTATGCCACGAATCGTTGTAACTGTTTTCCCACCTCTACCGGATTTCTCCCGCCTTATCTCTAATCGTTCTCCATTGCCTAAGCTTTGCTCCTCGATCTTAACCGTAACTTTTACTTCCTTGGTAGATTCCGGCAATGCCTCAGGTAGACCACTTCCATCTAAAGAACTGAAAGGATTCGATCCGAAACCCAAATCCGAATCGGTGGAAATTTTCCTCTCTCCTTTATCTCTTCGGCTCATTGCCCGCAAATTCCCTTCTCGGGAGATCCCCCCTCTATCCATGTCACCGCCTTTAGGTAGCTTCTCTTTTCCAAAAAATGACGCAGGCGAGGATGAATATTCTCTTTTTCTTGGACCAATAAAATATCCAATCGAGCCAAAGTTTCTCTAAATTCCCCAGGTTTTGCATCCTTCGGGTTTGTAATTACCTGCAAACAGCTTTTGATTTCGTCCATGAATTCGTCTATTTTCTCAATCAATTCATTTGCGACAAGCTTAATCCAAATCTTCAAAATTTAATGTCCAGGACATGTATTATTGGTGGTGGCCTGACGGGACTGGTTCAGGCATGGCAGTCCCAACAAGCTGGCCATAAAGTCACCTTATTTGAAGCCAATGATACTGTCGGGGGCGTGCTTCAATCCGAAAGAATCGATGGTTATTTATTGGATTATGGGGCAAACACTCTCAGCCTAAGACATCAAAAAGTTGCCAGAATCTTGGGAGAACTCGGTATGCTCGACAGATCGATTGATGCCAACCCAGAAGCAAGCCTTCGATTCATCGTCCGATCAGGAAAAGTCGTCTCATTGCCCCACAACCTTGGTTCTTTTTTCTCCAGTCCCTTTCTCTCTCCCCTGGGTAAATTGCGTTTACTGCTCGAACCTTTTATACCCAAAGGTAAAGAGGATGAGGAATCCGTGGCAGGATTTATCTCCCGACGCTTAGGAAAAGAAGCCCTGGATTTTGCGGGAAACCCATTTCTTTCTGGGGTGTATGCAGCCAAGCCCGAGAGCTTGTCTTTAAAATATGCATTTCCCGCCCTCCAAGAAATCGAACAGAAACATGGTTCTCTTTTTCGAGGAATATTAAAATCCAAAAAGAATCCGGAACGTTTATCCAAGAGTAGATTAATTTCCTTTGCCAGCGGTATGCAGGAAATGCCCAATCGTATCTTAGGTTTATTACCCGCTGAGTGCGTACAATTTAAGACAAGGGCCATTAAGATAGAAAAAGTGAACAACCAATGGAAAGTCACAAGCCAATCAAAAGGGTCTCAGAAAACTAAAGAAACTTTTGACCAGTTGATATGTGCTGTGCCTGCAAGTAAACTCTTGGATATTGAATGGAAAGGTTTAGTTAGCAAAGAACTTCTACCTATTTTGGCAGAAGCCACCCATCATCCCCTTTCTTTGGTTTATCATGGATACGACCGAGCAAAAGTGAATCATCCCTTAGACGGTTTTGGATTCCTCGTTCCAGAAGTGGAAAAAAGAAATATTCTAGGCACCCTATTTTCAAGCACATTATTTCCCGGAAGAGCACCAGAGAATAAAGTTCTGCTCACTACTTTTGTTGGAGGAGAACGCCAACCCAAACTTGCTAACCTGGAAGACTCCAAGCTGCATTCACTCGTATTAAAAGAACATCAACAACTTTTGGGTACACAAGGAAGACCTTGTTTTCAAAAAATAAAACGCTGGCCAAACGCCATTCCCCTACCCGATGCTAAAATGGGAGATAGGCAGTCCGCTGCTCGTGACTTACAAGAGGGAAATAATGGTTTATACTTTACTGGTTCTCACCTTTGTGGCGTTTCCCTGCCAAACTGTTTGGAAGCTGATATTGATTAATTTTTCTCAGTCATTTCATTTGGAAAGATTGCCTCCCTCAAAATAAACTTATAAATGTTATTTGTACTTAGATTTTAATTATCACCATGAATTCTAAAAAATCAGATAACCCAGCTAAAACTCTTGTCGTCCTTCTCAATATGGGTGGCCCTCAAAATAAAGAGGAAATTCACCCCTATCTCAAAGAACTTTTCCAAGACCGAGAACTTTTAAAGTTACCATTTCAAAAAATCCTCGGGCGATTCATTGCTTGGCGAAGAACGCCTAAAATTCAAGAGCGCTATGAAGAAATCGGGCAATATTCTCCAACCAAGGCTATTATGGAAAGCCAGTGTGAAGGGATCGCAAATAAGCTCGATCAACTTAACCCAGAATCGGCACCCCATGTTTGTGTATCCGGGTTTCGTTATTGCTCTCCTAGAACCGGGGAAATGATTCAGCAATATAAAGAAGCTGAAAAAATAATTCTTTTTTCCCAGTATCCCCAACATAGTTGCTGCACCAGTGGTTCCTCTTTTTGCGATGCCTACCGATGGTTAGACAAACAAGATAAGTTCGACTATAAAAGTAAAACATCCGTCATTGATCAGTGGTGGGACCGTGCTGATTACTCACAACTTTGGGCGATGCTTATCCAAAGAAAGTTTGAGGAAATGAAAAAAGAGCATGGTTTAAAAGATGAAGATATTCGCATCATCTATTCTGCTCACAGCCTTCCCGAATCCTACTGCCTCGAGAAAGGGGATAAATATAATGAGGAAATCCAAGGGTCCGTAAATAGAATCGAAAAAATTTTACAGGAAACCGGCATGCGTCACGAGGGCGCCTTGGCATGGCAAAGTAAAGTTGGGCCACAAAGAACCAAATGGCTCACTCCATCTACTCCCCATGTAATCGCAGAAACGAAACAGAAAGCTATCCTTATGGTACCGATAGCCTTCACCACCGACCACATTGAAACACTTGATGAAATTGATATTGAATTTAGAGGTTATGCCGATGAAGTGGTTGATCATTTTGCAAGGGTTGATTGTTTTAATATGGAAGAGAAGTTTATCGATTTATGCGCCCAGCTTTTAATCGAGCACATAAACGCTGACTACAAATCTTCGATACGACCTTGCTGTGTAAACTGTGAAGGGACTGATTGTGCATCGATGCGTAAGTATTTTGGCTCCACCCCGGTACACGCAACGGCGTGAGCCCGTACTCCAATTGATCTAAACTAACCTTGGGGTGAGCTGATCGCCTAAAACATAGCCTTATTGAAAAGGTGCATACAACTTTCCCAAACCCCGACTGTAGTGGTTTATTGAATTCGTTTCAAAGTAGTAAGAGAGCCACGGTTAAATGTATTGGCGTATTCACAGTTGAACACCCAAGTCCACCCTCACAACGCTTAGCGAAGATTGAAGATGTGCATTTGCCAAGGGAGTAAATTTTAGCCATATTTGTATGTTGAGATAAATGATTAGTTAAACCTATCCATGAATTTAAACGATGTAACCAGCCTCCTATGGATTGCCACATTTTGTTTTGGCATATCCTTTGTTCTTGGCATGGTCAAAACTAGACATTCATTTCCCTATGGATTACAAGAGTGCCCTTTCATTTTAATCGTTATTGGTTTTTTCCTTCAAACACGTGCACTCTATTTGCGGGGAATAGAAGTTCATGGATGCCCCTTGGGGAATGGTTTAGAACGTACCCAGTTTATCCTTTGGTCACTCATTCTTGCTTTTTTACTCCTTCGTTTAGTTTGGCAACTGAATCTACTGGGTACATTTTGTGCGGGAGCTTCTTTATTACTAGGTTCACTCTCTCTTGGTCTGAAAGATTGGGATGCTCCGTACTGGAAAGCCGAAGGATATACCCGCTTGTTTCAGGATCCTTGGATCGAACTGCACGCATCTCTGGCCATTTTTAGTTACGGTTTATTTTGCCTGCTTGCAGTGGTGAGTATTATGTATCTCTCCCAACGTCAAACTCTGCTCTCCCGAAAACCGGGATTTCTAGGGCCCTTCCTTCCTCCCATTCAAGAGTTGGAAGTGGCCGCATTTAGACTACTTGCCGTAGGGGTAACCTTTCTTAGTTTATCGATGGTGGTCGGTACCATGCATTGGACCCGCCATCCAGAATTTGTCAGCCAGACAAAGTTAGCTGTTACCTCAGCATTATGGATCGGATACCTTGTCTTACTCGGCATGCGCATGAGTAATCGACTCTATGGCTCGCGTTTTGCCAAGTGGACAATCGCTCTGTTTGCCATTGCCCTTCTCTCTCTCTCCCTGGTCAGTTCGAAACAGAAAAAACAGGCGTTTCATGCCCTTCCCCTCCAACCCTTGGCACTTAACCTTAGATGACTCCCTCGCCCGACAGTTCACTGTTCCTGCTTGGAACCTCTCATCAAGTTGCCAATTTGAACGAGCGGGAAAGCATTGCCCTGCCTAGCGACTCGATCGATTCCTTCTATCGGGGCTTACAAGAATTGGACGGTTTAAAAGAATGCCTTGTGTTAAACACCTGTAATCGTACAGAGATTTACGGCGCAGCTGAGGATAATTTAAAGATCGAAGTAGTATCAAATTACCTGGCTGAATTTCGAGATTTGGATCCCGAATTTATGATTCAAAAGACCTATCGTCGGGCTGGGCCAGAAGTGGTTCGCCATTTGTTCGAAGTAGCATCTGGAATTGATTCTCAAATGGTTGGAGAAACGGAAATTCTTGGCCAATTAAAAAAGGCCTACGATGATGCATCTGAACGGGCCTTTACAGGTAAGGTACTCAATCGATTGTTTCAAAAAAGTTTTCAGGCTGCCAAATGGGCCCGTACCAACACAGGAATATCCCGTGGGCAAGTGAATTTGGGCAATGTACTTTGCGAATTAGCCCGGCGGATTTTTGGCCAAGTGGGTCAATGTCGAGTATTGGTAGTCGGAGCAGGAGAAGTGGCAGAAGGTGCCTTGGAAGCTTTTAAATCGCGTGGTTCAGAAGCAATTACAGTGACTGGTCGAACCTTTGACTGGTGCCCCCTTAGTCGAAGAAAACCGGATGAATTGGCTCAAAAATTTGATGGCTTTACTCTGGCCTATTCAAAACTTCATGATTCTTTGCATCTTTTTGATGTGGTGTTGGCTTCCACTGCCAGTGCAAAAGCTTTACTCACCCACAAGCAGGTAGAAGTTGCGATGAAAAAACGCCCGTCCAAACCACTCTTTGTGATCGATGCATCTGTACCCCGCAATGTCGAGGAAGCCGCGTCTACAGTGGAGAATGTATACTTATACAACATGGACGATGTATCTGCGATCGCCAATGAGAACTTGCAATCCCGGTTGGCAGAAGTTGAACGTTGCCGGACTGCACTTTCCAAACGGGCCTTGCGTCTATGGGAACAAATGCGAGCTCAGCCGAGTTTGCCTTCCTGAACCAACCAATCGACCGCACCACGACTTTCTGGCTGAGCGAGCAATTTGTGCAATTGATTAGCCGTCTTGGTCGCTTGTTTTCCAGACGCGTCGGGATCGTTCAATAAAGGAGTCATTTCCCTAGCAAGAATTTTTCCCGTAGCCTGGCCCTGAAGAAATTCGGGGTTAGGTGGATTTTCAGGTAATAGCAAATTAGCCATACCCAAATGGGGCACGCCTACCAAGCACTTTCCAATCCAATAGGTAATTGGGTGTGCCCGATATCCAATCACTCCTGGCACCCCCGCCCAGGCACATGCAAGAGACATGGTGCCCGAACTCATAAGAGCGGCACGTGCGGGAAGCGAGCCGGTACGATCTACTATGCGAATTTTTTGCCTGATATCAGCACGTTCATTTACCAAAGATTCGACCAAACAACGAAGGTTAGGGCCAGCAACTGGTATTATCCCTTGCAAATCACTGTCCCCGGTAAGCAATTCTTCAAAGGCGTCAAGAAAGACAGGTAATATACGACTAACCGGTTGAAGCCTACTGCCAGGAAGCAAGAGAAGTTCGCCCGAGGGGTCATAAGAAACAGTACTTTGATAAGAGGGATGAGCAAAGGGATGGCCAACAAAAGAGACCGGTAGGGAAACATCGGCATAGCACTTCTTTTCAAAAGGAAAAATAATTCCCAATCCGTCGAGAATTTCGGCCATACGAAACCTGCGACCTGGCTTCCATGCCCAGAGTTGCGGGCTTACATACTGTAAAACCACGGTTGATCCCCCACCCTTGCAGGAAATCCCACGCTCCTTCAACGCATGGGCAAGCCGAAGGTTAAACCCCGGGTAATCGACCAGTAATACGCATCGGGGACGAGCCTCTTCAATCCAGTCAAGGGTTTGTTTAAAAAGGTTACGAAAAAGGCTGTAATTTTTGATAACCTCAATTAATCCGACAACCGCATGATTAGCTAAGGAGAAAACTTGCTCGGCTCCTGCCCTGATTAATTCCTCCCCACCTAAGGAAGAAATGCGAAGATCCGGATACTTACTCTTTAAATCTTTAACCAACCGAGCTGCATGCTCATCGCCCGATGCTTCTCCCGCGACCACCAACAGGTCGACCGGACCGGATGCTGAAGGAAATAGGGTTGGCTTGCTCAAGAATTCCAACTGGATTGGATTTGCCGAGTAATTGTCAGGGCAACTTCTAGGGCAGACTTGCCAAAACTACCATCAGTCTTAGGCGTTGTGGTCTCAACCACGCAGGAAAGAAAAGATTCAAGTTCAAGGGCAAGAGGTTCCCCCTGCTCTACGGGTACTTCATGACGTTCTAAGGAAGGACCTGATTTTTTGATAAGGTGTCCTTTTTGATTCATGAAATCGAGAGAGAGGTATCCACTATCCTGAAAAACACGGATTTCCCTGGCCTTTTTTTCACTCACCCTACTGGCACTAAGATTAGCAACACATCCATTGGCAAAAAGAAGTCGGGCATTTGCAATGTCTTCAGTCGGGGAAAGCACACGGACTCCGATAGAATCAATCCGTTCGATTGGAGAATCAACCAGTGCCATGGCAATACCAACATCATGAATCATTAAATCGAGGACCACACCTACCTCCGTGCCCCGGGGTTGGAAAGGAGCCAATCTTTCAACAGTTAAATACTTGGGTTGGTCTACCTCACCTTCGAGAAAAGTCATGACCGGATTGTAGTGTTCGATATGACCAACCTGAACGAGCACCTTGGCTGCATTTGCTCTTTTGAGAATAGATTCCGCCTCTTCCGAAGATACACAGAGGGGTTTTTCCACCAGAAGGTGACAACCGTGGTCAATTAAAGTATGGGCAACCTCGGCATGTCGGTCGGTCGGGCAGACCACGCTCACTGCTTCACAGGCTGCACCAAGCTCTTCAAGACTTGAATACCTTGGGCATCCATAATCGGCACAGACCGCATTGGCCGCCTCATCGTTGGGCTCGAAAATACCGACCAATTGTGCACCCTCAAGGGCGTGATATAAACGGGCATGGTGTTTACCAAGGTAGCCGACTCCGGCAACTCCGCATTTCAGGGGTGATGGCATAGGTTCGTTCATGAGGAAAGATTATGGACGGGTCAAACCTCGTTCAATTGTCCGCCGGATAAAAAGGTTTGCCGGTCCGTAGCTTGAGCAAATGCAAGGTTGTGAGTAACGAGAATGAGAGAGGCACCCTCTTCTGAACAAGCATGGAGCAAAAGATCCATCACTTCTTCTCCTGTACGTTCATCAAGGTTACCGGTTGGTTCATCAGCAAGTAATACCTCAGGCCGGTTAATCAAGGCACGGGCAATGGCTACTCGTTGCCTTTCTCCTCCCGACAATTTCCCCGGAATTTGAGATGATTTATTTCCTACGCCCATTTGTTCGAGCAGGAAACGTGCACGGTCTTCGATAGAGGGGTCAAACCTTCCAGTTATTCTGGCAGGCAAAGTAACATTTTCCAGCACATCGAGTTCAGGAACAAGGTAATATGCCTGGTAGACCACACCAAGGAAGGAAGCACGCTGGGCCACTTCTTCGCGGGTTGCTGGTCGGTCGCACCGCATCAAACGGTGGTTCCAAGTTAATTCTCCACGATCTGCCTGTTCAATACGGGCAAGCAAGTTGAGCAGAGTAGTTTTTCCACAACCAGATTCTCCCCTTATGCTAAGGGAAGAAGAACGGGGCAAAGCAAGATCGATCTCTTTCAGTACATACAAATCCTCTGCCCCTAAGCTAAAGGTCTTTGATAAATTCTTTGCCTGTAGCACCAATGAACTATTCATTTCGCAAGGCGTCTGCCGGGTTCATGCGAGAGGCTCGCCAGGCGGGGACCAATCCGGCTAGGGTAGATACGAGGATGGCAAAGAGAGCAAAGGTAAGAAAAGTTGAAGCACTCTCTGGAGACTCCCAGGGATAAGGCACGCTGAGGCTATAAAAATCATAAAACTGAGCGACTCCGCTTTTGCCTTCGTCCCCAGCGATACGCACCACAATGAAAGACATGATAGAATCCCTGTAGCGAATAAAGAGCAGAGCCAAACCGCACCCAGCAATCGCACCAAGCAAACCGATAAGAAATCCTTGGAGACAAAAGATCGATCCCACCGATCCGCGTGCACCCCCCATAGCCACCAACAGTCCAATCTCACGAATTTTGCGGAGTACAGTGGTCATCAGAGCAATGGCAATAGCAAATGCAGCCACTAACCCGATGGGGACCATAATTAAAATCATTAAATATTCTTCGAATTTCAAGAGGTCAAAGAACCAGGCATTCTCAACAAACCAGGGAACAAAAGCCCAATTTACTGATCGTGGAAGTTGTAATTCTTCACAAAAACCATGCAGCGTTTCTTCATGGTTAGAAATTTGTGGGGAAAATTTTAAAAACATACCGTCACATAAACCAGTAGCATCCCGAACGTCTTCTAACAACCGATAGGAACCGATCATTGCCTCGGCGTGGAAACCCTGCCAGGGCACTTCAAAAATCCCACCAATCCTTACCTCTTTTGGAGGAACCATTTCGTTGGCTTGGGCACGCTTGATCATAACCGGAGAAAAAACTTCAATCGTAGAAGAGCGGAAGGTCTGGTAAGTCGACTCTGCCCCAATTTCTAGCTTTATTCTATCGTTTAGTACTTCAAATGCCGGAGTGCCAGGCCCCGCATAAAGTCTGCCATTATTCGCCCGCATCTTTGCGTCAAACTCAAGACCTTTAGATTTCAGGCGCCATTCTTCGCCGCCCAAGTATTGCAATTTCCACTCGGCAGAGGGAACCTCTGACCCAAGTTCCAAAACCCGTACGCCCACGAGTTCGTCCTTTAAATCCTTGGATTTGCCCATACGCAGGATCGCCCCTGGACGTACGCCCAATCGATTGGCGACATACTGGCTAACAAAGACAACATCATCTTCCATGCTTTTGCTCTGGGGGAAAGGAGTTACATCAACCGCATCATGAGCTTCCATTCTCATTTGTCCATTTTTGAGAAACTCGTCCAAGGGTAAGACAGAGGTTCCTGATGAAAGATCAATACCAATGGATAGGGGAACGGAGTGATAATCCCCTTTTTGCACCAGCAAAGGGCCCTGAAGGTAAGGAGAGACAGCTAAGACTTCGGGATTATTTAACAATTCTTGCTGCAGTTGTGGCCACTCGCGGGTTCGACTTAACGGGATTGCTCGGGCATGCCCCTGTGCATCAATAATATCTTCTCGAAACTTATGCTGAAAGCCCTTCATAAAAGCAACCACCACGATCATAACATTTACTCCTAGAGCTACTCCAATTATTGCCAGAAGTGAAAAAAAGGAGACCTTGCGCTGGGTAGGAAACAATTGTTTCCAGGCAAGAAAGAGAGGCCAGGGAATTTTCACGAACCTAAGAGAACTTAGAAAATAAATCCATCATTCAGTCTTCTGGGGCAGACCTAGTAAAGTTGGAATCCAGGGGAATAAACTCAGTCAACTTTTCAGACCATTCGCTAAGGGTGTTCGGATCGATTTCAATTTCAGGTAGTGGATATTTTTCCTGAAAGAAGTGAATATACCCTGCATAAAGTACAAACACAGCCACCAAGAAAAGGGCAATTCTGAACAAACTCTTCAGGATTAAAAAAATCAAAAGAAAGGCAAGCAAGGCTAACACCAAGCTAAACAACGGATTTGCCATTATCTGATTTACCACATCCTCCATGTTTTACAATCCTTGCGAAACTCTATGAATTGGACAATGAAAATCCAACATAAATGGGCTCCCAAGCCCAAGGGTCTACTCAACCACAGGCCCTTCGGGAACCTGATAACCCAAATCGACTATTTTTTGCCTAAGATCAAAAAGATCGCGTCTTAACAAATTTGCCCGAGCTTCTGCGGTAATAGTTGAGGAGCGCTTCGATTCCAGTTGAGCATTCCAGTGGATCCGTTGATTTTCTCCAATAAATCCTTTACCCGAAAATTTCTGATCGAGAGATCCAAAGCGGGCCATTTCTGAAGCCAATTCAAGTTCTGCAGATCGGGCCGAGCAGGCATATTTTTCTGCCTCCACTACTTGTAAGCGCAATTTCAACCACTCAGATTCAAGAATCAAAGATTTTTTCTTCCGTTGGTTTTCTTCAGTTTGCAGAATAATTTCAACAAATGAGTTATGAGAAAAACCATCCGCCTTGGACGGATGATCGGAATCAATATTTGCAGTCCTGTTAAAAGAACAGGATGAAATTCCAATTAAGCAGAAAAATAAACAAGAAATTTGAGCCAGCAAGATCAGCCTACTTTTGGATCCATTTACCAGATGCCTTTTTAAACCAATGTCCAGCCTTCGCCTTGGTAGCAATACCTTCAAAAAACTTTTTAGCAACAGCAGTGGAATCTCCACCAGTCTTGGCGGCGAGGGCTTTAAATAATTCCCGACGATCTTTATTTTCAGCTTTAATTAGGGCGATCACTGCTGAATCAGAAGAATTCCTCGAGTGGAGAAACCCATCCATACCCTCACCAATAGTACCGGCATCCTTTTGGGCAACCACATCGGAAAGACGGGACTTCATACGGCCTGAAAAATCTCCCCATAAAGAGGGGGCAAGGAGTAGAAAGGTTAGTAAAAGCGGGAAAATGGCAGTCTTCATATCAACAGGATACCTAGTTTGAGGATTCTTCTTCATACAAATCGTCAAGAAAACTATTCACTTCCTTCTCGATCTTGATGGTTATGTTGTGATCCAAGGTAATGTGGTGCTGAGTTTTGACAACTGTGCAGGAAAACAGGAAGAGAAAAACAGCAACGGATGTTAGTCGAATCATATGGTTCACGATTAGTTTGTAACTCAATCTTAAGGTTTCGGGCAATGAAGATTTTTAAATAAAAAACAAAAAGATTTAGGGTTCCACCCCCCATTTCGACAAATCTGCTTGTTGTAATAAAGCATCCAGACCACCCATAATTTTTGGCCTGTACTCAACACTTATGTCTTTTCCATCAACTTCAGATTCACCACGAACATTCATCTCCACTACTCGTTCACCAGCATCGAGAAGTTTGAACATGATATTTAATCCATTGAGATTTAAATCCTCTAAGGCTCGTTCCAAAAGATACATATTTTTATACTCCGAACTCTCATCATCCAGTCCTTCGGTAAGCATACCGTGGGTATTTAAAAACAACTTAGCCCTTTCAGACGAGTCCAATGACAAAGAACCCCCATAGAAGTCCCAACCCAAAGATGGATCATTTCTAATCGTAAGAATGCCGGACAAATTTCCTTCCATCCGTGCATCGAGGTCTTCAAAGCAATTAATAATTTGTTGAGCATCTAGTCCTTTAGCCAATACCTTCAGTTCGAAATCTTCAAACCCTTCAATTAATTTAGTTTCTTCCAAAGCTAAAGTTCCTCCAAAAGCATGAATTTCTAATTCTTTTATGACTTGTTCACCGTTGGGTAAGACCTCAAACTTAATCTGTCCACTTTCCAGCACTTGTTCTCCAGCATTAAGGTCGAACCTTACGCTTTGAGACCCATTGGTATCCAAGGGGTCTAGGCTGTTAAATTTGATATTTCCCTGAATTTTTTTTAGGGCAAGACCTGAAAAATCGTCAAATTTCAGCTCAGCATCAAGAAAAGAAAGATCGAGGCGACCTTGAGAGGATTCTGGAATTTCCATAATTAGATTAGCCGGACTCAGAGAAAACTGAAAATCATTTACAAGCATATTTAATTCCGATAGCTCGAACCGTTCCAATGAATCAGATTTAAACTCGATCGAAAAATCATCAATTTTTTGGTCTTCGCCTAAAAATATTTCATCGACTGAAAACCTCTGTTCGGCTGATAATCTAGGTAGTGAGTCAAGGGCAATTTCTCCGGAGAATCGCATACCTTGGAGGTTCAGTCCAAGGGTGGGCACAGATCCATTGCCCTTCCGTAATTCGATTTGGAAACGATCTTCTCCCAACCATTCGATATCAATTTCACCATCGTATAAGTTGTACATTCCTTCCTCTAAATGAAGAGAGGAAAACCGAAGGGAGGCTTTACGCACTCCTAAAAACTCTCCCATTTCATTCTCAGCAAACTCAATTCCATCAACCACTAACCCAAACAACTCAGCCTGGGGCAAGACGCCCTGTGTGCGTAGTCTCTGAACTCTTACATTTAAATTAGGTTGGCCGTCCACTAGGGAACCGGCAAGTTTTAAGCCCCGGACCTCTAAATTCTCTCCCCAATTTAAATTGGCATAAAAATTTGCTTCGGTTCTTCCTGAAATATGAGGAGTGACAAAAAGAATGGCTTGCGGAATCTGCAAAGTTAGCCCCATCGCCCTACAAACAAGTTCGGTAGCATTTAATTCGATAAACTGATCCATAATTCCATCATTTTCAAGACGACCAGTCCACCTTGCTCTGGCCACACCCTTTTCAATCTCCAACCACTTTTCGAAATTTACAGAATTTTCATCATCATAGAGTTCCGAGACAGTTTTCACCGAGTTTAATATTTTCGAGAGGTCAGAGAATTGCAAAGATGCACCGAGAAAAAGGTCACTCCCTTCTTGTACCAAGGTCAAATCTCCCTGCCATGGTAAGCCTGTAAGGTTTCCATCTAGTCTCAACTGAGCTAACCCGGGATGGAAATCTCCCTCAATATCCCATTGCGATCGGGCAATTGTATCGACGCGATTAAAAGAAAGTTCAAGATCCCGAAATCGTAAATGTTGGACCGGTGGATTGCTCAGAAGTTCGTCTGCTTGAATCTTTGAATCTGTGTTGGCGTTTTCAATTCCCTCGAGTCTCTCAAGGATGGCGTCAATATCGATTTCTAAGAGAGGTGAGGTTAAGGAAACTGCCCGCAATTGTCCTTGTGCCAGTTGGGTGGGGTCATAACGCAGATCAAGCTGCTGCAGGGAAAATTTCCCTTCTTGAAAATCAGAACTTAGCCCTGAAACCCGAGAACTCCAAGGAGTAATTTCATCAATAATTATTGAATGAAGGTTAATTCCGGAATCACGGGCAAATTTGCGAATACCACTTTCTAAAAAGCTTGGCAGACTCGTCAATACGAAGACCAAAGAACCAGATAGGATTAAAGTAACCCACAAAAATAGCTTTAGTTTTGATACCCTCTTTTTCATGCAAAAAAATTCCTAGCTTGTTGACATCTCACTAATAGGAAAGCTCAAAAGAACATCTTGTAAATGAATCTGTCCGCAATGACATTTAATTGGGTTTACGATGAAGAAAACGATGAAGTCGTTCGGCTAGTTTAGGGCCAATTCCTTCTACCGCTCTCAATTCCTCAATTTTTGCTCGTTTTAATGCATCCAATGAACCGAAATGCTGAAGCAACGCGGCACGCTTAATTTTACCTAAGCCCGAAAAATCATCTAAAATGGACTCCCGAATTTTCTTGCTGCGTAAATCCGCATTGAATTGATTAGCAAATCGATGAGCCTCGTCTCTCAAACGCTGGAGCAATCGAAGAGCAGGGTCTCTGTGCGGTAATTTTAATTCTCCCCGATCATCAGCAAAAACAATGGTTTCTTCTTTCTTTGCCAACCCGATCAGGGGTGGAATCACTACTGAAAGCTGATCAAAAGCATACAAAGCTGCCCCAACCTGCCCGGCACCCCCATCGATAACCACAAGATCGGGCATCGGCTTTCCTTCGTCTCGCAACCTACCGTATCGCCGCCCAACGACTTCTTCCATCGAAGCAAAATCATCATTCCCCATGCCTCCACGCACCTTGAACCTACGATAACTCCTACGATCTGGCTTGCCGTTTATAAAACGAACCATCGAGGCGACCACAAAAGTACCAGATACATGGGAGACATCAAAGCATTCAATAACCGCGGGAAGATTAGGCAGGGCCAAAACATCCCCGAGAGATTTGATTCCTTCCTGCTCTAATTCATCTCCCCTAGGCCAATGCCTAACAAATCTACGAGTTTTGCGTATGGTCTTAGCCAAAGCTTCGCTAAGGTCTCGCAGATGAGCAGCTCTTTCAAAATCCATTGCCTCTGCACACTTGGTCATCTCTTCGCGTAATTCTTTAAGTAGTTCTTTTGTTCTACCCTCAAGGAATGAACAAGCCCGATCCACTCGCTCCCGATATTCATCAAGAGTGGTTTCATTATGTCCAGCAAAAATCTCTGCCCTTGCATCATGGTACAATCGTACTCGATCGCCTGAAAGAACTTCCGGTTTGGCGTCGGCTAAAAGAATACCAAACCTTTTGCGCATTTCGGCCAAGGTTGAACGAAGCATTCCGGCCTGGGCAAAAGGCCCGTAATAATGGGAACCATCCTCCTTTCGATTTCGACACAAACGAAAGCGCGGAAGCTTGTTGTGGAGATCCACTTGTACGAGCAGAAACTGTTTATCATCCGTAAAGTCGGTGTTATATCGTGGCTTGTATTGTTTGATCAATTTACCTTCCAATAATAGAGCTTCGGTCTCGTTTCGAGTTTGATGAACTGATATCTCCCGAACCATCTCGACCATTGCTGCAATTTTGGGCTGTGCCCGAATAAACCTACGGGAACCTTGAAAATAACTCGACACCCGACGCTTTAAATTCTTCGCCTTCCCCACATAGATAACTTGACCCAAACGATCCTTCATTAGGTAAACACCCGAGGATTGGGGCAAGGATCTTACGATCTTGCTAAGTTCATTTCTCTCATTTTGCATTGGCAATATTAAGAATCCATCGTACTTTAGGACTTTGCAAGACTACTTCCATACCCTGCGTCCCCAAACTTAAACGCTTCTATTTGACATGAGCTCCACCATTCGCGTTGAAACCATTACATTGGGAGACGAACTCCTGTTGGGCATTCGTGAGAATTCTCATCTCACCTACCTAGGCTCTCAACTAGCTCATCACGGTATTGAACCCGCAGCAAATTTAGTCATTCGGGATAATCCAAATGATATCAAAGACTTTTTTTCCGAAGCCTGGAAACGTTCTGACCTAGTTATTACAACAGGAGGCTTGGGTCCGACAACGGATGACCTGACCCGAGAATCTATTGCTGAAGCTCTTGAAGAAGAACTAATTTACGACGCCGAAATCGAACAAGCGATTCGCCAGCGTTTTCAGCAATTGGAAAGAAAAATGCCTGAAATTAACCTTCGGCAGTGCCACCGTCCTAAAAATGCGGAAATTCTAAGAAATCCATACGGAACAGCACCCGGACTTTTTCTACAAAAGGAAGGTAAGATTCTAGTAATGCTTCCGGGGCCTGCCCGTGAAATGCACCCAATGTTTGAGGAACAGGTAATTCCCAGGCTACAAACTGCTGGAGTTCTTCCCGAGATCGATTGTTATTTACAACTGCGAACAGCTGGAATTGGAGAATCCGATCTCGCAGAAAAAGTTGGGCCGATATTGGCAGACATCCCTGGAATTGTTATCGGTTACTGTGCCCACGCCGGCCTTGTCGACTTAAGGCTAAGCTCATTGGATTCTGATATCCTTGATGAGGAAAAACTCACTAAGATCGGCGATCAATGTCGAGAAGAAATAGGGGATGATTTTGTCTGCTTTGGCGATCGTTCATTGGCAGAGGTTATATTTCGTGAACTGCGATCTCTAAACCAAACTCTGGCAGTTGCAGAGTCCTGTACCGGTGGATTGCTCTCAGCCAGTTTTACGGAAATTTCTGGTATCTCAAAAGTTTTTCATGGTGGAGCGGTTTGCTACCACAATGACGCAAAGGTACAAATTCTAGAGATTCCGGAAATTATGCTTGAACAGCACGGTGCGGTCAGCGAAGAAATCGCCATTGCCATGGCAACCTCGGCTTGTGAAAAATTTGGGACCGATTATGGACTTAGCATAACTGGAGTTGCCGGGCCAACTGGAGGTACGAAAATTATGCCCATTGGATCAATTTACCTTGGGTATGCATCTCCCCTGGGAGTTTGGACAAAAAAAATCAATTTAAGAGGCGACAGAGCTTCCAATCGACGCCGAGCTACTTCAGCTGCCTTAGATTGGATGAGAAGAAAATTGCGTAAATATAAAATCGAGGAAGTATTTGCCGCAGCTGAAGTGGGAAATATCGAACTGTAAACGTTCAACCGCCAAAGTCTCAAATTTTCTTCCCCTATCCTTTTTCTCCCGTAAATCATCATGTCCACAAGCTCACTTTGTGTCATTATTGGCGACGATGATTACTTAGTTCGGCAAAGAGCCAAGGAGGTCTTTGATGAATGGTCTAAAGATTTCCCGGACGATTTGTCCCGTGAGATTATAGATGGTCGAGCCGATCGGGTCGATGATGTCGAACGACTTCTAACCGAAGCCAAAGCCGCCACCACTACTCTTTCTTTATTTGGAGGTGGAAAACTTGTCTGGATTAACGAAGTAAATTTTATTAACCAATCAAAAACGGGAGGTTCTCAGGGTGCCAAAAACGCTTTGGAGAACACAAAGGGGTTTCTCCAAAACTTAGGAGATTCCAAACTCCTTCTATCTGCCTGCCCCGTTCATCGAGGTCATGCATTTGTTAAGTGGTTACAAAAACATTCGGATTTCCAAGATTTATCCAAAAGTGAAAAGGAAGACCATGCCTTTCGCCGCATCGTTGGAGATACGGCTAAGGAATTGGGTGTATCATTCGGCACGGGTGCTCTCGAATATTTGGCGGGGAAGATTGGGTCCCACCCCAGACTTGGGGTAGAAGAAACCCGTAAGCTTGGATCCTACATCGGAAAAGAAGGTGGAGAAATTACTGAACAAATGATTATCGATCTGGTGCCCGATTTTGGAGAGGGTGACTTTTTTGAAGCATCCGAAGCTTTTTTTTCCGGGCAATTGGATTGGGCTCTCGAGGCCATCGATCGTCATTTCTTCCAGGGAAAAGATGCCCGCCCCTTACTTGCCACTTTGCAAAACCGAAACCGTCTACTTATTCAACTTCGAGTCTTAGCCGACGGTGGGGAATTCAATCCAAACGAGCGCATGAGCAAGTCTTTATTGGAAAGACTTGCAGCCAAGCATGCGAAACACTTTGACGATCCGAGTGAAAAAACGACCCTTAATTTATTCTCTCAAAACCCATGGTTTTTAGGAAGGTTGATTGGATTGGTAAAGAGTTTTTCCGCCCGTCGCTTGATTGATCTACAGTCCCACCTGATCGAGGCATTCGAGCAAGTCTTGGCTCAGCCGAAAGAACAACACGCAACCATCTTTAAAAACCTGACCATCCGCACCCACTCAGCGGGCTGAGATGTTTTTCTTAGTGGGGTTATAAAGTCCCCGCAAATAAGGAAGGTTAGTTCGCCTCCAGGGCTTCCCAAGAATAGGCACCCTTGGGCTTGCGTGCACCAGCGGTCAACATATCGACCGGTTCTGGATAGGATACGAGGAAATTGTTTTCATCGATTAAGTTGAAGAAATAATGGGTCGTGCCCTTGGGTAACTTGGCATGAATCCGACCGCCTTTGATTTGGGCAGGAGCCCGGTACCACTCCTCCCGCTTATCCTTGCCACTGGTGGTGTACATCAGTTGCCCTCGGGTCACCTTGGCCCCTTTTTCCTTAAAGGCGAGAGATACCTGGTTACCCTTTTTGGCTTTTAGGGAGTCTGCGATTGGTTCACACACCTTCTCCTTATTGGGTAGGCCACCTTTGTAGTTGGGATTTAGAAAGGGATAGGATGCGTTCATCCCTTCCAACCGACGGAACAGCTCCTTGCTCATCTCCTTTACTTTTCCGGGCATCCTGGATGCCAAATTCTTTGCCTCCTCAATGTCTGCCCGATCGCTCGTACCGGGATAATTTTTGTACAACTCAAAGAGCTCGAACTTGGGCCGACCTGGCATCCAGTTGTGAATCAATTTCCACCCGTCTACCCGGAGGGTGGATTGCTGAGCCACCCCGTGTGGAAAGTGCCACATCATGGTAGTGCGTGGCTCACCCTGCCGGTTCTTCACCAGGGTATGATCGGTCGGGTCTGTAGAAAGCAGGTTGGATAGATCGGCACCGTCCAGTTTCTGCCCTTTGGGCCTGTTGGTACCTGTCCAGCTGAGGATGGTGGGATAAAAATCCAGCCCGTTGACCATCACTTCGCTCTCCTGTCCTGCAATAATACCCGGACCAGTGATAATGAAAGGCACCCGCACCCCACCCTCCCGGGCATTGATCTTTCCGCGGTCGAGCGGATAATTATCGGTAATAATTTCTCCAGGTACTTTCTCCATTCCTCCATTGTCGGAGGTAAAGAGGATATAAGTGTTATCGATTAACTTTTTGCCCGGGTTGCGCGGATCCTCGGTTTTTTCGAGGTACTTCACGAGCATGCCAACATAGTGGTCGAGCATTTCCACCATCGCACAGTAGTATGGGTTGGTCTGCCCTTGGGTAGCCCAGCCATCAGGATCAGTGGGCATATCCACACCTAGTTTCTTGCAGTATTTTTCCAGCAGTTCCTTGCTCCGGCTATGGATGGGCGTATGCACGAGCCAGGCGGCATAGTAGAGAAAGAAGGGTTGGGCCTTGGATTGCTCCATAAATTCGATCGCATCCAAGGTCGGTTGGTCCTTGGGAAAACCCTCGGTGTCCAACCGATAAGGATCTTCTTTGGCGGAAGTAGCAAACCCGGTGAGACGGTGCGGTTTCATCTTGGCACTCTCTCCCAGATGGGCCTTGGTAAAATCAAACCCTTGATCCATCGGTTGCGGGTAGCTGTGGTGGTCAAGGGACATGTGCCACTTGCCAATGTGGCCGGAAACATATCCATTTTCCTTGAGAGCCTCGGGGATGATCACTTCCTCCACCTCCAACCGGCCACTGTACCATGGGTCCATGATTGGATGGGCTGTCTTATTGTACGGGGTGGTCGGATTTCCTCCCACCACATGGGTCTTTTGGAGGGCGGCTGCATGGCGCCCGCTCATCATCGCACACCGGGTGGGGGCACAGGTGGGAGCCGGAGAGTACCCCTGCCTAAACAATACCCCTTTTTTCGCCAGGGCATCGATATTGGGGGTCTCCATCGGGGTGGGCTCATCGATATCGTAGCTCCCCACATCCTGCCAGCCTAGGTCATCCACTAAAATAAGCACCACATTGGGCTGTCCCACTCCTTTTTCGGCAAAAGATAGGCAGGGAGCTAGGCATCCAAGAATAAACAGAGAGATTGGCTTTTTCATAAAACTGATACTGAATAGGGGGGCAAAATTGAAAAAAGATACACTTGTTCAATATCCACAATCGGGCAAATCTTCTTTTTTTATCAGATCACACTCCTTTCCTAAAACTCACTGGTTATCACTTCATTTTCTTAATGATGAAAACGCCAACCTTGTCATCGCGAGCCCCTTTGGGGGTGGCGATCCACAAGTTCACAGATATCGAGCCGCATTGCCTGGATGTGTCCATTGCATGTAGTGAATTGCCGATTTGGTCACTAAAGTTACATCCTCCTAACGACTAGACTGAGTGAAGAGTGAAATGTTACTTTCTTGGATTTATTTCAAACTTAAATCTTTTCTCTTCACCATTACTTAAACCTTCCCTCTTGCATACACCTTTGATTACTTAATTAAAATGAACAAACGCTCCGTTTCTTTCTTTCTTCACACTGCCCTCTTTTTTTTGGGCATTGTATTCAGCCCAGCCCTGGTTCAGGCGAACCGGCCAAATGTAGTCTTCATCCTCACCGATGACCAGCGGGGAGATGCTCTCAGTTGTATGGAGCACCCGCACCTGAAGACACCACAGATTGACCGGTTGGCGGAGGAGGGAGCGTTGTTCCGCAACCATTTCTGCACCACTTCGCTTTGCTCGCCCAGCCGGGCATCCATCCTCGGCGGGCTCTATGCCCATGCCCATGGGGTGGTCAATAATTTTACCGATTATCCAAGAGACCTGCCCACCTTTCCCCGCCAGTTGCAAGCAGAAGGATACGCAACCGCATACATCGGAAAGTGGCACATGGGCGAGGAGGACGACAGTATGCGCCCGGGCTTTGACCACTTTGTAACCCACCGGGGGCAGGGAAAATACTTTGATACCGAGTTTCGGGTGAACAATGGGAAAAGAGAGGTGGTGCCCGGTTACTACACTACCGTGGTCACGGATATGGCGATTGACTGGATGGCGGAGCGTGAAGAAGAGGATGCCCCGTTTTTATTGATGCTTGGGCACAAGGCACCCCACAGTTTTTACTTCCCCGAACCGAAGTATGAAAACACCTTTGACGGGGTGCGTGTGCCCTACCCTGCATCTGCATTTTCCCTGGAGGACAAGCCGGTGTGGATCAAGCAGCGCCTCAATACCTGGCACGGGATCTATGGGCCGTTGTTTGACTGGCGTAAGGAATTTCCTGACCGTTCCGCCCAGGCGATGCTCGACTTTGAACGGATGGTCCGGGCGTACTGGGGAACGATTCTGTCGGTGGATGATTCGGTGGGCAGGATATACGACTACCTAAAAGTGGCAGGCAAGCTCGACAATACCCTGTTTATTTTCACCAGTGATAATGGGCTATTGGAGGGAGAGCATGGGATGGTGGACAAGCGCACCGGGCATGATCCATCCCTGCACATTCCACTGGTGGTGCGCTACCCAGCTCTGATCGAGGCGGGCAAGGTGGTGGATGCCCAGACCCTGACCCTGGATTTTGCCTCCACTATTCTGGAAATTTGCCAGGCCCCTGCCCTGCCCAAGACCCAGGGGAAGTCGTGGAAGAAATTGGCAAGCTCGGGAGATGAGGACTGGCGGACCAGCTGGTACTACGAGTACAATTATGAAAAGCAGTTTCCCTACACCCCCAATGTGCGGGCTTTGCGCACCGACCGGTGGAAATACATCCGCTACCCCCATGGGAATGGATCGCCCGACCGGCACATGGCAGAGCTCTATGATTTGCAAAACGACCCCAGGGAATCCACCAACCTGATCGCCTCGGGTGGGCGGGAAGAATTAATTGCCCGATTGAGCGGGGAGTTAGACCGGTTGATTGAGCAAGCAAACCATGGACGGCCCGACCACATGCCGATGGACGAGGGAATTAAGGGAGAATTACCGGACGAAAAAATCCGGTAATTCAAAATCAGGCGATTAGTTAAGCAGGATCGGCAGTGAGGCACGAGGATACCGTGCTTTTCATCTGCGATGCATATTCCTGCATGGAGCGGAGCAATTGAAACTGGGCACGGGCACGCTCAAAGTTGTGACCAGGCCGTTTTACTTTGAAGTAGGTGTCGCCCAGTAAAAAATCGGTCAGGAAGCGCAGGGCGAGCTCATAGGTAATGACCTGAGGGGCCTCAGCGAGGTGTTCCACTTCCACGGACTCGAGCAGGTCGCACACTCCGCAAAGGTAGCCCTCGACGAGGGCGGAAAAACGATCGGGTAGGAAATGAATTTGGGAGATATCGGGCTCATCTTCCTCGGAGGAGCAGGCCGACGTGCGCACCAGATCCCCAAAGTCGTGCAAGGCACAACCAGGCATCACAGTATCGAGATCGACCACGCAGAGACCCACACCGGTGGTCTCATGCAACAGTACATTGTTGAGCTTGGTATCGTTATGCACCGTACGGGTGGGAAAATTGGCATAGCGGATGAGAGTGGCAAGGTGTTCATTTTCCTTGGCAAAGGAAATGAGATCGGCCGCCTCGGAGGCACGCTGGCAGAGATCCGCTTCCACTGCCCGAAGAAAAGCATGGTAGCGGGATTCGGTGTTATGAAAGTCGGGAATAGTCTCGATGAGCGGATCGCCCGGGATGTCTCGTAATTGATACTGGAAATCGCCAAAGGCACGGGCAGCCTCATAGGCATGTTCGCGGGACTGAGGGACTTCGAGGGACAGACCGTTAGGCACATATTCGGTGACCCGCCAGTAATTTCCCTCTTCCCCGATTATGTAACTTGAACCGTCCAATGCAGGCACAAGAACAAGAGTGTTAAGAGTGGTCTGCCCATCGGTGTTTTTTTGGGAAAGGTGCCGGGTGACCCGGGCAAAATTATCCATCAGGGAGACGGGATCCTTGAACACATCGTGATTGATCCGCTGGAGGGTGTAGGAGTGCCCACAGTCAGTAATCAATAAGAAGGTATCGTTTACATTTCCGTTCCCAAAGGGTTCGGCAGATGTGGCAGTTCCATCCAGTTGAAAACGGGATGCTAGCACAAGCAGTTGGCTAATGGATAAATCTTTCAATCCACACATCGTCAAAATTTTGTCAGATGGGTCAACGAGAGAAAATTTTAATCTCGATTTATTTGATTGATTTGCGTGTCCCAAAAAAGGTTTACTTATCCTCGATGCAAAAGCCCATTCTTGTCCTACTCTTCCTTCTTCCTTTCCTAGGAATCGCCAAGCGTCCGAATATTATTTTCATCCTGACTGACGACCAGGGGTATGGAGATGTAAATGCCCATGGGCATCCGTATTTAAAGACTCCGCACACCAATAAGTTGCGAGAGGAAAGTGTGAGCTTTGATAATTTTTACGTCAGTCCTTCCTGCTCGCCCACACGGGCTGCCCTGCTTAGTGGAATGCATGAGTTCCGCACCGGGGTAACCCACACCATTCCACCGCGCCAGCAACTGGACGAGAAAGTAGTCTGCTTTCCTGAGCTGCTAAAGAAGAATGGATACCGCACCGGATTTGTGGGTAAGTGGCACCTTGGGAATTCACCTGGCCCCAGCGGTCAGGGATTTGACTGGTGCTCCACCAACCAGGCCGGACCAAACGCTCATTTCGACGCCGTTTTCGTCCGCAACCGAAAGAGAATGGAATCCAAAGGATACCGTGAGGATGTTTTTTTTGATGAATCCATGGCCTTTATAGAGGAAGCAGGCGATGATCCTTTCTTTTGCTACCTCTGCACTTACTCTCCCCACACCCCTTTGGCTGCTCCGGAAAAATTCATTAAACCATTCCGTGATGCCGGACTGAATGATACTCATGCCACCTATTTAGCAATGGTGGAAAATATTGATTACAACCTCGGCCGACTTATGAAATTCCTCAAGGATACCGGACGGGATAAGAACACCATCGTGATCATGGTCAATGACAACGGCGTGACCGAGGGTTTAGATGTGTACAACGCTAATATGCGCGGGTCCAAATGTTCAGCATGGGAAGGGGGCACCCGTGCCTTTTCCTTTTGGAGATGGCCAGGCAAATGGAAACCAAGAATTATGGGCAATCTCACCGCCCATCTTGATGTTTTCCCCACGATCTGTGAACTGACAGGCACTAAGATCCCTGCAAACTTAAAACCCAAGCTGGAAGGAAATAACCTCCTTCCCCTTCTTGATAGCAAGGGACAAGTAAAGGACTGGCAAAAAGACAGGATTCTTTTCCACCATGTTGCCCGTTGGCCAAGTGGATTTGCTGAGCACCACAAGTATGCGATGGCAGGGGTACGCCAAGGTAATTTCCTTATGCTACGCAGTCACCACTGTGGAAATCAGGACTGCCTGAAGTACATGAGCCAGTGCATGGCCCTTCAGGCAATCGAGAAAGGTCGTACAGTACATACTTACGCTTACGGTACCGCCCAGTACCACTGGGGACTGAGCCCAAAGAACAAGTGGGTGTTATTTGATGTAAAAAAAGACCCAGGGTGCAAAAATGACCTGGCAGACAAGAAACCAGGGCTGGTTATCAGCCTTGATAATGCCTACAGTAAATGGTGGGACGATACCTATCCTGAAATGATCGCGATGGGTGGTGATGCCGGCAACCCCGACGAAGGCCGGCAGGCAGCTAAGAAAAGCTCAAATTGGAAAGGCAATACCACCGATAAAAAGTAAGGACCCCGGTACCAGTATCGCTTTACAGCGGGGAAGATTTTTGGGCCGAGCGGCGGAGGGATTTCCATTTATCCAACCGTTCAGAAATAGCAGACTCGGCACCTGAAGTTTTCGGGCGGTAAAGGGTGAGAGGTTTTTCGAGGTATTCCTGACCGGATATATTCTCGGGGAATTCATGGCTGTATAAGTAACCCTCTTCCCCTTCTTCACGGTCCTCACGATTCCGGCCATGGCGGTCGCGGACCGAGGAGGGTACGGACTGGGCGGGTCGTTCCCGCAGGGCACGCTTGGCTTCCCCAATGGCAAGGGTGACGCTGTTGCTCTTTGGGCATGTGGCAAGAAAGAGGGTAGCATGGGCGAGGTTAAGTTCGCACTCAGGCAAACCAATGGTTTCGCACGCCCGAAAGGCTGCATCGGCCATCAACAAGGCACGAGAATCGGCCAAGCCCACATCCTCCGATGAGAATATAACAAGTCTACGGGCAATGAATCGTGGGTCCTCTCCGCCCGCCAACATTTTGGCTAGCCAATAAATAGCGGCATCAGGGTCGTTTCCTCTCATGCTCTTAATCAAAGCGGATGCAGTGTCGTAATGCTCATCCTCATCGCGATCATAACGAACCCCGCGTTCACCTGCAAAGAGAGCAATTTGTTCCTCTCCAATCGTTGCTCCTTCCGGTAACCCCTCCACGATGGTTTCCAATAAATTATATGCCCGCCTCATGTCCCCTCCGGCAAAGAGAGCCAAACTGGCAAGGGTTCCCTCTTCAGCAGAACATTGGCGATCGCCTAAGCCACGCGCCCTATCCGTAAGGCAGAAATGAAGAGCCTGTTCGATGATTTCCTCATCCAGAGACTTAAGAGAAAACAAGTGCGATCGACTGAGCAAGGGATCGATCACATAGTATCTTGGATTGTGAGTCGTCGCACCAATTAGCCGAACCTCCCCGGATTCGATATCAGGTAACAGCAGATCTTGTTGGGATTTATTGAATCGATGAATCTCATCCACGAAAAGGTAGCAGGTTTCAGCACCGTGATACTTTGCAAGCTTCAAGGTCTCGCGTAATTCTGCAACATTGGAGGTAACTGCATTTACTTTGAGCAGTTTACACGATCCTTCCATTGCAATCACAGTGGCCAAACTAGTTTTGCCTGTACCTGGCGGACCGGCAAAGATCAAATTCCCTACCCGGTTTTCACGAATCAATTTGGGAAGCAGGCATCCATTACCCAACAAATGATCCTGTCCAATTACTTCATTTAGTGAATGCGGACGCATGCGTTCCGCCAGGGGTCTAATTGCCCCCCCTTTAGTTGCTGATTGTCCGAGGGGAAAATCCATGGTGCCGTCGTGTTGCATTACCTGAACCATCCAAACACTTTGAAGAGCTTGGGGCAAGCCAATGGAATGACCTACTACAGGGGATCAACAAATATTCAAATTTAGTTGATCACAAACTAAACATTTGGATGGGTTCGGTAGTAAAATTTTCGACCACATTCAGGGGTTAGTCAATTTTGGCACGCCATCTGCAATATTGCTCCCACTAACTAACAAAAGTGTCACTAATCACTGAATATCAATAATTAATAAAATGAAATCTAAATCCCTACAGTTATTATGTATAGGTACATCTCCCTGGAAGTTTCTTCTTTTGGCGATCATACTTGCATTCTCAAACGCCGTGCCCGCCCATGCGGATGATCACGAAGAAACGCCAGCCGCTGAGGAAGAAGCCGGTCCAGTCGACGACTACCTGGAACTGTTGGAGGCACAGGGTGAATATGCACCTGCCTATGACTTTTTCACGACCTCCATGTTATGGACTGTAATTGCGGCAGCTCTTGTGTTTTTAATGCACTTGGGTTTTGCCACTTTGGAGTCTGGCCTTTGTCAAAAAAAGAACACTGTAAATATCCTGTTTAAAAATGTGTTTATAATCTCAATTGGCGTTTTGACCTATGCCTTTTTCGGATTCAATACCCATTACCCAGGAGATTTCAATGGTTGGTTTAGCTGGGGCGGAATGATTGGCGACCTCAACGCCGACGGTGGATCTACATGGGGATATGGTGGCCTCGGTTTAGCCATGACAGGGTTTGGTGATTTTATCTTCCAAGCTATGTTTGCTGCGACCGGAGCAACTATCGTTTCTGGTGCAGTTGCCGAACGGGTAAAGCTTTCTGCTTTTATGATCTTTGCAGTTCTTTTCGTAGGTGTTGCTTATCCTGTTGCAGGTTCTTGGCACTGGGGCGGTGGAGTCTTGGCTGATATTGGATTCAAAGATTTTGCTGGTTCAACGGTCGTCCACGCTTTTGGTGGTTTTGGTGCCCTGGCCTGTGTGATGGTTCTTGGACCTCGTCGTGGAAAATATACTGAAAATGGCATCAAGCCCATACCTGCACACAACTTCCCGCTTGCGGCTATTGGAGTATTTCTACTGATGTTTGGCTGGTACGGATTCAATGGTGGTTCAGTGTTGTCTGCAGAACCAGGTGCGTTGGGATTGGTATTTACCACCACCACCCTGGCTGCATGTGCAGGTGCGCTTGGTGCAATGTTTACTTCTTGGTTCGCCCTGAAAAAGCCTGATCTGTCCATGGCCCTTAACGGCATTTTGGCCGGCCTAGTAGGAATAACAGCCAATGCAGATGTTGTTTCTGTAGGCAGTGCCATACTGATAGGTTTAATTGCTGGAATCATTGTTGTCTTTGCGATCACCTTTTTTGACAAATCCAAAATTGACGATCCAGTCGGTGCAATCTCCGTGCACGGGGTATGTGGGATCTGGGGAACACTGGCTGTTGCCATATTTGCGGACGGGTTTGACTTCATGGTACAACTCAAGGGTGCCTTGTTGGTGAGCATATTTGCCTTTGTCTTTGCTTATATCGTATTTACGGTATTAAAAGCTATTATGGGAGTCCGTGTTAGCGAGGAAGAAGAAGATCGTGGGCTTGACATTACTGAGCATGGTCAAGAAGCCTACACAAACTAGTAAGTCGATTCTACCTAAGACTCATTAATCAAAAACAAAAGAATTATCATGAAATTAATCAAAGCAGTCATCAAGCCGTTCAAGCTTGAAGAAGTTAAGGATGCCTTGTCCGAAATCGGAGTTGAAGGCATGACCGTATCTGAGGTCAAAGGATTTGGCCGACAAAAGGGACATACTGAAATATACCGAGGTAGCGAATACACCGTCGATTTTTTGCCGAAAGTTAAAATCGAAATCGGAGTGGCAGATGACCTGACAGATAAAGTAGTCGATGCGATCGTAGGAGCCGCACAAACTGGGAAAATTGGAGATGGTAAAATCTTCATTCTACCCATGGAAGAATGCGTACGCATCCGAACAGGAGAAAAAGGAGACGAAGCTCTCTAATTTCTCGAATCCTTACGGGCAATAAGGAATTAATTATCCTTATTGTTTCTTTTTAACCTTAGCCCGGTTCCTTTGTGAACCGGGCTTTTTTGTGTTTTGGTGGGAAAAAACATGAAAAGTTTTCATATAAAAATTATATTTGCTCATTATGTGAAAATTTTTCTTAGTAAAAGCTACTTATTATACCGCTGTAATCACGAACAAATAAAATAATGATTTCCAAATACATAATCTTTCTATTTAGCATGGGTCTTTTGCCATTCTTGTCTGCTCAAGATGGACAACCAACCGAAATAGGTTCAGCGGATGCAACCATCTTGGTATCCGAAACAACACCCGCACAGGTGGTTGAGGAAGAGGCAGCATTGGACAGTGGAAACACAGCATGGATGCTTACTGCCACTGCACTTGTTTTATTTATGACCCTGCCCGGACTGGCTCTTTTTTATGGCGGCTTGGTTCAGTCCAAAAATGTACTCTCCGTATTAATGCACTGCTTTGCCATCGCCTGTCTTGCATCAATGGTTTGGTTTGCAGTTGGCTACAGCCTCTCTTTGACTTCAGGCAGTGGCAATGAATGGATCGGGGGAACCGAAGCCTTCTTCTTGCAACATCTGACTGCTGATTCCCTCAACGGGGATCATCCAGAAACGGTTTGGATCATGTTCCAAATGACTTTTGCGATCATCACACCCGCTCTTATTGTCGGTGCTTTTGTCGAGCGGATTAAATTTTCTGCAGTTCTTCTCTTTAGTGCCTTATGGCTTATCTTCGTCTATTGTCCTGTATGCTACTGGGTATGGGGTGGCGGCTGGCTTGCTGAAAAGGGAGTAATTGACTTTGCAGGTGGTATTGTGGTGCACGCAACCGCAGGTGCATCTGCCCTGACCTTGGCCGCTATGCTTGGTCGCAGGCAAGGCTTCCCCAAATCTTTGAAACCTCCGCATAACCCTGGCATGGTAATGACAGGTGCAGCTATGCTCTGGGTTGGATGGTTTGGGTTTAATGCAGGTAGTGCTGCCGCTGCAGATACCAGTGCAGGAATGGCCATGTTGGTTACACATCTTTCAGCTGCCACTGCAAGCTTGGTTTGGATGCTTGTGGAATGGCGTAGCACCGGAAAGCCAGGACTGGTAGGAATTGTTACCGGGATGGTTGCTGGACTTGCAACCATTACTCCAGCTTCTGGAAGTGTGGGGCCACTCGGAGCAATCATCATTGGAGCATCAGCCGGAATTATCTGTTACTATGCTTGTGGCTTTATCAAAGAAAAGTTGGGCATTGACGATTCTCTTGATGTGGCTGCGGTTCACGGAGTCGGTGGAATACTCGGAACTTTAATGGTCTCTTACCTTGGTTGGAAAGGCGAGCTAGGAGGCTTAGGAATAAATGCCGATAGCTGGAGCGATCAATTGATTGTTCAAGCCCAAGGTTGTTTGGCTGCGATTGCTCTTTCTGTTGTAGCCACTTATATCATCGTAAAAGTAATTTCAGCCCTTACCTCTGGCATCCGGGTATCCGAAGAAGATGAGACAAAGGGGCTTGACCAAGCGTCTCATGGCGAGAATGGTTATTCTCTTAGCTAATCTTAAATACCCTCATAGACATCTAACTTTTATACAAATATGAAACTGATCAAATCCATTATCAAACCTTTTAAACTCGAAGATGTAAAAGAAGCCCTTTCCGAAATCGGAATCGAAGGAATGACTGTGATTGAAGCCAAGGGTTTCGGGCGACAAAAAGGACATACAGAAATTTACCGTGGTAGCGAGTATACCATTGATTTCCTCCCCAAGGTAGTCATCGAAGTCGCCGTTCCCGACGATATCGCAGACAAAGTAATTGATACCATCGTAAAAGCCGCCAAAACCGAGAAAATTGGCGATGGTAAAATTTTTGTTATCCCAATTGAGCAAGCCGTGCGTATTCGTACTGGCGAGCAGGGCGAAGTTGCCCTCTAATTTTAACTAGCAATATTTAGTTGCAAAACACTTCCGGGCGATCTGTCCGGAAGTGTTTTTTTTGGCTTAGAGCAACCCCTCTAGTGTCCAAATCAACCAAGCCACAGTGGCATAAATAGGAAAGGCCATAAATTGCTTGAAAGATTCCATCCACGCTCCAGGTTTGGGCAGTTTCTGTACCCACTTAGGAAAAAAGGAAAGGCCAAGATAAGGTGAGGAAAGCCCCAGTCCTACTGCGGTGAATATAATAAAGGAGTAAAAAGCTGGCATTGTCAGAGCAGCTCCTACGGCAACTCCGAGGAAAGGAGCCATACAGGGGGTGGCCACTACCGTAGCCAAGACGCCAGAAAAGAAACTGCCGGATAAACCAGATCTTTGTGACAAACCGGAGCCTATTCCAGTCACAGACATTCCAATTTCAAATACACCACTTAAACTAAGACCAAAGGTCAAAAGAATCAGAGCAAGAATAAATACAAATCCAGGTTCCTGTAGCTGAAACCCCCAACCGAGTTGCTCCTCCAAACCATCCCGCATGATTAAAAGAACTCCAACCAACAACCAGAAGGACAGCAACACACCGAGGGTAAAAACCCAACCATGTCGAATGATACTTGAACGTTCTTCACCAGCCTGCTTCACAAAACCCATAATTTTCAGGCCGATTACAGGAAATACACAGGGCATAAGGTTAAGAATTAATCCACCCAACCAAGCGAGCCCCAATAGAGCGGCAAAATTATACTCTTTATTCTTTTTATCGACTGCCTTCCCCTCACGCATCGTTTCACTAAGGAGATCAGCGGATAGAACTTCCGAAAGGATGAGGGGATTTGAAGAAACTCCATTATAAGAACTGGGATAAAACACATTCAAGGGTACTCCTTCTCTACCATAAGATTGTAGAGATTTAAGAATTTGGGCACTTTTTTTCGTCCAATCTGCCCGTAATAATTTCACATTACCTGCAGCAATCGAATCGATTACTTCCTGATCTCCATAAACGCGTTTATTTACCTGACAAGATAGGCACCACTTAGCTGTATAATCGACATAAACCGCTTCCCCTTCGGCAAGTAATTTATCCTGTAATTCCTGACTCCAGGTTTCCCAATGTAGGGTACCTAAAGTGGAAGAAGGTACTCGACCAGGGTAGCCCAACCACAAGCCATACACTAAGCTGAGAATAGCAAATGCATACCAGTTGCCGACCAGTGCTGATGGTTGCCGAGAGCGACCATATGCCCAGGCAGCCATACCGATGAAAACGACCGCGAGGAGAAGGCGAAGTAGAACAAATTCATCAGCGATATATTCCGTTCCCTCAGAATAGTTATGGGAGGGGGAAGAAAAGCCTATACCTTCAATGGGAAAGGAGATTTCCCACGCATTGGAAAGGCTAGGATGAAACAATAATCCAGTTAAATTTTGAGGTGGTTTCTCATAACCTTCGGCTACTCTCCAGTCCATGCCAATTGAACGATTTTTACTCGAGGATGAAAGAGAAGAAAGGCCTACAGATATAGAAGGTTCTTCTGGAAAGAAGATAAAATCATTACTATTTAGGTTTTGTATCTTGGGACCATGAATCGACAATTTCCCGGAGGATCCTGAAAAGGAAGCACTTCCAATCGAACTAGTTGGCATAGGAATGGGCAGCTTTGCCCTCGCCTTATCTAGCCATTCTCGAGTTTTGGCATCAAATACCGGATCATTGCCCAATGTAAGATCCATGGAAAAGGAGTATTCATAGGGCAGGCAGGATGCTTCATTACAGACAAGGGCGTTGAAGGTTCCGCTTAATTCAACCTTCTTCCCGATGGAATCACTTGATGAGACTGGAACTTTTAAACGGGCAAGCACAGTAAAATTATTCTCCAAGGCATAACCAGTCATCCCTTCATATTCATACAAATATGGAGAGGGGAATTCGAGTTCACCGATCATCCATCCTTCTGGTAACGACCATTGAATAGTTGTGGGGTAACCGGATTCGCCTGAATTTTTCCAATAAACATGCCAATCGGTTTCCAGCGAAATATTGAACCCAACCCATACCTCTCCACCCGGCACAACCACCGGAGAAGCAAGTACCGGTTCTACAACTATGAGGTCATCTACTTTAGGCTGAACAAAATTCGCCCAAACTCCCGTTGAAAAACAAAGATAAAGGAAGGTTAAACGGTAAAGACTCGCCAACATAGCAAGCAAATCAGGGTCTAGGGAAAAACACTCAAGTTCCCGCGAGTACTTTCGCAAAACTCAGCCATCGATTTCTGCAAAGATGTTGGCCATCTTGTATGCTCCTGCAAAGTCTGAAAAACATATACCTGTGGAATTTTGGATATTCCAAGTTCCAAACCCGCGAGAAAATTATCAAATGATTTTTCCCAGGGAATAGCATGTTTTTGAAAACTTAAACCAGGCAGGGATGAATCAATGCCCAACCTTTTTAAAGCAATCTCCTCTATTTCCTCGGCATTGTCCGGCAAATTCCGCTCACTTTGTAGGGCAACAAGCCAATAACCTGCAGTCTTGCGAATTAAGGAGTTCAGCCCCTGCCCCACTCCGGCAGATTGTGGATTAGCCAATAAATTTGTATCCCGAGTAATTCCCAATCCGTTGAAATCGTTGCGTGAAACTTCATCGGGTGAAAAATCAGGCATATTTCCAGCAAGAAAGAAAACAACATCAGGATCATAACTCATGGCGGTGGCAAGTCCATACCAAGGCCCAACCACTCCAGGGAGCACTTGAGCGTAAAGAAGTTCCTTGGGATAAAATTGATTCCTTCCTTCCTTTAATAAATCAGGGGTTGTTCCAAGGCTGGTAATCCATTCGGTGGCATACCTTTTGTTTTCATCATTGGCCCGTAGAATCGTTTTGCCAAGGGCATGGGATTCTCGAAGGTTCCAACAAAGCACCAGGTTGAAATAGGAATTTGCAGAGAGCTTGGTCAAGGATTCCAAGACGGAAAGTTTCATAGACTCAAAGCGTTCCACAGCATTAGGACCTTTTAACTGATAAGACCCTGCATCAATTAGGTAGACCACATGTTTGGCTTCATAGGTTTGGTCAATGAAATCTACTCGATTCCCCAACTCCAAGCTCGATGGTGGCTCAGGAAGTTTTAGAGCTGGTGCTAGCATTTCCTCAAGATTGGGTCTGGGGCTGTTACCGGAGAGAGGTGCTTTCATTCCTCGTACAGTTCCATCATCGGATAACTTACCAAATTGATCGACCTGTTCGATTAAATCATCCAACTCGGGTGGTTGTGTGGTTATATCTTTCACCAATGAAGTATTATCATCTGCAATTTCTATCTGGGATACAGATGGTTCTGCATCTACAATCAATCCAGGTTCAACGGGTTGAACAGACCAGTTCCAAACTGCCCAAACGATTCCGGCAGCTAGGTTCGAGAAAATACTAAGAATTAAAAGAAATTTGATATACCAAGGCACATATTTTATTTTTCGAGTGCGGATTTTTTTAGTATGATTGAAACCCCGTCCTGCATTAGACCCTGTTTGCTCGTAAATACTCCCCCCGTTTTTGATCAAATGATCATGCCAGGTTTGGAATTGCTCCGAAGTAATGCCGTATTTTTTGCACTGATCATCTCTGGGAACCCCACGAATGATCGATTCCAGTACAATCCTGAGCTTTTGCTCACCCGTAAATTCCGCCGGCATAACCAACTACCTAGCAAAGCAATAACTGTCGTGCAACCGCCAATGCACTAACAGTAGCTGTCTCCAGCCTAAGGGTGTAAGGTCCAAGGGATAAGAAAGAAAGTCCCACCTCCTTAGCTTGAGCTTCCTCCCGTTCGCTCCATCCACCCTCTGGTCCAATAAAGATGGAAAGTAAATTCGCTTCTTTCCCCATGCTTTCTGTTCGCATGCCCGAGGTTAAACTGGCCATCCATCTTTCTTCACCTGCTTCCGGGGATTTGATAAGTTCCTGAAAATCAATCGGGCTATCAAATACAGGAAGCCAGGCATTTCCGCTTTGCTTGGATGCTTCGCGGGCAATCTTTATCCATCGTTCTTTCTTGTCTTTTAATTTTACTCCTGAAAAAGCTCCCTCTGTTCTTTCTGTCTTTAAAGGAGTCAATCGATTGATACCCAATTCCGTTAATGGACGGATGATTTCTTCCCACTTGTTTCCCTTACCCAAAGCTATGGCCATTCGGGTTTGGGTCTTGCATGGAGCAACCTTCTCAATTTTAGAAATACCTACTCTGACTTGATTCCGATCTACTTCCAAGCACTTGGAAGCGAAACGCCCCCCTTTACCGTCAAGTAATTCCACAGCATCTCCCTGTTGAATGCGCAAAACTCGGCTGAGGTGACTTCCTTCATCTTTAGCCAACAATACTTCATCCCCTTCATTTTCTGGAGAATCTTCAATAAATGCCCGGATATACCTCGCCATATCAATCAAAGGTAGAAAAAATACTGCTTGCTTGGCAACTCAACACCATGCAAGGGATGAATTTATGTTTGTAAAAAGAAAAAATACATTATGCGCATAAGCGGAGGAAAAGCCCGGGGTATTCCCTTGCGAGTAAATTCGAAAAATGGAGTACGTCCGGCGATCGAGACGACCCGTGAACGACTATTCTCATCGATTTCAAGCATTCTTCCCCAAATCCGTGCTCTTGATCTATTTGCCGGATCTGGTGCCTATGGTCTAGAAGCTCTCAGCAGGGGAGCGGCTGAAATCACTTTAGTTGAGAACCACCGCAAAGTCTTTGCAGACTTAAAGGTAAACCTTGCAGCCGTTCTCAAAAGTGCAAAATTGGAGGGCCCCGCGGGGAGACTAGTAAACCGTAATGTCATGGACTTCCTTAAGAGTAAACCCGACCAACCCTACGATATCATTTTTATTGATCCTCCCTACATGGAGATTGATCGGCTCTGCCCCCAAATTTTTGATCTTATTAGGCAGGAAAATTTTCTCACTCGTAATGGCCGAATTATCTTAGAAAGCCCAGGCGAAAAAGTCCTTCAATTCACAGGTTGGGAATTAACAAAAACTTTGGGTAAGGAAAAACGCGGTTCTCCCGTGCATCGAATCTACCGACCTGACCAACCCTTGCCAGCCCAATAAGCTGGGGATATTGCCCCAACTGCGGCCACCACAGCAGTTTCAACTCGCAAAACACGTTGGCCCATATGACAAAGGCTGAACCCATTAACCCTCAGACAATCCCTTTCCTGATGTGACCATCCGCGCTCTGGTCCAATCGCCAAGTGGGCAGGTTCATTCTCTTTCTGCTTGAAGGTGGAAATACATTCGGCGGCTTCATAAATATCAAGGGCCAAGGCAACTTTGGGGACAATTCGAGAAGCCGCTCGTGCTTGTTCCAACCCATCGACCTTAATGCATCGTGGAAGATGGCAGGAAAATGCCTGCTCCGTGCCTTTAATCAGCAAACGTTGCCATTCATTATGCCATAGGGAACTTTCACCATAAGAGGACTCCCCCTTGTCCGTATGGAAAAAAATTATTTCCGCCACTCCGAGCGAGGCAGCCTGTTCGATTACCTTACGACAAGTCTGAGGTCTTGAAAGACCAACCAATAACGAGATGGGAAGAAGGTCGGATAAGTGGGGGGCATTCCACTCAAAAGAAATTTTGACCGCTCCACAATTTATCCATTCGATCAAGCCCTTACCCCGCGGGCCATTAATCACCCCAAAATCAAGCTTTTCCCCATCTTTTGCTTTGAGCACTTTATTTAAATGAACCGCCCGTTCGTCCTGAGCGGGCCATTCAATTTCATCAACGGCTTCTTCGAGTAAAAAAAGATTCAATGGGACAATAACCAAACAGCCTGGTATGGACGAAGTTCGAAATCATTTGTTCCCCAATCAATTTCTCCGCCACTAATTAAATCCCTAGCCTTGCTTTGGGGAAAGCGTTTTTTAATTTCCTTCATCGGCTTGACCACGCTTGAACTGGGTAAAAAATTATACAAACAAACAATCGATTGGTTCCCATCGATAGATGAACGAATCAAACCGAATAAAGAATCTCCAAGATTAAGAATTTCCTGAGAAGCATCTGGATGAAAAGCCGGTGCGGATGCCCGCTTTCTTAAAGTGGTCACAAACCAGTCAAACACCCTTGATCCCGTGGTATTTTCATCATCGAGCATAGAATCGAGCTCGGAAAGTTGCCACTTTTTACGATTTAAGGTGCGAGCCCTACCAGTTTCAGCGAAACCATCCTGATCATTGGGAGTGGCGCAAAGCGAATGAAAGTAAATAGCAGGAATACCTTGCAATGAAAGAGCAAGGGCTTGTGAGCATAAAAATCGAGCCTCTCCTAACTCCGGCTGATTTGGGTCAGAAAGTGCTGAATAATAGGTTACATTTAGTTCATAGGGGGAATCTGAACCATCGGCAAGGCTGCGCATCGAAACCTTCCCCCCTTTGCTCTCGATTTCTTTAGCCAAAGAAAGGACCTCCTGAGAAGGCAAAATCCCTTCCAATGGGCGGACGCCCACACCATCATGACTAGCAGTAAAATTAAGAAAGTGACAACCTTTAGGAGGCGGACTGAGTTGAGTAGCCCATTCCCTCATATGTTTAGAAGTTCCCCTCAACAACCCATGCAAAAGCAATGGAGGCAGAGAGAATTGATAAACTGCATGGGCTTCGTCCCCTTTGCCAAAATAAGAAATATTTTCTTCGTGAGGAACATTCGTCTCGGTGAGAAGAATGGTCTCTGGAGCGACCACTTCCACAAAATTGCGTATCAACTTGATCACTTCATGAGTCTCAGGAAGATGCAGGCAATTGGTACCCATTTTTTTCCATAAAAACGCCACTGCATCCAGGCGAAGAACTCGGCAACCCATCGAGATGTAAAATAATATGATATCGAGAAATTCGAAGAGTAAATCAGGGCAGGTCCAGTCCAAGTCAACTTGGTCAGCACTAAAGGTAGTCCATACCATTTTTTCTCCTCCACGGGTCTGATATGGGGTTAGCAAGGGAGAGGAGCGTGGGCGCACCACAGTGGTAAGATCGGATTCGGGATCTCCCATCATAATATAATTCATTCCCGGTTCCACCCCGGATACAAATTCCTTAAACCAAGGACTTTTGGATGAGCAATGGTTGAGCACTAAATCAAACATCAACTGAAAATCATCTGCAAATTTTTCGATATCTGACCAGCTCCCATAATCCTTGTGAACCTGACGGTAATCGACCACAGAAAATCCATCATCCGAAGTCCATGGATAAAAGGGTAAGAAGTGAATGGTGGAAATCGCTCCTTTTAACCGTTGGGTGCAGAACTGTCGTAAAACCTCGAGAGGAGCCCGATCCTTTGCCTGCACCATATCAGCATAGGAAATTAAGACTACATCCTGCTGACTTAGGCCGGATGGGCCTGTATTGGGAGACAAGCCCACTCCAACTCCATACCGACCGATCATTTGGTACATCCGATCGAGTAACCGGTCAGCTCGGTCCATACCGTAGAGTTTACCCAGTCTCCGGCGCAGAAGTTTTAAACGGGTACTGGAGATGTGCTTGATAGCAGTTTGAGTGAAATAGCTCATATTTTACTTAATAACCGGTCAAATCGGCGATAAAAGCCCGTAAGTTGCTGCGAATAGTGGAGTAAGAGTAAAATTGCCTGGCCACTTCGTAATTGTGGTTAACGATCTCTTTGCTCAATTCGGAATCAGTCAAAATTTGACGGACTTGCCGAGCGATCGTCGGAGTGACAAAGCCATCAATGGTTAGTAAGCGAAAACCCTTGGGTTCAATATCACGTACGAAAATGGAATAACGATTGATTAGTACCGGTTTGCGAAAGTAGATCGCTTCCAACAGGGCATTTCCAAAACCCTCGTAAGTACTAGGATAGGTGACAAAATCGGCATGGTGATAAAGATCCCATAGGGTATAAACTTTTCGCCCGTCGGAATCTCGCTGCCTGACTTCTCCCACTCGGTCGGCTACTATGCGCATATCCACCCCTTCTTCCTTGGCCAGCTGTTCAAGCATCCCTAAGTACTCGTACCCTTCGTCTCCAGCTTCATGTGAGATCACCAGTTTACAGCGCGGGTCTTTTAGCATACTGACCAGTTTAATCGCCTGTTCGATGCCCTTGCGTGGAACTACCCGAGTCGGTTGTAAAATAAAAAAGTCATCCTCCGACAGACCGAGCTCATAACGGACATCGGAAGCATATTCATCGACAGGTTCAGGAGGGTTTTCAAAGTCGAAAACATTCGGAATGACCAAGGAGGCGCTTCCTTTGCGAAGAGCCAATTGCTCCTGTGCTTCTTCATTGATGACCACATCGCGCATGTTACCCAGTTTGGGCGGAAAACTCATATCGAGATATTCCGGGATACAATTGACCGAAAATCGGGTACGTTCCCAGTAAAAATCATGGTGGTGGGCGATGGCAGGCATTCTTGTTTCTGAGAGAAATTCCGTTAAAGCGATGCCCAAAGGAACATGCATAGGTATGGCCAGGCAGTTTTGTGGGATCAAGAGATCAATGGAAAATTTCTCCACATATCGATACAAGGTACTTTTCAGGTAATCGGCCAAAGCCCTTATGCGTTCAGTCACAAATCGATCACGAGGCTCGCCCTTCCAAATTTGCTGATTAATCCACTGGTTTTCCGGAAATCCAAAATAAGCCTCAGGGATAACATGGCTAATGTCAGGATTGCGGTCACTCTGTCCACTGTACCAGAAACTAACATGATGATCTTCCCAGAGCACTTCTGCCCATTTTGCACTTTCAAGCGAAACCCCGTCCTGCCCGGCAAAACGAGTCGACACAAATCCTATATTTTTAGCCATCTATTTATTTAAAAAGCGAAAATCCATCATACCTTACCCTTTTGGGTGATGGAGTAAGCTCTCTTTTATTTCAACCCCTAAAACAATTTTTTCGGTTATGCTTTGCAAAAACCTGCTTCACTCCCTAAATCAATGGTTGATGGAAATACAAGAAATTGATCGTGAAACAGCACTTAGCGGACTGCTTGATCAAATCCCTGAACGGATCAAAAAAATTAGTGAAAAGCGGGATTCTTTTTTAACCGATACAGTGTTGCTGGGAGAAATTCCTTCGCCTACTTACGGCGAAGATGAACGTATTCGTGCGGTGGTTGACCGTTTTCGGGAGAATGGACTTAGCGCGCCAAATATTGATGAATTTGGGAATGCATCCGCTCACCTTCCGGGAACTGAAGGTCAATCATCCATTCTGGTTATGGCACATGCCGACAGCGTCTTTTCACGGGAAGTCAGGCACGAAATCCAAGTGGGTTCTGGTCACATGTCTGGACCTGGAATTGCCGATAATGCCTTGGGACTTGCCGCAATGATCGCCCTACCCCGTCTGCTCGATGATTTGGGAATACGATTGCGTGACGATCTTATTCTCGTTGCCAATTCGCGAAGCCTCGGTCGAGCAAACCTTGAAGGAGCAAGTGGCTTTCTCGAAACCATGAGTTTACCAGCCCGTGCAGGTATTTGTGTAGAAGGTTCGACTCTTGGACGATTGAGTTATTCGGGTCTTGGAACTTTGCGTGGAGAAATTACCCTGCAAGTGCCCAGCGACTACGACTGGAAAAGGTTTGGGGCTTCAGGAGCCATCAGTCATGTAACCGGTCTAATTAACCAGATCAGAGAAATCCCCATTCCTAAAGAGCCGAAAACACAATTGGTTTTTGGAGGACTTCGTTGTGGTTCAAGTTTTAATACTTCACCCAAGCAAGGAACGTTACGTTTTGAAATTACCAGCGAAGACGACGATATCATCGGTCAGATGGAGGACCAGCTCAACGAGATATGTGAACAATTTTCTGCCGAGACTGGTACTTTGGTAAGCATGGAAGTCGTGGCCAAAAGACAGAATTGCAGTATTCCCTTCACCCACCCCTTAGTAAAAACCACGCGATCGATTATGCAAGAAGCTGGGATTACTCCGAAGGTCGACCCTAGCACGGGAGATCTTAATGCTTTGATTCTAAGTGGTCTACCAGCGGTCACCCTCGGATTGACCACCGTTGAGAATTTGCGCGAGATCAACGAAACCGTACAGCTTGACCCTCTTTATGCAGGTATGACTCAACTTGTCAGCCTAATCCAAGCAATTGATCAAGGAATTTGTGATTCATGAATAAGATTAACGAGAATTGGTTGGAAAGAAATACCTTTCATCATGCGGACTTTTGGGACTTAATTAAACTGGTTGAGGAGAAGGAAAAAAAGGGCCTTAAGATTTCCCTCTGCATTCCAACATTAAACGAAGAAAAAACTATTGGAAAAGAAGTCTTGATTCTTCGTTCTGAATTGATGGAACGTTATCCCCTGATCGATGAATTTGCAGTCATCGATTCGGGTTCAAAGGATAAAACTCTTGAGGTTGCAAAGAACTACGGCGCCGATGTTTACCTAGCCTCCGATATCCTTCCCGAGGTCGGAGACAAGCGCGGGAAGGGAGAAAACCTTTGGAAGGCTATACACCAACTTAAGGGAGACATTATTTGCTATGTGGATGCTGATATTTCAAACATCCACCCACGATTTGTTTATGGACTGGTTGCACCCTTGATTCACCGGGATGAGATTTCTTATGTAAAAGCATTCTATGACCGACCTCTCAATTACTCGAGCGGCCTCCGACCAAGTGGGGGGGGCAGAGTTACCGAGATTCTCATCCGTCCGCTTTTCTCACTCTTTTTCCCCGAACTTTCCCACATCATCCAACCCCTATCCGGGGAATATGCAGCCCGTCGAGAAGTACTCGAAAAAATTCCTTTTCCGATTGGATACGGAGTGGAAACCTCCCACCTTTTAGACCTCTATGCGATGCATGGGTTGGAGACTTTTGCCCAGACCGATCTCGACCGTAGAGTTCATCGAAATCAAACCACAAATGCTCTGGGAAAAATGAGTTTTGGTATCCTCCAAACCTTTTTTAACCGTCTGCACGCTCAAGGAAAATTAGACCGGATGCCTGATTTGGAAACATTTTACCGACGCTTCGAGGTTGAAGAAGGTAAATACCATCAATTAGTGCAGGAAGTCATAGAAGAAGAAAGACCCCCCATGATTGACATTGAGGGATACCGCAACCGCATGGCTTCTTCCTGATCCATCTTTTTCTCCATGAAAGTAGCTCTGGTACATTACCATCTCGAACCGGGTGGGGTTACCCGAGTATTAGAAAATACCATCCAATCCTGGAAAGATTCAGGAAAAGGCCCAGATCAGTGGGTTATTCTTAGCGGTCGGCCTTACACTGGCAAAATCTTGGACCAAGTACGGGTGGTTGAAGGACTCGATTATGCGACTTTGACCGATTCTATTGATCCAAACACTCTTCGTTTAAGAATGGAGGATGTCGCTCGTAATGCACTCGGACAACTTCCCGACCTTTGGCATGTTCACAATCACTCGCTTGGAAAAAACCCAGGACTTACTCAGGCAATTGCCCAGCTTGCCAAGGAAGAGCACCCGATGCTTTTGCAGCCTCATGACTTTGCAGAGGATGGAAGGTCAGAAAACTTTCTCAACCTTGGAAAAAGTCATGAAGTAGCCTATCCTACCGGTGGACAAATACATTACGCAGCCCTTAACCAACGGGACCAGTCATTTTTACAGTATGTACTGAAAGATCATCCAAGTTCAGTTCATTTATTAGCAAACGCCGTTCCCTGCGACACTCCGCCTGACCTAGTCCAAACTACAACACCCAGCTCAGGTATCCCTGATAACCTTTACCTTTACCCAGTTCGGGCAGTGAGAAGAAAAAATTTGGGAGAACTCGCTTTACTTTCAGCCTCTCACCCAGAAATCCATTTTGCCAACAGCCTCGGTCCAACCAATCCATCCTTCCAAACAACCTACGATGAATGGAAATCGTTTGGAAAGAGTTTAGGCCTATCCTTAACCTATGGGTTGGGTGAACAATTAAATATAAGTTTTCCTGAACTCGTCCGACAAGCGGCATCAATTATTAATGTTAGCGTGGCAGAAGGCTTTGGGCTAGGGTTTCTTGAACCTTGGAGCTTTGGAAAGAGTCTTTGCGGAAGAAATATACCCGACATCACTTCAGATTTTACTCAATTAGGAGTTAACCTTGAGAATCTCTACTCAAACCTCTGGGTGGAGAGATCGCTACTTGACGGAGATTACTTGAGAGAAAAAATTAAAGCGGCCCTCGTCAATATTTACCGCCAATATCAGGTCACATTACCGGCTGATTCATTTAAACGAGCTTATACTGCAATCTGCCAGGACGAGGGAATTGACTTTGGGTGCTTAGATGAGGTCATGCAAAAAACAATAATTCAAAAAGTAAAAACCTCACAACAACTCGCAAGTACTCTGCGTGAACAGGCTGAATTGAATATCTTAACGAGGGCAAAAATACTGAATAATCAAAGTTCCGTAAGCGAAAACTTTTCCGCATCTGTATACGGAAGTAGAGTCAGGCAAATATACCAAGAAATCATAGAGTCTACGCAGACAACTTGTGGGTTTGCGGATGGCCAAAGAATGCTTGAACAATTTTTATTGCCCGAAAGACTTAACTTGTTACGGGCTTAGCTTAGTCGAACTAAGAAAAAGGTAATTTGCTGCAGATATATTTCTACCTAACTGCAAATTTGAGAAACAGCTTAGGTTAGCTCTTTCTCTTTTTTTCGAAAATACGCTTTTCTTTAACCTTGGTAGCTTCCTTACCAATGCGATCGCGAAGGTAGTACATCCGAGAACGCATGGTAATGCTCTCGCGATCTACTTCTACTTTTTCAATAAGGGGAGAATGCACAGGAAATACCCGTTCAACTCCAACACCAGAGGCAATCCTGCGAACCGTAAAGGTCTCGTGCACACCTGACCCCTTACGGGCAATAACAATACCAGCAAATAGCTGAATCCGCTCCTTGTCGCCTTCGCGCACACGTACATAAACTTTCACCCCGTCACCGACTTTGAATGCGTCGCGGCCTTCTTGGAGATACTCGCTGGTTATTTCATTCAACAATTGTTCATTCATCTTATCAATTCCTAATAGTTTGGGTGTTGGTTGAGAGGTCAGGTCGAAGACTACGAGTCTTTTGCACTCTTTGCTCGTGGCGCCAGCGTGCAATGTCCTCATGGTTTCCCGAAAGAAGAACTTCCGGTACCTTTATGCCTCTAAATTCAGCTGGACGGGTATACTGAGGACATCCCAGTAAATCGTCCTCAAAAGATTCGTCGAGAAGAGACTCGTCATCTCCTAGTACTCCTGGGAGGTGACGACTTACCGCATCAATCATAACTGCAGCTGCCAATGATCCATTGGTGAGCACATAGTCTCCAATACTAACTTCGCGGTCAACCAGCTCGTCACGAACACGCTGGTCAATTCCCTCGTAATGCCCACTGATTAAAACCAAATGCTGCGAAGTTGAAAGCTCTTTGGCCATTTGCGTGGTAAAGGGATCTCCATCTGGAGCCATGTAAATCACGGTACTTTGCGGGCGGGATAATTCCTCAACTGCGTCAAAAAGCGGTTCTGGTTTTAGCACCATCCCCGCACCACCTCCAAATGGACGGTCATCGGCTTCACGATGTTTGCCTTTTGCCCAATCGCGAAGGTCATGGGAAGAAACTTCAATCAATCCACGATCCGACGCTTTGCCCAAGATACTTTCGCCTACAAATGAATCAACAGTTCTCGGAAAGAGAGACAAAACGTCGAAACGCAGGGGTGAGTTCATAGGTTGAATCATCGGTGCCGAAAAGAGGCATTACAAATTAAAAGGTGTAAAAAAATACAACTGAAAGAAAGATCAGGAGTCTTTCGATTCTTCTTTGGCCTCCGCAGATGGTGTGTCTTCAGGTTTTTCCTTAGACTCATCCTTCTTCGCTTTTTTAGCTGGGGCTTTCTTCGCTTTGGGTTTTTCCTCGGGTACTTTCTTGGCCTCCTCCTTTACCTCTTTGGCAGGAGTTTCTTCAACTTTAGGTTCTTCCTTAGATTCTTTCGCCTGGGGCACTGGCTTATCAGCTTTGGGCTCCTCTTTAGTCTCCTTAGCAGGAGCTTCCTCAACTTTAGGCTCTTCCTTTGCAGGTTCTTTTGGAGATTCTTTGGCTTCTGACTCTGGCTTTTCAGACTTAGGTTCTTCCTTTACCTCTTCTGCAGAAGCTTCAACGGCTTTGGGTTCTTCCTTTGCAGGCTCTTCCTTTACGTCTTCAGCAGGAGCCTCCTCAGCTTTAGCTTCCTCAGCTTTAGCTTCCTCTTCGGCAGGGGCTTCGGCGGCAGGAGCTGGATTTTTCTTTTTAGAGATACGAGCAGCTTTTGCAGAGGCTTTGGCTTCAGTACGCTTCAACCATTCTTCAGGGCTTAAGCGACCTTGGCGAATTAAACTTTTAGCCGTATCAGTTGGTTGAGCTCCAACATCTAACCAATGATCAATGCGATCCAACTTTAAATCGAGTTCGCGTTCACGTGCCGAGGACTGGGGATTATAAGTTCCCAAGACTTCGATGTATCGGCCATCACGGCGGGTTTCCGAGGGAGTAACTACCATGCGGTAGAAGGGGGCGTGACGGGCGCCATGCCTTTGCAAACGTATCTTAATCATATTCGAACGGAGTGAGTACTTGAAATTTTGGAAAAGCATATTACCCAACTAAATTTACCCCTCAAAGTCAACCATTAACCCCCCATACTTCCACTAAAATCTCTATAATGACTTGGTATTCATTTGTATTTTTTCAAACAAGCGTTTTAATAGATTTGTTTAATGATTTCATCCCCTCCAAAACCTGCAAAACCAAAATTGGCGACTCGTAGAAGGTTAATTGATGCTACCGCTCGCCTATTTGCTGAACACGGTTACAACGGATTAACCATGCGCTCAGTCGCACAGGAAGCCGATGCCAACCTGGCGGCCGCCAATTATCACTTCGGGTCCAAAGATGCTTTAGTTTTGGAAATGTTGAGTGAACGGATTCAACCTATTAATAAACGAAGACTTGCTCTATTAGAAGAAGCTAAGCGGAGAAATGGAAAACTCGCTCCTTCTGCTCATGAAATCTTTCACTCTCTTATTTTCCCTATCGGAGAAGAAATTGCCCGCAGTTCCAAATCTCGTTGGAGCCTTGCTCAGTTGGTCGCCCGCACTTTTACTGAACCTGTTTATTTTATAGAACGTATGCACCAAAAGTTTTTCTCACAAATTGCGAAGCTTTATCATCAAGAACTCTCCCTTGCATTCCCCAATGTGCCAACCAAAGAAATCCACTGGCATCTCCATCTCGCCGTTTCTTCGATGTTAGGAGCACTCGCCCAGCATCGCAGACTTCGTGATTTCACCGAGGGCGTTTGTAGCGAGGAGGAGGTTGGTGAAATGATCAATCGTTTGATTCGTTTCGTGACACACGGCTTTGTTATGGGTATCAATTCTTCATCAACAGAATGAAACCTAAAACCATATTTCTAACTTTAACAGGAATTAGCCATTTTTTGTTCTTTGGGTGCAGCCTACCTCTTGCCCAAAAAAATCCGCCATTAGGAATATCCTCCCCTCCACATTGGGAATCCAACACAACTTCCATTGAATCCAACCTTTCTGAATCCGGTTGGGCTGACACGCTTGGTGGTATTCCTCTTAAAAGATTAATCGAGCAGGCTTGGATCAACAACCCAGACCTACAAGTCTCAGCTGAACGGTTAATCGCTAAAGGGGAACAAGCTACCATATTGGGTGCTCAACTTCTTCCCTCCGCCCGAGCAGAGGTTACTGGTAGCCGTTCTAAACGTAACCTTATTGGCTTCAACTTACCCAATGGCAGCACTTCATTTACAAGCAATAGTTTTACCTCTGGGCTTAATATTAGTTGGGAGCTGGACTTATGGGGAAAACTTGCTGACAAACGAGATTCAGCCCTACGAGCGTTTGAAGCGGACAGCCTAGAGTACAAGAGTTCGCGTCTATCCCTGGCTGGTCAAACAGCCAAAGCGTGGTACGACTTGATTGAAGGAACTCAACAACTCGACCTTGCCCGTAAAAGTGCCCAGTCTTTCATCCAAAATCAAACCTTCGTGGAAGAAAGATTCGAAAAAGGCCTTGCCAATGGCCTCGATAAAAACCTTGCCCAGGCAATTTCTGCAACCGCCCAGGCACAAAGTCTCGCCCTTGCCGGGCAGCTTGAATCCAACACAAGAAGACTGAATTTTTTATTAGGAAAATACCCCAGTAGTACCCTTGATCAAAATTTGAGTAAAGAGATTGGAGAATTCCCTAATCCTCAGATTTTCATATCCACCCCCAGCCAAACTTTAATCAAACGTCCAGATTTGCTCGCTGCTGAGAAAAAAGCTCTAAGTGCGGGCCTTGATCTAAGGGTCGCCCGAAAAAACTTTTTCCCTTCGCTCGCCCTTACTGGTGGTCCGGGAAGTCGTAGCGATGAGTTTGAAAACTTGTTGGACCAAAACTTCCAAACATGGGGGATAAACGGTTCCTTTACGCAACCCATTTTCAATGGTGGTCGATTGCGGGCAGCTCATCGACAAGCCAAAGCAATACAAGCAGCAGCTTGGGGACAATATCGTTCCACCGCCCTGCGTGCTTTTGTTGAGGTTGAAAACCTGCTTGCTGCAGAAATTCGATTAGCTGGTCAAGAAAAGTTAATCGAACTGGCCGCTCAATCCTCCGAACAAGCCGCCGAGTTGAGTTGGGAAAGATACCAGCGGGGAGTTGAAGGAATTTTTAACGCTTTGGAAAATCAAAGACGTGCCTTTGATGCAAGGAGCCGAGCCTTTACTATTCGCAAGCAACGCTTGCATAACCGAATTGATCTTTACTTAGCCTTGGGTCTATCCCCCATGGCCGAAAAATCATGAGAAAATATATTCTTCCTCCACTGGTCCTTGCCACGCTTGTCTGGTTTGCCTGGTATCTAATCCAGATGCGCCCACAACCTCAACCACGGGAAATTAAAAGGGAATCTCCCTATGTCGAAGTAATCGTGGCCGAAGAGAAATCCCTGCCTGCAAACCTTCGCACCCATGGCGTGGTCCGTCCGCGTACATTAACCACATTGATTGCCGAAGTTCCTGGAATTATCGAAGGGGTGGCTCCTTTTACAGAACAGGATCTGGCTCCCTCATTTCGGGCAGGTGGTTTTTTCCGTAAAGGTGATTTATTGGTTAAAATCGAAGAAGTTGATCTTCTTAGCACTGTCGCTGAAGCAGAGGCAAACCTGCGTCGTTCTCAACTTCAATTGGTCCAGGAGCAGGAGCTTGCCGAACAAGCGAAGAGCGAATGGGGAGAACGGGATTGGAAAGAAGCTTCAGAATTGGTCCGACGAATACCTCAGATTCGCAAGGCAGAGGCAGAAACTCATGCGGCAAGAGCCTTTGTTACTCAGGCCAAGAAAAATTTATCCCGAGCCAAAGTACTTGCCCCTTTTGATGGTCGGATTATTCGTACGATGGTCGGTCGTGGACAACGAGTGGGGGGAGGAACTTCAGCCGCACTAGCCGAGGTCTACTCCCTCGATTCTGCTGAGATTGACCTTTCTCTAAGTCAGAGGGAAATTGATTTTCTCGGTTTTGTGGACGGCTCGAACTCCGAGCTCTCAAAAATAAAGGTTGAAACCTTAAATCGTGAAGGAAAACCAACCCATTTTGGATTAATCGATCGGTCCCAAGGAATTGTTGATCCCAAGACCAGGTTGACTAATTTCATCGCTCGAATTGATCAATGCTTTGCCAATCCCTTTTCCAAGAAAGCAATTAAGAATCCATTGAGCCTTGGAACCTTTTCGAATTTAAAACTCATTGGTAAAAAAGTACCCGTCTACCTATTGCCAGAATCAGCCTTTCGGGATCTGACCACCATTTTAGTAGTGGACAATCAAAACGGCCTAAGATCCCGCCAAGTTGAAGTTCTCCACCGTGCAGACCAGAAAGTCTGGGTTGGTAGCGGAATAAAAAATGGTGAGCGTGTTTGCACCACTCCTATTGAAGTGATTTCGGAGGGAATGAAGGTTCGGATAGTCGGAGAAAACAAGCCAGTCCAAGCTAGAAAAAAGGTTCCAGTTACGGATGCCAACGGGAGTAAATAAATGATTGCTTGGTTTGCCAAAAACGGAGTAGCCGCCAACCTCCTAATGGGGGTCATTCTTATTGCGGGGATTTTTTCCGTGCGTGGGTTAAAAATGGAGCTTTTCCCAGACTTCGACCTAGATCTCGTTACCATCTCTGTAGCCTACCCTGGAGCCGCACCTCTTGAAGTGGAGGACGGTATATGCAAACAAATTGAAGAAAAAATTTGGGATCTTACTGGCATCAAAGAAATGACCTCGTACTCACGCGAAAACTTTGGAGTGGTCTCAGTTCAGGTAGAGCGTGGAAGGAATGCCAAACTGCTTGCCGATGAAATAAAAGTTCGGGTTGATTCCATCCTCACTTTACCAGAAGAAGCCGAAAAACCCATGGTTGAAGTGACCACCATCAAAAGACGCGTCCTCGCGGTTGCCATCCATGGAAACTGTGATGAAAAGTCTCTACGCAAATTAGCGGATCAAACCCTAGATGACTTGACTAACCTTCCAGGCATTACCCAGGTAGAGATTGCCGGAATTCGTAAACCTCAAATTGGAATCGAAGTTTCTGAATCAGCTTTGCGCGAACATGGACTTAGCTTTGACGAAGTTGCTCGCACCCTCCGTCAAACCTCGCTCGATGTTCCTGGTGGAGTTGCCAGAACTTCTGCGGGTGAAACCCTACTGAGATCAATGGGTAAAGCCCGAGATGGACAGGAATTTGATGCCATTGAATTATTACCCTCAGAAAATGGGTCGAGTGTAACTTTGGGAGAAGTCGCCAAAGTAAAAGACGCGTTCGAAGACAAAGCACTCTACACTATTTTTGACGAACAACCCGCAGTTACCCTCCGAGTATTTCGCGTAGGTAATCAAAGCCCGTTGGATATCTCTGATAAAGTAAGCGATTATGTCGAGGCCATCCGTCCTAATCTTCCCGAGGGCGTCAAAATGACGATCTGGCAGGATAGTTCTTATTACCTGCGCGGTCGTTTACAAATGATGATTGATAATGCATCGCAGGGACTTTTATTGGTCTTCCTCGTCCTGTCTCTGTTCCTGCGTCCATCGCTTGCTTTTTGGGTGGCGCTTGGCCTGCCAATTTCCTTCATGGGAGCCTTTGCTACTATGGGTGTGATCGGAGCTTCGATCAATTTGGTATCTCTCTTTGCCTTCATCGTGGTTCTGGGAATCTTAGTCGACGATGCAATTGTGGTTGGAGAATCTGTATATACACAGGGCAGGCGTGGGAAAAGTCCGTTAGCCGCATCCATTGATGGTACGCACCGTGTGGCCATGCCTGTTACCTTTGCAATCATTACCAGTATGGTGGCTTTTGTTCCCCTACTCTTTCTTCCGGGATGGTTAGGTAAGCTGCTCAAGGATATCCCTCTGGTCGTCATACCGGCACTATTTTTCTCGCTTATCGAGTCAAAGTTTATACTGCCCTATCATTTGAGCCTTTGCCGATTCAACCAGGCTCCGAGCAATTTCCTATCCCGCTTGCAAGACAAGATTGCACAAGGACTTGAACGGTTCATCGAAAAGGCCTACCAGCCATTTTTAGAATCCTGCCTAAGGTATCGCTACTTAACCCTCGCTTTTTTTAGTGGTCTATTTGCTGTGACTATTGGCCTGATTGCCGGTGGACATGTTCCCTCGATCCGAGGAGTTCCACCGGTTCCGTCCGATTACATATCGGTCAAGATTAACATGCAGGAAGGTGTGCCCGCTCGGTCTACTGAACAGGCAATGGATACGATCGAACTGGCACGACTGCAAGTCATTGAAGAATTAGACAAGATGGGAGAGCCTAATCCTTTTCGCTATGTTATGCGTACCATGGGTGCCCAGCCTTTTTCAGGCGGACCAAAGAGTTCATCAAATATTGTATCTGGTTCAAACATGGGAGAAGTGAGCGTGGAATTGATCAAATCAGAAATGCGCACGCGTACGGCTCCGCAAATTTCTGCTCTGTGGCGGGAACAAATCGGACCGATCCCTGGGCTAAAGGAATTGTTTTTTGGGGATGTGGCCGCCGGAGGCAGTCGTACCGCATTGGAGGTGGAAATCTCAGGGCTTGATCTCGATAACATGAGCCTCGCTAGTCGAAAGCTTGTCAAACAATTGGAGACCTACGAAGGTTTATTTGATCAACGGGATACCTTTTCTGCGGGCAAACGCGAAGTGCAACTTCGTTTGAATTCAGCTGGTCGATCAATCGGACTTACTCAGGCTGATCTTGGTCGGCAAGTCAGGCAGGCATATTATGGTGAAGAAATTCAGCGCCTGCAAAGAAACAGGGATGAGGTCAAGGTGATGCTGCGTTACCCTCTTAGTGACCGTAAAAGCCTGACATCCCTGTCCAATTTAAGAGTGCGTACACCCAGTGGAGTGGAAGCTCCATTAGAAGAAGTGGCGGATATTAAAATTGGGTTAGGGTTTTCCACGATTACCCGAACAGACCGTTCACGAATCATTAATGTGGGTTCTTCTGCAGATAAGGTGGTTGCCGATGTACCTGGTATTGAGCGGGACTTGGCAAAAAACTTTCTTCCTCAACTGCGTCAGGAATACCCCGGTTTAAAATTTTCCTTTGTGGGAGAAAAAAAGGAACAGGAAGAAAGTGACTCCGGTCTTGCCCGTGTAGGAGGAATTTGCCTCTTTCTAATTTACGCTTTGCTCGCCATTCCCTTCCGCTCCTACCTCCAGCCCTTTTTGATTATGTCTGTTATTCCATTCGGATTGATCGGGGCAACCCTCGGACATTACCTTTTCGGACTTCCTCTCAGTCAGCTTTCCCACTTCGGTTTAGTTGCTCTGACTGGTGTGGTCATTAATGATAGCTTGGTCTTGGTTCATTATGTAAACGAACGAACGAAGGAAACCTTTCTTTTGGATGCAGTAAAGACCGCAGGGATGGCCAGGTTCCGACCCATCCTCCTTACTTCGCTGACTACCTTTGTCGGATTGATGCCCATCCTTTTTGAAAAAAGTTTGCAGGCACAGTTTCTTAAACCTATGGCCATTGCCATTGGATTTGGTGTAATGTTCGCTACCTTTATCACCCTATTGATGGTACCCTGCCTCTACTTAGTACTAGAAGATTTAAAAAAGGGAGGCCGTTGGTTTATTCGCTTTCTTGGCTTCGAGGTTGATCGTCGACCGCCAATAGACAAACCTGCCTCCGTTAACTAAGTCTTTTGTACAACTCCAGTTTTTTCGATTAATTCATTCCATAACTTTTCGGTCTCTGGCATCAGTACCTTCTTAGCTATTCCTCGCCGCAAGGGTTCCCCCCAGATCACATCTACTTCAACCGGTTTACCGTCCAGGAAGTCAATCAAACTGGATGGTCTGTATGGCCCCATCGGCTCGGTTAATTCAAATTGACGATTCAAAAAGGAGTCCTCGATCTCAACCCCATGAGCATAGGCGGCCGACTGTACTTCAAGCATTAAATCATGGGCTCTTTTTTTGAGTTTGGAATCAGCAAGAATCAAATCTGTAGTTATTCCACCGGCAGCAATGGCAAGTCCATTAAAGGGAATATTCCAGCAAAGTTTTCTCCAAAGGGCATCGTCCAAAGAATCTGCTCGCCGAACCTTAATTCCAGAAGCTTCAAAAGATTGAACCATGGTTTCTGCATCCTTGGACAACTGCCCATCTAATTGTCCAAATTGTACATACCCAGGAAGGAGACTTTCAATCACACAGGGTGATGTGCGATTAATACAGGTAAAACAAAGGCCAGCCATTACCTGGCGACCTTCTCCAAAAAGACGATGAAGGTTTTCCACATTGCCCATTCCGTTTTGCAAAGTGAGCAAACGGGTGGATGGTCCTAGCATTGGACGAATAATCTCTTCCAGGGCCGAGTTTGCCGTGGCCTTAATCGCCACAATTATCCAATCACACGGACCCAAGGAACTGGGTGTATGATAAGCATGCAAATTTCCCACCTTTGAACTCCTGCCCTGCTCACTCTGGTGAACCAAGGTCAATCCATCCCGCACAATATCATCGAAAGTCGAACGGAAGAGGAAGTGAACATCCTCTCCACTTTGTGCGAGCATTCCCCCATAATACCCACCAATTGCACCTGGTCCGACGACTCCAATTTTGCCCAAGCTTTTCACCATTGAATAAAACTAGGTGCGAGGAGCGACGCGAGTATTCTTGAGCTTGGCTGTCTGATCGGGATAATCGATGGTAAAATGTAAGCCTCTGCTTTCTTTTCGCTGAAGGGCAGAAAGTACGATCAATTCAGCAACGCAGACTAAATTGCGCAATTCCAGTAAAGGAACATCCACTTTGGCATTCCAATAATATTCATTAATTTCACGCCTTAAATTTCGCAAGCGGGCATGAGCCCTCTCCAAACGCTTGGTCGAACGGACAATCCCCACATAGTCCCACATTGCACGCTTCAACTCCTCAAGGTTGTGGGAAAGAACAACCCGTTCGTCGGAGGCTGGTACATCTCCATCTACCCACTCGGGCAGACACACTGATCTTTTTTTCTGCCCCGCCAAATACTTGCACACAGACTCAGCGCCACGATGGGCCATGACCACCGCCTCAAGTAGAGAATTACTGGCCAAACGGTTTGCCCCGTGTAAACCGGTGCAAGCCACTTCACCACAAGCATAAAGACCGGCAAGCTTGGTCGAACAATCAAGACTGGTGGGCACTCCCCCGCAGGAATAATGAGCTGCTGGTACAACCGGTATGGGAGTCTTCGTCGGATCGATCCCTCGTTTCATACAATTCTCGTACACATTTGGAAAACGATCCTTAAAATCCACCTTCATATTGGGAGTATCCAAGCGAACACAGGAGGCACCCGATCTTTTCATTTCCCGATCGATCGCCCTGGCAACCACATCCCGAGGTGCTAGGTCAGCAAGGGGGTGATATTTTTTAAGAAAGGGTTTTCCATGAGCATCAATTAATTTCGCTCCTTCCCCACGCACCGCTTCGGTAATAAGAAAACGATCGCCCTGCAAGGAGTGTAAAGTGGTCGGGTGAAACTGTATAAACTCCAAGTTCATCACCGACAATCCAGCACGTGAAGCCATGGCAATTCCGTCGGCCGTGGCGATGGACGGGTTGGTGGTGTACAAATAAGTCTGCCCCGCACCCCCGGTTGCAAGCAGTACCGCAGAGGCGGTTACCGTAATAACTTCGTTTGCTTCAGCATCAAAAAAATACAAGCCCTCCACTCGGTCGCTCTTGGATTCCCCCATGCCCAGCTTGTTCAACTTCTTGGCCGTTATCAGGTCGATGGCGAAGAAATGTTCAAATAAATCAACGCCTTTGGCGGCAATATTGGCAAGCAGTGCATCCTCAATGGCTTTGCCAGTAATATCTTTAACATGTAAAACCCGACGTTTGCTGTGCCCCCCTTCTTTGCCTAGAGATATTCTACCATCTTCCAGGCTGGAAAATTCTACCCCCATGCGAATCAAATCCTGAACTCGTTCCGGACCATCCTGCAATATTTCCCTGACGACCTTGGCGTCGCACAGTCCATCTCCTGCTTCCAAAGTGTCCTGGACATGTTTGTCCAAGTCATCTCCGGCAGAGGTAACCACGGCTATACCACCCTGAGCATAATTTGTATTCGACTCGGCCTTGGTTTTTTTAGTGAAGATCGCGACCCGGTACCCAGCCTCAGCAACCTTCAAAGCAAAACTCAACCCGGCAATTCCACTTCCAACGATCACAAGATCGTACTCTTTTTGGGGCCTATTTTGAACAGTCATAAAAAAGGAACTAAAAACAAAAGTTATCAATCAAACGAACCTGATCCACCCAAACCGCAACCGCTAAAAGGGAACGACCCGCAGCAATCTCTTTTTCCGGACGCATGGTTCCACGATCAACTATGTCCACATAATTCACCCGTAGTAAACGGCCTTGTTTCAAAACATTCAAGACCTCTGCTTTTACCCGATCCACATTGGAAGAACCTTTTTCTTCCACCACTTTTTGGGCTGCCTGTATGGATTGATAAACAAGCAAGGCTTCCTCTCGTTGCTTAGGTTGAAGGTACTTATTACGGGAACTCATAGCGAGGCCGTCCGGTTCACGCAAAATTGGGCCAACCACCACTTCGATAGGAAAGTGAAGATCGCGAATCATTCGTTTGAGCACGACTACTTGTTGGGCATCTTTTTGACCAAGAGCCACATAGTTTGGCAGACAAAGATTAAATAGTTTAGCACACACAGTAGCGACCCCCCGGAAATGATTGGGACGGGCATTTCCACACATCCCCATCCCCACTTCTTCCTCTACCACATAGGTCGATGCATTTTCCGCATAGATTTCTGACGATTCGGGAATAAACACTAGGTCAACCCCACGGCTGCGGCATAGCTCTAGATCCCGTTCAGTGTCGCGTGGATATTTATCAAAATCTTCTCCCACTCCGAACTGAGTAGGGTTAACATAAATGGAAAGGAGGAGGATGTCGCAATCTTTGCGAATCAAATCAACCAAAGAAAGATGCCCCTCATGCAGGAAACCCATGGTTGGAACGAAGCCAATAGTCTTTCCATGCCTTCGTAAGTCCATGGAGCGAGTCTTCATTTCCTTAACCGAACGAATGACTTGCATGCCTTTTACCGGTTTTTACCCTTAATTGGTTAAATACCTTGAAGCCTAAACTTCAGTAAGATTTAGCAACCACTACCCTACCCGGACTGGCTTGTCCGCTGAACGGACAAGTCCCGGGAACAGAAACTCCCTCAGGGATACACCTAATGGTAACTTTCAAATCATTCTTTAGTTGTTCTTCCCACTTTGGATTCCTGTCCCAATGAATAAGGGCAAAACCTCCATGAATTTCAGGTTTGGAAGAATTTTTTGCAGTAAAGTATTTGTAAAGTTCATCGAGCTTATCGATCTCGCGCGTGTTATCCTTTTGAAAATCTTGGGCCTTAGTAAAAAGATTCTTTTGGATGGTAATTAGTGTGTCTTTCAAGGAAGAGATAAACTCTTGGCGTTTCATTCCTTCACGCTTTCCTCCCAAATCACGACGCCCTACAAACACGGTATCATTTTCCAAGTCCCGTGGTCCAATCTCTACGGTAAGCGGCACCCCTTTCTTGACCCATTGCCAATATTTTTCTCCACCCCGCAAGTCTCGGTCATCCATTTCCACCCGTACAGGCAAATCAAAAGCGGTGCATTCATTAATCTCCTTGGATAATGCCTTGCAGGCTTCGAGTACTTGTGCCCGGGAGTCTTCTTTGGGGGTGACCGGTAGTATGGCCACCTGAGTAGGCGCAACCCGAGGAGGTACAATCAATCCGTCATCATCAGCATGAGTCATGATCATGCCACCAATCAAACGGGTAGATACTCCCCAAGAAGTAGTCCATCCCAACTCTTCCTTTCCATGCACTCCCTGAAATTTTATTCCACAAGCCTTAGAAAAATTTTGTCCAAGGAAGTGGGATGTTCCCGCTTGCAAAGCTTTACGGTCCTGCATCATCGCTTCTATACAAAGAGTAGATTCTGCACCCGGGAAACGTTCGGCCTCAGTCTTTTCGCCGCACAATACTGGCATCGCTAGCCAATTCTCCGCAAAATCGGCATAGGTACGAAGCATTAGCTGGGTTTCTTCAATCGCTTCCTCAGCCGTGGCATGTACGGTATGTCCTTCTTGCCATAAAAATTCGGCGGTACGTAAAAAAAGACGGGGACGCATCTCCCAGCGGACAACATTGGCCCATTGATTAATCAGCAAGGGAAGATCTCGATAGGATTGTACCCAGCGGGCAAATAGTTCGCCAATAATCGTCTCAGAAGTCGGACGTACGATCAAGGGTTCATCCAACTCACCTGCTGGTTGCAGTATACCATCTTTGTCAGCTTCCAGACGGGAGTGGGTAACCACAGCACATTCCTTGGCAAAACCATCAACATGTTCAGCTTCGCGTTGCAAGAAGCTCTTAGGAATAAAAAGGGGGAAATAAGCATTTTTATGCCCTGTCTTCTTAAACATTCCATCAAGGGCATCGCGGATATTTTCCCAGATTCCATAGCCCCAGGGCTTGATCACCATACATCCGCGTACTGGTGTATTCTCGGCAAGATCGGCGGCTCGCACCACCTGTTGGTACCATTCGGGATAATCTTCATCCCGGGTTGGAGAGATTGCATTTTTTTGCTTGGCCATTTTTAAAAGAAATACCCTATCCACCTTCTTTATAAATTGCGAGACAGATGAACCTGCTTACAAATTCCAAAGAATTTTGACAAAATTCCAACGAAAGACATGATTGAATCCTTGTTCATCTTTTAACACCCCCAATTTACTAAAGAATTTTTTCATCATGACACACATCATCGAAGTACACGGAAGAGAAATTATTGATTCACGCGGCAATCCCACCGTTGAGGTGGAGGTTGAATTAAGCTCGGGAGGATTTGGCAGGGCAGCCGTTCCTTCGGGAGCAAGTACCGGAGAGCACGAAGCAATTGAATTGCGCGACGGAGAAAAGGACCGGTACTTGGGTAAAGGAGTTTCCCAAGCAGTTGACAATGTGAATGAGAAAATTGCAGAGACCTTGGTTGGGTTGGATGCGACTGATCAAACTGCAATCGACCGGGCGATGCTTGAGTTAGATGGAACGCCAAACAAATCAGTTCTCGGAGCTAATGCCATCCTTGGAGCATCCATGGCTACCGCCCATGCCGCTGCCCAAGCCTGCGGACTTCCACTATATAAATACCTGGGTGGTCCCAATGCCAAAGTCTTGCCCGTTCCGATGATGAATGTTCTTAACGGAGGATCTCACTCAGACGCACCCATCGATGTTCAGGAGTTTATGATCATGCCAGTTGGGGCACCGACTTTTAGAGAGTCTTTGCGCATGGGTTGTGAGATTTTTCATTCACTCAAGAAGGTGCTTAGGGATCAAGGGCTTTCCACCGCCGTGGGAGATGAAGGTGGCTTTGCTCCTAATTTGGCCAGCAATGTTGCTGCTCTTGAAGTTCTTTCAACTGCCGTAGAAAATGCGGGTTACAAACTAGGTGATCAAATTCAATTTGCTCTCGATGTGGCCTCCTCCGAATTTTTCGATAAGGAAAAAGGAAAATATGTATTTGGAAAAAGCGATGGTTCTGAAAGGGATTCCGACGAGATGGTCGCCTTTTATGAAGAATTGGTAAACAAGTTCCCTATTCGTTCGATTGAAGATGGTTGTGATGAAAACGACTGGGCCGGCTGGAAAAAATTGACCGACGCAATTGGCGATCGCGTACAACTTGTTGGAGATGATCTTTTCGTGACCAATGTAGATTTTCTAAAGAAGGGAATCGATCAAGGTGTGGCTAATTCTATCTTGGTAAAGGTTAATCAAATTGGTTCGCTCACTGAAACTTTTGATGCCGTGGAAATGGCAAAAGAAGCTCAATACACCTCGGTTATTTCGCACCGTTCTGGAGAAACAGAGGATGTGACTATTGCCGACATCTCGGTGGCTACCAATGCTGGACAGATTAAAACTGGCTCCCTTTCCCGTACCGATCGGATTTGCAAATATAACCAGTTGCTCCGCATTGAGGAACAACTCGGCGATAGTGCAATATACGGCGGAAAGCTTTAAGCAATCTGCGGTTCGTTTAATTTGAGGGACGATTTACCCAAGTCGCCCGGATGAAGCCCACTATAACCCTGCCCCCTTACCCTGGGGAATTGGAGGATTGGTGGTGGAAGCAAACCGTTCAACAATGGCCAGAGCAGGGTGAGGAACGTATCCTCAATTTGTTACGCCAAGAGATTGTACGTCAGAGTGACCGCTTTAATAAAACGCGAAACTTTGACCCCTCCTCCTATGGGGCACGGGATCTTTCCATTCTTGCCTACGGGAACTTTTATTCGCCACGCACCTTTGCCGCTTGTGGATATGCCTTGGCTGAAGCTTTTGACTATCGTGGTTGGCGAGCTCCGGGCAAAGGTCCACTACGCATTCTTGACTTGGGCTGTGGAACCGGGGCAAGTTCACTCGCCATGCTCTATTATCTACGAGCATGGGGCATCCGCAACCCCATCGAATTGGATGCATGGGATTATTCAGGCAAGAGCCTAACCTTCTTGCGGCGTATTCACCGGGAGGCTAATCATCTGTGGCCAAACACTCGGGTATTGACCGAAAGAAAGAACCTTCGGCACTTGGACGATCATGCAGCCAAGGGTGGATATGACCTGATTCTATCCAGTTATGCCCTGAACGAATGCTGGGAAGAATCAGAAGAGAAAGAACGATCCGATACAATTATTCATTTGGGCAATCTACTCAAAGATAGCGGTTACATGCTATTGATCGAACCAGCAGAGGGGGAGGTTTGTAGGTCCTTGCACGGTGCAAGTGCCCGTGCAGTTAAAGAAAATGATCGTTTATTTATTCAGGCACCCTACTTCAACAGTATGGCCTGTCCACTTTGGCAAACGGAAAGTAAATATTTTAGCCATGAAGTGCGCCCCTGTACGCCTCCGCAAAAAGTTGATCAAATTAACCAGCGCTTGAACCTGGAAATTAGGGAAGTTAAGTTTGGCATGTCCATACTTTCCCGAGTACGCCCGAGGGCCTTACCTGAAAAATCGGGCATGTTTCGAATTATTTCTCCCGTGCGCAAGCGCAAGGGAACCCTATCACTATGGGGCTTGGGAGTGGATGGAATCGAACGTGAATACGAATGGCAGAGAAGAAACCTACCTAAGGAAGATCAAAAATTAATCCTTAGTTTACAGCGAGGAGATTTGATTGATTGCACAGGAAACTCAGAACAACTAGTCAACCGGGCAAGACTAAAAAAAGTAGAAGACTTGAGTCCTAAGTTCGTTCCCCGGTGGAAAGAATCTATTTAAAATCCGATCGCTCCCCTGCTACCTTGCTTGGTAATTAACTCTCGACCAAACCAAACTCCGGTTCCGCCGTTTAATTCAGTCAAGGTAAGGAGGAAATAAAAGTCTTTCTGCGTTACTTTTTCGACCCTTGAAGTTTCCTCAATAATTTTCCCGGACAAAGAAAAGTAAGGGCGTGGACGATTGATCTGTTTATCTCCATCAGCACCGAGTTCTTTCCGTACAGTATCAGCGTATGAGTCAGCAATCTTACCCTCCGGTCCCGCAGTTGTGGAAATACGCACCCTCTTACTGGCAAGCAAGTCACGCTTCATCCCCTGC